>Ga0302314_10018105_pt1 | contig 11759 bp, 9 predicted proteins | sample III_Palsa_N2_3_FD_200533 | JGI IMG/M metagenome (GOLD analysis project Ga0302314, IMG submission 200533) | Peat permafrost microbial communities from Stordalen Mire near Abisko, Sweden - III_Palsa_N2_3 | ecosystem: Environmental > Terrestrial > Soil > Palsa > Peat permafrost | place: Sweden...
GCGCGCGCGGCGAGTATGCGCAGCGATGCGGCGGTTCGTATCTCGACGGCCTCGCGCTGGCTGACCGGGAGCTGGGCAGTGTGATGGCGACGCTGAAGAACTCGCCGCGCTGGAAGGATACGACGTTGATTGTGGAAGGCGACCACTCGTGGCGCCTGTGGCTGTGGAACGACCAGCCCGGATGGACAGCTGAAGACGCCGCAGCTTCTGAGTCGGGATTTGATGCGCGGCCAGCGGTGATCGTGCATCATGCTGGGCAGACGCAGTCGCAGGAGAACACTACGCCGTGGAGCTTGATCAATGTCCATGCAGTGGTGGAACAGGTGCTTCACGGCGGGACGGTACGGTAGCGCTTCAGTACTTGAACCGGTAGCGCACCTCCGCATAGACCTGTCGCGGGTCGTTCCAGTGAAATCCGCCGAACGTCAAGCTGTTATCCAATTGCACGCGGACATTCGACACATTCAGCGAGGTGACCGAGACGGTGTATCTCTTTGCGAACGTCTTGCCGACGGAAAGATCGAAAGTTGTGTGGCCAGGTAGATACTCCCCGGGATACTGCGCCTGCGGCGTTCCGTACAACCCGTTGAGGAAGCCCGATCCGTAATAGACGTTTGTCGAGGCGGTGACTTTCCCCGGAAGAATACCGTCGAAGCCCACGTTCAAGGTGTTTCGCTGATCGTGATCGACCGGCGCAAGTCCTGGCGGAACGTCGAGCGGACATGACGACGTGACCGGCGCTGGGCAGACGAGGCCCCCAGTAATTGGCGACGTCGCCTGCGCGATCTGGTTGGCATAGGCAAGATGGAACTGGCCATGATGCAAGACATCCGGAGAGCGCAACGTCGCCGACCATCCTTGAATCAGCGCATACGACCAGGTGATCGGCCAGAAGATATTCGATTCGCCGATGTTGTTGTGGTCCAGCCAATTCTCTGCCCTGGTTTCATAGTTATTGATGCTCAGAGTCCAGTTGCGATAGGGGATGGCGACGCCGTATTGCCATTGGATATCGCGCTCGCCAAGGAGAGGAGCGAACGTAAGATTCTGGCCGTTCGCCAGGTCGAGCAGGGGGCCAGTCGCCGTAACCAGCGGCGGCGCTTGATAGTAATACCCGTAGAAGCCAGTAAACACCCAATTCAGGCGCGGGATGCGTAAGGCTCCTCCGAAACGCGGATCGTTTGCCGTCTCCGAGATCGTCGACTTGAACTGCGTTGCGCGAAAGCCCGTGATGAGCGTAAACCAGGGTGTGATCTTGAATTTGTCGTTGATGAATTCAGACACGACGCCGCCGTTGACACTGATCGAAGACGCCGGAACGTTTGGCGTGCCGTCCGTGTAGACGTTGTTGAAGTAGTTGTATTGGTGCTGGCCAAACCCGTACACGCCGGCCTGGAGATCATTCTTCCAGAAGGTTTCGTGAAGCGCGGTCTGCGCTCCCGCGTAGCTGGCATTTTGATTGACCGTGGAGATCACCGGATAGTCGTTGGGTCCACCCTCATAATCAGCGCCGTTGTAATGATAGAAAGGCGAGACCGTGAGTAGGGTGTTTGAATTGAACGTGTGGATCCACGAGAACGTGGCATAGCCGTCCGGCTCGCGCTCGGCATCACGCAGGCCGCTGGATGGATAGATCTGGTTCCCCTCTGAGTTCGGATCGGGGTCGATGGGGATCTGGTAATAATCTCGACGCAGCGACGTGACGACCCGGTATTGGTTTTTTGCGTCGGGATTGAAGATGAACGAGGCGAATCCGCCGAAGCCATTCACCGCGTCGTGCACCACTTGCGGAATAGGCGTTTGGAGTCCGTAGTTACTGCGGTTTCCGTTGAGGCTCGCATAGTAGGCAAAGCGCTGCGTGTGTCCACCGCAACTAATTTGATCATCCGTCTGATAGAAATTTCCAACCGTGAGGACCAGGTCGCACTCTCTGTCCCGTTCGAAGCCGGTGCGCGGCACGACGTTGAAGACTCCATAGGTGCGATCCCCGTAGTCCGCGTCGTAGCTGCCGCTATAAACCTCGAGAGTATCAATGTCTCGAGGGGCAATCTGCGGCCCAAGATTCGTGGCAATGTTGGTGTTGGGAATCGGAACGCCGTCGATCAGCCAACTGACCTGGTGTCCACCCATGATATGCAGCATGTCGTGGGTCATGTAGGCCGCCGGCACATAATCCGTGATCATCTCCATGCCGTTGCTGCGGTCCGCTCCTGGCGTTTGTTGAATATCCACACGGCTCAACATTGTGGTCGGTGTAACGCTATCGGTCGACACCTGCCCTGAAGTTCCCGGCACCACCACGCTCTCGTTCACACCTGCGAGCGCCAAGGGGAAATGCAGAACGGGACTGGTGTCGGACTGGACAATCACGTCCTGGCTCATTTGCTGAAACCCGTTCGCTGAGACCGTGACCGTGTAATTCCCGATGGGCACGGAGGTGAAGACGAACTCGCCGTTCGCGTTCGTATCCGCCGATTGGGTGAACGCCGAGTTTTGAGCTTTCAGGGTGAGGTGAGCTCCCTCGACGGGGCGATGTTGCGGATCGTGAACGATGCCCTGCACCTTCCCGAAGATGGAAGCCCAGGCGAAGGTTGCGGGCAGAAGGAGCACAAGGAGACTGAGAACAAGGCGACGTGCGAGAGGCGTGCGTCGATGCAGCACGGACGGGTACATGGAATTTTCCTGGGTCACGCGAGCGTGACGATTTACTGGCACTGGAAGGGAGCACGGCGGAGACTCACGGCTGCAGGGCAGCAGAAGTCATGCGACGCGTGCGTGTGCTAGGCGAGGAGAGAGGGAGGGCCGCGCTTCTGGCGGGAGCGATCGAAGGAGATGCGACGCAGGCACTCGGCCTGTGCGGCAGGTGAGGGCTCATGCAGCGAGGAGGTCGCGTAGGTCGGGGCTGCGCCCGAGGCGAGGGTCTGCACATGCGTCGCGCCGAGTGAGCGCTGCCGGTAAGGGCACTGCTCAGGCTTTACGCCGACGCGGGTGGAACCATTGTCCTCATGCAGCAACAGTGCGCGCGCTTCCGGGGACATCTCGCAGTGATGTTGGCCGCCGCGGCGGCAGCAGGCAGGCAGCGTCGATTGCCCCAAGGCGCCGGTGGTGAGCGTGGGAGCAATGCTGGGGAACAGAGTCACCCAGAACAACAGGATGGAGAGAAGGCGTCGCTGCATGGTGCGAGTTCCAGTTTCGCATATCAGCAGCTGCGTCAGGGCCGGAGAATGAGCAGGAGACTGGCGTGCGGAGGAATTTCGGTGGCGACGCCGCGCTGCGTGCCGAGGTCCTTGCCTGCCCAGACGTCGCGAACGTTCCATGCGCGGTCGCCGAATGCGGGGCTGAGTTCGCCGAAGGTGCTCTTCAGGTTCATCGGCGCGTCGCTGGCGTTGAAGAAGGCGAGCGCGATCCTATGGTCGGGAAGGTCGGCCTGCCAGACGATGAAGTCCTCGTGTCTGAGAAGCTGAAAGCTCTTCGTCGCTGTCTGGTTGATAGCGATGAGGTCGCGGTTGGTGAGCAGCGCAAGCGTCGGTGCGTCGAGCAGCGTCAGGTTGGCGCCGAGGATGAGCGGGCTGCGCGTGATAGACCAGAGCGTCAGCTCGGTGCGCTGCTCGTCTGGGGTCAGATGCGAGGCTCGCGCATTGCCCCAGCCGGGCTCGGGACGCAGCTCGCCGATGGGTAGCATGTCGGCATCGGGCCAGTTGCCGGGCTTTGCGTAGGGCGCCCACGCGGCGAGTCGGGCGAACTGGTCTTTGACCCCTTGAGGGAAGGTTTTGCCCGGCGTGGCGGACCACACATCCCATTCGTCGTCGGCGATGCGCCACATGTTGGCGAGACGCGCGACGTCTGCAGCGTGCGCGAGCGCTGTAGGGCCAGGCGAGAGACTCAGTACGATCGGCCTGCCAGTCTTCTGGATCGCGCGGTGAATCATCTCGATCTCGTCGAGCTTGTAGGGGTGATCGGCGATGCAGTCAACCTTGAGCAGGTCGACACCCCAGGAGGCGTACTGGCGCAGCAGCGAGTCATACCAGGCCTGGCCGGCGGCGTTGTCGCGAATGCCCCAATTGGTCGGATCCCAGGGGCACGCGTCGGTTTGGTCTGCGGCGTCCTGCGCGTGAAAGCTGGAGCCTTCAATCCGCCAATTGCGTTCTGCCGAGACGCGGGGGATGCCACGCACGATGTGGATACCGAACTTGAGACCTTGCGCGTGGACCCACGCGCCGAGGGCTGCGAAGCTCGTGGATTCGACATCGGCAGAATATTTTTGGAATTCGCCGGCCATGGTATTGAGTGGAGCAAACGAGCCCGGCACGACCGCCGACGGGAAACGCCCAGGGACAGGCACGTAGCGACCAAACTGATCGATGGCATAACGCAGCTTATCCGGTGTGGAGCGGTCCTCGGGGTTCGCGAAGAACCAGCCTTCATCGATGACGGCGTAGTTCCAACCGAAGGGGAGCAGCTTGTCGCGAAGGACTTCGACATTAGCACGGAACTGCGGCTCGGTGATGGTGAGGCCGTAGGCGTCCCAGCTGTTCCATCCCATCGGCGGCGTCGGAGCGACGCTGGACTGCGGCTGCTGCGCTGCTGCGAGCTGCTGCGTTGCTGCGAGCATTGGGAACAATCCTGCAAATGCGATCCAACCAACCAAGGGCCTCATGGGTCGACGATAGCATTGCGCAGGCACGGCTTGCATCAGCCGTCAGGCGAGCTGGATCAGGACGGCGCTCAGTGCGGGCACGTAGCAGGAGAGTTTTGCGCCGTTGAGGGTGAGAGTGTACGCGGCGCCGGGCTGGAAGGCGCCGTCGGTCGCGACGGTGGCACCCTGGATGCTGATGCCCGAGAGTGCGGCAAGGCTGGGCGCGGTGGCGCCGGCGGAAATCTGCGTCATCTGCAGCAGCGTTGCGCTGGACATAGCTTGCGGCAGCATGATGCTGAGCTCAAGATTTTCCGTTGCATCCTTGTTGACCAGGACGAGGCTCATTCCGCTCGCGGACTGGAGCGCGTAGGCGGTCACGTTGAGCGCACCGACGGAGAGCTGCGTGCTGAGTAGGGTACCCGTGCCGGCCATGACCGCGAGCAGCGCGCCATAGAACACAGGCTGCACGCCGAGAACGATACCACTGCTATCGACGATGGCCGCGCCGGGTTGCTGGCCTCCGCACTGAAGGTTGATGCCGGAGGCGCCAGCGAGCGCGGTTTGAAAGATGGTGTCGACGGTCCAGAGAGCTGCGGCGTAACTGTTGCTGACACCCGGTGCGCCGCCGTCGTCGTAAGAGCTGAGAGCGTCGATGCGGAAGGGTACGCCGATGGACTGCGCTCCGTAGCGCAGCATGAGCAATTCGGTGGAGAGCGCCGTGTCGGGGGCGATGAGGTCGTCGACGCTCGCCGTGGATATCGGGCCGCGGGTGATTTGTTGTGTGAGCAGGTTGATCTGGCTGCTGGTAACGTATTCGCCGAAAGGCAGTGTCCAGGTGTCGAGGTCCCCACCGCCGGCAGGGCCGCAGAGAGGCGCGCCGGGCGTTACGGCGACGATGGCCGAGCGATACTGCTGCCAGAGAGCCTCGAAGATCTCCACCGACCAGTTGTCGGCGTAGAAGCTGCTGCCGTAAGTTTCGCACTCGTTGCCAAGCTCGACGCCGAGCAGCGCGGCGCCAAGTTTCTGCGCGACGTAGGCGACCTCTGCAGCAGCGAGCGCCGGGTTGGTGGCGCCCGTCGCCGAGCCGCCCAGGTTGATGCCGTAGATGCAGCTCCAACCCGTGGCGCGCAGGAACGATGCAAGGGCATCGACGTCCGAGGGCGCCACCTGGCCAGGATTTTGGCCCGGACCGTTGGGCGTCCACACGCTGTGGTCAACAGACGCGCCGCCGATACGAAGTACGCCCGGCCCGAGACGCTGGAAAAGGCCGAGGAGGTTGCTGTCGGTGAAGAGCGGTGTGAGCAGCGATTGCTTTTCGTACGCCAGGCCGAGGAAGCCGAGATCAAAGGAGCCCGCGGAGGTGGGAGCGATGGTCAACGAAGCGGAGGTGATGGCGCCGATGGGCAGCGGTTGCGGAACCGGAGGGGGAGTTTGTGAGGGCGGCGTTGGAGGCGGCGCACCGTTCGAGGAGCTGATGGAACGAACCAGCGCGTCGCCGCAGCCGGAGAGCACCGAACTGACCGCGATGGCAGCGAAGCCGTGGAGGAGCTGACGCCGCGAGAGCATCCGGGCTGAGAAGGTCGGGCTGAAGGTGTGCGTAGCCATCTGAAATCCCCTGCGGCTGTGTGTTTCCACAGACCAACACTAGGAAAGTCTAAGGACGCGTCTCTAATCGTGGGTAACTCCTAACTCACCAAGAGGTGTGTAGCAAAACCAGCCATAACCATGAGAGTTTTCTAATACTTCGGGGAGAAACAGGAGAGGGGCTGCGGCCGACGTTTCCATCGTGAGCTCAGGGAAATTGGGCACGCACGCGCAGGACTCTGTATCCTGAAGAAAGGCTGATTTGTGCGTACAGAGTGCAATTGAGCCGGCCACCTTAAGGACACGCAATGCCGCTTTACGAGTACGAATGCAATGCCTGCCATCGTCGCATAGAGAAGATTCAGAAGTATTCCGCCCCTGAGCTGACCGTGTGCCCTCACTGCGGCGGCCGGTTGGAACGTACGATCACGGCGGCGGCGATCTCGTTCAAGGGTGGCGGCTGGTACGCTGACGGCTACGCTTCGCATAAACCGGCGTCTTCGAGTGAAGGCTCCGCTAGCGAGTCGGGCGGCGGCTCGGACGGCAGCAGCTCCAGCAGCAATGTAGAGAGCTCTGCCACGATATCCGCGAGCTCTGGCGACGGGGCCAAGTCCGGCGGCGGCGCCAAATCTAACGAGAGCGCGAAGCCCGCGGAGAGCGCAAAGCCGGCGGCAGCTAGCCCTGCGCCTGCGCCCTCGAGCGCGGCTAAGAACTAACCGCAGGCTGCCGATGAACCCCTTTGTTACGTCGGGTGCACGACTATTAACTGACTTGCTGATAGCGGACCAGCTTCTGCTCCGCGCCATTACACAACGTTTATCCGATTGATTTATCATCCAGACCATGAAGCTCTCTCGTTCGCTCCGCAAAATCGGCGACCACATCGAGGACTCCGTCGATCGCGTGACTGACGACGGGAGTTCTTTCCTGCGCAATGTCGGCTGGATATCCGCTGGCGTCGCGACGCTGGCAATCGGTGTTGTGGTCGGACGCGAACTCCGTCAGCGCTACAAGTTCAACCGCCGGACGCCGTATGATTTTTACGCGCATTCCGGCGACCAGGCGCAGGATGTCGAGTTTGGCGTAGGAATCTAGGCGAAACCCCCTAAGAGAAGGCTCGAGGCGAGGCGCTGGCGACTTTCCCCCCAGTCATCCTTTGCTGATGCCGACGGAGCGCGCCCGGCATCTAACTGGATGTATCGTTGCTTATGGCCCTCTCCCTGCCTGACCTCTCCGAACTCGACCACGCTGCGTCCGCGAAGGTGCACGCGGAACGGGGCGAGGCGTTGCGACTGCGGGATGGTCATGGACGCGCGCTCACCGACTTACGGCTGTCGGTAACCGACCGCTGCAACTATCGCTGTGTGTACTGTCGAACCGGCAACGAGGGCGCCAAGTTCACCGAGCTGCCCATCGCAATCTACGCACGCATGCTGCGGGTGTTTGTTTCGCTGGGGATTGAGAAGGTTCGGCTAACCGGAGGCGAGCCGCTGCTGCGCGAAGGGCTGCTGGAACTGATTCAAGAGACGGCACAGATGCAGCCTGCGTTCTCGGATGCTCCCATCGATATTGCGATGACCACCAACGGACATCTGCTGGCATCGATGGCGGGGAAGCTGAAGGCGGCCGGTCTCAAGCGCATTACGGTCAGCATGGATGCGGTGGATCCCGAGACGTTTACGCGGATCACGCGGGTTCCCGGCAGCTTTGAGCGGGTGCGCGACGGGATTCGCGCAGCGCAGGATGCGGGTCTGGGACCGGTGAAGGTCAATTGCGTGCTACTGCGTGGGTTCAACGATTCCCAGATTGAAGCGTTCGCAGAATTTTCACGGAACGAGCAGGTGATCGTCCGGTTTATCGAGTGCATGCCGCTGGAGGAAGACCGGACCTGGTCTCCGGCAACGGTGGTGCCGATGAAGGAGATTCTCGCTCGGCTGAATGCGATGCGGCCTGTCGTGGCGCTGCCCGCGAACCATCTTTCAGAGACCGCTCGGCGGTTCACCTTCGACGATGGCCTGGGAGAGATTGGCATCATTGCTCCGGTGTCCGAAGCATTCTGCGGGCATTGCAGTCGCGTGCGCGTGACGTCGGACGGCAAGCTGCGGACCTGCCTGTTCTCGCAGTCGGACCACGATCTTGTCGGGCACATGCTTCGCGGAGCAACGGATGCTGAGATGGAGAACCGCATCCGCGAGATCGTTCAGCACAAGGAGGCTCGGCATCACATTGGAGAGCCGGGATTTCTCAAGCCGTCGCGAAGCATGGTGCATATCGGTGGCTGACGTGCCGCTGAATTGCTGGTGACGATGGTCACGTGTAAGGGTGTATGTCGGGCAGAGCGTGGAAATCAAAGCTTTTCTCAGCTATTCTAACCTGACCGCCGGGTCACATCTGAGCCGTACGGGTAGGTTTTAAGCAAGCGCGGCACACTTTGAGAAAGCGCTCGGAAGGAATAAGCGGCAACATTTGCCGCAGATCATGAGCGACCAACGCAAGAACGATCGGCGACAGCTGGCCTCCATCGACTCGCGCCAGATGGACAGCCTGCGTGTGTTCCACGAGGTCGCTCGTGCGCTGACATCGAACCTGAAGCTTGATTCCCTGCTGCGCTCCATCATGGCGAAGATGGAGGAGTTTTTTGGACCGGAACACTGGTCGCTCCTGATGGTGGATGAAGAGACGGGCGAGCTGTACTATGCGCTTTCGACGGGGCTGGACGAGTCGATGCTGGGCGATCTGCGGCTGAAGCCTGGCGAAGGCATTGCGGGCTACGTGGCCGCTACGGGTAATCCGCTGGTGGTGGCCGACATCAGCGCCGATCCTGACTGGTCGCGCTATGCCAAGGCCCATCCCGAGCTGAATTTGCGCTCCATCGCCTGTCTCCCGATCCGTCATGGCGATCGTACGCTGGGCGCCCTGCAGCTCAATAACAGCAAGCTTGACCTGCTGCCCGAGTCCTCGATCGCATTTCTTCGGGTGCTGTGCGACTACGCGGCGATTGCGCTCGAGAATGCTCGCCGCGTCAAGCTGATCCATCACCTCAGCATCACCGACGACTGCACGGGACTGTTCAACGCGCGGCACCTGTACACGCTGCTGGAGCAGGAGATCTCCGATCACGTTTCGAAGAGCGCGTTCCGCGTGGTGCCCATCATGAAGCCGCACTTCAGCCTGCTGTTTCTGGATCTGGATTATTTCAAGCGGGTGAATGACCGGCATGGGCACCTGGTGGGATCGCGGCTGTTGGCCGAGGTGGGTAACCTGTTGAAGCGGCTGCTGGGGCCGGACCACGCGGCGTTTCGCTATGGCGGCGATGAGTTTGTGACGATCCTGCGTGGACTCGATAAACCGGCGGCAATCGAGCTCTCGCGGCGCGTGCTGGAACAGCTTTCGCAGACGCGCTTTCTCACCGGCGAAGGACTTTCACTCTCCATCACCGCGAGCCTGGGGTTGGCTACGTTTCCGCAGGATGGGAGCACCCTGCATGAGTTGATTCGCTCGGCCGACACGATGATGTACACGGCGAAAGACTCTGGCCGCAACCAGTTGATGGTGGCCGACAGCACCGCGCCCGGGCCGCATCCCTCGCCCGCCATCTCGCGGCACGTCTGAGCGGTTACAGTGAAGTGTGCCCCCATTCCCGCAGTCCGTTGAACCTCCGCAACCTGTCGAACCGCCGCACGGTGTTGACGGACCGTGGCTCTTCCGCAAGATTTCCTGGCGGCTGATCCCGTATCTCTTCCTGCTCTACATCCTGGCCTACCTGGACCGTGTGAACGTCGGGTTCGCCGCACTGCAGATGCAGCATGATTTGCGCCTCAGCAACACCGTCTACGGGACGGGCGCGGGCATCTTCTTTCTAGGTTCGGCGCTCTTCGACTTGCCCAGCAACCTGATGCTGGTCAAGGTGGGTCCGCGACGCTGGATTGCGCGCATAATGATCAGCTGGGGCATCATCGCGACCTGCATGATGTTCGTGCGCGGGCCAATATCTTTTTACGTCCTGCGGTTTCTGCTGGGCGTCTGCGAGGCCGGATTCTTTCCCGGCATGATCCTCTACCTCACCTACTGGTTTCCCTCGCGGCAACGCGCAGGGGCCATCGCGAAGTTTATGACTGCCACATCCATCGCCGGCGTGGTAGGCGCGCCGATTTCTGGATGGCTGCTCAACCTTGATGGCATTTCGCGTTTGCACGGGTGGCAATGGCTGTTTCTCGCGGAAGGCATCCCCAGCTTTTTGATGGGCTTCAGCGTTCTGTACCTGCTGAAGGACAAACCCGACGATGCGAACTGGCTGAGCCGCGAAGAGAAGCTGTGGCTGGACGCAGAGCTGGAGCAGGATCAGCAAGCCAGCGGTGCCGCGGAGAAGCACAACCTCATCGACGCCTTCCGAGAGCCAATGATCTGGCTGCTCGCCGCAATATGTTTTGTGGACCAGGTGGGCGTGTATACCGTGAACTTATGGATGCCGTTGATCCTGACCAGTTTCCTGCATGGGACCACCGCTGCGAGCTCTACCCTCTCGCATGCGGACACGAGCCGCATCGCAACCTACGCGACGATTCCCTACTTCGCGGCGGCCATCTTCACCGTGGCCATCGGCTATAGCAGCGACCGCAGTGGCGAGCGTCGTTGGCATATCGCCGGCTGCCTCATTTTGAGCGCGATCGGCTTTGCGTGGGCGGGCAGCACCCATTCGCTAGTGGCGGCGCTCATGGGATTCACCCTCGCGGCCATTGGCTATTGGAGCATCATGGGGCCATTCTGGACGCTACCCACGAGCATGCTGGGTGGTCGCGCAGCCGCTGGCGGCGTGGCCATCATCATGATGATCTCCGGCGCGGGAGGATTCGTGGGGCCGTACCTTACAGGACGCCTGCGTGATCTCACGCATGGCTTCTCTGGCGGGCTGTACACGATTGCCGCATTGACGCTAGTGGCCGCGGCGATGTGCGGGCTGCTGCGTGCGCGGCCTACGACATCCCGATAATCTCGCCGTCCTCATCGACATCGATGTCGAGTGCGCGAGAGACCTTGGGCAGGCCGGGCATGAGCATCATGGAGCCGGCGATGACCACGAGAAATCCGGCGCCTGCGGACAGGGCGACGTCGGTGACGTGCAGCGTCCAGCCCGTCGGCGCGCCCATGCGTTTCGGATCGTCGGAGAGGGAGTACTGTGTCTTCGCGATGCAGATGGGCAGGTGGCCGAAGCCCCAGCGCTCGAAGCGCGCGAGATTCTGCTGCGCGCCTTCGCTGAGTTCGATGCCATCCGCTCCGTAGACTGAGCGCGCCACCTTCGTGATCTTCTCGATGGCAGAATCTTCCGGCGCATAGGTGGTAATGGGCTCAACGTCCGGGTTGGCGTCAATGACCTCAACAATCTTGTTTGCCAGGTCGACCGCACCCTCGCCGCCTTTCGCGAACGCCTCAGACAGCGCAAAGGACGCACCGTGCGCCTCGCAGAACTGGTGCAGCGTTTCAAGTTCGGCGGAAGTGTCCTTGGGAAAACGGTTGATCGCGACGACCACGGGCAAGTGAA
>Ga0302314_10018107_pt1 | contig 11758 bp, 9 predicted proteins | sample III_Palsa_N2_3_FD_200533 | JGI IMG/M metagenome (GOLD analysis project Ga0302314, IMG submission 200533) | Peat permafrost microbial communities from Stordalen Mire near Abisko, Sweden - III_Palsa_N2_3 | ecosystem: Environmental > Terrestrial > Soil > Palsa > Peat permafrost | place: Sweden...
GGCCACGCTCAGCACCTTCTTTTTGTCGCCGTCGAGGCATAGGGCGTAGAAGCCGGACGCCTCGTCCCAGAAGACCTCGTTGAAACGCCGGTAGAGCTGGTCGGCCTTTTCGTTCAGGGCCTTGGCGCGATCCGGTTTGCCGAGAACCTCGAAGACCTGCGCCATGCGCCGCCAGGCGTCATAGACATAACCCTGCAGTTCACAGAGCGCCTTGGGGCCCTTCACCAGCGAGCCGTCGGGATAGACGATCGCCTCGCCGGCGTCCTTCCAGCCCTGGTTCTCATAACCGTGACTCGAGCGGGTCTGGTATTCCTGGAAGCCGTCGCCGTCGCGGTCGCCGTAGTTGTCGATCCAGGCCAGACACGCCTCGGCCGTCTCCATGTGCCGTTCGAGCAGCTTGACGTCGCCCAGGCACAGCCACGCATGGTGCAGCAGGATGAGATAGAGCGGCGTCGCGTCCGCCGTGCCGTAATAGGGCGTGTGCGGAATAAGCTTGAAATGGGCCAGCTCGCCGAGGCGCAGCTCGTGCATGATCTTGCCGGGCTCGGCGTCGCGCTCGTCATCGACCGCCTTGGCCTGCCATTCGGCCAGCGCGGCCAGGGTGGCTTTGGAGAACTGCGGATAGGACATGGTGGCCTGCAGCGAGGCCATCAGGGTGTCGCGCCCGAACAGCGCGACGAACCACGGCACGCCGGCCGCCGGCACGAACTCGTGCGGCCCGGTCTCATGGGTTGGCAGACGAAGCGCGGAGATGTCCTCAACCGCCTGGCGATAGACGCGATAGATCTCCTCGTTCGAGGTCGTGATTTTCATGACCTCGTCGCGCCAGGAGTCGCCCCGCCGGGCGGTGCGGGTTTCGCCATGGCCATCGATGCAGGATTTCGGCGCCGGGAACCGCTTCTTGCCGTCGCGAAACTCATAGAGCAGGCAAGAGTGCCAGGCGCCCCCCGGCTCCAGGTCGACATCGAAGCTGAGCCGGCCATTGGCGTAGACCGGGGCAGGACCATCGCCACGCACCTGGACCAGGACTTCGCGGCGGAAGTCCTTGTTGCGATAAATGCTTCGTAGCTGACGGCGCGCCGCTGACCATTCGGTGGTGATGTGGCCGCGGCGCACGATCTCGCCGCTCTTGACCTCGAACAGGTCGGCGAAGTCCGAGCGGATCAGAAGCTCGAGATTGAACCGCACGCGCGTCTGGCCATGGTTGGTGATGTCGACGTCTTCGTGCAGGCCGGCGCCGATGGTGCGGCCGACCTCGAAGCTAAGGCAGCGTTCGGGGATCACGCCGTCCTCGGTCAGGATCTTGCGGTTGGTCAGGTAGAGCCGCGCGGCGAAATGCTCGATAGGGGCTGACGACAAAAGGTCCAAGGGCTCGCCATTGGTGTAGACCAGCCACGCGGAGATCATGCGGGTGTCGAGGAAATAGAGGCCGCGGTTGGTGGGCCAGCGGACCTGGCCGTCCGGGTCGGTGACCAGGATCGCGTGACCCTGATGGATGACAAGTTGCTCGGGCCCAACCGTGATTTCGAGATTCATGAACTCTAGCCTCTGCCCGCGCGCCTATAGCGCTCAAGCTGGACAATCGATCCGTCAAATTCGATTCTACGCTGCCTTCAGTCCAAGGCTTTCCGCAACCGCCGGATGCACGATGCGGCCGTCGACCACGTTCAGCCCGTCGCGCAGGTGCGGATCGCGCTCCAGAGCCACGCGCCAGCCGTGATCGGCCAGGGCCAGCACGAAGGGCAGGGTGGCGTTGTTCAGCGCATAGGCCGAGGTGCGGGCGACCGCGCCGGGCATGTTGGTGACGCAATAGTGCACCACGCCGGAGACCACGAAGGTCGGGGCGTCGTGGGTCGTCGGCCGGCTGGTTTCGAAACAGCCGCCCTGGTCGATGGAGATGTCCACCACCACCGAACCTGGCCGCATGGTCTCGATCATCGCCCGGGTGACCAGCTTGGGCGCCGCCGCGCCGGGGACCAGCACAGCGCCGATGATCAGGTCGGCGCGCGCCGTCTGGCGCTCGATATTGTCGACGGTGGCGTAGAGGGTCTGGATCTTAGAGCCGAATTGCAGGTCGAGTTCCTTCAGGCGGCGCATCGAGCTGTCGATAACCGTGACCTGCGCCTCCAGACCCATGGCCATGCGCGCGGCATTGGTGCCGGAGACCCCGCCGCCCAGCACCAGCACCTTGGCGGCCGGCACGCCCGGCACACCGCCCAGCAGCATGCCCGCGCCGCCCTGTTCCTTCTCCAGGCAATGGGCGCCGACCTGGACGCTCATCCGCCCGGCCACCTCGCTCATCGGCGACAACAGCGGCAGGCCGCCGCGATCGTCGGTCACCGTCTCATAGGCGATGCAGACCGCGCCGGACTTCATCAGTCCCTCGGCCTGGGCTGGGTCGGCGGCAAGGTGCAGATAGGTGAAGAGGACCTGGCCGGGCCTTAAGCGCGCGATTTCGGAGCTTTGCGGCTCCTTCACCTTCACGATCATCTCGGCCGCGGCGAACACCTCGGCGGCGTCCGCGGCGATGGCCGCGCCGGCCGCGCTGTAGGCTGTGTCGCCATGACCGATGCCGGCGCCCGCCCCGGTCTCGATCAGCACCTGGTGGCCGTGGTGGGTCAGTTCGCGCACGCTGCCGGGGGTCAGCCCGACGCGGTGCTCCTGGACCTTGATCTCCCTGGGCACGCCGACAAGCATCTTGCCACCTCGATTGTGAATGACGACCATTGCACGAAGGCCGTGTCCAGCCGGAAGTTCCGGCTGATCGGCAGATGGGGGCGAGATGGGCGCGGCGAAACGGGGACTGATCGCGATCCTGGCGTTCAGCGCGCTGGCGGGGGCGGCTTATGCCGACGACGCGCCGGCCGCGCCGCCGCCGGACAAGAGCGGCTTTAGCCTGTTCGACCCGACGCCCGACGCCGACCTGCGCGCCTTCTGCACCGACCGGCCGACCAAATCGACCGGACCCTGCACGGTCGATGCCGGCCATTTCCAGTACGAGTCCGACGTCTTCAACCTCACCTACGACACCAGCGGGGGCGCCGACACGACGACGGTGCTCTACACCAACCCGACCCTGAAGCTCGGCCTGACCAACACCATCGACGCCGAGATAAACATCGCCCCCTGGGAGACCATCACCTCCAAGGACCGGACGACCCATCGCTCGACGCGCGCCTCCGGCGTCGGCGACCTCTATATCCGGGTGAAGGCCAACCTGCTCGGCGACGATGGCGGCGACATCGCCTTTGCGCTGGAGCCCTATGTGAAGGTCCCGACCGCTCCCGTCGGTGTGGGGAACGGCGCCGTCGAGGGTGGGCTGATCGCGCCGATCCAGGTCAACCTGCCGGCCAACTGGTCACTGACCATCGATCCGGAGGGCGACGTCCTGAAGAACGCGGTCGGCGACGGCGACCATTTCAACATGTCGGGCCTGCTCTCCTTCAGCCGGCCCTTAAGCAAGACCGTGACCCTGTCGCTGGAGGTCTGGTCGGACGTGAATTACGATCCAACCGGCACGCTCACGCAGGCCTCATTCGACCTTGGCGCGGCGTGGATTCCGGCGGCCCATCCCAATTTTCAACTCGACGGCGGCGTCAATCTCGGGCTCAACAATCAGACGCCGGCGGCTCAGGCCTATGTCGGCGTTTCACAACGATTCTAGGGACCCAGAAATTTCAATGGATAGGGTATTGCCTCAACCGACCCCGGAAACTCAGCATTTCTGGGACGGCTGCAAGGCGGGCGAACTCCGCCTGCAGCGCTGCAGCGATTGTAAAGACGCCTATTTTCCGCCTCGCCCGTTCTGCCCGAAGTGCGGCTCGCGCAGCGTCGAGGAGTTCAAGGCCACCGGCCGCGGCTTCCTCTACAGCTACGTGATCAACTATCGCCCGCGCCCGGATATCGGAACCGAACCGCACTCGATCGCGGTGGTGCAGCTCGATGAAGGCCCCCGCATGATGACCAACATCGTCGGCTGCCCGCAGACCCCCGAAGCCCTGAAGCTGGACATGCCCGTCGAGGTCACCTTCGAGACCTTCGGCGAGATCGCCCTGCCCTTCTTCCAGCCCGTGGGAGCCTGACGCCATGAAGCGCAATTCCGTTGCAGTCGTCGGCGCCGCCGAGACCACCGAACTTGGCCGCATTCCCGACATGTCGACCATCATGCTGCATGCCGATGCGGCTCTGAACGCCATGAAGGACGCGGGCCTCAAGCCCACCGATATCGACGGTGTCGCCACCGCCGGCATCAGCCCGGTCGAACTGGCGCACTATCTCGGCATCACGCCCACCTATGCCGACGGCACCAGCGTCGGCGGCTGCTCCTTCATGCTGCACGTCCGCCATGCGGCCGCGGCCATCGATGCGGGCCTGTGCAACACGGTGCTGATCACGCACGGCGAAAGCGGCCGCTCGCGCGTCGGCGTCGGCGGCTTCCGCGGCGGCGGCGGCAATTCCAGCCTCTCCGGCCAGTTCGAGGCGCCCTACGGCCCGGTCGGGCCGCCCTCGATGTTCACCATCCCCGTGCTTCGCTACATGAAGACCAACAACGTCACCGAGGAAGACCTGGCCATGGTCGCGGTGATCCAGCGGGAATGGGCGGCGAAGAACCCGCGCGCCTCGATGAAAGACCCGATCACGGTCGACGACGTCCTGAACTCGCGCATGATCGCCTGGCCGTTCCGCATGCTGATGTGCTGCCTGGTCACCGATGGCGGCGGCGCCTTGATCCTGACCAGCGCCGAGCGGGCCAAGGACTTCCCGCAAAAGCCGGTCTACATCCTGGGCACGGGCGAGAGCGTCGAGACGCCGATGGTCAGCCAGATGAACGACTTCAACTACTCGACCGCCTTCCGCGTGTCGGGGAAGAAGGCGTTCGACACGGCCGGCATTAAGCACAGCGACGTCGATCACCTGATGATCTACGACGCCTTCGCCCACCTGCCGCTCTACGGCCTTGAGGACCTCGGCTTCTGCAAGCCGGGCGAGGCCAAGGACTTTGTCAACGAGCGCAACACCGCCATCGGCGGCAAGCTGCCGCTGAACACCAACGGCGGCGGCCTCTCCTACATGCACTCGGGCATGTACGGCATGTACGCCATGCAGGAGAGCGTTCGGCAGCTACGCGGCACCGCGGCGGCCCAGGTGCCGAACGCCAAGGTCTCGATCAGCCACGGCGTCGGCGGCATGTTCGCCGCCTCGGGCACGATCGTGTTCACCAACGAGAAGGGGTGAGGTCATCTAAAGCTAAGGCTCAGTTCAAGGCTGAGTCGCCAATGAGGGCGCCTTCTCCCCTTGCGGGAGAAGGTGACCCCCGAAGGGGGTCGGATGAGGGGTCGCACCACCGTTTCCGGCAAATCGCCGCCGGCACGCGGCCGAGCTAAGCGCGACCCCTCATCCGTCAGCGTCGCTGACACCTTCTCCCGCAAGGGGAGAAGGACCGCCATGCTAGCCTCTGTTCTATTGATCGCGGCTATAGCGGGCTGCGCACGCTTCAGCATCGCCGACGCCAGCCCGGTCTTCGGCGCCCGTAACGGGTGCGGCGGCCATCGCGCCTTTGCCCCCGCGGCCAAGGACAATGTCGAGTCGCTGGCCACCCTGCCACTCACGCCGTTCGGCCGCCCTGAGACCGGCTGGGCCATCTACGCCCCAGCCATTGGCCGCGAGGCGCACACCGCCTGCGCCATCGATACGCCCGGCTTCGCCCGCGCCCTGGCGCGCTGGCAGTTCGCGCACGGCTTCACCGCCCATGGCGCGGTCGATCCCGCGACCTTCGTGGCGATGAAGGACATCTGGCAAAAGCGCCGCCCCTTTGTCGTGCTGCGCGAGGCGGGGATCTGCCCCGACGCGCCGACCGACCTCGTGCCCCTGACCCCCGATGAAAGCCGCCTCGACAAGGTGGTCGAGCTCCGGCCCAAGGCGCTGAAGGCGCTGCGCCGCATGGTCGCCGCCGCACGACGCGACGTGCCCGAGATCGCCGCCGACCCGCAACAGCTCACCGTCTTTTCCGGCTATCGCGATCCGGCCGATGACGCCGCCCGCTGCACCGCCGAGCAGAACTGCCAGGGCCTGGTCCGCGCCGAATGCTCAGCGCACCGCACAGGGCTGGCAGTCGACCTGATCCTCGGTTCCGCGCCGGGCTTCGCGGCCGATTCCTCGGACGATACGAACCGGCTCTATCAGTCGCGCACCCCGGCCTATCTCTGGCTGGTCGCCAACGCCCGCCGCTACGGCTTCGTCAACTACGTCTTTGAGCCCTGGCACTGGGAGTGGACGGGGCAGAAGGCCAGATGAACGCCCTCTTCCATCGCAAGACCGTGTCGCTGGAGGCGCTGCATCCGGATCAGCGGCTGAAACCCACATTGAGTTGGTGGCACCTGATCCCGCTGGGCGTCGGCGCCATTGTCGGCACCGGCATCTACACGCTGATCGGGGTCGGGGCGAACCTGGCCGGGCCGGGCGTGCTGCTCTCCTTCTTGATCGCCGGCGCGGTCTGCGCTTGCGCGGCGCTGGCCTATGCCGAGGTCGCGACCATGATCCCGGTCTCCGGCAGCGCCTATACCTACAGCTACGTGGTGCTCGGCGAGATCGTCGCCTGGATCGTCGGCTGGAGCCTGATCCTGGAATATTCGCTGGTAGTCAGCGCCGTGGCCGTCGGCTGGTCCGGCTATGCGGTCGGCTTTCTGAACGCGGTCGGCGTCCACCTGCCTCAGGCCCTCAGCGTCGGCCTCTATGCCGGCGGTCTCGTCAATTTCCCGGCCGTCGCCGTCATCGCCGTCGTCGCCGGCCTCTTGATGTTGGGCACGCGCGAGAGCGCCACCATCAACGCGGTGCTGGTGGCCGTGAAGATCATCGCGCTCGGCCTCTTCGTCGCCGTGGCCGGGCCACGTTTCAACGCCGCCAACTTCCACCCCTTCATGCCCTATGGCTTCGTCGGCCATGACGTTGCCGGGACCAGCCACGGGGTGATGGCGGCGGCGGCGATCATCTTCTTCGCCTTCTACGGCTTCGACGCCCTCTCAACCGCCGCCGAGGAGACCAGGAACCCCGGCCGCGACCTGCCCATCGGCATCATCGGTTCGATGCTCGCCTGCACTGCCATCTATGTGACCGTCGCCGCCGTCGCGGTCGGCGCCATGCCGTTCGGGCGCTTCGCCAACAGCCCCGAGCCACTGGCGCTGATCCTGCGCAACCTCGGCCAGGGCTGGACGGCCATCGCCATCGGCGCAGCAGCGGTCATCGCGCTCCCCACCGTGATCCTGGCCTTCCTCTACGGCCAGAGCCGCATCTTCTTCGTCATGGCCCGCGATGGTCTCCTCCCCGCCAGCTTGGCGAAGGTGAACCCGCGTACGGGCACGCCGATACGGATGACCCTGGCCACCGCCGTCGTCGTCGCGATCCTCGCCGGCCTCGCCCCGCTCGACCAGATCGCCTCGCTGGCCAATGCCGGCACCCTGGCGGCCTTCACCGCCGTCTCGGCCTGCCTTTTGGTGCTGCGCCGCCGTTCGCCGGACCAGCCGCGAATCTACCGCACGCCCCTGGCCTGGATCGTCGGGCCGCTGGCCATCGCCGGCTGCCTCTACCTGTTCTGGAGCTTGCCGCTGAAGACCCGGCTCTTCTTCGCCGCCTGGAACCTGATCGGCCTGGTTTGCTACTTCCTTTGGCGCTCGCGCCGAACCGAAGCCGCGCCGTCCTAGCCGCCCGGCGAGTCCATAGGCTGGTTGGCGGCCAGCACACAGGAGACACGGCCGCGCGAGACGATCACCGTCGCCGGCTTTGTCTGTGGCAGGTAGTAGGTGTGGCCTTTGGGCGTCGTGATATCCAGCGCCCCCGGATCGTTGAACTGGCAGACCGGCACGTGTCTCGGACTGCGGCCCCCATCGTCATTGATGTCCGAGCAGACCGTATAGCCATAGGCCCTGGCGAAGCCGATCCCGGAGAGATAGGCCCGGTTGGTCGCCGAGAACCCCGAAGCCAGATAGGCCGCCTGGCTGATCGCCGGACAGGGTGCGCCGGCCGGCGTCCACTCCCGCGCCTTGGCCTCGGCCGTGTAGCGCATCGCCGCCAGCCAACCGCCGACGACCACCGCCGCCAGCACGCCCATGGCGAGCGCCATAATCCAGGTGCGCCGGCCGCCGCCACCGTGGATCCTGGCGAGATAGCTGTTGGACATGGGCGCTCCCCGAAGCTGAAAGTCCGAACCTATCCAGGCGCCCGCGTCGCGTCACCCTCCACGCGGCGCGCCATCCGCCCTATCGCTCGGCCCCTGCCCTGGGGCATCATGGCGGCGAAGGAGGAGCCATGGTCGACCTCGATCGGATCAGGACTTTGCTGGACCAGCGCCAGCCCGGCCATGCCCTGCCGCGCGACTTCTATGTCGATCCCGAGGTGTTCGAATTCGACCAGGCCGCCATCCATCAACGCTCCTGGATTATGATCGGGTTCGAGGTCGAGTTGCCCAAGCCCGGCGCGCATCTGGCCCTGACCATCGCCGGCGCGCCGGTCTTCGTGGTGCGCGGCCAAGACGGGGCCTTACGCGGCTTCCACAACACCTGCCGTCATCGCGGCTCGCGCATCCTGGCCGACGGCAAGGGCGCGACGGCCCGACTGGTCTGCCCCTATCACCGCTGGACCTATGATCTGACCGGAGACCTGGTCCACGCCGCGCGCATGGGCGAGGATTTCGAGCCGTGCGACCACGGCCTGCACCCTATTTCCGTCGAGACCTGCGCCGGCGCGATCTATGTCTGCGTCTCGGACACGCCACCGCCCTTCGAGCCCTTCCGCGACAAACTAGAGCCCTTGCTCGCGCCGCATCGGCTGCACGAGGCCAGGCTGGCGCACGAAAACACCCTGGTCGAGCGTGGCAACTGGAAGCTGGCCATGGAGAATGCGCGCGAGTGCTACCACTGCGCCGCCAGCCATCCGGAGCTGTCCCTGACCTTCCCGACCGGCGTCTCCGGCAATTTCGACTATGGCGACGAGGCCCGCCGCCACGCCGCCTACAATGCGCGCATGGCCGAGGTCGGCCTTGAGGTCGGGCCGTACGAGGGCGACTGGTGGCAGGCGATCCGCTTTCCGCTGAACGAGGGCTGCCGATCCATGACCATGGACGGCAAGACGGCGGTGAAAACGCTAATGGTCGAGGCGGGAGACGGCGACATCGGTTCGCTGCGCTGGTCGATCGAGCCGCACAGCTTCGTCCACGCCACCGCCGACTTCCTCTTCATGTTCAGCGCCATGCCGCTCACGCCCAAGGAGACGCTGATCACCTCCAAATGGCTGGTGCACAGGGACGCCGTCGAAGGGGTCGACTACGATCTGACCCACTTGACCGAACTCTGGAACCGCACCAACGGCCAAGACCTCGCCCTGGTCGAAAACAATCAGCAGGGCGTCGATTCCCCGGCCTTCACGCCCGGTCCCTATTGCGCCGACGCCGAGGCCCTGACCCTGCGCTTCACCGACTGGTATTGCGCCACGGCCCGCCAGTATCTGGAGACCCCGCATGGCCAAGTCTGATCCGGCCAAGCTGCATCCGGACACCATCGCGGTCGGCTATGGCTACGATCCGGCCGACGGCCACGGCGCGGCCAAGCCGCCGCTCTACCTGACCTCGACCTTCGTCTACCCGTCGGCCGAGAACGCCAAGGAGACGCACCGCATCTTCTTCGAGGGCGCGCGGCCGGGCGAGGTAGTCGATCCGGCCTATATCTACATGCGCCTCGGCCATCCTAATCTGGACATGGTGGAAAAGCGGCTGGCGGCGCTGGACCGCGCGGAAGCCTCAGCCGGTTTCTGCAGCGGCATGGCGGCGATCTCGACCCTATTCATGGCGCATCTGAAGCCGGGCGACGCGGTGCTGCACGGCCTGCCCCTCTATGGCGGCGCCGATGGGCTGTTGAACCGCGTCATGGCCGGCTTCGGCATCAAGGGCTTCCACTTCACCGACGGCCTGGACGCCGGCGCGATGCGCGAAGCCGCCGAGCGCACGATGGCGGCCGGACCGGTGCGGATGATCTGGCTGGAGAGCCCGGCCAACCCGACCGCGACGGTGATCGACATCGCCCTGGCCGCCGAGATCGCCGGCGAGATCGCCGCGCGGCAGGGCTTTAAGCCTCTGGTCGCCATCGACAACACCTTCCTCGGCCCCCTGCTGCAAAGTCCGCTGGCCTGCGGCGCCGACCTCTGCATGACTTCGCTGACCAAGTATTGCGGCGGCCACAGCGACCTGCTGGCCGGCGGAGTCAGCGGCAGCCTGGCGCTGGTCGCGCCGCTTCGCGCGCTCCGCACCTCGCTCGGCACGACCATGGACCCGCAGACGGCGTGGCTCTTGCTGCGCTCGCTGGAGACGCTGTCGGTGCGAACGGCGAGGGCCTGCGAAAGCGCCCTGACCATCGCCCGCTACCTCAAGGCCCACGCCAAGGTCGACGGCGTCACCTTCATCGGCCTCGCCGAGCCCGGCTCGCGCGAGCACGCGCTGATGCAGCGCCAGACCCGCGGCGCCGGCTCGACCTTTTCCTTCCGCATCCAGGGGAGCGAGCCTGAGGCCTTCCGCTTCCTCGACGGGCTGAAACTGCTGCGGCTGGCGGTCAGCCTCGGCGGTTCGGAGACGCTGATCTGCCATCCGGCCAGCACCACCCATTATTCCGTCGCCCGCGACCGGTTGGCCGAGTCCGGTGTCACCGAGGCGACCCTGCGCGTCTCGATCGGCCTTGAGCATCCTGACGACCTGATCGCCGACCTGGCCCAAGCCCTGGACCAGGTCTGATGCCCGACCCCAGCGCCATCGACGGCAAGCTCGCCCCGCCCGAAGAACATACCCAGGTGCTGGTGATCGGCGCCGGGCCGGCCGGGGTCGCCGCCGCGATCGAGGCGGCCAAGCTGGGCGCCAGCGTGGTTCTCGTCGACGAAAACCCGCTCGATCCGCAGCTCATCGGCCTGGACGTGCCCTTGCTCTTCGGCGGCCGGATGAGCGGCGCGGTGCAGCGGCGCGGCCGGCTGGTCGAACAGCTGATCGGCGCCAATCCAGCCATCGAGCAGGCAGCCGATCTCAGCGTCGACGTGCGCCTCGGCGTCACCGCCTGGGGCCTCTATGTCAACGGACCGGCCTTGCGCGCCCTGCCTTCGCCCATGGTCGGGCTGGCTGACGAAGACCGCTCCTGGATGTGCGGCTTCGACAAGCTGATCCTGGCCACGGGCGCGCGCGACGTGGCCCTGGGCTTTCCCGGCTGGGACCAGCCCGGCGTGGTCGGCGCCAATGGCCTCTCGGCGCTGCTGCAACGCTACGATGCCTTCACCGGCCAGCGGATCGTAGTCCTGGGCTCTGGCGAACTCGGCGTCGCCACCGCCCTGATGGCCCAGGCGCGCGGGCTTGAAGTCGCCGCCGTGGTCGAGGTGCTGCGCCGCGTCCAGGCCTCAACCGTCTCCGCAACACGGCTGCACGCGGCCGGCATTCCCGTCCTGACCGGTCACACGCCCAAACGCGCCGAGACCGGCCGCGACGGCGTCGAGCGGCTGGTGTTGAGTGACGCTCAGGGCCGCGAGGTCGTGCTCGACTGCGACACCGTCTGCCTGGCGTTCGGCCTCGCCCCGGCCATCGAGCTCTTGAGCGCCGCCGGCGGCCGGATCGTCGCCGACACCAAGCGCGGCGGCCATGCGCCGGTGCTGCAAGGCTGGGCGACCTCGCTGCCCGGCGTCTTCGCCGCCGGCGACAGCGCGGGCCTAGCCCGCAGCGAGGCCGAGGCGGCCGAACAGG
>Ga0302314_10018108_pt1 | contig 11757 bp, 8 predicted proteins | sample III_Palsa_N2_3_FD_200533 | JGI IMG/M metagenome (GOLD analysis project Ga0302314, IMG submission 200533) | Peat permafrost microbial communities from Stordalen Mire near Abisko, Sweden - III_Palsa_N2_3 | ecosystem: Environmental > Terrestrial > Soil > Palsa > Peat permafrost | place: Sweden...
GCCACCGGGTCGCCGACTTCGCGTTCGCGAGGGCGCGCTCGCGGGACCGGCTGGTGCGGGCGCGCGAGGCGGTGGCCGTGGGCACGCTGTCCGGGCCGGTCGGCAACTACTCCAACATCGAACCGGCCATCGAGGACTCGGTCATGCCGGCTCTGGGGCTGCGGCCCGCGGAGGTAGCCACCCAGGTGGTGATGCGGGACGGCATCGCCGAGTGGGTCAGCGCGCTGGCCATCGTGGCCACCGTGTGCGAGGCGGTGGCGCTGGAGATCCGGCACGGCCAGCGGACCGAGGTGCGGGAGCTGGCGGAGCCGTTCCGTTCGGGTCAGAAGGGCTCCTCGTCCATGCCGCACAAGAAGAACCCGATCAGGTCCGAGCGGATCGCCGGCCTGGCCCGGGTCATCCGCGGCTACGTGACGCCGGTGACCGAGGGTATCCCGCTGTGGCACGAGCGGGATATCTCACACTCCTCGGTGGAACGAATCGCGCTGCCCGACGCGGCCATCGGGACCGACTACCTGCTGCATCTGACGACTGGCCTGGTGGAAGGGCTGGTGGTGGACGCGGCCCGGATGCGGGCGAACCTGGATCTAACCGGCGGGCTGATGTACTCCTCGGCGGTGCTGCTCGAGCTTGTTTCCGCCGGAATGGCCCGCGAAGAGGCGTATGCGCTGGTCCAGGCCGCGGCGATGGAAACCTGGGATTCCGGCGCTCCGTTCCGGGACACGCTGCGCAAGCAGGCGGCGACACGCGGGCAGACACTGCCAGAAACCCGGCTGGAGGAGGCATTCCAGCCGGAACGGTACACGCAGCGGCTAGCTCCGGTATTCCAGCGGCTCACCCGGCTAAGCTGACACGCATGACCCTGGGACCCGAGACGAGCTACCGCGTGCGCGGCGGTGCTCCGCTGCACGGCACGGTCTTCGTGCAGGGCGCGAAGAACGCGGCGCTGAAGATGATCGCGGCGTCGTTGCTCACGGCCAACGGCCACACCGTGCTGCGCAACGTCCCGGCCATCGAGGACGTCCGCCGGGCCGTCGAGCTCGCCGAGGCGGTCGGCGCGGTGGTCGAGTTCCACGAGCCCGAGCGGACACTGGTCGTGGACGCGTCCAACCTGACCAGCCCGGTGCTTCCGGCCGAGATCGCCCGGAGGTTCCGCAGCTCGGTGCTGTTCGTGCCGGCCCTGCTGCACCGGTTCGGCGAGGCGGTCATCGAGGGCGTCGGCGGCTGCAACCTCGGCAACAGAAACCTGGACTTCCACTACCGCGGCTTCGCCCGGCTCGGCGCCATCGTCGACGAGGGCGAGAGCGTCATCCGGATCAAGGCTGGCAAGCTACAGGGCGCGCACCTGTACCTGGACACGCCCTCGCACACCGGCACCGAGAACCTGATCATGGCGGCGTCGCTGGCGCCGGGCAAGACCATCATCGACAACACCGCGCAAGAGCCCGAGGTCCTCGACGTCATCGCGTTCCTGACCAAGATGGGCGCGCGGATCACCGGCGGCGGCACCGGCTTCATCACCGTGCACGGCGTCGACGAGCTCACCGCGGTCGAGCACACGGTGATGGCGGACCGCATCGACGCAGGCGTGTTCGCGATGGCGGCGGCGATCACCGGCGGCGAGCTGAACCTGGTCGGCGCCTCCCTGGAGCACTTCGGCGTGGTGCGGTGGAAGCTGGAGCAGATGGGGGTGGAGTTCGCCACCAACGGCGCGGTGGTGTCGGTCCGGATGGACCGGCCGCTGCGCCCCATCAACGTCATCACCAGCCCCTACCCCGGATTCGCCACCGACCTGCAGTCCCCGATCATGGCGGTGGCGTGCCTGGCCGACGGGGCCTCCTATATTCGCGAGACAATCTTCGACGGGCGCTACCTGCTGGTCGGCGAGCTGACGAAGATGGGCGCCAAGGTCGAGATGGACGGCAGCGCGGTCATCGTGCACGGCCCTTCGCCGTTCCATGGGGCCGAGGTGGTGGCGCACGACCTGCGCACCGGCATCGCGCTGGTGCTGGCGGGGCTGGCGGCGGAGGGCGAGACGCTGGTGACGCCCGCGTACCCGATCGACCGGGGGCACGCGGCCATCGCCCAGCGCTTCAACTCCCTCGGCGCGGACATCACCGCCGTGCCCGCGGACGCCTAGCACGTTTTTCGCGGTGCCGGCGGACGCGTAGCGCTTTTTTCGCGGTGCCGGCGGACGCGTAGCGCGTTTTCGCCGCGTAGGTCTGGCCGCTACTACCCTGCGATCGCCTCGTCGTAGAGCTGCCTGATGGCGTCGTCGAGGTAGGCGCTGTAGGAGACGCTGGCCGTGTCCCCGCCCTGCTGGTATCCGCCGATCACGCCGACGATGTGGCCGGTCCCGGTGGCCGAGTCGAAGCGGGTGATCCAGGGACTGCCGCTGGTGCCGCCGGTGAAGCCGCCGCAGCTGAACTCCAGCTGGCTCGCGCTCTGCTCGGCAGTCCAGTTCCGGCAGGTGATGGGCTCAGCGGAGCTCTGCGGGTAACCCGTGACCCGGACCAGGTTCCGGTAGCCCGAGTTGAAGGCCAGGGTGTTGGCGCCAAGCACCTGCTCGATGTTCTCGCCGTCCCGGGGATCGAGCACGACGAAGCCCACGTCAAGATCGGGGGCGGCCGTGCTGGCCCAGCCCGGGGCTACCAGCAGCCGGGCGGGCGTCCAGATGCCGTAGGGCGCTTCCCCGTCCCGGTAGTCGGGGATGAACACGAGGTCGCTGCGGTATCCGCTGCCGTCACCGCCGTTTATGCAGTGCGCCGCCGTGACCAGCAGGTCGCGGCCCGGGCTGGACACCACGCTGGCCGTGCAGAAATGGTCATCGCTGCCGACCCGCAGGAACAGCGCGCCGACGCGTGTGGCCTTCAGGGAGGTATGCGCGCTCGGCGATGCGCCCGCCGACGGGACGGCCGCCATCCGGCTCGCCCGAAAGGCCGTAGCCCTGAGCAGCCGGCCCTCGGTCCAGTAACCGACGGCCCTGGCGGTTCCCGCGGTCCCGGCGGTTCCCGCGGTCCCGGCGGTTCCCGCGGTCCCGGCGGTTCCCGCGGTCCCGGCGGCCCCCGTGGTCCCGGCGGTCCCGGTCGGCGGGGACCGTTGGGTGGCCGGAGCGGTGGCCGAAGCGGTCCCCGGCGAGGAACATCCGCCTATCGTGACGCACGCCAGCATGATGGCAGCCACGCGCAACCTGACCAAGCTCCCCGCCCCCCCGAACGGTAATCTCCCCCGGCCTGGTACGGGTCCCCCGGCGCCCCTAGCCGTATGGTCCGCTAACAGCGGAAGCTTCCCGCCCGTCCCCAGATATACCCATACGCTAGCAGTATGCGGGTTCTCATCCTGGGGGGCACCCGGTTCATCGGCCGCCGGATCGCCGCGGACCTGGTGGCCCGCGGCGATGAGGTCACCATCGTGCACCGGGGCCAGACCGAGACGGCGGAACCTGACGGCTGCGTCCACTGGCACACCGACCGGGCCGCGTTCGCCGAGTTGTCCGCCCAGGTGCGTGCCCTGCGTCCCGACGCCGTGATCGACACCCGCGCGATGACCAAGGCGGATGCCGAGGCCGTCCTGCCGCACCTGCCGGACGCTCACCTGGTGCTGCTTTCGAGCATCGACGTGTACCGGGCCTACGAGCTGATCCTGGCGGGCCGGGGCGGCGAGCCGGTGCCGATCTCCGAGGAATCGCCGGTGCGCGAGGGCCGGTACCCGCTCCGCGGCCTGCTCCCCGGTCTCGGCGAGCACTACGACAAGCTCGACGTGGAACCCGGTTACCTCGCCCGCGGCGGCACGGCGCTGCGACTGTCGATGATCTACGGCGAGCACGACGGACAGCGACGCGAGGAGTTCATCCTCCGCCGGGTGCGGGCGGGCCGGCGCCGCATCCCGATCGGCGCGGGCACCAGCCTCGACACCCGCTGTTACGTGGGCGACGTGGCTTCCGCCGTGCTGGCGGCCCTGGACCAGCCGCCGGCCGCGGCCGGCCAGGTGTTCAACGTCGGCGACCCAGTCACCGACACCGTCCGCGACTACGCGGGCCAGATCCTGGCGGCGGCCGGGTACCCGGCGGAGCTGGTCACGGTGCCCGAGCCTTTGGTGCCGGACGACATGGAAGCGACCAAGAGCATCGCCCAGCACCTCCTGGTCGACAGCAGCAAGGCGATGACCCGGCTCGGCTGGCGTCCCACCAACCCGGCGCATACCATCCCGGTCTCGGTGCGCTGGCACCTAGCCAATCCGCCGGCCCACCCCGACCAGGACTTCTCCCCCGACGACCGCGCCCTAGCCGCCGCAGGCTAGTCGGCGCGGGCGAGCCGACGCGCCCTAGCCGCCGCCCAGCGTCTTCCGGACAGCTGCGATTACGTCGCCTAGGCTGCGACACAAGCTAGACATGGCAGATTGTGTGGTGGATCCGGGCTCCGTGGTGTATCCAGTGCACGCGGATGCACCGGATCCACCACTAGGCCCGGATCCACCACTAAAATTCCAGCGGCCTGTTGCCAGAGGGTCTGATGTTGCGCGAGCGCCTCAAAGTTGGCGACGTCTTGTCTCACACGCCGGGTGTTACCGCCTAGGCACTGCGGGCGGGCCTGACGGTGCGGGCGGGCCTGACGGTGCGGGCGGGCCTGACGGTGCGGGCGGGCCTGACGGTGCGGGCGGGCCTGACGGTGCGGGCGGGCCTGACGGTGCGGGCGGGCCAGACGGTGCGGGCGGGCCAGGGGGTGCGGGCGGCCCATTAGAGGGTGCGCTGGGGGAAGGCGCGGGCGATGGTTAGGAGGGTGTCGTTGGCTTCGGCGTCGCCGATGGTGACCCGGGCGCCCTCGGCGGCGAACGGGCGGACCGCGATGCCTTCCGCCTCGCAGGCGGCGGCGAAGGCCCCGGTGTGCTCGCCCAGCCGGAGCCAGACGAAGTTGGCCTCGGTCGGGGGCACGGTCCAGCCGTCGGCGACCAGCGCCTCGCGCACCCTGGTCCGCTCCTTGACGATGAGCTCCACGCGTTCGAGCAACTCGTCCTCGGCGGCCAGCGACGCGACCGCGGCGGCCTGCGCGATGCTGTTCACGCTGAACGGCAGCATGGTCATCCGGACCGCCGCCGCCACCGGCTCGTGCGCCACCAGGAACCCGGCGCGCAACCCGGCCAGGCCGTACGCCTTGGAGAACGTGCGCAGCACCGCGACGTTCGGCCGGTCCCGGTACAGCTGCATCCCGTCCGGCACGGCTTCGTCGCGGATGTACTCGTGGTACGCCTCATCGAGAACGACCAGGCAATCGGGTGGCACCCGGTCGAGGAACTCCCCGAGCTCGCCCGCATGGACCACGGTACCCGTCGGGTTGTTGGGGTTGCAGACGAAGATGAGCCTGGTACGCGGGGTGATAGCGTCCGCCATCACGGCCAGGTCGTGGGTTTCGTCCCGCAGCGGCACCCGGACCGATTCGGTCGCGGCTAGATCCGCCAGCGTCGGGTACGCCTCGAAGGAACGCCACGCGTAGATCACCTCGGCGCCGGGCTCACCGACGGCCTCGAGCAGCTGCTGCGCCACGCCGACCGAGCCGCAGCCGACCGCGACGTGCCCCAGCGGGACGTCGAACCGGTCGGCGATGGCCTGGATCAGCCGCTGCGCTCCGTTATCCGGGTACCGGTTGACCGATCGCGCCGCCTCGGCGATGACGTCGACCACCGAGGGCAGCGGCGCGAAGGGGGACTCGTTTGACGACAGCTTGTGCGTCCGCCCGGTGCGGCTGACCGGCGTCCGGCCCGGCTGGTAAGCGGGGAAGCCGTCAAGCACCGAACGGAAACGAGGCGATGCGTCAGTCATGCCACCAGTTTGCACCACCTAGGACAGTGACTGCTCGGCGTGGGAGTAGGCCTGGCTGGTCAGAGTCTTGACGCCTTGCTGCGAAGCGTCGGGGCCCACCATGGTGACCGCGCCGACGAACCCGCGGCCCCGGTAGACCACCGACCATACGTCCACCTGGGCGTAGCCCGAGGCCTTGACGTTCAGCGCCCGGGCCTGGTCGGCCAGGCCGCCCAAGATGGACTGGCGCACCGTGTAACTGTAGGTCTTGCCGTCTATGGTGGCCTTGTAGTGCGAGCATCCGGCCGGCAGCTGGTCGCTCAGGGCCGTCTTCGCGAGCTGCGACGATGCCGAGACCAGCACCTCGGACACGCCATCACGGCCGACCCGGAACGTCACTACCGCCGCCGGAGCATGCGAGAAGGCGGCCGAGTTGAACCCCGCTACCGTCGCCTGGGCGCACTTGGCCGGGATGACCTTGACGCCTTTCATGCTCTGCTTGCTCGTCTGGACGTCTGGCAGCGTCCCGTAGTCACCGGCCTCGGCGGCCGCGGCCGGGCGTTCCCCGCTCACCTTGGTCAGCAGCGCGTCCTTCAACTGGCTGGCGGTGTAGGCCTTGGGCCCGGTGATGACGGCCACGCCAGCCTTCTGCGTCGCCTTGGCCTGGCTGGTGCTGGCCGAAGCACCGCAGCCGGCCACGGCGGCAGCGGCCAGCAATGCCAGCGCGGTGGTGGCCAGCGCGGTAGTGGCCAGCGCGGGCCGCGGCCAGTGACGAAGAGACATAAACAGGCCCTTCTGACGCTACGAATTCTTTCAGTTTCGAAGCGCGAGGATAGCCCACGATAAGTAATTAGACCGGCGCTTTGAGTAAACCAGTGGGCAGCCGACCGATCACTTCGCACGCACAGAGGAGGCGGGGGCTAGGCGTGGGTCTGGGCAGGTAGGAGGGCGCGGAGTGTCACCCGGGGTCGCCGTGGCGGGTGCTGGGGGGTGCGGCGGCCTCGCGCCGCCGCCAGTCTTCGGGCAGGGTGACCTCGAGCACGTCATCGACGGTGATGACGCCGAGTAGGCGGCGCGCGTCGTCGACCACGGGGATGGTGATGAGGTTGTAATCGGTCATCAGGACGGCCACATCGGTGATGTCGGTGTCCGCGCCGACCCGGACCGGATCGGTGTCGGACACGTCGATCAGGATGGTGCCCGGATCGGCCTGGACCAGGGTGACCAGCCGGGCCACGCCGCGCAGGCCGCCGGCTGCGTCGACGGCGTGCACGCTGGTCAGCGCCTCGGGCTGGAGCAGAGCGGACTCGCGCACCCGGGCCAGGGCATCGCTGACCGTGGCCAGGCAGGGCAGCGCGATGTAGTCCATTCCCATCAGACCGCCCGCGCTGGTGCTGTTGAACCCCATCAGGGTCAGCACCTTGGCTCGCTGGGCGGGCGGCAGCAGGTCGAGCACCGGCTGGCGGCGCGGCTGCGGCAATTCGGCGATCGCGTCCGCGGCGTCATCCGCGCGCATCCTGGCCAGCACGGCGGCGATCTCCTCGTCGGTGCGCGCGTCAAGCAGCCGGGTAGCCAGGTCCTCGTCGAGTTCCTCGAAGACATCGGCTTCCAGTTCGGGGTCGGCGTGCACCCGGCCGAGGATCTCCGTCTCCTCCTCCTTGGAGGCGTTTTCCAGCAGGTCGGCGATCTGGGCCGGCTTCAGCCTGCGGATGCGCGCGAACGGCCCGCGGAGCAGCGCGCTGCTCTCGTGCCCGATTAGCCACTCGAAGTCGTGCCAGTCCCGGAACACCGCCGTATCGTCCTGAGGTTGCGGGGCGAGCAGACCGAACATCCGGCGCTGGGGTGCCGGGGCGAGCAGCCCGAACGGCTGGCGCGGGCGCCGCCGGGTGTCGACCCCGGCCAGCACCCATTCCTGGCGGTCCCGGCCCAGTTCCAGATCGGCCGCGCGGACCAGCCGGGCGCTGGGTACGTCGATGAGGCGGTGGCCGAGCACGTCGGCCCGGAGCAGCACTTCGCCTTCGCGGCGATCGAAGGGCCGCAGGCTGAGCCGTTTGGCGGCCAGCCGCAGCGGATCGCCTGCGAAGCCGCTCACCTGCTCGATGGGCACGAAGATGTCGCGGCCGCCGACGGCCACGACCACGCCGGTGACGAGCGGGTAGTCGGTCCCGCGCAGCCGGACGATGACGTCCGCCAGCCGCCCGATCGACTCCCCGCTGCTGTCAGCGACCTGCCGTTTCAGCAGCCGGGACAGGCGCGGTGTGGGCTCGTCGTCCGCGGGAGCGCTGGGCCCGGCCGCCGGTGTTGTCGTCATGAGTCGCCTCTTTACTCGGACGATAACGTCTTCCCGGTCAGGCCTGGAGTTATTCCGCCGCCGGCCACTTTGGCACAGGCGGATGAACAGAGGGTGTACCGGGTAGTCCTCTCCCAGTGGGCCACCGATCCCGGGCAATGCTGGCGCGGGCCGGTCAGGATCACTCTGGTTGTGATGGTATGAAGTCTCTGGCGTCCCAAAAAGGGCATGCCAGAGGAAAGGCGCAGATCAGTGGCCACGCGGAAGGCAACAGGCTTGCTCGAAAGAGGCAGCCTGCCCGACACATTCTGGTATTCGACCAAGCGGAAGCTCCTAGGGCCGCCGCTGGTCAACCAGGATCTTGGCGAGCAGCGGCTGTCCAAGCCGCTGGCGCTCGGCGTGCTGTCCCCGGACGGGATCTCCTCCTCTGCGTACGGCACCGAGGAGATCCTGATCGCGCTGGTGCCCTTCGTGGGCCTGGCCGCCTTCACCCTGCTCCTGCCCATGACGCTGGTCGTGCTGTTCGTCATGGTGCTGGTGCTGCTGTCCTACCGCGAGATCGTCATGGTCTACGTCCGGCCGGGCGGGTCCTACGTGGTGGCGCGGGAGAACTTCGGCCCGCGCATTGCCCAGGTGTGCGCGGTGGCCCTGCTCATCGACTACGTGGTGACGGTGGCGGTGCAGATCGCGGCGGGGACCGCCGCCGTGGCCTCCGCCTTCCCGGCCGTCGGCCGGTACAAGCTTGAGATCTGCGTGGGCGTGGTCCTGCTTATGGCCTTTGGCAACCTGCGCGGCCTCAAGGAGGCGGGCCGGTCCTTCGCGGTGCCGACCTACCTGTTCTCGGGCGCGGTCATCCTGATGATCGTGGTCGGGCTGGTCCGCGAGATCATCGGCAATCTGCCGGTGTACCACCCGGCCACCCTGCACGGCGCCTACCATCTGGGCTCCAGCTCGGACGGGCTGCTCAGCGCGGCGATGATTTTCATCTTGCTGCGCGCGTTCGCCAATGGCGGCGCGTCGTTGACCGGCATCGAGGCGGTCTCCGACGCGGTGGGCGCGTTCCGGCCCCCGGAGGGCCGTAACGCCCGCAAGGTGCTGATGACCGAGGGCGCGATCCTCGGCATCCTGATCGCCGGCATCTCCTGGCTGGCGCACGCCACCCACGCGACCCCGCGCACGGCTGGCTACCCGACCGTGCTGGCCCAGGAGGCCCAGTACGTGTTCGGCCACACGTTCATCGGGCAGGTCCTGTTCTACGTGGTGCAAGGCGCGACCATGCTAATCCTGTACACCGGCGGGAACACCAGCTTCAACGGCTTCCCGTTCCTGACCAGCTACGTGGCCGGCGACTCGTTCCTGCCCCGCTGGCTGCTCAAACGCGGCCACCGGCTGGTTTTCTCCAACGCGATCATCCTGCTCACGATCTCGTCCGTGGCGCTGCTGATCATCAAGGACGCGGACGTCAACAGCCTGGTCCCGCTGTACGCCATCGGCGTGTTCACGGCGTTCTCGATGGCTGGCTTCGGCATGGCGCGCTACCACAGCCAGCACCGGACGCCGGGCTGGCGGCGCCGGCTGATCATCAACTTCTCGGCCGGCGTGCTCACCGTGATCGTGGTGGGCATCTTCGCGGTGGTGAAGTTCACCGAGGGCGCCTGGCTGGTCGTGGTGCTGTTCCTCATCCTGGTCCCGGCGCTGATCCGGCTCAACCGCGAGTACGCCGACGAGACCGACGTGCTCGAGACGATCAGCGAGAACCAGCCGCCGCCACCGCCGCACTACAGCCGCCGCACCGTATTCGTCTTCGTGGACAGCTTCGACCTGGCCACCCTGGCCGCACTGCGCTACGCCAGGAGCATGCGGCCCACCACGATCCGCGCGGTGCACTTCGTCATCGACAGCGTCCGCGCGGACAAGCTCAGGGACAAGTGGATCAGGGCCGACCGCGGCGTCCCACTCGACTTCATCGACGTCTCCGACCGCAGGCTGACCCGGGCCGCGGCCGAGCTGGTCGAGCGCGAGGCGGCCGATCCCGCGACGCACGTGACCGTCGTGCTGCCCCGGCGCAGCTATTCGGCGCTGCTCGGGCGGCTGCTGCACGACCGCACCGCGGACAAGATCGCCGCCGTGGTGAGCCGCATCCCGCGGTCCGCGGCCACCATCGTCCCTTACGACGTCACCAGCCGGGTCCGGGTCCTGCAGGAACGCCAAGCCGCGAAGGCCGCGAACGCCGACGCCTCGGCCGAGCAGAAGGTCACGGCCCGCGAGATCGACGTGGCGGCCGAGCACGCGGCGCCGGCTGCGGAGTCACCCGCCGAACCGTCGGCCCCGGTGCGCGGGCAGGTGAAGGGGCGGGACCCAGGGGCACCGAACGGCCAGCGGGCGGCCAAGCCAGGGGCACCGGACCGCCAGGGGATGTCCAAGTGGAGGCGTGACGACGGCGAATCGGCGCCCGCGGCCGTCAGCCCCATCGGCTCGCTGGACATGCCAGGCCGGGCCGTGGTCGAGGGCCGGATCCGCGTGGTGGAGATCAAGCCGGTCGAGCGCAACTCCGTGCTGGCCTGCGAGATCTCCGACGGCACCGGCGCCCTGACCGCGCTGTTCTACGGCCGCTCTCACATCCCTGGCCTGGTCTGCAGCGCCCGGGTCCGGCTCCGCGGCACGGTCGGCTTCCGCGCCGACGGCCACCCGGTCATGATCAACCCGGCCTACGAGCTACTTTTCCCTGCGCTGTAGGGGACGACCGTTCCGATAAAAATTACTCCTCGGCCGGGGGCTTGCTGCCTGAGTAGGGGACGATGAGCTCATAGGCGGGATTCACCATGACCGGGGCGCCGTGCTTGATGCCGACCGGGCCCCTGAGCCTGACCCGGGAGCCGCACATCAGGCCGGGAATGCGGGACCGGCCGTAGAACAGCGCGGTCAGGTCCCCGGTGGAATCGGAGATCTCGCAGGCCAGCACGGAGTTGCGCTCCACCGACCGGATCTCGACGACCCGGACGCGGCCCTCGACGCTGGCCTTGCCCGGCTGGTGCAGGGAGCCGATGGGGGTGACACCCGGCGGCGGTATCGGCCGGTCGTAGCCGCCGGCGCCGGGCAGCGGCTCGGCCTTTTCCTCCCGGGGGGTGGCGGCCGCGACCGCCGACTGCAGGTCCTGCGGTACGGAGGTCAGGCCGTCGGCGGGCGGGGCGTCGGCGGGCGGGGCGTCGGCGGGCGGGCCGGGGCTCGGCGCGACGGCCACCGGCGCCTGGCCGTCCTGGGCGGCATGGCGCTCGGCCAGGATGCGGACCCGGTTCTGGACGTCGAACGGGATGATGGTGGCCGCGGCGTTGGGCACCCGGCTGACCACGCCGGCGATCTTGTCGGCCGTCCGGTCGTGCAGGAACCGGCCGATCGGACGGAAGCTGCGCCGGGGCAAGATTGCGGTCACCTGGGTGCCTGGTGTTTCCGCCTCGTGGCTGACCAGGTCGGCGGCGGCCCGGGTGAGCCTGCGGTCGGGACAGTCGATGAACTCCAGCGACACGTTGCGATCGGGCAGCCAGGCGGCGCGCAGCCGCTCCGCCTGCTCGGTGTCGATGACGAAGTGCACGGCCCGCACCACCGTGGGCCGTAGGCTCTTGGCGTACCTCAGCGCGGCCACGGTGGACAGGTCGAAGTCGTCCACGAAGACAAT
>Ga0302314_10018109_pt1 | contig 11757 bp, 9 predicted proteins | sample III_Palsa_N2_3_FD_200533 | JGI IMG/M metagenome (GOLD analysis project Ga0302314, IMG submission 200533) | Peat permafrost microbial communities from Stordalen Mire near Abisko, Sweden - III_Palsa_N2_3 | ecosystem: Environmental > Terrestrial > Soil > Palsa > Peat permafrost | place: Sweden...
ATGCAAGCCCTCGAAGCCTCGCTCCTCGGCCAAACCTTCATCATCGCGACCCATCTCCCCATAGACGGCCATCTTCTGCACCGAAGCATTCAAACTCGCGACTCGCAACTCGCAACTCGCAACTGTATGCCTGACATCTTTCCCCAACAGGCAGCGCTCTTCCATGAAACAATCGACCCCCCGCAGCGCCTGCTGATCTTCGGCGCCGGAGACGACGCTCAACCCATGGTCTCCATGGCAGCGCTGCTCGGCTGGACGGTCATCGTCGTCGACGGCCGCGCCCACTGGGCCACGCCCGAGCGCTTTCCGGCGGCAGAGCAAGCTCTTGCTTGGAAGGGGGCGGGCTTCAGCCCGTCCATTACGGCTCATGATGATGAAGGGGCTTTAGCCCCGGAGGGAATGCACGGCCTTACCATCCACCCGCGCGACGCAGTCGTCATCATGACCCACAGCTACGAACAGGACCGCGCATGGTTCACCGCCGTCCTCCCACAAAACCCGCGTTACCTCGGCCTGCTCGGCGCACGCCATCGCAGCGCGCTGCTCATCTCCGAAGCCGCAGCCAGGCTCAACTGGCCGCTCGACCGCGTCTGCGCCCAAATCTTCGCTCCCATCGGCCTCGACCTAGGCGGCGACGGCGCCGAAGCCATAGCGCTCGCCACCATCGCCGAAATTCAGGCCTGTATCGAAGGCAAGCTCGGCCACTCCCGCCGCATGACCCCCGATCTCATCGCCGAGCAACTGGAAAAGGGCACCCCCTCCCAATACCTCCAAACCCAATGCGCTGTTTGAAGCACGAATAGGTACCTCGAGGCTTTAACCTCGGGTCTCATGGGCCAGCGAGAAACTGGGCTTTAGCCCCCAGGTATGCCTTTCCATGATCGGGCGATACTGATTCCATGCCCATCGCCGCCATTATCCTCGCCGCCGGCTCCTCCAGCCGCCTCGGCCGGCCCAAACAAACGGTCGTCCTCGCCGGCGAAACCCTCGTCGAACGCGCCGTCCGCGTCGCCACCGAAGCCGGCCTCTCGCCCGTGATCGCCGTCATCCTGGACAGCACGCTCATCGACCGCCTCCAGCAAGCCGGTGCCACGGTCCTTCTCAATCGCAAGGCTTATGAAGGCATGTCCACATCGATCCACACCGGCATTCGGTGGGCAAAGAGCATCAACCCATCCGGCGCGGTCCTCATGGCCTGCGACCAACCCGCCCTCACCTCAACCCACCTGCGCGCCCTCTGCGAGCAGCCAGACTCCCCCACAGGCTCCGGATACTCCGGCAAAATCGGCATCCCCGCCTATTTTCCCGCATCGTGCTTCGACAGCCTACTCCAACTCCAGGGCGACACCGGCGCCCGCGATCTGCTCCGTTCCGCCCACGCTGTCGCTGCCGAAGACCTCACGCTCGACATCGACACCGAGGCCGACCTCCAGCGTGCACGCACCCTCCTGGAACCCGCAGCGCCAAAACCCTGAAAACCTGTCAACCCCCCAAAGGCCCTAACTCTCTCAAAGCAAACGAAATAAACATTGCGTATATATTCCATCCAATTCGTTACAATTAAAACAAGAGCAAAAACACAGGCCATCTCAAAACGCTCGAGCAAGCCCAAACAAAAAATGTAACCCCAATGGTCTCTGGACTTTGACTCAAAAAGTACGGGGGGGGGGGGGTACATTTTTTGGAGAATCCTGCGCTCAATTGAATTCGGGGTATGCTCACTCACTCGCCAGCGACCGCAAAAACTCCTCCAGCAGATTCCCCGCAACCGCTGCCCGATACTTCGCCGTACTGCGAATATCGTCTATCGGTTTCGCTTCTGTCGCCAACGCTGCGCGAGCAGCCCGAACCGTCGCATCAATTCCAGCAGCATCGATCCGCTGTCCCAGCAGCGCCTTCTCCGCAGCCGAGCAGCGCACCGGACGGTCCGCCAGCGACGCCGCACCGAGACGAATGTCCGCGATTGTGCCGCCGTCCAGCTTCGCCACCGCTGCCAGCGCAATCTTCGAGATCGCTTGCGCGTTCCGCGTCCCGACCTTGCGAATGTACTGGCGATATCCCGCAAACGTCCGCGGCACGCTGATCGTATGCAACAACTCATCCGGCTGCAAAGCAGTCTTCTTGTAGCCCAGGTGAAACTCGGCGTAAGGAATCGTCCGCTTGCCGCTGGCACTCACCAGCGTCAGCGTCGCACCATAAGCCAGCAAAACTGGCGGCGTGTCGGCCGCAGGCGATGCATTGCAGATGTTGCCACCCAAAGTGCCGCGGTTCTGGTTGGCCACACTGCCTGTCCACGACGCCGATTGAGCCATCAGCGGAAGGTCCGAGCCAACCAACTCGCTCCTCCGCAAGTCGGTAAACGTAGTTCCCGAACCGATGTGAATTGCATTGTCCTGAACGTCGATAAACCGCAACGCACGCAGATGTTGGATCGACAGCAGCGAGTGCTGATTCAACCGCCCGGTATTGAGCGCCACCATCACCTCAGTTCCGCCGGCGATCAGCGTATGTTTGCCGGGCTCACTGGCCAACTGCTGTAGCACTGCGTCAAGCGTTGCAGGCGCAACGAGATCGTAAAGAGCAACATCGGACCGCATTAAACCGCGCCTGCCTTCGCCGCTTCTTGAACAGACTCGAAGATCCGCATATAGCCTGTGCAACGGCACAGATTGCCCGCGAGGCCCTCTTGAATCTGCTCCAGCGTCGGGTTCGGATACTTGTCCAGCAGATGATGCGTCGCCAAAATCATCCCAGGCGTGCAGATACCGCACTGCGCACCGCCGCGCTCCAGAAAGCACTGCTGGATGGGATGCAAACGGCCCTCGGTGCTGACGCCTTCAATGGTGCAGAGCCGCGAACCGTTCACTTGCAGCGCAGGCACGAGACATGAGTTGACCAGATCGCCATCGAGCAGCACAGCGCAGGCGCCGCACTCGCCTTCACCGCAACCTTCTTTGGCGCCGGTCAGGTGCAGGTCCTCGCGCAGCACATCAAGCAGCCGTTTCATCGGAGCAACGTCGAGCGTCTGCCTGTTGCCATTGACGGTGAAGCTAATCGCGCTCATGCGTTCACCTCGGGCGATTCGACTTCGGTGTCTATGTCCGTCAGCGGATCGATGTCTTCGCTGCCGCCGTGGCTCGGAGTCGTAAAGCTGGTGAAGCGCTCGAAGATATCTTCAGGCAGCAGCGGAATGGTGTTGAACGCAACGCCCGTAGCATTCTCAATCGCGTTGAGGATCGCCGGCGCTGGTCCGTCCATCGGCAGTTCGCCGATGCCCTTGGCGCCGCCCGGCCCGTGAATGCTGGGTACTTCTTCAAAGTGAACGTGGATTGGCGGAAGGTCGGCGCTGGTCGGCATGATGTAGTTGGTCATCTGGTTATTCATCATGCGACCGTCCTTCCACATGCACTTCTCATACAGTGCATAGCCGATGCCCTGCGCGACGCCGCCTTCGATTTGGCCCTTGGCCAGCACGGGATGCATCACCATGCCGACTTCCTGCAACGCGTCGAAGCGCGTGCAGGTCGCCATATAGGTGTTCAGATCGACAGCAACCTCGGCAACATACACGGCCCACGCATAACCGGGATAAGCGTCGCCGCGATACAGGTCGTCGTCCCAGAAGATCTTTGCCGGCGGTTCATAGCGAACGGAGCTGCGCAGCGAACCATGCTTGGCGCGATAGGCCAGCGCCGCAGCCTTGAACTCTGCTGGCGAATAGTCTTCGGGCAGCTTCACATCGTCGCGCAGCATCGTCAGCATCTGCAAGGCTGCGCGCTCAACCAGCTTGCCGACGATCATCGCGGTACGGCTGGCGACAGTTGGCCCGGAGTTTGGCACGACGCTGGTGTCCGGTTGTGCGACGACGATGTCGTCATACGGAAGGTTGAGGGTCTGCGCCGCGACCTGGCTGAGAATCGTGTTCGTGCCCTGGCCGAACTCCGTCGAAGAGACCAGGATCTGCGGTCGGCCATCTTCGAGCACATCGAGGTAGACCAGCGAGTTCAGGCGGCGTTCGCCGGAGCCGGTGAATCCTGTCCCGTGCATAAAGGAGGCAAAGCCCACGCCGCGCTTGATGGACGAGTGCTTGTTCTCCTCGGCAAACCGCGCGAGCTTCTCGTGATAGCCGCTCTCTTCGAGCGCGCGGGTCAGCAGATGCTGCATGTCGACGGGCTCAACCAGCGGCTGGCCGGTTGCCGTGCAGTCGCCGGTGGCGAGGAAGTTGCGGCGGCGAAACTCCTCCGGCGTAAGCCCGATGACCCTGGCGATCTTGTCCATGTGGCGCTCCAGCCCAAAGAGCGACTGCGGCGCGCCGAAGCCGCGAAACGCGCCGTGCGGCGGGATGTTGGTTGCCATCGCCTTCGCGCGCACACGAATATGCGGCCACTGATACGGCCCCGGCGCGTGAATGGTCGCGCGAGATAGCACAACCGGTGAGAGCGTCGCATACGCGCCTCCGTCGATGGCTACATCGATGGAGCCGCCGAGCAGCTTGCCCTCCTTCGACACCGCCGTGCGATGGCGCGTGCGCGAAGGATGCCGCTTGGTCGTCGCGGCCATGTCTTCGGCGCGGTCGTAGGTGATCTTCACCGGATGGCTGCACTTCATCGCCAGCAGCGCAGCATGAGATCCAATAACCGAAGGGAAGTCTTCCTTGCCGCCAAAGGCGCCGCCGGTTTCGACCTGGATGACACGGCACTTGTCCTCGGGCAGGTTGAAGACGAGCGTCAGGGCATGAACCAGGTAGTAAGGGCACTGCATCGAGCCACGAACACAAACGTCTGTGACATTGCCTTCGGCGTCCTTGTTGCACTCGGCGATGACACCGTTGTTCTCAATGTAGAGCTGCTCCTGCGCGCCGGTGTGATATTCGCCCTCGACGATGTAGTCGGCGGTTTCGAACGCTGCGGCAAGGCCGTCTTCGGTCTCCCTGGCGTCGCCCGAGTACATCAGATACTGCTTGAAGCAGTTGGCTGTGCCGCCCTGATCGCTGCCCGGCCAGATGATGCGCTCGATATCGTTGTTCTCGACCGCGGCCTCCGATTCTTCGATGGTGAAGACGCCGGGCAGTTCGTCATAGTCGATGCTCACGCCGCGGACCGCCGCGATCAGCGCCGTCTTGTCGGGATGGGCGAGCAGCAGGATGGGCTCTTCGGGATGGTTGACCGCATCGGCGGCTAGGCACGGATGGTCCTTGGTGAGATGGACGATGGTGTTTTCACCGGGAATATCGGAGGCGCGAACGATAGCAAACTGCGACCAGTCGATCTCGGGCGAGAAGGTAATGCTGCGAATGCGCCCACGCGCAATGGAGGAGCGTACAGTAGCGCCGAACCACATGCCGGGCAGCGAGAGGTCGTCGATGTACTGCGCAGCGCCAAGAACCTTCGCGCGACCTTCCTTACGAAGAGGAGAAGCGCCGAGAATGGGTTTGCGTTGCGACATGGAGGTAATGCCCTTAGTGTTGTAAGTTTCCAAGTGTTGTAAGTTTCCAAGTGTTGTAAGTTTCCAAGTGTTGTAAGTTTCCAAGTGTTGTAAGTTTCCAAGTGTTGTGAGTATCCAAGAAGGATATACGAAACCGGCTGCTTGCCGTGGGCTCGGCTAGCGGCCCTGCGCGGCCAGCTTGGACTGAATCAGATCGGCAAGATGGCCGACGGTATGCATGGATTCGAGCTCCGCGGTTTGGAACTTAACGCCAAAGCGTGACTCGATAGCGACGATCAGGTTGATGTGATTGAAGGAATCCCACTCGGGAACGTCCGCCGCGGTCAGGCTGGGATTGAGGACGATGGTATCGTCATCGAAAAGATCGTGAAAGATGGTCGTCAGTTGTGCGTATATGTCCTGCTGTTGCATGCAGAGATTATATCGGCGCTTGGCCGTCAGAAATGGCGGAGTTTGGACCGAGGAGCCTCGCTGGCGTCAGGGAAGGCCGAAGTGTCCACTGGCCGCGCCGCCGGCTTCTCGATACTCTTTTCGATGGAACGGCTGACCAGGTCACGGGAGCCTAGTCCGATGGCAAGTGAGAGTGTCAGGACGATGCCCCCGAAGAGAATGCCGAAGGCCAACTCGACGATTGTGCCGCCGATCTGCAGATGATCGAGCGCCATGGCCGCTGTCAGCACAAGCACCAGCCACTTGACGCCGAGCGAGAGAAATCGCGCGTACTGTAGTTGTGCATTGACCGCACCGATCAGCACGGTGCGGGAGAGGAACCGCGCCAGCAGACTGCCGAAGAGAAGGAGCAGGACCGCTCCCAGGACGTGGGTCAGGTAGGGCAGAAGAAACTGCGACAGCTGTGAGTTCGCGGAATAGGAGGCATCGAAGGCCGAGATCCCGATGGCGATGCCAGCCAGGATGCAGACCCAGAGTATCGCCCGTGAGACCAGCAGTGTGGGTGAGTGCGAGGGCGACCAGTCGGAGAGACTAGCCGGCGAGCCGGAAGTCTCCTTTGCTGCTAGCCGCTCATCGAAGTGCGCGGTAGTCAGCAGGCGTTTGGCCATCGCGGCGAGCAGATGACCGAGCGCCGTCAGCAGGACGACGGCGAGCAGAAAGACCATCACTCCCGGTAGAAAGCTGACCAGGACGACCAGCACGCGGTGCATGGACTGGCGAAGCGCGGATTCGATTTGTTGACCCATGATGGTTGGCTCCTGAAGTTCGATGGTGCCTGCAAACGAAGGTTCGAAGACTGTATCCGTAGCTCGCCTACGGATTGAAACGGTCTGGCCAGCGCCAGCGTGCGACGATATAGGGTTTTTCCGTAACGAACGCCGCGGCCGTCTCCTCAACATGAGATGCGGCGAGCGCATCGTCTCCCGCAGAGCGGCGAAGGTGCGAGGCGACCCATGCGAGATAGAGCGGAGTGAGAGCCCCAAGCAGGTGGCCCCGGTTGATGGTGCGCAGATGATACGCAAGGACGAAGTCGTAGACCGTTCGTGCCCATAGGTCTGGCGGCACCTCAAAGTCCTCCGCCGGCACGCGCGAGACCTTCTTCAACCCCAGCAGCGATTGCGGCGGAAGCACGAGCGACCAGATATCCTGCAGGTTGGTGTACGCATTGCGAAAAGCTTCAGCCATCTCGCGTATATCTTCGAGCTGGCCGCTCTCGGCAGTGGAATGGACGGATTGTGTAGCTGGCTTTGCGGGGACCGTCGCGCGCGCCCGTTGCCAGAAGGAAGCTTTGAGTTCGATATCGCTGAACAACGAACCCGTCACTTCGGTGAGCAATGAGTTCAGGTCGATATCGACAGGCCGCGGTAGCGTGCGTTTGCCGGCATCGATCTCCCGAACGGTCAGCAGAGTGGTCGCGGCTTCGGCCACGGTCCACAGCAAGGGCTCGCTGGCGGTGGTGTTGGCCGGCCTGTTGATAGCGGCGATGCGTTTGGCCATGCGCGTAGAGAACGCGGCGTCCAGAGGCAGCGGCAAGTGAACACTGATGCCGAAGAGAGCACGCGTTAATGGGTACAGCAACGCTGAACTCACCAAGGCATCCTGCGGGCCCATTGTGTAGCGTGGAATGGCGAGGTCGGCTTCTCCGCGCAGGACCGCTTCCGCAAGTCTCTGTAGAGCCTCGGTCGAGAGTGACACGGCCTCCGCACCAAGCACCAGGGTAGCTGCGGCGCCGTGTTCCAACGCGAGCTGCGACGCTCCGAGATAGTCGTTTGCGGTGAGGGCCCAACCTACCTGGCCGCGTGATGTAGCTGGATAATCGACCATGCGGATGTTGTCGCTTGCTTGAGCTTGGGAGGCTGCGCCGGAGTTCTCGGCAACAGCGATCAACGCGGCACGCTCAGGGAACGCGGTAGCCACACGCGTGCGCATGTTTTGCAAACTATCGGCAGTCACCCAAGGCAGGCATACCAGCAGTGGCGATCCAGTGTTGTACTGCTCGCCGGCGACAGCCGATGCCTGCTGCGGGGCAGTGTTTGTAACTTCGGCGATGGGCATGGTGGACATGGGTGATTGTGCAGCGGCAAAGGTTCAAGCAGTGTTGGATGCCAAAACCAGCAGCGCGTTGAGTGGAATGTGCAGCCAGGTTGGACGATTGTTCAACTCATAGAGCAGTTCGTAAAGCGATTTTTCGAGCAGAAAGGCCAGCAGCATAACCTCTGCCTGCGGCGGCTGTGGAATCAGGTCTGAGCGCTGTTGCATCGCCTCGCTGTAGGCTTCCAGGAAGCTGGTGGACACGGCGTTCTCCCAGAGCGAAGCCCATGCGGAGAGCGAGTCTGCCTTCTCTGGACGGCGCTGAACGTAATGATCGAGAGCCGATTGCGAGGCGTAGCTGAAGCTGCGCAACATTCCGGCAACATCCTTCAGCGGCGACTGCTTCTCCCGCCGTTCGGCGAGCGGGCGGGCGGGCTCGCCCTCAAAATCGACGATGAAGAAGTCCGATTCGACGCGCAGCAACTGGCCGAGATGATAGTCCCCATGAATGCGAAGGCGTTGCCCAAAATCTTCCGGCGAACCCACGGCCAATGCCTGAGCGCGATAGAGAAGATCGTCGCGGCGACTGAGTAGCAACGCCGCGCGGTCTGCCAGATCGTTGGGGACCGACGCCACACTTCGTTGCAACGCCGCCATCGCGCGCTCGGCCTGATCGCGAACGCGGGCGGCATCGTGTGCGAGGTCTTCGCGTGTTGCGGCCTGGGCTGTAAAAGCGGAATCGTCCGTCGGCGTCGCCAGCGCCAGATGCATCTCGGCTGTGCGCGTGCCAAGCAGCGTTGCTGCGTTGAGCGCAAGGCCAGCATGTTCCTGGACTTTCGTGGGTATTTCTGCGCAGTTGAGGAAGCTCGCCGGCTTTCCCCGAGACGCTGGCGATGTACAGTCTTCGACCGACTCGTAGAAGCGTGCCAACTCTTCGGCAAACCACGACCAGCCGTCGCCCTGATTGGGTGCGAAGGCCTGTAGGAAGGCCAACGTCGTCTGATCCGAACTGCGATGAAGCTCGCCGAGGTAGGCCGGGATATTTTTGAAGTGGGTGACATCTGTGAGGAAGCGGGTCATCTCCACATCGGGGTTTTCCCCCGGCTGAACCCGGCGGAAGAGCTTCAGGATGGCCTGTTCGCCAAACAGGATGCTGGTGTTGGATTGTTCCGTGGAGCCCACACGCGACCGCATTCCGCTCAGTGTTTGAGGCAAGAACGCCAGCGAACGTGAGGCCGTAATCTCTGCGCCGGCATTGCCGGGTTTGTTGAACAAGTCGAGCAGCGACTGTCGAAAGCCCTCACTGGCGGTAGCGTCGAAAAGCACATATCCAGTCGAAGCGTCGTCCGGCGTAATGCCCAGGTTGGCAAGAATCGCCTTGGGTGCGGCGCGTTGTAGCTCTTCAGCTACTTCGCCGCAGGCGATTGCGAGCGGGAGCTGATAACTTTCGACAGCTTGGTCTGCATAGATAACCTCGACGCAGGCGACCGCATACTCGCCGCCTGCGAGCGTTACAGAGGAGCTGATTCTGGCGGACAAAATAACCTTCGACTTTCCGCCGAACCAGCGTTGGTGCGGTAGGTACTTGGGCAATATTTCTTGCACCAGTTCGAGGCGCATGCCTTGGAGGAGGCTCGTGATGGTAGGTGTCTCCGCTTTGCTGAGTAACGGTGATGCGGATGTTTGGACCATAGTAGAAGCCTCGATGGGCGGCGCTTACGGTTTGAGTGCCGCGGGTTGCAGTTCGAGCCAGAAGAAGCTGTAGGGAGCGAGTGTCAAGGTATATGGCTGCATTGTGATCTCAGGGAATGCGACGTAGCCGAGCATTTCGACGGGTTGACGTTCAGCGTACTTCGCCAGATCGAGTGCGACAGGCTGCGCGAAACGGGAGAGATTCGCAACGCACAAAATGGTCTCCGAGTGGCTGCTGTCCAGCGATTGATAGTCGCGAATGTATGCGAGGACCTTGAGGTTTTCCGGGGCGAGGAACTCCAGCGTGCCGCGGCCGAAGACCTGGAAGAGCTTGCGCAACGCGATCATGTTGCGCGTCCAGTGCAACAGCGACGATGGGTCGCTTTGCTGGGCTTCGACGTTGATCGCCTGATAGCCCCAGATGGGATCCATGATGACCGGCAGATAAAGCCGTGCGGGCACCGCATTGCTGAAGCCGGCGTTGCGGTCGGAGTTCCACTGCATCGGGGTGCGGACGCCGTTGCGGTCGCCGAGATAGATGTTGTCGCCCATGCCGATCTCGTCGCCGTAGTAGAGGATGGGCGTGCCGGGGAAGGAAAGCAGCAGGGAGTTGAGAAGCTCGATGCGGCGGCGGTTGTTGTCAACCAGCGGGGCGAGGCGGCGGCGGATGCCGACGTTGATACGCATGCGCGGGTCGGCGGAGTAGGCCATGTACATGTAGTCGCGCTCGTCGTCGGTGACCATCTCTAGGGTGAGTTCGTCGTGGTTGCGGAGGAAGAGGCCCCATTGGCAGTTGTCGGGAATGGGCGGCGTTTGGGCCATGATGTCGGTGATCGGCAGGCGGTCTTCCTGGCGCAGCGCCATGTAGATGCGCGGCATCAGCGGGAAGTGGAAGGCCATCTGGCATTCGTCGCCGTCGCCGAAGTAGGGGCGAACGTCCGCGGGCCACATGTTGGCTTCGGCGAGGATGAGGCGGTTCTCGTACTCGGCGTCCATGACGGCGCGGATGTGCTTGATGAGGACGTGGGTCTCAGGCACGTTCTCGCAGGATGTTCCGTCGCGCTCGACGAGATAGGGGATGGCGTCGAGGCGGAGGCCGTCGACGCCCATGTCCATCCAGAAACGCATGGCGTTGAGGACTTCCTCCATGACCTGCGGGTTGTCGAAGTTCAGGTCGGGCTGGTGGGAGAAGAAGCGATGCCAGTAGTACTGCTGCGCGACCTCGTCCCAGGTCCAGTTGGACTTCTCGGTGTCGGTAAAGATGATGCGCACGCCGGAGAAGAGCTTATCGGTGTCGGACCAGACGTACATGTTGCGTTCGGGCGAGCCCTTGGGCGCGCGGCGGGCGCGCTGGAACCACGGGTGCTGGTCGCTGGAGTGGTTGATGACCAGCTCGATCATGACCTGCATGTTGCGGGCATGGGCCTTGTCGAGAAACTCCTGGAAGTCCGCGACCGTTCCGTAGGACGGATGGACGCTGGTGTAGTTGGAGATGTCGTAACCGTCGTCGCGCAGCGGCGATGGAAAGAACGGCAGCAGCCAAAGGCAGGTGACGCCGAGGTCTTGCAGGTAATCGAGCTTCGAGATCAGGCCCTGGAAGTCGCCGATGCCGTCGCCGTTGGAGTCGGCGAAGGCGCGGACGTGGATCTCGTAGAGGATCGCGTCTTTGTACCAGAGCGGGTCGGTCGCGCTACAGGGCTTCTTCACGTGCGAATGATCTCCAAGCGGTTGGATGCGGATTGGTGCGCCGGCGCTTGGTTATGTAGCAGTTAGCGGATGATGCGAAAGATGTGGGCGGCGGTGGAGGGTTTTAGGGCGACGTAGTTCCATTGGTCGCGCCAGGTGTAGATGGCGCCGGTGAGGAGGTCTTCTACTTCGAAGAAGCCCTTCCAGGGGAGGCCTAGCTTGTCGAGCTGGAGGTCGACGGTGGCGGCGTGCTCGGCCCATGGGTCGAGGTTGATGGCGATGAGGATGGTGTTGGTGTCGGCATCTGCACTGTCTAGGTCTGCGGCGGTTGATTTGGAGTAGAAGAGGATGTTGGGGTTGTCGCAGGGATGGAAGACCAGGTTTTCGTTGCGCTGGAGGGCGGGGTTGGCGCGGCGGACCTCGTTGAGCACAGTGAGGAGTGGGGCGATGGAG
>Ga0302314_10018111_pt1 | contig 11757 bp, 10 predicted proteins | sample III_Palsa_N2_3_FD_200533 | JGI IMG/M metagenome (GOLD analysis project Ga0302314, IMG submission 200533) | Peat permafrost microbial communities from Stordalen Mire near Abisko, Sweden - III_Palsa_N2_3 | ecosystem: Environmental > Terrestrial > Soil > Palsa > Peat permafrost | place: Sweden...
GCCCGCCGACGTGCCCGCCGTGGCCACGGACCAGTTCCCGATGTAATACGTCGACGCCGTGCCCTCGGCGCCCGGCTGCACCAGGTACACCGTGTCCCCCGCCGCCGCATCGGCCAGCGCCGTGGCCAGCGTGCACGCGTCCGCCGGGTCCGCGCAGCTCGCCGCGCCGATCGCGGCGGGCGCCGCGTACAAGCCCGCCCCCGCCAGCGCCGGGCCCGCCACGGCCGCCAGCCCGCCCCACAGCCCCGCCGCGGCCAGCACCGCCACCACGACACCGGGCAACCCGGCCAGGACGCGCCTGATCATGGCCCCTCCCCAGGACAAGGCGCGCCGGACCTGGCATCAGCAGGCACCCCGACGCACCGCTAACCGAGTACAGTATTCCCACATACCTAACGAAAAGGTACCATCGCGCCCACCCCCGGGATGCTGACTCGCGGGGAATGCGCCGCGACCTCGATGCTGACTCGGAGCGGCTTATACCCAGGCTGACTCTGGCGGCGGCGACAGGCAGATGAGGCGACAGGCAGATGATGGGTGGCGGGCTTAGGTGTAGTGGTACTGGTCGTGGGGTCATGGCCGCTGAGCGCACCCGGCCTTGCGTCTGTGACCTGGGGTGCAAGGTATGCGTCAAGGCGAGTGCAATACGGACGTCCGGACTGGTAGCGCACGCTTGTGACGTGGGCCTGAACCAAGGTCGAACCCTTCCGGATTCACGCTGGCGTGTTCCTGGTCGCGGCCGGCCGCGCGGCCGCCACCGGGCAGGCCAGGAGCCGGGTGCGGAGTCCTCCATGGTGCCGTCTTTCCAGGCCTGCCCGGTGGCGGCGGATGAGACCCAGGCCGGTCTCGCCGCCGACCTGGGCGTGCTTCGTGCCGGGCGGTCCTTAGCGGGCGACGACTCGTTCGCCCTGGACAGCCTGCTGGTCAGCGCCGAGCGCTTTATCACGCTGTTCCACAGCGAGAATCGCGCCGGGCCGCCCGACAGGCGGCTCCGGCGGGTCCGCCGCGAGATCGAGACGGCGGGTACATACCGGCACACTCCGGCCGAGCTGGCATTCGGCGCGCGTGTCGCCTGGCGGAACAGCTCGCGGTGTATCGGGCGACTGTACTGGCGGAGCCTGCGGGTGCGCGACCGCCGCGAGGTCACCTCGGCACCGGCCATCGCCGCCGAGTCGATCGTGCACCTGCGCCAGGCAACGAACGGCGGCCGGATCCGGCCGGTGATCACCGTATTCGCGCCGGACGCGCCGGACCGGCCAGGCCCACGGATCCTCAACTCGCAGCTGGTCCGGTATGCCGGTTACGAGACCGCCGGCGGCGCCGTCATCGGCGATCCGGCGAACGCTGACGTCACCCGCCTTGCCCGCGACCTCGGCTGGCCAGGAGGCCGGCCGGCCGGCCGGTTCGACGTAATGCCTCTGCTCGTGCAGGAGGCCGGCACGCTTCCCACGCTGCACGAGCTGCCCGCCGACGCAGTACTCGAGGTGATCATCGGGCATCCGGAGTTTGGCTGGTTCGCCGACCTCGGGCTGCGGTGGCATGCCGTTCCGGTGATCAGCGACATGTATCTGGACGTCGGCGGCGTCTGCTACCCCGCCGCGCCGTTCAACGGCTGGTACATGTGCACGGAGATCGGATCGCGCGACCTCGGCGACACTGGTCGCTACGACCAGCTGCCGGTCATCGCCAGGCACATGGGCCTGTCCACGGCCAGCGACCGGACCTTGTGGAAAGACAAGGCAATGACCGAGCTCAACCTCGCAGTCCTGCACTCGTTCGGCGCCGCCGGTGTGACGATCGCCGATCATCACACCGAGTCGGTTCGCTTTCTCCAGCACATGGAGCGGGAAGGGCGGCAGGGCCGGGTGTGCCCTGCGGACTGGACCTGGATCGTGCCGCCTGCCGCGTCCTCCGCGACCTCGGTCTTCCACCGGTCTTACCAGGATTTCGACCAGTCGCCGAACTTCTACCGCCACCCGGCGCCCGCGGGGCGCAAATCGCCCTGCTTTCGCAACGGTGAGCCGGTCCCGACCGCAGATAGCTGAGCCGCTGGCGGTCAGTAGCCGATGCTCCGTCGATTGGCGTTCCCCTGCGCTGCGTCCTGGACCGAGGCTGCTTCCTTGCGCTCCCACTCATCGATGCCGCGCAGGACGCCCTCGGTGTAAGCCCGTAGGTGTGCCCGGTAGACGTCGCTGTAGGTACGTAGATACGCCAGTTCGGCCTGCGCGGCCTGCCGCTCGCGGGCGGTCTGCGGCGGTGCCGTCACGTTCAGCGCGGAAACCGCCGCCTCGCGGGCCTTGGCATGAGCGTCTTCCAAAAGCATGTCCGAGTGCTGCCGGGCCTCTCGCATGATGTCGTCGCGGCGCAGCCTGGCCTCCTCGGTTACCCGGCTGCTGTAAGCCTGGGCGTCGGCCACGTACCGGTCGGCGGTGACTTGCGCGGTCGACAGTATCCGCACCGCGTGTACGTGCGCGTCTTCCTTGCCGAACAGCACCGCACGCGGATCACCGCCGGCCTCCCCGGCGATAATCCGCCGGCGCAGCCGCTGAACTTCCTGCCACAGAGACGCCCGCTCGTTCACCAGGCGCACGAACTCGGCGTGCACCACGCGCAGGAACCCGTGCACGGGCTCCTCCTCGTAGCCACGCCGCCCCAGCCGCGACATGGGAAACGTCCTGGTCTGCAGTTCCTCGGGAGTCAGCCTGCTCTCCTCGTCGAACCATGCTGTTGTCAAGGCTCGCTCCACCCGAAATCCTCGATATGTATCTGATCCTGCGCCAGGCCGGCCGAAGCCAGCCGAGCGACAGCTTCCTGGACCATCTCGGTCGGGCCGGCCAGGTAGGCATCGCGGGCTGACCAATCGCCACGGCGGGCCACCACGTCCGGGAGGCTGCCGGTCTCGCCGGCGAACTGAGAATCGGCCGACACGGCTGGCGTTATGGTCAGCCACGGGTACTGGGCGGCCATCTTCTCCAGGCTGTCCAGGTCATACAGTCCGTCGGCAGTCCGCGCGCCGAAGAACAGGTCCACCCCCGGCGGCTGCGGTAGAGCCGTCACCTGGTCGAGGATGGCTTTCAGCGGGGCCAGTCCGGTACTTCCCGCCACGAGCAAGAGATCCCGGCCGGAGACGGGCTGACTCAGCGTGAGAGCCCCGACGGGAGGCCCCAGCCTGAGATCGGTGTCAGCGATCGCGGGGCTGGTAAGCGCCATGCTCACCGCGCCGCCGTCGATCAGCCGGATATGGAACTCCAGAAGCCCGTCGCGACGCGGCGCGTTCGCCATGGAGTAGTAGCGCCACAGCTTCGGGCGGCTCGGGGACTCGATCGCCACGGACTGGCCCGGCAGGTAGTCCATCTGCGGCTCCGGGCGGACGGACAGCACGGAGACGTCGAACGCCCTCCGCTCGTAGGCCACGACAGTGCCCCGCCACCAGGGTGGCCGCAGCTGTTCGTCCGCACGCGCCGCCGTCGTCATGACGGAGGCGACGAGCTCGTAGGCTGACGTCCAGTCGGCCGCCAGTTCCGGCGTCCAATCCGGCCCGGAAAAATGTTCTAAGGTCGCTAACAGGCTGGCGCCCACGGCGTCATAGTGCTCGGCGACGGCGGCGAACTTCCGATGATCACGGCCCAATCCCTGGAGGAACGCAGTCAGCTCATCAACCCTGTCTACCTGGGAAACGATCTTCACCAGCGCATCGACGAGGTGGCCGCGCTGCGCCGCCATCGAGACGGGGAATAGTTCCCGCACCTCAGGATGCTTGATGAACAGGTCGGAGTAGAAGAACAGCGGTAGCTCGTCACCGTGCATCGCGACGTGGGCGAAGCTTTCCCGCAGCCGGACGACGTCCAACAGTCCCGCCTTTCTCCGCCCTCGCGACCAGTTGGCTGATCTTGGCGCGCTGACCTACGGCCGCAGAGATCCGATCAGGCTGATGACGCTGGATCGGGCCGGCAATTGCACGACAAATACTGCTGCAAGTTTCAGCCGGAGACATCGGTCAGGTGACGGATTTTTGCAGCTCGTCGGCGAACTCGCCGATGAGCCGGCTGGCGGTGCCGGACTGAGCGGAGCGTGCAGCGGACATGAGCGCCAGGCAGGCCTGGCCCGAAGCTCCGCGACCCTGACCTGGCGTGTTGAGCCACGCTCCCAGCCTGGACTGCGCTGGACTCAGCCGCCGGGCGAGCGCGAAGCCCTCTCAGCGCTTTGCGCGGGGCCTTCGCCTGGGCTCTGGTCGACGGCTAGCCTGGGCAGGACGCTACGGCACCCTGCCCTCGGCGGTCATATCTTGCCGAAACTATCGAATTCTCCGTTTCGCACTCCTCCGAGGAATGCATGCCATTCGCCCGATGTAAATCGGAGAACCGGCCCTTCGGAGTCCTTGCTGTCGCGAATACCGATCTCGCCATCAGCCAGGCTCGCCACCTCGACGCAGTTGCCGTTGGAGAAACTCAGGGAGCTCTTCATCCAGGACGAACCTGAACCGGTCCTTTCCGGGTGGTCCCCGGGCGTAGGTCTTCCCACGTCTACCTCACTGAATGTCGGGTGATTCATGGCTTGGAGCTATTACGCATAGTAGCGTATCGGCTACTCAGCGCATCCGCTGTGGATTCGCGGAGGTTGCGTCCATGGAATCTTCACCCCACGCCGCGGGACGTGAGCCCTGACCAATGCGACTCAGCCGTCTGGAGTATGAGCGCCCTGGACGACGCCGGGTCCAGCGACGCACCGACCAGGACCTGAAATGCGAGCCTATGCAGGTAGGTCTCTCTCTCGCCTTCCACGGAGAAGGCGTTCTTCAGATGTTCAGCGCTTACCACATCTTGATACATAGCATCGTTATCTGGCCCAAAGCGAAATATAACAAATGACTCCCCGAAGACCGCGTGCTGCGCGTCAAGGGGGAGGATCTGCAACGTTACGTTAGGCCGGTCAGCCTCATGCACGAGCCGCTGAAGCTGCTCATACATCACCAACTCATCGCCGATCCGGCGCTTCAGGATCGACTCATCGAGCACGACGGAAAGCTGAAGTCCTGGCTCTTGAGTCAGCACCTGCTGGCGTTGCATCCGGACCCTGACCAGCCGCTCGATCATTCCTGGCGCGATCGGCTCGACCCGGTTGTAGCCGCCAATTATATGCCGAGCATAAGCTTCCGTCTGTAAAAGGCCAGCCACAACCTCGACGTGCCATATAGCGATCGAAGTTGCCTCATGCTCGAGGCCAATGAACTGCTGATAGTCGGCGGAAAGGACATCGGTGAATTCTTCCCACCATCCCTTCCTGGTCGCATCCTCGGCGAGCGAGAGGAGGAGCGCGCGACGGGACCCGGTGATCTCGTAGTAGTCGAGCAGCCTCTCGACCTCCCGCGGCTTCAAGCCGGTCCTGGCCAGCTCATACCTGCTGATCTTGGAAGGCGACCATTTCAGCGCTGCGGCGACGACGTCTCCGCTCTTGCCCTTGCTTTCCCTGATCCCGCGCAGCTCCGCGGCCAGCCGGCGGCGCCGCAGCGTAGGGCTTCCTGGCACGGTCATCCACGTCCTCCCCTTCTCTGTGCCGCGCGAGCAGGACCATTGTGACAGTCACATAGATTTTACCTAGAAGCAATAGCGAAACTTTCATTACAGGCACCCTGAGATCCGGTGTAACCGCCTCGGCGCTACTTCCACGCGGCGGCGACGTCGCAGCCATGTTGAAGGGCGAGCATCGCAGCAGCCACCCGCCACCGGCCGATCACGTCGCAGCAGGGGAGCAGCATCAGCCCGCCGCCGATGTGCGGCGAGCCACAGCCCGGCGGTGGCCCCGCACGGTGCGGCAGCCCGCCGCGCACTGGTCACCGGAAGACCCTGGAAATCGGGAAAACAGGGTGAAACGGACGGTCCGGCGCTAGCCGCCTCGGCTAGCCGCGGCCGCGCGGTGCGTTCCGGAGAGCCGTGGCCCGGCCCGCCTCAAAGCCGGTGACATGGCGACGGAACGGGTCAGCGAATCCGCGCCGGCGCCGCCCACCTCAACTGATCCACCATCAGTCGTACGTCCTGTTAGCTCGTTAGTCGTACGTCCTGCTGGTTCAAAGATGATAATAAATGTCGGGGTGCGCGGAAGCGGCAGCCGCCTGCACGTGGACACTGGGCGCGTGCCCGGCCGCCACGGCAATTGCCGAGCCAGCCAGCGTCGAGCTGGCTACGCCGAGCGCTAGGATAGCGGGAATGATGAGAACTCGCCCGATGCGCATGATTCCTCCATGGCGGTGCCCGAGGTCAGCGGCCCGTTGCACGGTCCGGCAGGCCTGTACGGCGTATCGACCGTCCGGTGGGGCTATTTTCCCGGCACGTGATTATCCTATGCGCCTTGGATAACCTTTTCTATGATTATTTAATAGTGAAATTTGTCATTAATTATTTCAGGAAACATTCTTTTCTTCGTGCGGTGTAATGCTCGCGTGCCGGTGCGCTGAAAGACTCTGAGAAACTTGCACTGCATGGTGCGGCGACGCTAGCAGTGCCATTTTCAGCAGAAAGTGGATTTGGCCCAATTACTTATACCGAAAGCTCCGCTTGTGTCCATAATGTTCTAGTAGTAAAATCCGCTGCGTGCCCACTGCCACCCTGGCCGGCGCGCTAGTCGGCCGCGACAACGAGACTGCGATGCTGGTCGGGTTCATGACGGAGGTGGCGGGGGGCCGGGGCAGCTCGGTGCTGATCGAGGGCGAGCCGGGAATCGGCAAGTCCGCGCTTGTGCGGGCGGCTCTGGCCGAGGCAGCGGATGTCGGTTGTCAGGTGCTCTGGGGCGCTGGTGACGAGCTGGGGCAGGCGTTACCGCTGCTGCCGCTGCTCGAGGGGTTACGGGTACGCGAGCCCTCCGCCAATCCCCGGCGAAACACGATCGTCCGGCTCTTGCGGGGCGAACTCATCGGCGATCGTGGCGCCGACGTGTCAGCTGCGCTGGCGGAGCAGTTGCTGGCGCTCATCGCCGAGCAGTGCGCTGCGCTGCCGACGATCCTGGTCCTCGACGACCTCCAATGGGCGGATCAGGCCAGCGTCACGCTGTGGGGGCGCCTGGCGAGGTCGGTACGGCAACTGCCGCTGCTGCTCATCGGGATAATGCGCCCGGTGCCGCAGCGGGATGACTTGCTGGCGCTGCGGCGAGCGGTGGACGATGCCGCGCGCCTCCAGCTCACCGGCCTCACCGCGACAGCGGTGGCCGAGCTGGTAGCAGCCCTGGCCGGCGGCAAGCCTGACGAGAAATTGCTGCGGCTCGCCGACGGCGCGGCGGGCAACCCGCTCTACGTCACCGAGCTGGTCGCTGCGCTGGCCCGAAGCGCTAGCTTGACCATCACTGGCGCGGGAACCGCCGAGCTGTCGAGCGGTCCCGCACCAAGCTCCTTGTCGGCGGCCATCGCGGACCGCCTTGGCTTTGTCTCCGGGCCAGTGCGCGAGGTGCTGCGGGCGGCGGCGCTGCTCGGCGTGGACTTTGCCGTGCCGGACCTGGCGACCGTTCTCGGTCGCGGCGTGCCGGACCTTCTCCCTGCCGTCGACGAGGCATGCGCCGCCGGCGTGCTGGCCGAGTCCGGTGGCGGTCTCGGGTTCCGGCACCCGATGATCCGGGCAGCGCTGTACGACGAGATACCGGCGCCCGTACGGGCTGCCTGGCACCGCCATGCCGCGCGGGCACTCGCGGGGGCCGGCGCGCCAGCGGACCGGGTTGCCCGGCAGCTGCTGTGGGCAGTTGGCGGATCTGGCGGCACCACCGAGCCGATGGACGAGTGGATACTGCGCTGGCTGGCCCGCACCGCGGGGCTACTGGTCGGCCAGGCGCCCCGCGCTGCGGCGGAACTACTCCGCCAGGCGGTCGCGAGTTCGCCGGCCGACTCGGCTCAGCATGACTGTCTCGTGGGCCGGCTCGCTGACGCTCTCTTCCGGGTGGGCGATGCGGCCGGGGCCGAGCAGGTTGCGAACCGCGCACTGGGGCATGCCGTCGAGCCCGATCTCCTCGTTGACCTGCACTGGACGCTGGCGCAGTGCCGCATGCAGGCCGGCCGGTCCGCGGAATCCCTGGCCACGCTGGACCGGGCACTGGCCTCCCCCGGGATATCGGCCCGGCACCGAGCCCGGCTGCTCGTGCTCATGGCACGGACGCACAGCAACCTGGGCGAGGTCGAGACGGCCGCCCGGGTCGCCGCCACCGCGCTCGCGGCGGCATCGGAGGCGGGTGACAACTGGGCGATCGGCTGGGCATTGCACGTGCTGACCATCGTCACCGCGGTGCAGGGGCAGATGACTGACGCGCTGCCACTCTTCGACCGGGCGCTGACCGTGACCCAGGCCGATCCGGCACTGACCGACCTGCGGCTGTTGCTGCAGATCAACAAGGCCATAACGCTGGGCGGCCTCGACCGGTACGAGGAGGCACTCGCCGCGGCCCGGCAGGCGCGGCGCCTGGCGGACCGGGTCGGCACGGTGGTCCGGTTGGCTCAGGCGCACAGCGCCCTGGGCCAGCTGCTCTTCGACACGGGGCGGTGGGACGATGCGATGGCCGAGGTGGAGGTCCTGCACGACGACCTGAAGGAGCCCGCCGCGGCCTGCAACGATCATGGCATCGCCGCCGTGATCTGCTTCCATCGCGGCGAGACCGCCGCGGCGCGCGGCCACCTCGCTGCCGCCGTCCCGTACGCCGAGCGGATCGGAAACCGGGTCGTCGGCCCGCTCGCCCTCGCCCGCAGCCTGGACCGCGAGCAGGCCGGCGCGCTACCTGAGGCGCTTGCCGTGCTGACCGCCGGGTTCGCCGACAACAAGGAAGAGCTCGACGAGATCGAGAACCTGTTCGCTGATGCAGTCCGCCTCGCCACGAAAACTGGCGACCCCGGCACCGCGAAGGGCTTCGCGGACCACGCCGTGGCCCTCGCCGCTGAATCGGAGATCCCGCACCGGCAGGCGAACGCGCTCTATTGCAGCGGCCTGGTTGACCATGACGCCACCCGGCTGCTGGAGGCCGCGGAGCGTTATGGCGAAGCCGGCCGGCCACTGTTCAGCGCGAAGGCGCTGGAGGCGGCCGCTGGAGACTTCCTCTGCACCGGCGACCGGGGCCAGGCACGGGCTGCGTTCACCCGTGCCGTAGATATCTATGCCTCGCTTGGTGCCGCCACGGACGCGGCCCGGCTACAGACCAGGTTCCGCGCTCATGGCATCCGCCTCGGCCCGCACGCTAGACACCGGCAGGCGCGGAGCGGCTGGGACAGCCTTACGCCGGCCGAGACAAGGGTCGCCGCACTGGTGCAGGGGGGGTTGTCCAACCCAGAGATCGCGGCCAGGCTCTTCCTGTCCCGGCGGACCGTCGCGACCCATGTCTCCCACATCCTGAAGAAACTCGACGTCCATTCGCGCATAGACATCGCCCGCGAGGCGGCCTTGCGCACCATCGCGTCGAAGTGATCCCGGCGCGGGAACGGGCTGGCGCCCGCGGCGTGCCTGGTGGACTGGCCGTGGGCTCACGATCTACCGGACACAGCTGCGGTCGCCCCGCGGGCTGCGTTCGCCGCCTTCGTCATGATCGGCCTGGAACGCGAGCGTGAAGTACACGGCCTTGCCCGCAAGGGTCCGGTAGTAACCCCAGTCGGTCGACAGGCTCGTGACAAGCATCAGGCCCCGCCCGGTCTCCGCGTCGGCTGGCGCGACCTCCGGCATTGGCACGGACAACGACGTGTCGTGGACGTCGACGCGTAACCGGCCGCAGGCGCAGGTGATGACAAGCATGACGGTCTCGCCCGTCTCGTGCGTTATGGCATTGGTCACCAGTTCGCTGGTGAGCAGGACCGCGACGGACGGGTCGACGGGGAAATCCCAGGCGCCGATGGCCGCCCGGACCTGGCTGCGGGCTTCGGCCGGTGCGGCCGGTCCCGCCGTCAGCGAGATGCAGTGCGAGCGTTGAACGGTCGAGCGGATCGGCGCCATCGTGTCCATCTGGTTTCTTGCCTGGCCGGATTGCGCCGGTCCTGGAAAGCGCAAGTCACCCTGCGCAGCCAGTCCGGGGAGATCCGATCAAACTGTTTGCAGTGGATTGTGCCGGTAGTTGCAGAACAAATATTTCTGCAAGTTTCAGGCAGAGACATCGGTCAGGTGACGGATCTTTGAAGCCGTGACTACGATCAGGACGTGCCCGGGCCGCGAGCGCTGCCGGTCTCGGCCGGGGACTGAGCGGCCAGCGCGCGGGCGAGCTCGTCCCGGGAGTGGATGCCGAGCTTCCGGTAGACGTGACGCAGGTAGTACTCGACGGTCTTGGGGCTCAGGAAGAGCGTCGCTGCCGTGCGCCCGCCGCGGCCCGGGCCCGCGCGGTCCGCAGCGCGTGGTCGAGCAGCGCCCGCCCGGCCCCGGCACCCTCGTTGCCTGCCTGATCTGGCACGCATCTGGCACGCGAGCAGGGTCGGGCAGGCTACGAGCCGCCTACTGCCAGCGCCGCGATTGCCCGCCTGGCAGCCGACCGGACTCTCGGCCTCTCGTCGTCCTGAAGGTCCGCCATCGCGTCAAGAGCGGCGTCAACCCGGTGAAGCGCGACGACCTTGGCCGCCATTTCCCGGACCCGCCATGCGTCGTCGGTCGCGGCCTGGATGATCGCGCCTGTGGCTCGCTCGTCCCAGGCATGCAAGAGACCGCGGGCTGCCCAGACACGCGGCCAGTAGCCCTCCTTACCACCTTCATGCCCGCTCAAGACGTATTCAGCTGGCGCTCCGCCGAGCGCCAGGGCCAGGCCGTCATCTGCTTCCCGGCCCTCCAGCAAGGCGATACACCCAGCGGCCAGCGCTGGCCTTCCCCGCCGCCTGCACTCAGCCTCGATCCTCTGACGCGGCAGCATCCCCTCACGTCCTGCCATGGGGGCAGTGTCTCACTTCTCGATCGGGATCCCTCTTCGTGCTACGCCGAGAGTGACCGCGACTGACCGCTGGCGACCGTCCCATCGGGCACGTAGCGAGCGCGCGCACGCGGTCCGAGATCGTCGCCGCTGGCACGTCAGCAGCGAAAACGACAGTCGTATCAATGATTTTCTTCGCCTCTCCCGAAGAAATCTGTAGTTAGGGTAGCCAGTCCCGAAGTTTCCTGCACCTACCACGCCTAGCGACGCCGAAACCCCCGAGCATCCTCATCGCCAGATGTGCTCCGGAACCAGGGTTGACTTGGGGCTCTGCGTGGTGGCAGGTGTTGGGTTCGAACCAACGTAGGCTTAGCCGACGGTTTACAGATATCCGCCGACATGTTCTTGACCTGACCCAATGCACTTGGCCGGACGATTTTCCCGCATATTCCCCGCCAGCTGCCCGCAAGGTGCTGGCTCACCGCCCAACGGTGTCGGTCATGGTCGGTGCGGCTGTAGCTCACTAGCGCTACCTTGGGGTACAATGCTGGGGATGGCTGGAGGTAATCATGGCTAGAAGCACGTCCTTCCGGATCAGCGACGCGGCCAGAAGCCGCCTCTCATCCCGGGCCGCGCATGAAGGCGTGACCGCGACTGCGCTACTGGATCAGTTCATCGTCGAGGGCATCGACCAGCTCGACTATCCCGGAGTGATCTTCCGCGGCCCGGCGCACGACCGGAGGGCCGCCCTCGCCGCGGGCCCGGATGTCTGGGAGATCATCGCCAGACTCCAGGAGCTGGCCGGCACAGAAGAGCGGCGCATCACTCTGCTGAGCGAAGAGTCTGACGTGCACCCCCGGCTCATCCGCATCGCCCTCGACTACGCCGCAGATCATGCCAACGAGATCACCGAGCGGA
>Ga0302314_10018112_pt1 | contig 11756 bp, 13 predicted proteins | sample III_Palsa_N2_3_FD_200533 | JGI IMG/M metagenome (GOLD analysis project Ga0302314, IMG submission 200533) | Peat permafrost microbial communities from Stordalen Mire near Abisko, Sweden - III_Palsa_N2_3 | ecosystem: Environmental > Terrestrial > Soil > Palsa > Peat permafrost | place: Sweden...
GCATTCCTGCTGACCCCAAACTGACCGCGCCGCTGGTCGACATTATCGGGGCCGGCACGTCGCGCTCATCTGAGCGGTCCGCGAGCCTCGGCGTCCTGCGCCCGGGTTCGGTCGACTCTGCCGACCTACTCGACCGGCCGCACCGGCACCCCGGCCCCGGCGAGATGCTCTTTTACCTCGGCGAGCGTGTGCTGCCCGTAGTGGAAGATCGACGCGCACAGGACGGCGTCGGCCCCCACCTCGATCGCAGCCACCAGATCGTCGAGGCCGCCCGCTCCACCTGAGGCGATCACGGGGACGCTGACCGCCTCCGCCACCTCACGGGTCAGCGCCAGGTCGTACCCGGCGTTGGTCCCGTCCCGGTCCATGCTCGTCAGGAGGATCTCCCCCGCTCCGCGCTCGACGCCTTCCTTGGCCCACGCGACGGCGTCGCGGCCGGCCGGTCGCCGGCCGCCGGCGACATAGGCCTCCCAGGTTCCGTCGCCCCGGGCCTTGGCGTCGATGGCGAGGACGACGCATTGGGCGCCCAGCGTCTCCGCGAGCTCGTCGAGGAGCTCCGGGCGGGTAAGCGCCGCCGAGTTGACCGAGATCTTGTCGGCCCCGGCGTCGAGCACCGCCTGGGCGTCCTCCACGGAGCGGATCCCCCCCCCGATGGTGAAGGGGATGAATACGTCGTTGGCCGTGCGGCGCGCGAGATCGACGACCGTCTCGCGCTTGTCGGAGGTCGCGGTGATATCGAGGAAGACGAGCTCGTCGGCCCCTGCTGCGTCGTAGCGGCAAGCAAGCTCCACCGGGTCCCCCGCGTCCCTCAAGTCGAGGAAGCCCACGCCCTTGACGACGCGGCCACCGTCCACGTCGAGGCACGGGATCACGCGCTTACAGTGCATGGCGCTCCTCGCCGGCCGCATCCCGAGGGCCGCGGCCCGAGTCGTCGAGCGCCGCCTGCGCCTCGGCGATCGTCAGGCGACCCTCGTACAGCGCCTTGCCTACGATCACGCCCGCGAGATTTACTTGGCGCAGGCCGGCGAGCGCTTCGAGATCGCCAACCGAGGCGACTCCCCCGGAGTACAGGAAGCGACCGCGCACCGCCGCCGCGACGCGTCGCACCTCGGCGAGATCGGGGCCTGAGAGCATGCCGTCCCGGTCGATGTTGGAGTACACGAAGCTGCGCACGCCGCGGCGTCCGAGGCGCTCGAACACCTCCTCGGCGGGGATCTCGGTCTGCTCGCGCCAGCCGGCAGACGCGAGCCGCCCGTCCCTGGCGTCGACGGATACCACGACGCGCCCGCCGTGCTCGGACACAACATCATCGAGGAAGTCCACGTCGGCGAACGCCGCGGTGCCGAGCACCACGCGGGTCACACCCGCGCCGACGGCAGCTCTGACCGCCTCGACCGAGCGCAGCCCCCCGCCGAGCTGGACCGGGACCTCGACCTCGTGCACGATCCGTTCGACCTGGTCGAGGTTCACCGGGCTCCCGCTCCGGGCCCCGTCGAGGTCGACGACGTGGAGCACGCGCGCGCCCTCGCGCACCCACCGCCGGGCGGCGTCGAGCGGATCGGCGTCGTACACCGTCCGCGCCTCGAAGTCCCCGCGGACGAGACGGACCGCCTTGCCCTCGAGGATGTCGATCGCCGGGTAGAGGATCACGCCGCTACGCCCTGTGCGTGCCTCGCGCAGACCGACGCGAAGTTACGCAGCAGCGCCAGGCCGTGCGTGGAGGACTTCTCAGGGTGAAACTGGACGCCGAACACCGCGCCGCGCTGGACGGCAGTGACGAAGCGCTCGCCGTACTCGGAGATGGCGAGAACGTCCTCGTCGTCCGCGGGCCGCGGGACCAGCGAGTGGACGTGGTAGAAAAACGCGCCGTCGGCGGGCAGGGACTCGGTGAGGGACGAGGGACGCGTGAACTCGACGCGGTTCCACCCGATGTGGGGCAAGCGCAGACCGGCGGTGCGCAGCGGCGTCACTTCTCCCGCGATCAGGCCGAGTCCGGCGGTGGGCTCGAACTCAGCCGAGCGCTCGAAGAGCAGGTGCATCCCCAGGCAGATCCCGAGCACGGGCAGGCCGGCCACGCCACGCTCGATGATCACATCACAGAGGCCGAGCTCGTTCAGGTTGCTCATCGCCCGAGGGAAGGCGCCGACGCCGGGCACGACGAGGCCATCCGCGCTTGCGAGCACGTCGCGATCGCGAGTGATCGTAGCCCTCGCCCCGACGTGCTCGAGTGCCTTTTCCACCGAGCGACGATTGCCCATCCCGTAGTCGACGACGGCGATCTGCGGACGCGCGGTCATGCCGTGAGCGTGCCCTTCGTGCTCGGCACGCCCTGCTCGGTCGGGTCGAGCGCGACGGCGGCGCGAAGCGCCCGGGCGAAGGCCTTGAAGGCGGCTTCGATCATGTGATGTGCGTTGGTGCCCGTCTCGATCACCAGGTGGAGCGTGAGCTTCGAGTTGAGCGCGACGGCGCGGAAGAACTCTTCCGCCAGCTCGTGGTCGAAATTACCGATGGCGCCCGGCGGCAGGCTGGCCTCGAAGGCGCAGTAGCCACGACCGGAGACGTCGATCGCACACAGCGCGCGTGATTCGTCCATGGGCACCGTCGCCTCACCGTAGCGGGTTATCCCAGCGCGGTCGCCGAGCGCCTGGTCGAGCGCCTGGCCGAAGCAGATGCCGACGTCCTCGACCGTGTGATGGGCGCCGGTGCCGAGGTCGCCCGCGGCGCGAACGTCGAGGTCGAGGCGGCCGTGGCGCGCGAGCAGGTCGAGCATGTGGTCGAGGAACCCAACCCCGGTCTCGCGCCCGCCGGCAGCGGCGCCGTCGAGGGTCAGGGAGACGTGGACGTGGGTCTCACCGGTCTTGCGTTCGATCGCGGCGGTGCGGCTCATGACGATCCATTCTGGCGAACGCGTGCCTCCATCGAGCGCGCGTGAAGCTCGAAGCCCTCCGCGCGGGCGATGGGCGCCGCAGCGCGCGCCAGTTCCTCAGCAGCACCGCCGATCCTCACCTCGGAGAAGCGCCGGCGAAAGTGCGCGGGCGCGAGCGCCGAGGCGAAGCGCGCGGCCCCCCCGGTCGGGAGGACGTGGTTGGAGCCGGCGATGTAGTCGCCGAACGCGGATCCCCCGGCGGCACCGATGAACAGGCAGCCTGCGCGTGAGACCCGAGGAGCGAGCGCCTCGGCGCCCGGGCCCAGCAGCTCGAGGTGCTCGGGCGCGAACGCCTCGGCGAGCGCCAGCCCCCGATCCAGGTCCTCAACGGCAACGAGGCGGCGGATCGCCCCCGTATCGGGTGAGCTCGCCATCCTCTCGCTGATCGTGCTCAGCAGCTCGCGTGAGTCGGAGATCCCCACCACGAGCGTCCCCGGGCCGTGCTCTCCTTGCGCGAGCAGGTCGAGGGCCACGAGCTCGGGGTCGGCCCCAGCATCGGCGATGACCATCAGATCACTCGGTCCCGCGAAGCCGTCGATCCCCACCTGCCCGATGACCTGGTGCTTGGCCTCCTGCACGTATAGGTTGCCCGGTCCGACGATCACGTCCACGGGCGTCACCGACTCGGTCCCGTAGGCCAGGGCAGCGATCGCCTGCGCGCCTCCCATCCGGTACACGGTCGAGGCACCCGCGAGCCGGCAGGCGGCGAGGATCACGGGGTGGATGTCGCCGTCGGCGCCCGGAGGGGCGCACACGGCGACGTCCTCCACTCCGGCCACGCGCGCGGTGACCACGCCCATGATCACCGTGCTCGGGTACGGCGCCCTCCCGCCGGGGACGTACACGGCTGCACGCCCGACGGGGACACCGCGCAGCGCGACCTGCCAGCGCGCGTGCGCGCCCCGCGCTCGCCCGCCGCCGTCGAGGGTCACCACCCGGTCCGAGGTGAGGCCGGCGGCGGCCACCCGGCCGACGTTCTCGGCGGCACGCTCGAGCCCGTCCCGGACCTCGGGATCGAGTCGGTCCACGGCGGCGTCGAGCTCGTCGCCCGAGACGACGAGGGGGGCCGGCTCCGCGCCGGCGGTGTCGAAGCGCCGGGAGTACTCGCGCACCGTTTCATCGCCGCCCTCGCGCACGCGGGCGATGATCTCGGCCACCGCGCCTGCGACCGATCTGGGATCGGGGACGAGCGCGCGCAGCTCGGCCGCGAGCACCGCGGGATCCCCGCTCAGGACGAGCGGCTCAGACACCGCGCATGCGCTCCAGAACGCCGTCGATCGCGCGGGCCTTGAGCTTGTGGGCGACCGGATTGGCGATCAGACGAGCGCTGCACTCGGCGATCTCCTCGCGCACCACGAGCCCGTTCTCGACCAGCGTGGTCCCCGTCGCCGTCAGGTCGACGATCGCTTCCGCGAGACCGGTGATGGGGGCGAGCTCGACCGACCCCTTGACCTCGACGATCTCGGCCTGGCGACCGGTGGCGAGGAAGTGGCGCGCGGCGATCCGGGGATACTTGGTGGCGATCCGTACCACCCCGAGGCGCCGGAGCGCCTCGGCGGCGCGATCCTCGCCCGCCTCGCTTGCCAGCACCATGCGGCAGTACCCATATCGGAGGTCGACGAGCTCGTAGCACTCGCGCTCGGACTGCTCCATCAACACGTCCTTACCGGTGATCCCGAGGTCGGCGGCGCCCGCTTCGACGTAGGTGGGAACGTCGGACGGACGCATGGTGACGATTCCCGCGTCCTCGAAGAGCAGCTTTCGGTCGTTGTCGCGCACCTCGCTCGTGTCGAGCCCGAGCCGGTCGAGGAGGTCGAGCGTTTCCCCGAACAGGCTGCCGCGGGGAACGGCGATGCGCAATCCGTTCACCGGGCCTCCTCTCCGGTGAGGGCGATGTGCAGCTTCTCGACGCCCAGCGCGAAGCCGACCGCGGGGAGCGGCCGGCCGAACCTCCCGAGCAGGTCGTCGTAGCGCCCGCCGCTGCCGATCGGGACCCCGAGCGCGGGATCGTAGACCTGGAACACCGCACCGGTGTAGTAGCCGAGGCTACGCACCAGGCCGAGGTCGAAGATCACTCTCGCGGCGGCGTCGGGCGGGAGCCGGGCGTGAACCGATCGCATCCCCTGTACGGCCGCGTCGAGCGGCTCGGGAACGTCCTCGAGCACCTCAGGGCCGCCGCGGATCTGCGGAACGCGGAGCAGCAGCTCGGCCGACTCGGCATCGAGGCCGAGCGCCGCCACCTCTCGCTCGACGCCGACGAAGTCTCCCGCCACGAGCTCCTCGACGAGCGCCGCGCGCCGCTCCGGTGCGACCCCTACGCGTTCGAGCAGAGCCGGAAACAGCGAGGCGTCTCCGAGCCCAACGCTGTAGGTCTTCAGTCCGACCGCGTCGAGCGCGGCGCACAGCAGCGTCAGCGCCTCGGCCGTCCCCTCCGGTGCGGGAGCGCCGACAAGCTCGACCCCGGCCTGCAGGAACTCGCGCGGCTGGCCGCGCTGGGGACGCACGCGGCGGTAGGAGTGCGCGAAGTAGCAGAAGCGCATCGGAGGCTCGGCCGTGGCGTAGCGCGTCGCCACCAGCCGCGCGATCGGGACCGTCATGTCCGAGCGCAGCGCGAGGACCTGTCCCTGCTCGTCGAAGACGCGGTAGGCGGGGATCGTCGCGGCGGTCTCTCCGCGTGCCAGGGTCCCCTCGTACTCGAGCGCCGGTGTGTACACCTCGCCGTAGCCGGCGCGCTCGAACTCGGCGCGCAGCCGCTCGGTGATGGCGCGGAGCTCCCGCATCTCGTCGGGCAGGACGTCGCGGGTACCGCTGGGAATGCGATCGATCATGGTGGTCAGCTGGGGACGTTCCGGGGAGCGGGATGTTCGGCGCCAGCCGGACTCCCAAGGGACAGGACGTCCCCGGGCGCTGAAGCGCCCCGATGAGCTTACGGATCCGGCGTCCGGAGCGACCGGGCGCCATGGACGTGCGTGAGCGCGATCTTGCCGTCAGGCGGCGTCGTCGACGCGCTTGATCCGAGCTCCGAGCTCGCGCAGGCGCTCGTCTATCCGCTCGTAACCTCGGTCGATCTGGCTGATGTTGTCGATCTCGGTTTCGCCGTCGGCGCACAGGGCAGCCATGAGGATGGCCATGCCGGCCCGGATATCGGGCGACTCGACCCGCTCTCCGCGCAGCCGGCGGGGTCCTACTACGACCGCGCGGTGAGGGTCGCAGATGGTGATCGCCGCGCCCATCCGCTCGAGCTTGTCGACGAAGAACAGCCGGTTCTCGAACATCTTCTCGTGGATCAGCACCGACCCCTCGGACTGGGTCGCGAGCGCCAGCGCGACGCTCGTGAGATCGGCCGGGAAGGCCGGCCACGGCCCGCTGTCGACCTTGGGCTGGTACCCCCCGGCGTCCTCGCGGATGACCAGCTTCTGCGCTCCGGGGACGATCACGTCGTTCCCTCGCAGCTCGCTGTGCAGCCCAAGCCGCTCGAAGACGATCCTGATCATCCGCAGATCCTGGGGCAGCGTGTCCTTGACCACGAGCTCGCCGCCGGTGACGCCGGCTAGCGCCATGAACGAGCCGATCTCGATGTGGTCGGGAGCGATCGTGTGCTCGCATCCACCGAGGCTCTTCATGCCGTGGACGGTCATCACGTTTGACCCGATACCGTCGATGTGCGCGCCCATCCGCTCGAGCATCCGCGCGAGGTCCTGCACGTGGGGCTCGGAGGCTGCGTTGCGGATCACCGTGGAGCCCGGCGTCAGCGCGGCCGTCATCAGCGCGTTCTCGGTCGCCATGACCGACGGCTCGTCCATCAGGAAGTCGCACGGCCGCAGGCCGAAAGGCGCCTCGATCAAGATGTCGCGGGCGTGCTCGACGGTGGCGCCGAACTCCTTGAAGGCGTCGAGGTGCGGATCGAGCCGGCGGCGCCCGATCACGTCGCCGCCCGGCGGAGGCATGCAGGCGCGCCCGAACCGGGCCAGTAGCGGTCCGGCGAGCAGGAAGGATGCGCGAATCCGCTCCGACAATCCGCGGTCGACGTCGCAGTCCAGCACCCCGCACGCTTCGACGGCGACCGAGTTCGGCCCGCGCCATTCCACGCGTGCCCCCAGCATCTCGATCAGTTCCATCATCGTCTCGACGTCGGAGATCCGCGGCACGTTCCGCAGCAGGACCTCCTCCTCGGTGAGCAGGCACGCGGCGAGGATTGGCAGGGCCCCGTTCTTGTTCCCGGCGGGCACGATGGTGCCCGCAAGCGGGACGCCGCCTTTGATGATGAACTTCTCCATAAGGGCCGTTGCGGGCGGAGGCCGGTCTGAAGCGGTGGGCCCGGGGTGCTGAGCTAGGGTAACAGCCATGCAGGCAGAGATTTCGCGCACCGAGGCCTGGAACCTCCTTTGCGAGTGGACGAAAGGGGAATCTCTGCGTCGGCACGCGCTCGCCGTGGAAGCCGCGATGCGGGCGTACGCGCGGCGGTTCGGCGAGGACGAGGAGCTCTGGGGCGCCACAGGGCTGCTCCATGACCTCGACTACGAACGCTACCCGAGCCTCGAGGACGGGCACCCGCGGTTCGCGCTGCGCGAGCTCGAGGCGCAGGGCTATCCCCCCGAGCTCGTCCGTGCCGTCGCGTCGCATGCCGACTTCATGGGCGTACCGCGCGAAGCCCCAGTGGAGAAGGCGCTGTTCGCCGTGGATGAGCTGTCGGGATTCGTCCTCGCCTGCGCGTACGTGCGCCCGGACGGTCTCATGGGCATGACGCCCAAATCGGTCAAGAAGAAAATGAAGTCAGCGAGCTTCGCCGCCGCGGTCAGCCGCGATGACCTGTGGCGGGGTGCGGAGGAACTGGGGGTCGACTTCGACGAGCACGTCGAGGTCGTCATCGCTGCGCTCGAGGCGCAAAGCGCCGAGCTGATGAGCAGCGGCGGAGGGGCTGCATAGGTAGGGGTAGGTGCGCGCCAGATACGGCTCGATCCTGCGCCAGCCGGGTGCCCCGCGGCTGGTGATCACCGCGATGATCGCGCGGATCCCGGTAGGGATAAACGCGATCGCCGTCGTCCTCCTCGTCCGCCGCGCCACCGGATCGTTCGCGGATGCCGGCGTCGTCGACGCCGGGCTGGCGCTGGGGGCCGTACTCATCTCCCCCGGACAGGGCCGGCTCATCGACCACTTCGGGCAGCCGAGAGTGCTGATCCCGTCGGCCTTCGTCAGCTCAGGGGCACTGATCGGCCTCGATGTCGCCGTCCATCGGCACGTGAGCATCGCCCTGCTCACGCTCCTCGCCGTGATCGGCGGCGGCGCTCTGCCGCCGATGTCGGCGTCGATGCGAGCGCTGTGGGCATTCCTCATCCCCGAACCGGAGCGCAGGGACGCGGCGTTCGGGTTCGAAGCCATCACGGCCGAGCTCTACTTCATCGCCGGGCCGCTCATCACGGCGCTCATCGTCACCGTGGCGAGCCCGTCCGCCGCCGTGGTCACCTCCGCCTGCCTCACCCTCGCCGGGACCATCGCCTTCGCCACCTCGCCGGCGTCGCGCAGATGGCGGGCGGCCAGGGCCAAGCGGACGTTCGCGGGCCCACTAGCCGGCCCCGGGATGCGCACGCTGGTCCTCTCGGTCGTGCCCATGGGGCTCGCCTTCGGGACGCTAGAAGTGGCGATGCCCGCCCTGGCGACCCGCCACGGCCACCCGGCGTACGCCGGCATCCTCATGGGCGCCTTCGCCGCCGGGAGCCTCATCGGCGGCCTCCTGTACGGAAGCCGGAGCTGGCGAGGGTCGCTGGGCCAGCGCTATGTGGTCCTGAACGCGATGTTCGCCGCCGGGATGGCGCCGCTCATCATCGCCGGCGCGATCCCGGTGATGGTCGCGCTCATGGCCGTCGCCGGCCTCACCCTGGCGCCGGCGGCCGCGTGCGCATACGGGCTTATCGAGGAAGTGGCGCCCCCAGGGACGACAACCGAGGCCTTCTCGTGGATCTTCACCGCGAACATGGTGGGAGCGGCGGCGGGGGCGGCGGCCGCTGGTGCCGTGATCCACACCTCGAGCATCCGCGCAGCGCTGGTGATCCCGCTGTGCGGCGTAGGGCTGAGCTTCCTTCTAGCGCTCGCGCGGCGCCGGACGCTGGTGCCGTTGCCCGCGACAGTGGCCGCGAACGCGAGGGCTGCCAGCGGGAGGGCTGCGAGCGCGAGGGCCAGGGAGGCGGCGGCGGCCACGGGGCCCACGCACGTGGCCGTCGGCTCCTCAGCGGCGGGCACCGACTCCCCGGTAGCGGAGCACCGTCGGGCCATCGGGCTTGCAGAGGGGCGCCGCACGCTCTCAGGCGTGATGCCCGACCGGAGACGGACTCCGACATTTCTCGCCGCCGGCCTCGTGCTCGCCGCGGCAGTACTTGGCTATCGTGCCCGTGATGGCCGGCCGGATCAGCATCGTCGTACTCGACGGAGATGAGACGGGCCAGGAGCTGCTCGAACAGGCCATACGCGTCCTCGACCCATCGCTGCTTCAGCTCGACCTCGAGCTGAAGCATTACGACCTCTCGCTCGAGAATCGCCGCGCGACCGGCAACGAGGTGGTGCACCTCGCCGCCGCGGCCATGCGAGAGACGGGCCTGGGTCTGAAAGCGGCGACGGTCACGCCCGAGGGCGCTGAAGACGTCGGCTCCCCCAACCGCATCCTGCGCGAAGAGGTCGACGGCAAGATCATCGTCCGCACCGGCCGCAGGCTGCCAGGCGTGCCCACGATCGCCGGAGTGCACCACCCGATCTCCGTCGTTCGCATGGCGGTCGAGGGGGCCTACGGCTCGAAGCAGTGGCGGGAGGGCGACCCCGGGTCCCGGGACGAGATCGCCTACTGCACCGAGCACATGACGCGCTCGACCTGTCACGCCGTCGCCGAGTACGCCTTCCGAACGGCCGAGAAGATGCAGGCGCGCGTCTACGGCGGCCCGAAATGGACCGTCTCGCCGATCTACGAGGGGATGCTCAAGGAGGAGCTCGACGCCGCGGCCGCGCGCCATCCCGGCGTCGCCTACCAGCCCGTCCTCATCGACGCGACCTACGCCGGGCTCCTCTCCGGCGCCACGGACGCGCCACTCGTCATCCCGGCGCTGAACCGCGACGGTGACTGCCTGTCGGACATGGTCCTGCCCATGTTCGGATCGATCGCCGGCGCCGAGTCCGTCCTGCTCGCCTTCGACGATCGCTACGACACGACGGTGGCCATGGCCGAGGCCCCCCACGGAACCGCCCCCGCCCTCCAGGGCAAGGACCTGGCCAACCCGTTGGCGATGATCCTGGCCTGCGGCGCAGTGCTCCGCCACGCCGCCGACCACCACGGCCCCGCCGCCGCGCACGCCGCCCGTGCCATTTACGAGGCGGCGTTCGAGACCATCGCCGCCGGTACGAAGACCCCGGACCTCGGCGGCCACTCCGGCACCGCTGAGTTCGCCACCGAGGTGGTCAACCGGATCGCGGGCAAGCTCGAGATCTGGTCGTCGCTTGGCTCGGCCGCGTAGGGGTTCGGCGTTGCGCGTTGCGCGGGTTCGGCGGGGCGTGTTGCGCGGGTTCGGCGTGGCGGTTTGCGCGCTCGCGGTTCCGTCCGGAGGCCTCCGTAGGCTTACGAACATATGTTCCGTTCATCGCTTAACCGCGTGCTCGACTGGGCCGAACGTGCGCTCGCCTGGGAGGACCCGGTCGCCGGGGCGCATGAGTGGTTCGGCGGCGTGGCCGACGAGCGGTTCGGCGAAGTGGACAAGGCCCTCGGCGGGGCCGCCGAGCAGCGGTTCGCCGAAGCGGACGAGCGCGCCGGCGGGGCCGCCGAGGACCGGGCGGGAGCCACGTCGCCCCCTCCCCACCCGCATCGACACCCACTGCGATGGGAGCGCCAGCGCCGGCCTGGCTCGGTCCCCCACCCCCCCGCGCACTGCATCTCACCGATCGTACGGCGCAGCCGGACGCGAACGGGTGACGGGAGCGCGCGGTAGGGGTTCCGACCAACAAGTCTGCGAAATCCAACGCTAAGCGTTAGTCGCCGTCGCGGAGGCCCTCGCGGGCCAGAGGGGATCTGCTCAGGGCTGCACTGGGCCAATCGGGCCGTATATTGCGAAATGGGGACTCCGCCACGAGCATCTTCTTGGGCTATTTGAACAGCAACACCCTGGCCAAGCAGACGTCTATTCCCTACGCCCAGTTCGTCAACGGAATCGACAGTTAGAACCATGCAGATCGCGCGGGTCAGCCGATGGCGTGCGCCAAGGCGCGTCGTCCTTGCGCTGCTCGGTGCGACAGCGATGCTGGTTGCCGCTTGCGGCGCGACAGCCGCTGGGCGAGCGGACCACGCGAGACCGACCACAGGGGCACGATCAAAGCCACCGCGCGCACGCGTAGGGTCTGCCTCCTTTACGACGCCTGCCGTCCGCTACCGCCCATGCCGGCTCTCCCTGCGGTACACCGGCTCAACTGGGGGCGCCGGCGTCGAATCTGCCGGGTTCCAGGTCCGCAACAGATCCACGACCGCCTGCCCTCTGTACCGATATCCGCTCATCAGCCTGTTCGATCACGGACGACGCATCCACGTCGCACAGACGGATGGGGCGCCGCACCTCGAGCCGGTCCTGCACCCGGTTCGCTCGCTGTCCGGGGGAGGCCGAGCCGGGTTCGTGTTCTTCTATGCCCCAATGAACCCTGGCAACGGCCGTCGATGCCGTCCCGTCGCCACCGCGCTGGAGGTCCGGTTTGCCGCTGAGGCGACAGTACAGATCCGGCTGCCCACTGCGCTGAACCCGCTCCGGGAGCAGATCAACCCCTGCGGCGGCGGAATCTCGGTCACACCACTTCAGTAACGAACGGT
>Ga0302314_10018115_pt1 | contig 11754 bp, 14 predicted proteins | sample III_Palsa_N2_3_FD_200533 | JGI IMG/M metagenome (GOLD analysis project Ga0302314, IMG submission 200533) | Peat permafrost microbial communities from Stordalen Mire near Abisko, Sweden - III_Palsa_N2_3 | ecosystem: Environmental > Terrestrial > Soil > Palsa > Peat permafrost | place: Sweden...
TCGAGAGTCCCGGGCGTGGCCGCATCGATGATCACCTCGCCGTCCAGCAGGATGCGTCCGGGCCCCGGTGCGCGTAGGGAGAAGGCGTGGGCGCCGTCGCGGGTGGGCCAGAACCAGCCGCTCCAGCGCAGCGCGCCCACGCCCTCGCCCAGGCCACTGACGGAGTTGGTGGAGACCAGCTTGCCGATCTGGCGCTCAGGGACCGCACGGAAAGGCGGCGCGCCGAAGCCGCGTTCGGCGAAGTATTCGCACAGCAGTCCGGCCTGGCCGCGCCCTTCGTCCGGGCTGAAGTTGGCGGGCCGCGCCGCGGGCGGAACCGGCTCGTTGTCGCCGCCGTCGGCGTGCAACACCTCCGGTCCGCCGGCGAGCAACTCGGTGATCGCCTGCAGCATCGAGGTCTGCCGGCCGGCGCGCACCTGGGAGGAGCCGCCGCCCTGAATGCGCCGCGCCGCCGCGTTGGGGCCGACGACGGCGACCGAGCGCAGGCTCCCCGGATCGAGCGGCAGCAGGTCGTCCTCGTTCTTCAGCAGCACCATCGCCTCCTCGGCGGCGCGCGCGGCGATCTGGCGATGGCGCGCCGAGCGGAGTTCGCCTGCCGGCGCGGGGCCGCTGTCCAAGGCGCCGGTGCGCAGGATCAGGCGCACCATCCGCCGGGCCGCCTCATCCACCTGGCCCTGCGGCACTTCCCCGGCGCGCACCGCGGCCGTGAGCTTGTCGCCGAACCAGCGCGCCGGTCCGGGCATCTCCAGGTCGTTGCCGGCGTTGGCCGACGCCGCCGTCGAGTGCACCGCGCCCCAGTCGGAGACCACCACGCCGTCGTAGCCCCACTCTTCCTTCAGGATCTGCGTGAGCAGTCGGTGGTTCTCGGTAGCCCAGGCCCCGTTGATCTTGTTGTACGAGGCCATGACGGTCCACGGATTGGCCCGTTTTACCACCGTCTCGAACGCGGCCAGGTAGATCTCGCGCAGGGTGCGCTCGTCGACGACGGCGTCGACCGTCATGCGGTTTTCTTCCTGGTTATTGACCGCATAGTGCTTGAGCGAGGCGCCCACGCCTTCGTCCTGCAGGCCCCGCACATAGGCCACGCCCAGCGCGCCGGCGAGGAACGGATCCTCGGAATAGGTCTCGAAGTTGCGGCCCCACAGCGGCGTGCGCACGATGTTGATCGTCGGCGCCAGCACCACCTTGTCATCCAGCGCCAGCGCCTCGCGCGCGATCGCGCCGGCGACCTCGCGGGTCAGATCTGGATTCCACGTCGAGGCCATGGCCACGCCCACGGGAAACACCGTCGCCGCTTCGCCTTCGTTGGAGCGCACGCCGGTGGGCCCGTCGGCGACCCGGATCGGCGGCACGCCCAGCCGCTCGATCCCATGCAGGGCGAAGGGGCCCGAGCCGGCCATCAGAGCGACCTTCTCCTCCAGGGTAAGGCGGCCGACGAGATCCTCGACGCGGACCGCGAGGGGCTGGGTGACGTCCTTCCACAGTTCGTTCGTCGCCGCGGTCTGCGAGGTTGCCATGACGCGTTTCCCACCTTGTTTGGCGCTGACCCTACGTCCGGCGCCGGCGCCCGGGCAAGGCGCGCAAGGCTCTGGCGCGGAGCCCCGCCGCGGGCCCACAATCGGCTCATGCGAGATGCCGATGTCGAAGCCCGCCTCGAGCCGATCGATGTCGGCCACTATCCCGAGCTGGCGGGTCTCGATCGAGACCCGATCTACGACGTGTGCATGGGACCTGGCGGCCTCTTTCTGATGGCGCTGATGGCCCGCCGCGTGTCGGCCGGCCCGCGTCCCGTCATCATGGACCTCGGCTTTGGCCGGGGCGCGACCTCGGTGTTCCTGGCGCGGCCCTTCGACACCCACGTCGACGCGGTCGACCTGTGGATCGGGCCCGATGAGATCGCCGAAACCGCCAAGCGTGGCCGCGCCGCCGGTCTCGTCACCCCCTGGCATGCCGACGCCACCCGCCCCCTGCCCTTTCCTAAGAGCGCGGTTCGACCTGATCTTCTGCATGGATGCATTCCACTACTTCGGCGCCGAACCCGGGTTCCTGACCCATCTGGCGTCCTATCTGAAACCCGGCGGCCAGATCTGCGTCGTCAACCCGTGCTTCGACCGCGAGATCGCGCCCCCTCCGCCACCTGCCTACGCCGCTCCGTGGGAGGACGAATATTCCAGGTACCATTCGCCGGACTGGTGGCGCCGGCTGTTCGAGGACACCGGGTTGTTCGAGGCGGTAGAGGCCACCGAGCCGGAAGATGGCATGGCGCTGTGGGACGACGAGCTGCTGCACTTCATCCGCACCGGCGGCCGCAGCCGCGCGGACCGAGACCGTGACGTCGCGCTCGACGCGCGCGAAATCCTCCACGGCCGCGAGCATCCGCGCGAGCCTCGTGTGACCCACTTCATCCTGACGGCCGTCAAGCGCGGTGAGCCTGGCCAGGCTTGCGGAGGCGAATCATGATCGCAACCGTCCACGTCCGCCGCGAGGTCCGGCCGCGGGGTCTGGTGGCGCTCGTGACGCTTGATAACGCGCGCAAGCTCAACGTGCTCAATTCCGCGTTGATGGAGGCGTTCGTCACCGCGCTGGGCGAACTCGCCGAGGAGAGCGATCTGCGCGCCGTGGTGGTCACCGGCGCGGGCGAGCGCGCCTTCGTCGGCGGTGCGGACGTCGATGAGATGGCGGCGCTCACGAGCCCCGACCAGGCGCGCGCCTTCATCGGCCGGGTCCACGCCTGCTGCGCCGCGGTGCGCGACCTGCCCGTCCCGGTGATCGCGCGCATCGGCGGCTGGGCGCTGGGGGCCGGGCTGGAGCTGGCGGCCTCGTGCGACCTGCGCGTCGCGTCGGAGGGCGCTATGTTCGGCATGCCCGAGGTGCGCTTAGGGATTCCCTCGGTGGTCGAGGCCGCGCTGCTGCCGGGCCTGGTGGGATGGGGCCGGGCGCGCGCCATGCTGCTGCTGGGCGAGACCTTCGACGCGCCGGCGGCCCTGGCCATGGGTCTGGTGGACGCGGTGGTCGCCGCAGACGGGCTCGACGCCGCGGTCGAGGCGCGTCTGTCCGCCCTGCTGGCCGGCGGCGCCCAGGCCATCCGCCTGCAGAAGGCCCTGATCCGGCGTTGGGAGGATCTGCCGTTGGGTGAGGCCGTGGCCGCCGGCGTCGACGCTTTCGTCGCCGCCTATGAGGGCGCCGAGCCCGCCCGGGCTATGCGTGAGTGGCAGGCGGCGCGGCGGGCGAGGCCTGGACCGCCGGATGGGTGAGGATGTACGCCGCCGGGGCGGCGCCGACGACCAGGGAGAGCACCGCGAGCACCGTCCTCACCACCATCGACGTCCAGAACCGGCCGGGCGCGCGGGCGCGATCAGCGGCCAGCTCGGGCGCCCCGCCGGCCCGGACGACGCCGGCGCGCAGGCTCCTGACCACCACGCTCAGGTTGATCCAGGCGAACCCCGCGTAAAAGGCGGCCCAGAGAAGCGTGCGGATCCACATGGTCGATCGTCGTGCTCGCAGGTGTCGGCGCCAAGCTCAACTAGCGGCGGGGGCCGGCGGCGGCAACAGCCGCAAGTCTCCATAGCCCCGCCAACGGCTGCGACATAAAGTCCTGATCCCGCCGAACCCTTAGGAGCGGAACATGAAGCGGATCGGCCTGGCGGTCATGGTCGGCTGCGCGCTCGCGGGCGTGGCGATCTGGGCGGCGAGCGCGCGTTCCGCCCCAGGCCCTGCGGCCGGACCGGTGATCGAGGTCGACGACGTCACCCGGTTCTACCAGGTCTACGATGCGGCGGGCGGCCATCCGACCGCCGATCAGTTGCAGCACGACTATCTCGATCCCGGCTCGGACGGCCTTCACCACCTGGCGGAGGTGCGCAACATCACCGGCGCCGCGATCGCCAAGACCCTGGCAGAGCATCCCGAGATGTATGCGGACGCGAGGCGTTGCATGGCCGTGCTGCCGCGCGTCCGCCGGCGCGTGGCAGTCGCGCTGCACACGCTGGGTCGCCTCTACCCACAGGCGCGGTTCCCGCCGGTGACCATCGCGGTCAGCCGCGGCAAGCCGGTGGGCGTCGGGAGCCCCGACTACGGCCTGCAGATCGGCCTGGAGGCCCTGTGCGCGACCAACTGGCTCAATCCCGATGTCGAGGACCGGTTCGTGCACGTGATCGCCCACGAATACGCCCACGTCCAGCAGGCGCGGTCCCTCGCCGCCGACGAACACCCCACCGTGCTGGAAGCCTCGCTGATCGAAGGCGTCGCCGAATTCACCGCCGAGCTGACCTCCGGCGAGGTGGCCTATTCCGAACTCGCAGCGTCGACCCGAGGCCGGGAGAAGGCGATCGAGACGGCTTTCGTCGCCGACGAGGGGAAGACCGACCTCTCGGCGTGGCTCTACAACTCGACCCTGGAGAAGCCCGGCGACCTCGGCTACTGGGCGGGATACCGCATCGTGAAGGCCTACTACCAGCGCGCCCCCGACAAGCGCCGCGCCTTCCGCGAAATCCTCCAGATGACCGACCCGAAGGCATTCCTGGCGAAGAGCGGGTGGTATCCGGGGATTCGGCTGCGGTGAGTGAGGCGGCCAATGTCGTTCCTCCCTCCCCTTCATGGTCCCTTCATGGGGAGGGTCGAGACGAAGTCCGGGGTGTGGCCTTGGGCGCCGTGCTCAACCCCGCAGAGCCCCGCCCTGGCCGCTCCCGCAGCCTGTCCCCTCCCATGAAGGCCCATGGAGGGAAGATGGGCGGAACACGTCGCTGGGGCCGCTGCACTCCGAATTATTCGGTTAGCATTCTCAAGAATATACCTAGGAAACTTGCAACATAAACACCGCGATAATCTTCATCATTTCTCAAACACCCCCGAACCGAAAGCTAGCTCCGACCGCGCCTATCCATCGGGCTTGTGCACGGCGGCATCGTCGAGGGTGTCGAGCGGGTCGCCGGGTTTGCGGCCGCAGCCGGTGGCGCGGGACTGGGTCGCCGCCACCAGGGCGAGGTGGCTCACTTCGTCATGGATAATGGCCTTCTGGTAGGGCCAGACCGGTCCGCTCTTCCTGAGCGCGGCCACCGCCGCCGCCTCCATCGGTGCGCAGCGCGCGACAGCGGCGCGCGCTGCTTCCGCCGGCGGGCCGCCGGCAAGGTCTAGACCGCGGGCCGCGCTCTTGATGCATAGGGCGAGGCGCGCGCGCTGACCGGGATAGCTGTCGGGGTTGGTGATCACGGTCCGGCGCAGCGGCGGGCACGAGGCCTGCAAAGGTGGCGGCGCCGGCGCGCAACCGGCGAGGATGGCTGTCAGCGCCAGACCGGCGACCGTCGCCTGGCGCTTCCGCGTTCCAATGCGCTTGATCATGACCCTCCCCCACGGCCACGGTGGCCTGCCGCGGGACACGGCGTCAACCCACACCGCGGTCACGCCCCCACGCGACGGCCGCGGTTCAACAGCCCATACGCGCCGGCCAGGTTCTCGCACGCCACCCGCAGGATCGCGCCCTGGGCGTCGGCCAAGCCCTCCCCGGTCTCGCGGGCGACCACCTCGCGCCAGTCGGCGGGCCGCCCGAGCGCCACATCCGCTTCGCACAGGGCGCACAGGAGCCGCGCGCTCGCCGGCCCGGTGAGCGCGAGAACCGACTGGATACGCTGCCCTGCCCGACCGCGCGCGTCGGAAAAACCCTGCGGATCGCGCGAGCCGTCGACCCGGGGGGCGTAGGCGCCGACGCCGCCTGCGGCGCGGTGCAGCAAGGCGATATCGTCCTGCAGGCGGCGCACGGCGTCGAGGCCGGCCTGGCTGAGTTTGCCCCGCCCGCGCAGCAAGTCGAACACGTCCTGGCGCCGGGCGCGCGCGACATGGCCGGCGAGATCGGCGCCGGTGACGACGTCGGCGTTGGCGGGCAGGGCGAGCGCGTCCTTGTCGAGACCCCAGGTGGCCGGATCGGCCGGCCTGGTTCGAACGCGCTTCCTGGGCATGTTCAGATCCCCCGACGGCGCAGCGAGAGTTCCAGCTCTTCGATGGGCGGCGCGGCCCGGCCGCGCATGACCGCGGCGTGCGTCTGGCAATAGGTGGCCGCGCCGCAGGGATTGCAGCACGAACGCGTGAGCCAGCTCTCGCCGTCGACGGGGAAGGCGCATTCGCCGTCTCTGCGTTCGAGCCACGGGCGCGGGGCGAGCGCGATTGGGCATGGTGGCGGCGTGTCTCGAGACATGCATTGACGATTGCATTATGCAATTCCAACCGCAAGACAGATTTTGCATTTTGTCTGACGACATCGCGTGCCAAATGTTTGCATACTGCATCATGCCCAGGAATCCAGAGCGAAATTATCTGAAGGCGTGGCGCGAGCATCGGCGCATGACCCAGGCCAAGCTCGCCGAGGCCATCGGCACCACCGGCGCGGTCATCAGCCTGATCGAAGCGGGCGAGCGGCGCCTATCCGACAAATGGGCCAACAGGATCGCGCCGGTGCTCAAGATGCGTCCCGGCCACCTGTTCGACACCGACCCCAACGACGTCGACACCGACATCCTGGAGATCTGGGTGGATATCCCGGAGGAGCAGCGGGCGCAGGCGCGCGAGGTTCTCAAGACCTTCCGCACGAAGGCCAACGACAACTGAGAAGGCGGGCGTTCCGGCCGCGCCGCCGGCGCCTACGAGAGCAGACCCGCCAGGCCTAGCCCCCCAGCGGCGGCAAGGCACCAGAGGGGGTTGAGCCGGGTGAAATACGTCACCATCGCTGTGACCGCGGTGACCAGCGCCAGACGCCACTGCAGATCGGCGGCCCGGGTGAGCAGCCAGGCGCTGGCGCCGACCAGGCCCACGGTGACCGGCGCAAGGCCCGCGCCGATCGCCGCGCGCCACCAGGCGTCGCGATAGCGGTCCCACACCTTGACGATGCCGAAGGTGAGCAGGCAGGAGGGCGCGCACATGGCGGCCGTGGCCACCAGGGCGCCGGGTACGCCGGCCGCTTTCCAGCCGACCAGCGTCGAGATCATGAAATTGGGCCCCGGCGCGGCCTGGGCGATGGCGAACAGGGCGGCGAACTCGCGCGCGGTCATCCAGTGATTCACGTCCACCGCCTCGCGCTGGATCTCCGGAATCACCGCGTTGGCGCCGCCGAACGCCACCAGCGACAGGCCCGCGAACTGGACGAACAGCACACCCAGCGTATCGCCGAGCGGCTTCACGGCGCCCGCCTCGCCGACACACGCCACGCGACGACGATGCTGACCGGCGCGAGCGCCAGCAAGACCCAGATCAACGGAAACCGCAGGACACCGACCGCCAGGAAAACCGCCGCGATGAACGGCCCGCCCGACACCGGCCGGCGTTGGATGAGGGGTACGGCCATCTTGGCCGCCGTGGCGACGACGAGACCTGCGGCCGCCGCGCCGAGACCGACGATCATGCCGGGCAGGCGCCCCTGTGCGCCGTAGCGGCCATAGAGGGCGGCCAGCACCAGCACGATCGCCACCGGGGCGACCACGAGCCCGGCCAGCGCCGCCGCGGCGCCCCAGGCGCCAGCGAAGCGCGAACCCACGACGATGGAGAGGTTGACGACGTTGGGCCCGGGCAGGGTCTGGCACAGCGCCAGGGTCTCGTTGAAGACGTCCGGCGCGAGCCATCCGCGCTTTTCCACCAGCATCCGCCGCGCGAACGGCAGCACGCCGCCGAAGCCGCTGAGGCCGATCTCGAGGAAGGCGAGGAACAGGTCGGCCGGCGACCGGGGGGCCTCGGCCGTCGTGGATGGCGCCTGTTGCATGGGAAAGCTTGTGCGGTCCGCCACCGTGATTCTCAAACGGACCCGATTCGCGTTGAGTTTGCAATATAATATTTTACTGTTGACACGGTACATTGCAATATGTAATTATTTTGCCTCCGGACGAGAATGCAAATGGCGACGACCGATCTCCGAGGCGCGCTGCTGCGTGACGCCCAAGGCCACGCCGCAGACTTCGCCGGCGAGTGCGCCAACCGCTTCGAGGGTGGCCACGGCGTCGCAAGGCAGCAGGAAGCGGCCCTCATCGCGCTCGCCGGCGCGATTGTCCGGGCGGTCGATGAGTGGCGCCTCCTCGCGCGCGACCTGGAGCTGGAGCGCGCGTTCGACGCGGCGCGCGCGGGCGACCTCGTGGCCGAGAGCGTGTTCGACGAACTGCTCTGCGCCGGGGCCTGGCGCCTGCTTACCGCCGCCCTCGCTCTGGCCTGGCCCACTTCATGACAGGGCCATTCCGGCACATCGGCGGCGCGGTGATCGCCGATCACGGCCCGATCCCCCTCGCGGCCGCCCGCGACCTCGCGAGGTTCTACGCGATCGAAGCCCAAGCCGCCGCCGCGAGCTCCTCCGGGTTCGCCGACCTGTGCCAGACGCGGGCCACCGTTCTCGACGCCGCCGTCAGGGACGCCGCCCGCTGGCGACGCGCAGCCGGATGGCGCGACCCGGATGAGGCGGACTAGGCGCTTCACGCCGTCCGCGCCCGGCGCCCGGAACCCGGGCCGTGCAGGCCCGCCCCCGCGTTCGCCGGCAGCGGCAGGAAGAACAGGGCGGAGATCAGCGCCACGCAGCCCACGGCCACGAACGCCGGGGCGATGGTCTGGGCCGTCAGGTGGCGCGCGTGGGCCAGCACCATCGAGACGTGCAGGAAGGTGGCGGCCAGGCCGATGCCTATGCTCTGGGAGAGCTGCTGGCCCATGGTCGACATGGTCGAGGCGCGGCTCATCTGGGCGTGATCGACGTCGGCGAAGGCCAGGCCGTTGAGGCTGGTGAACTGCAGCGAGCGGAAGAAGCCGCCGGTGAGCAGGACGGCGTAGATCAGCCAGTGCGGCGTTCCCGGATTGAACAGGGCGTAGGCCATGAAGGTGGCGGCGACGATCACGCCGTTGACGATGAGGGTCTTCTTGAAGCCGAAATGCGCGAGGATCGGCGGCGCGCAGGTCTTCATCACCAGGGCGGCGGCGGCGCTGGCGAAGGTCATCAGGCCCGCCTGCAGGGCCGAGAGGCCGAACGCCACCTGCAGCAGCAGCGCCAGCATGAACGGCGTCGCGCCCATGCCCATGCGCATGAAGGCGCCGCCCACCACCGAGGCGGTGAAGGTCTGGATCTTCAGCAGCTTCAGATCGAGGATGGCGTTGGCGGCCCGGCGGGCGTGCAGCACATAGAGCGCCAGGCACGCCGCGCCGCCGCCCATCATCGCCGCCACGGCCCAGGCCGGCATCGGGCCGCGGCCCAGGTTGTCGAAGCCCCAGACGACGCCTGCCATGCCCACCGCCGTGAGCACCAGCCCGATCCAGTCCAGCGGCGCGGTGTTCTGCTCGCGCACGTCCTTGATGAACCGCGACACCAGGAACACCCCGATCAGGGCGATGGGCAAGTTGAGGAAGAAGATCCAGCGCCAGGAACCGTAGGTGACGATGAGGCCGCCGATGGGCGGGCCGATCACCGGTCCGAGCAGCGCCGGCATGGTCAGCACCGACATGGCCCGGACGAGATTGTGCTTGGGCGTGGATCGCAGCAGCACCAGGCGGCCCACCGGGCCCATCATCGCCCCGGACGCGCCGGCGCACATGCGCGCCAGCAGCAGCTGAGGCAGGTTCTGGGCGAGGCCGCAGGCCATGCACGACACGGCGTAGGCGACGATGGCGAAGAGGAAGATGCGCTTGGCCCCGAACCGGTCGGCCATCCAGCCGCTGATCGGCAGGAACACCGCCGCGGCCAGAAGATAGACGGTGATGGCGGTGTTCAGATGGACCGGATCCTCATGCAGCGAGCGGGCCATGGTCGGCAGGGCGTTGGCGAGCACCGTGGCGTTGAGGGTCTGCATCATCAGCGCGCCGCCGATGATGGCCGGGACCAGGGACGAGAAAGCCTGCGCCGCCTGCTCGGGCGTTTCGGCGGGCGCGTCGGCGAGAAGGTCGCGCTCCGGCTCCTCGATGATCTGGGTGACGCCGAGGATCTCGCCGGGGGCGCTGATGGCCAGGTCGTCGCGGGCGATGCGATCGGCGAGCAGGGTCTCGTCGGTGGCGCGCGGGCCGTCCATCACAGCTCTCCGGCGAGCTGGCGCAGCGGTTCGGCGGCCGCCGCGAGCGCCCGCCGCGCCTCGGGCGTGAGGGCGGCGAGGCGCGCGGCCAGCCAGTCGTTGCGCCGGCGGCGGATGGCGTCCAGCGCCGCCTCACCCGAGCCGGTCAGCCGGAGGCCCACGCGGCGGCGATCCTCCGCGCGCGCCGGGTCGCGCGCGATCCAGCCGGCGGCCTCGAGGCGTTTGAGGTGGGTGGACATCGACGGCCTGGTCATCTGCTCGCGATCGGCCAGCTCGCCGGCGCCGATCCCGGGGTGCTTCTTGATGACGGTGAGCAGCTGGGCGTCCAGGGCCGACACGCCGGCCTTCTGCGCCTCCCGGCGCAGGTGACGAGACGCGCGCAGCAGCGCCGGCCGCAGCAATTCCGCCAGGCTGGCCACGTCCGCGTCGGCTTCGAACACGTCCACGCCCGCACTCCAAACCAGTTAGGTAGCGTAACTATCTAACAGGTCGCCGGGTTCCTTCAAAGGGTTTGTTGGGACGCGCAAGGCGCGGATGTATGGTCAGGCGCCAATCAGGGAGGGGCGCATGCAGGCCAAGTTCACCTATGCCATCAAATTCGTCGCCGACATGGACAAGGCGCTCGCCTTCTATCGCGACACCTTCGGCCTCACGGTAAAGTTCGCCACGCCGTTCTGGAGCGAGTTCGACACCGGTGAGGTGACTCTGGCCCTGCATCCGGCGTCGGAGGGAAATCCCGCGGGCACGGTCCAGGTCGGCTTCACCGCGCCGGATCTGCCTCAGATCTACGCCGCGCGAACCGAGGCCAACCTCACCTTCGTCGAGGCGCCCAGGGAAGAGCACGGGACCTTGCTCTCGCAGATCCTGGACTGTGAGGGCGCGCGTGTTTCGGTGAGCGGCAAACCATAGGCCGCTACGCCAAGGTTGTGACCTGAAAGCGACAAGGTCGAAACAATCTCGCCGGCGCCGGACGGTCACGGTTGACCCCCGACCGCGACTGACCGCCTAAAAGCGGAACCGGAGGCGGTCGCCTCCGGCGGGTTGACCCGCCCACCGGCCGGCTGCCGCCGGTAACGACGTGGGCGCCAGTGCGGGGAATTATCAAGTGACAATGTCCAACACGCGCGTGCGTTTGTTCGCAACCACGGCCGTGGCCGGGTGCGCCGCGCTCACCACGGCCGGAAGCGCCGCCTTCGCCCAGACCGTCGCCGCGGCCGACACCTCGGGCGCGTCGACCGCCTCGTCGGTGTCGGAGATCGTGGTCACCGGCAGCCTGATCCGGCGCACGAGCGTGGAGACGCCCTCGCCGGTCACGGTGCTTTCGGCCGACACCATGAGCAAGGCCGGCATCACCACCATCTCCGACGCGGTCAGATCGATCTCGGCGGACAACAGCGGCACCATCCCCGCCGCGTTCAGCGACGGCTTCGCGGCGGGCTCGACCGGCGTGGCGCTGCGCGGCCTGACCGTCAACTCGACCCTGGTCCTGGTCGACGGCCTGCGCACCTCCGATTATCCCCTGCCCGACGACGGCGTGCGCGGCTTCGTCGACCTCAGCACCATTCCGTTCAGCGCCGTGGAGCAGGTGGAAGTGCTCAAGGACGGGGCCTCGTCCATCTATGGCGCCGACGCCATCGGCGGCGTGGTCAACATCATCATGAAGAAGACCTTCACGGGCGTCGACGGTGATGTGGAACTGGGCGACACCCAGCACGGCGGCGGCTTCCACCAGAGATACACG
>Ga0302314_10018117_pt1 | contig 11754 bp, 16 predicted proteins | sample III_Palsa_N2_3_FD_200533 | JGI IMG/M metagenome (GOLD analysis project Ga0302314, IMG submission 200533) | Peat permafrost microbial communities from Stordalen Mire near Abisko, Sweden - III_Palsa_N2_3 | ecosystem: Environmental > Terrestrial > Soil > Palsa > Peat permafrost | place: Sweden...
ATTGGGCGCGGATGCCATGGCCGAGGCGGGTGCCGCCATAGCTGAAATTCGGTTTGGCGGCGGTCGCCGCCGCCTTGGCGATCAGATCGAGAATGCGGCGGTTCGCCGTCATCTGCAGGCGCAGCGCCTCGGCATTCTCGCGGGTGGCGCCGTCCAGGCGACGAACGGCCACGACCAGGCGCTGGGCCATGGCCGGGTCGGCCTTGATCTCGGCCGCCGGGCGCTTGCCGAGCGCCTTCACCATGGTGTCGTAGTTGGTAGCGAGCTTGCTCTTTTCGGGGCCAAGCCGCTGGATGTCGGCGAAACGCGGGATCTTGAGCGCGTCGGTTTCTTCGGTGACGAGGTTCGACAGGCGCTCGGTGACACGGATCAGCGCATCGACCAGGCTGCTGGTCGTGGGGGCCGGCACGTCCGGTGCGGCCAATTGATCGACCATCGGGTCATACATCAATGGACCTCCTGCATCTTGATCATGGCGCTCTTGATCGAATCGGCGATGCCGAGCGTGCCGCGCTCGGCGACCGCCTTGCCGTATTCCTGGGTCATCAGGCTGCGGTACATGTCCTCGCCCGAGCCGCCGCCGAACATCTTGTCGGTCTTGATGCCGGCGAACATGCTTTCCAGCATCGCGCCGACGAAGCCGGCCTCGTAGTCCTTGGCGGTCTTGTCGATCTGCGCCATCCGGGCCGGCGAGATCTTGCTGGCCGGATCGGCGACGGCTCCGTTCGGGCCGTAGCCCTTCAGGTAGGTCGTGGCCGGCGGGACCGAGGTGGTGGAGATGTTCATGTCAATGGACCTCCAGATCGGCCTGCATCGCGCCGGCTGCCTTGATGGCCTGCAGGATGGAAATCATGTCGCGGGGACCGATGCCGAGCGCGTTCAGGCTGTTGACCAGTTCCTGGATGGTGACGCCCTGGGGCACGACCGCCAGGCGACGATCCTTGCCGGTATCGACCTGAATGTCGGTGCGGGGCACGATCGCGGTGGTGCCGTTCGACAGCGGGCCCGGCTGTGAGACCTGCGGGGTCTCGGTGATCTTGACGGTCAGGTTGCCCTGGGCCACGGCGACGGTGGAGATTTTGACGTTCTCGCCCATCACGATGACGCCGTTGGCGTCGTCGATGATGACCTTGGCGACCTGATCCGGCTCGATGCGCAGCTGCTCCAGGCGCGTCACCAGGCCGACGATGTCGGCCCGCATGGCGGCCGGGATGGCCAGCCGCACGGTGCCATTGTCGGTCGCGTGCGCCAGATCGCCGTGCATATAGGCGTTGATGGCGTTGGAAATGCGTTCGGCCGTGGTGAAATCCGGGTTGCGCAGCGAGATGTTCATCGTCTGCATCTTCGACAGGTCGAAGGCAACCTCGCGCTCGACGATGCCACCATCGGGCACGCGGCCGGCGGTCGGCACGCCCTGGCTGACCGAGGCGGAGGCGCCCTTGGCCGAGAAGCCGCCGACCGAGACCTGGCCTTGCGCCACGGCATAGACCTCGCCGTCGGCACCCAGCAGCGGAACGCCGACCAGCGTGCCGCCCTGCAGATCCTTGGCATCGCCCATCGCCGAGACCCCGACGTCGATCCGGCCGCCTTGGCGGGCCGAGGACGGCAGCGTCGCCGTCACCATCACCGCCGCGACATTCTTGGTGCGGACCGTCAGCTGGGCGTCGCGGGCGTTGACTCCCAGACGGTCCAGCATGCCGATCACGCTTTCCCGCGTGAAGATCGATTTGGTCACGTCGTCGCCGGTGCCGTTCAGGCCGACGACCAGGCCGTAACCGACCAGCAAGTTGTCGCGGGAGCCCTCGAAACTCACGATATCCTTGAGTCGCACGGCTGCGTCCGCCTGGACGCTGCCGATTCCGGCCGCAAGAAGGGCGATGAGGGCGAGGAGGGGGCGAGAGATCGTGCTCATGCCATTCTCCTAGCGAGCGGCGTGCCAGCTAAAATTAAGCGCTAAGCCTTTGAACTATATGGATCGGGCTCGAACGAGGCCGTGCGGGTGCCGATCAGTTCCTGCCTGGTGACCCGGGCGCACGGCAGTTTTTGCCTGGCATCGGAGGCGGGAGTTAGTCAAATCTAAAGCCGGACCGGTGCAACCATGCCATCATCGGTTCCGAGGAGTGACGTACCCGCGATGAAGATCGAGTCCAACCGCCCCGTCGGCCCTGCCGGCATCCGCAAGGATGGCAAGCGGAGCGGTTCCAGCGGTTTTGCCGATGCGCTTCGGCCCGAGGAGGCGACCAGCACCCAGGCTGTCTCCGCTCCCGCCGTGCTGAGCGGCATCGACGCCCTGTTCGCGCTGCAGGAAGTGCCCGATGCGGCGGGCGAGCGCAGCAAGCAGTTCGCCCGGGCCGATGAAATGCTCGAACGGCTCGAGGATTTGAAGCGCGGTCTGCTGCTGGGATCGATCAGCCCGTCGAAACTGACCGACCTCGCGCGCCTCGCCAAGGAAGGCTCGGCCCAGATTGCCGATCCCAAGGTTCGCGAAGTGCTTCAGGACATCGAATTGCGCGCCCGCGTCGAGCTCGCCAAACTCGAGCCCCGCGACGACTGACCGGTCCCTGATTTCGGGCGCGCGGTACCCGAGTCGGCGGGCCGAAGCCCGGATGTTCCGTCCGATCAGCGACTTGGGCCCGTTTGCTGTGTCCTAAAAGCCCAGGTTTCGTGCCACTTGCAACAATCCGGCCGCCGTAGCATCACGCACACTTGCTGCACCTAGGTTCGATTCATATACTCCGCCCGCATTTTGACCTTTCGGGGTGCACGGAGTACGTGATGCGGCCTACGCTTTCACCCGATTATCGACCTTCCGACGACGAAGAGTTCATGAACCCTGCGCAGCAGGAGTATTTCAGGCAAAAACTGCTGCGTTGGCGGGCTGAATTGCTTGCTGAATCGTCGGAAACTTTGTTCCACCTCAAAGAGGAAAGCCTGTCGGAGCCGGATATCACCGACCGCGCCACCCTCGAAACCGACCGCTTCACCGAACTCAGGACCCGTGACCGCGAGCGCAAGCTGATCGCCAAGATCGACTCGGCGCTGCAGCGGATCGAGCTCGGGACCTACGGTTTTTGCGAAGAGACCGACGAGCCGATCGGCGTACGCCGTCTGGAAGCCCGCCCGATCGCGACCTTGAGCCTGGAAGCGCAGGAACGGCACGAAAAGATGGAACGGACCCACCGCGAGGATTAGCGGCGGTTCGAGTGGCATCGAGACTTCCAAGGCCGGCGATCCATCTGATCGCCGGCCTTTCGTTTGCGGGTTTTGTACGATGTCCCTTCTGACCGTCGAGCTGTCGCATCCGGAATTGCCGGCGGCGGCCGGCCTGATCGACGCGCTGTCCGGCCATCTGCTGCGCTACTATGGTGGCGACGGTCGCGCCTCGTTCGGGGTTTGGGGAGCGGCGCCGGCGCGCTCGGCCTTCGTGCTGGCCCGCGCCGACGGCATCGCGGTCGCCTGCGGCGCGATCCGCCCGCTTGATGATGATTGCGCCGAGGTCAAGCGCATGTATGCGGTGCCGGGCCATCCCGGTGCCGCCGCCGCCGTGCTCCAATTTCTGGAGGCGGAGGCGGTACGCCTCGGCTACCGGACCCTGCGGCTCGCAACCCGTCATGCGAACGAACGCGCGGTCGGGTTCTATCGCAAGCACGGGTTCGTGCCCTGCCCGAACTATGGCGCCTATGCCGGCCGGCCCGAGAGCGTCTGCCTGGAAAAGCCGTTGGTTTAGGCTTCCGACACGCCTTCTTGCGGTGGCGTCACCGGTTTGGCGAAACCGCGGAGCGACCTGACCACTTTGTAGCGAGGCTCCATGCGCTCGTGAAGCACGCGCAGGACGACGGTTCCCATCGTCCCATCGGACAATCGGCCGGTTGAATGATAAAGGCCGTGCGCGGCGGCGCCACGCCGTCCGGCCGCCAATTCAAGATGGAAAAGCCGCACGCCCGGACCGAGCTCGGATCGATCGAGCGATCCCGGGTGGTGTGAATCGTCACGGATCATTTCGATGCCTCGGATGAGGATCTGCTGGTAGACCGCCAATTGATGCGTTCCGAACGTCTTGAGCGTCTCCCTGAAGACGTCCTTGATATCGCGCTCGGCAGCCTTGGTGATCTCGTACGTCACGCCTCGAAATGCTCTCGCCGCACTTCCTCGGCAATGTCACTCACGGTCTTCGTCGAGAATCGCCCTGCGGCGGCGTCTTCGAGACCAAGATTGATTTCGCGGCGCAAGATGGCGAGCTTCTCGGCTTCGAGGGCTTTGTCATGCTGCAGCAGCCGCAGCGCTTCGCGAACCACCTCGCTCGAAGACGAATAGCCGCCTCCCGCGACCTCATTCTCAACGAAATCAACCATATCGCCCGGCAGACTGACATTCATCGTGGCCATGGCTTCCTCCAGATCCGTGCCACATCGATATCGCGATTGGCAAAAATTGTCAATTTGGCCCACGGATTGCTCGAATTCCAGCGTTGCCGATCTCACCTTGCTCGGGGGGACATCGAATTGGCTGTTCGAGCGGGTTCGAGTTTGGATAGGCTGCGGCGGGCGAAATCAAGAAACGTCGGGGGAACGACCAATGCGCACAAGCGCGCGTCTGAAACAGCTGCTATCGGCCGGTGCGGCTCTCGCCGCTTTGTTGAGTGCCGGCGGCGCGCTCGCCGGGCAGAGCGCCATCAAGATCGGCGTGATGATCGACGGCTCCGGCTTTGCCCAGGATATCGGCGGGGCCGGTGCGGTCACGGCAGCCGAAATGGCGGCGGCCGATTATGGCGGCAAGGCGCTGGGCAAGCCGATCCAGATCATCTCCGCCGACATGCAGAACAAGCCGGACGTGGCCTCATCGATCGCGCGGCAATGGTTCGACCAGGATCAGGTCGATGCGATCACCGACCTGCCGGTCTCCTCGGTCGGGCTGGCGGTGCAGCAGGTCGGCAAGGAAAAGAAGAAGGTGCTGCTGATCTCGGCGGCGGCGACGGCGGAGCTGACCGGCGCCCAATGTTCGCCGACCTCGATCCAGTGGGCCGACGATACCGAGGCGCTGGCCAATGGCACCGCCAAGGCGATCGTCGCCAGCGGCGGCAAGAAATGGTTCTTCATCACCGCCGACTTCGCCTTCGGCGCCGCGATGGAGGGGGCGGCGAGCGCCGTCATCAAGGCCGCGGGCGGCGAGGTCGTGGGCGACGTCAAGCATCCGCTCGGCACCAATGATTTCTCCTCCTATCTGTTGAAGGCCCAGGCGTCGGGCGCCAACATCATCGGGCTCGCCAATGTCGGCCTGGATTCGATCGCGACGATCCGCCAGGCCGGCGAGTTCGGCCTCACCCAGGGCGGGCAGCAGCTGGCCGGCTTCATCGTGTTCATTTCGGACATCCATTCCCTGGGCCTGAAGACCGCCCAAGGTACCTATGTCACGACCGGCTTCTATTGGGACGACACTGACGCAACCCGTGCCTTCGCCAAGCGCTTCTTCGACAAGCGCCAGCGCATGCCGACCAAGGAACAGGCCAATACCTATGCCGCCGTGCTGCATTATCTGAAGGCGATCGATGCCGCCAAGACCGACGATGCGGAAAAGGTCACGGCGCAGATGAAGGCGATGCCGACCGATTATTTCGGCCGCCCGGGCTCGATCCGCCAGGACGGCCGGGTGCTCTACGATCTGGCGCTCTATCAGGTGAAGAAGCCCGAGGAGTCGAAATATCCTTGGGACTATTACAAGAAAGTCCGCGACATCACCGCGGCCGAAGCGTTCCGGCCGCTGGCCGCCGGCGGCTGCCCGTTCGTCAAATAGCGGCGGGCAACCTCAGTTCCTGAGCCAGGCGAGCGCGTCGGCTTCGTTGGTGAACGCCCGGTGACGGGCGTTCACGAACAGCGCGCTCGTGGCGAGGATCAGCGTGCCGAACATGCTGTTGCGCACCATATAGGCGACCCGCGTGGGGCCGGACGGGCCCGTGCCCCAAGGCGCCAGCGTCTTGACCTCGCGGACCGCGGCCCAGTCGACCGATCCGATGAAGTGGCTGAGGTCGACCAGCGCCGGCATGCTGGGGGTGATCCAGCCGGCGGCGACGCCCTGGCGGAATGCGGCGACCAGGCATTCGCCCGGTGGATCGCCCTCGACCGAGACCCTGAGGATACCCTCGGCCAGCGCGACCGAAACGCGGCCGGCGCCGGTGCTTTCGCTGATCGACAGGGGATTGGAATCAGGCGCCACTATGCCCCGCGAAGATGCTTGCTTCTGTGCCGATGGCGGGGTCGGCCGCACCATCTGATTGAGTGTATTACACCTCAGACGTGCCGTGGCAATAAGTCATACGACAAATCTTTATGACAGCGTCACGAGAAGCGCGTGCGCACGCCGCCGTATCGGTTGACCATGGAAATCGGCAACGCGAAGAAGAACAGATGCACGGCAAAGCTGGTCGCGATCAGCGGCGCTTCGGTCGTGGGTTTGTAGGTCACGGCCGACAGCGGCACGACGACATAGGTCATGACGACATAGACCAACGCGCCATAGACGAGGCCGGCGAAGACATAGCGGTGGACCAGGACCGGCCAGATCCGGCTGGCATAGACGAAGATGCCGGCGGCGACGATCGAGATGACGAGATGCAGGGCTGCGCCGAAGAGGGCGCTCGCGAGGCCGCCGCTATACGCGGCATTGCCTTGCCAACCGCTGGCGATCGATTGGAACAGGATCAGCGGCGGCACGCCCAGCAGGCTCTGGACCGGGATCACGACCAGCATCTCGACCACGGCGGCGACGACCCCCGCGATAAGCACGGTCTGGTGGACGCCCCAGCGGGCGGCGGTTGCATGGCTGTCGATCATCGGCAGATCCCAAGGTCCATCTCGCTCTTGAGATGAACCCTGGGGAAAGGCGTGCCGTGTCGTCAACCCATTAGACGAATTTGGCCCGTCATTAGAACGGATTGATGATGTCTAGCAGCTGCGTGCCGTAGTGAGTCTGCTGGATGTCGCTCTGACGGCCGCGGCCGCCGTAGGAGATGCGGGCTTCGGCGATCTTGTCGTAGGAGACCGAGTTCAGCTGGTCGATATCGCTCGGCCGGATGATGCCGGTCATCTGCAGCTCGCGCACGTCGAAGTTCACGCGCACTTCCTGCTTGCCGACGATGACCATGTTCCCGCTGGGCAGGATCTGCGTGACGATCGCGGCCAGCGTGGTCGTGACCTGCTCCTGGCGGTTGATCTGGGCCTTGCCGTCGGACGCGTTCACCGTGCTCGTGTTGATGAGCGTGCTCGGTACCGCCGCCGACGGCAGGATCTTCGCCAGCTGGGTTTCGAAGCCGAACAGGTTGGTGATGCCCGAGTTGTTCGTGTCGTCGCGATTGTTCTGCGTCTCGTTCTGCAGTTTGGCGCTGTCGTTGATCGAGATCGTCACCGTGACCACGTCGCCGACCGACTTCGCGCGCTGGTCCTTGAAGAAGGCGCGGGCGCCGGTCACCCAGAGCGAGCCGGACTGATGCACGGTCGGTTCGTTGGTCGGCGACGGCATCGACACCGGCTCGTAGCCGGGCGCCTTCGTCGGGTCGGTGATCTTGGTCATGGCCGGCACTTCGCCCAACTCCTGCAGGCGCGTTCCGGCATTGGTGCTGCAGCCGCCGAGGATGGCGGCGAGCAGGGCGACGGAGGTGAGGCGCTGGGCGTGGCGGGAGCGGGGCATCGCGGGGATCTCCACGGGTAAAACGATGTCGATTAGTTGAGGGCTTGCTGGACGGTCGTGGTGCGGACGGCGACCTGGCCGGTTCCCAGCACCGTCGCGTCGATCGTGCGCTTGGATTGGGTGTTGGTGACGCGGATGACCGTGCCCTTGCCGCCGTCTTCCAGCGCGCGGCCTTCGGCCGTGAGGTACAGGCCCGGCCGTTCCAGCACGATCAGCACCAGGTCGTTGCGCTTGACCACGACCGGCACCTGCAGGTCGGACGCCCGCAACGGCTGGCCGGCATGGAGCGGATGGCGCGGCGTTTCGCCGACCAGCTCGCGCGGATCCATGACCCCGCCGGCCTGCATCTGGTCGACCCGATACTCGGCGGTGGTGATGTCTTCGGCGTGCACGATCTCGCCCGGCATCATCGGACGGTTCAGCACCGGCATCGCGATGATGCCGACGATGCGGCCGCTGACATGGACGGGTACGCCTTCGCCGTCGTCGGACGCGACGCGGACTTCGGCCGAGAAGCGGCCGGTTTCCGGCTTGAAGTCGACCTTCTGGACGTCCACGTCGGTCGACGCGCCGACCGCCACGAACAGGCGGTAATTCGCATCGAGTTCGACCCGGCGCTGAGGCAGCGACGAGGGCAGCTTCTCGGCCAATTGCCGGGCAAGCTCGATCGTATCGATCATGGTGGCGTTGCGCTCGACCCGGATCGCGCTCGACGCCGATGGCGGCTGCCAGTTCAGGCCGTGGGCATGGGCGGTCGAGAACAGCCAGCCCACATCGAACACGGTGCTGGATCCGGCCGCCGGCGCCTTGGCGACGATTTCGTCGGCCTGGGCGCCGGTGCCGTCGAACAGATCGCCGAGGCGGATCGACGCGCCGTCGATCGTGCTGCTGGCGCGCAGCGAAACCAGGGGCGCCGGTGCGGCCGCGGTCACGGTGCCGGCGGCCTGGGCCGCTGGAGCGATGCCGAGGGCGAGGGCGAATGCCAAGACGAGAGACTTGTTCATGACGATGGTCCTTTAAGGATCCGGATCAACGCAGGTTGGTCAGCGTCTGCTGCATCTGGTCGGCAGCCTCGATGACCTTCGAGTTCATTTCGTAAGCGCGCTGCGCCGTGATCAGGCTGGAGATCTCGGTCACGACATTGACGTTCGAGGTCTCGAGGAAGCCCTGCTGGATCGTGCCGGCATTGTTGACACCCGGATCGAGCGTCGTGGGATTGCCCGACGCCTGGGTCTCCTGCAGCAGGTTCTGCCCGAGGGCGGCCAGGCCCGGATCGTTGGCGAAGGTGGCGAGCTGGAGCTGCCCCACGGTTTGCGGCGTGGTCGAACCGGAGACCTGGGCCAGCACCTGGCCCGAGGCATTGACCGTGATCGAGGTCGTGTTCTGCGGGATCGAGATGGTCGGCTGCACCAGATAGCCGTCGGCGGTGACGATCTGGCGGGAGTTGTTCAGCTGGAACGAGCCGGCGCGGGTATAGGCCGTGGTGCCGTCGGGCAGCAGCACCTGGAAGAAGCCCTGGCCCTGGATCGCGAGATCGAGCGGGTTCTGGGTCTGGTTGAGGTTGCCCTGCTCGTGGATGCGATAGACCGCCGCCGTCTTGACGCCGAGGCCGACCTGCACGCCGACCGGCACGACCGTGCCCGAGTCCGACGAGGTGTCGCCCGGGCGGCGGATGCTCTGATAGAGCAGGTCCTGGAACTCGGCGCGTTGGCGCTTGTAGCCGGTGGTGTTGAGGTTGGCGATGTTGTTCGAGATGACTTCGACGTTCAGCTGCTGAGACTGCATGCCGGTCGAGGCGATGTCCAATGCGCGCATGGTGATCTAGTCCTTTTCTCAGGCCGACTTCGACAGCTTGTCGATCGCATTGCGCAGACGATTGTCTTCGCCTTCGATCAGGTTCTGGGCCGAGGAGTAGGCGCCTTGGAGTTGCTGCATCTGGATCATGGCCAGGATGGGCTGCACGTTGGATTGTTCGAGGAAGCCTTGGTGCATGGTCGAGGTCGTGTCGGGAATGGGTGTGGCCGAGGTCGCGTAGAGGCCGTTGCCGGCCGCGACCAGATCCTGCTCGTTGGCGAAGGAGCTGAGGGCGATCTTGCCGACCGGGCCGGTCTCGGTCGCGACCGAGCCGTCGGCGCCGATCGAGATCGAGGTGGCGCCCTGCGGGATGGTGATCGGCTGACCGGCCGCGTTCAGCACCTGGTTGCCCTGGGCGGTGACCAGGTTGCGGCCGCTGTCGATCTGGAAGCGGCCGTTGCGGGTGTAACGCGGACCGTCCGTCGTGTTGACCTGGAAATAGCCGCCGCCGTTGATGCCGACATCGAGCGGGTTGCTGGTCGAGGCGAGATCGCCGGAACGTCCGTCGCGGACGACGCCGATGTCGCGGACATAGGAGATAGTCTGGCCCTTGGGGCCAGGCTGCAGATATTCCTGGAACAGCGGCGTTTCGCTCTTGAAGCCCGTCGTCGACATGTTCGCCAGATTGTTGGCGATCACATCCATCGACCGCTCCAGCACACTCTGCCGGGAAAGCGCAACATAGGTTGCCGTCTGCATTTCGATCTTCCTTGAACGACCCGGCAATTGCGCCCGGCGAAGATCTCCTTGCGGCTCTCGTGCCAACGAGAAAAATGCTTTTGAATCAATTGATTGATTTATATGCGTCTGAGTTCTGGGGCGGGCTTTGCCGAGGCAATCTCGACCCGACCGGCAGATTTTTCCGCCCGATGGCCATCCTTGCCTTCATAGGGGCGGACGACTATCCCTCAACGAAGCCGTCATTCCCGCGAAAGCGGGAATCCAGAGCAAGCGAAAGGTCGTCAGACAGCCTTTGTGGCCACCCTGGATTCCCGCCTTCGCGGGAATGACGAAGTAAGATCACATTCTTCGCAGAAGGGCGGCCTGATCGATGAAGCGCAATGTCGGCATGATCATCGTCTTCGGCTTGGTCATCGTGTTGGCCGCCGCCGGCGCGGCGGCGACGATGACCGGGTTTCTGCCCAAGCTTCTGGGCCTGAAGCCGCCCGAGGGCACGATCGCGGCCCAGGTCGAGAAAGAGAAGCCGAAGGAGCCGCTCTCGGCCGAGCGGTATTATGATATTCCGCTGATGATCGTCACCCTGGAGGCGGGGCCGCGCGACAACCGGACTTTACAGCTGGGCGTCAGCCTGCTGATGGAGAACCGCGACGAGGCCAGCCAGATGCACAGCTATATCCCGATCCTGGTCGATGTGGTGCAGGTCTATATCCGCAGCCTGCCGATCTCGGAAATCGTCAGCGTCACGAAGTTGAGCTCCCATCGCGGCGAAATGCTCGCGCGCATCAATGCCGCGATCGCGCCTTTGAAGGCCGACGAACTCAACTTCAGACTGGTACAGCAACAATAGGGGCCTCGGCTTCCGTGCTGGTTAAAGGAGTTCTTAATCAACTTTGGTCATGGTTAATCGACGCTCGGCCGGGTCGGTACCGAGACTTTGAATTGACGGGATTTGGGTGATGGCCGATGAGGCGATGGACGATGGCATGGCCGGCGGCCGCCGACGCGGCAGCAAGCGGCTCATCATCTTGGTGCTCGTGGCCGTTCTGCTGATGGTCGGCACGGCCGCGGGTCTCTATTACAGCGGCATCGCGTCCACCCTGCTCGGCAAGGGCGACGAGAAGGCCGAGGTGAAGGTCGAAGCGCCGCCGCCGCCGCCCAAGGTCGCCGTATTCTATGACGATCTGCCGGACATGCTGGTCAATCTCAATACCGGCAGCAAGAAGTCGAGCTTCCTCAAACTCCATGTCAGCTTCCAGCTCGAAAGCGAAGACGACAAGGCCAAGCTCAAGCTGGTGCAGGCCCGGATCATCGATACGTTCCAGACCTATCTGCGCGAGCTGCGTTTGGAAGATCTCAAGGGCTCGGCCGGGCTCTATCGCCTGCGCGAAGAACTGCTGATGCGGGTCAACGCCGCGGTGGCGCCGGTCAAGGTGGACGACGTACTCTTTACGGATCTGCTTGTTCAGTAAGGACCTTCTCTAAAACCTTCTGGGCGTCGATTGATGACGCCGGGGCGCTGGTAACGAGCGATGTCGGACG
>Ga0302314_10018121_pt1 | contig 11753 bp, 9 predicted proteins | sample III_Palsa_N2_3_FD_200533 | JGI IMG/M metagenome (GOLD analysis project Ga0302314, IMG submission 200533) | Peat permafrost microbial communities from Stordalen Mire near Abisko, Sweden - III_Palsa_N2_3 | ecosystem: Environmental > Terrestrial > Soil > Palsa > Peat permafrost | place: Sweden...
CACCTGGCGGCGGTACGCGGATGATCGGTTTCGGCGCTCAACTCGACGCGCGGGAGATCACGCCCGGCGGAGGTGACAGCGGGTCGCTGTCCGATACGGCGGTCGGCTCGTACATCGCGAAGTATGTGACCAAGGGCGACGGCGGCGGCCTGGTGCTGGATCGGCGGCTGAGCTATCCGGGGTGGATCGAGCGCGCCGCGTTGACGGATCACGCGAAGCGGCTGATGCGCGCGGCCTGGGACCTCGGCGGCATGGACGAGTTCAGCGGCTTGAACCTGCGGGCGTGGGCTCACCAACTCGGGTTCCGGGGCAACATCGTGACCAAGAGCCCCGGCTACTCCACCACGTACGGCGCGCTGCGCTCGGCACGCTCCCGGTTCGCGCGGCAGGCGGCGGGCCAGGTCGAGCCCGACCCGGAAGCGACGGTGCGCGAATCGCGGTGGTCCTTCGTCGGCGCCGGGCTCTCCCCGGAACTGGGCGAGATCGCGGCCGGAATCGCGGAAGGTACCCGGATACGCAAGGGGCCACGTCCGGACTGGCTCGACGCGGAACCGGGTGATGCCACATGACCCGCGCACCCTTGCTGACCTTGCACTTGAGCAAGTTCGCGAGACCACACCGACCGGCCGTGAAGCCGTGCGCTCAAGCAATTGAGCCCCGGCAAGGGGCCTTACCCCGCGCTCAAGATCATCTAAGCCGTTGTCGCGCACGCGGCGCGAGTGGGCTGTGGGCCAACTGCGCGCAGTCAAGCCCCGGCAAGGGGCCTTACCCGGCGGCCAAGATCATCTTGACGGTGGGCGCCAGCGCGGCGTATGCGGGCTGGTGGTCAACTGCGTGCAGTCAAGCCCCGGCAAGGGGCCTTTGCGGGCCGCAACCGATCATGAATCGGCGTCCGGGCTTTTCAGCGGGGCCGGTGGGCTGTGAATCCTCCGGCCCCGCTGGGGTACCTAGGCTGCCTCGTCGGGCTCGGTCTCGTCGTCGGCGGGTCGGCCGGTCCAGAAGCCTGCGGCCTGCTCGGCGGGGGCGGGCGGGTCCTGCTTGTCGGCGGCCGTGTCGGCTAGGGCTTCGGTGACAGCGGGGGCATCCTGCTTGTCGGCGGCCGTGTCGGCTAGGGCTTCGGTGACAGCGGGCAGGTCCTGCTTGTCGGCGGCCGTGTCGGCTAGGGCGTCGGTGACAGCGGGCAGGTCCTGCTTGTCGGCGGCCGTGTTGGTTTGGGCGTCGGCTTCGGCCTGGTCCGCCTTCGCCTGGTCCGCCTCGGCCTGAGCGCGGAACTGCTTTTCAGTCTCAATGGCGAGTTCGTGGGCTTCCCAGCTCGCCCGGCGTTCGGCGTCCTCGTTGGTCGGGTCGAGGTTATGGATGTGCACGCGCACGGGGCTTGTCCGGGGAAAGAGCACGACCCGAAAGTCATAGAAAGCCAGTAGCTCCCGCCGGGCGGCGTCGTCGGTCGCTGTGCGCCACTGGTCGGCAACGGTCTCGCCGGTCAGTTGCCAGTACATGCCTGCGGGCCGCTCGGGCAGGGCCTTGAGCTGGCGAATCTCAGCGGTCATGGCGAGAGAACGGGTGCGGAACCACTTGGCGCGCTCGGGGTCGTCGTAGAGGCCTGCGTCACGGTCCTCTTGGAGCCGGGAACGGTCGGTCTCCAGATCGATGATGCGCGCGGCGTGTCCCGTGCCAGCATCGTAGACACGACGGTAGAGCGGGAGGGTGCCCACCTTCTCCAGGAAAGTCGCCTCTACCAGGGCGTTAAGGTTGTGCACCGACATGGCGGGCGAGGGCTTGCACTCGGTCTCCGAGACAAGACCCATGAGCCGCGCCCGGCACGCGTAGGACACCGGCCCGTTGCTGCTGTGGGTCGCTGCGGCGCCGTTGATGTAGAGGCGGTGTCCGCAGTTGCCGCAGAATGCAATACCGGTTAGTAGAGCGGTGGTCCTGGGCGCGCGGCCGGTCGCGGTGCGCTTGGGTTTAAGCTTCTTGATTAGGGCCTTACGGGTGGCCTGGTCCCACAGCGGCTCGGCGAGCCGGATCGGGTGCGCTTCCTCGTTGAGCACGGGCTTGCCGTTGTGCATGAGGTAGCCCAGTGCGGACTCACTCTTCAGGATGCCAATGAGGACCTTGGGGCGCCATGGCAGGCCCTTGGTGGGGCGGCCGTAAAGCTGGGCGCGGTGGTCGGACGGGTTCGGCACTCCGGCGCGGGTGAGCCGGACGGCTTCGGTGGACGGCGTGATCATGCCGCTTTCGTCGCCTAGGATCCGCTCGGCCACATTGCGAATGATCTCGGCGGCAGCCTGGTCCACCTCAACGTGATCCACGGCACCGTTCGGGACCAGCCGAACGTACCTATAGCCGTAAGAGTTCTTGTTCTTCGGACGGCCGTGCTCGCGCATGCGCTTGGTTGAGTTGCGGTTGCGCCGCTGAATGGCGCGGAGCTCCATCTGTGCTCCTAGCGCTTCCATGGAGAAACGAGTCTCGTCCGTGTCGTCATTCAGGTCCCATGGTCCGGTATGGGTCTGCGTGATCAACGCGCGGCCGGTGTCCTTCATCAGCCTGCCAGTAAGAAGTACGTCAATCTGATTGCGGCCGATCCGGTCCACAGCTGCGCCAACGATGCCGTCGTACGGACCCATCTCGTTGCGGAGCCATGGGCCAAACTGCGGTCGGTCCAGAGGGTCTACCGCTCCCGACACCTCCCAGTCATCGGCCCAAGCGATGACGTGGCCACCCTCCCGAACTGCGGCTTCAAGAATAAGAGCCTGCTGATCCTCGGGAGAGCTGGTCCTGTCGGTGACACGCGAGAGTCGTCGGACCCCCACCCAGCACTTGCCGCAACCGTCGTACTCCGACTTAAGCATGAGATCGATCATCGCTGAGACACCGTCCCCGGTCTATGTAGATTGGGGAGGTTCCTACGGAAGAAGGTGGACCGGGATCGGGTGCCGCTGATCCACACCGTGCGCGGAGTCGGCTATTCGCTGCGGGTGCCGCGGGATCCGGGCTCGGTCCAGGACGGCGATGGCGGCCGTTAGGCGGCTGCGCCGGCGGCTGTGCAGGCTGAGCGGCTCGCTGCGCGGCAAGCTCCTGCGCACGCTGCTGGTCCGCATGCTCGCCGCGCTGATCATCGCGGACGCGGCGACCTCCTGGGCGGTCTACACCCTGATGCTGCGCAACCTCGACGCCCAGCTCTCGGCGACCTCGGTGCTGATGGGCCAGTACGTCTCCGAGCAGACCGCAGCCCACCGCACCCCCGAGCTGACCGGCACCACGAGCACGCAGTGGGGGCTCGCGGCGGAGGCCGGCATGCTGCCCTCGCTGATGTTGATGCGGCTGTCGAACGGGACCACCCAGCAGATCGGTACGGCGCCGACCGTGTCCGCCGCGATGAAGCCGGGCGCGGTCGATTCGGGGACGGACAAGGACGGCGCGGTCTTCTACACGGTGAACCAGGGCTCGATCAACTACCGCGTGCGGGTGAGCTACCTGCCGGACGATCAGGGCACGCTCGTCCTGGCGACCTCGCAGCAGGGTGTGGTGAACACGATGAAGCACGTCGGCGGGGTCGAGGCGATCACCGCGCTGCTGGCCTTCTGCCTCGTCGGCCTGGTGGCGAGCTGGCGGATCAAGCGTCAGCTGCGGCCCTTCGAGGAGATGGGCGAGCAGATCGTGCTGATCGGCAGCGGCGAGCTGGACCAGCGGGTGACGCCCGCCGACCCGAACACGGAATTAGGCCGAGTGGGGCACTCGGTGAATCTGATGCTCACTCGGTTGGAGCACGCCTTCAACGAGCAGCGCGCCTCGGAGCATCGGCTGCGGCGGTTCATCGCGGACGCCTCACACGAGCTGCGTACCCCGCTGTCCTCCATCCGGGGCTACGCGGAGCTCTTCCGCCGCGGCGCCTCCTCGCGGCCGGAGGACCTCGCACTGGCGATGCGCCGGATCGAGTCGGAGGCGAGCCGGATGGGCGTGCTGGTCGACGAACTGCTGCTGCTGGCCCGGCTGGACTCCGGGCGTCCGCTGGAGCGCGCGATCGTGGACCTGAGCGCGCTGATCCGCGACGCGGCGCGGGACTCGCAGGCCGCCGATCCCCGCTGGCCCGTCGCCATCGTGGCAGATGAGGCGGACGAGGCCGCCGGAGCCGCCGAGCCGGTGCACGTGATCGGCGACGCCGACCGGCTGCGCCAGGTGCTCGCGAACCTGCTCTCCAACGTCCGCGCGCACACGCCGCCGGGCACCCGGGCCACGATCAGCGCGCGGCGCGAGGGCGACGAGGCGGTGCTCGAGGTGGCCGACGAGGGTCCCGGGCTCGACGAGGCGCGGCAGCGCCTGGTGTTCGAGCGCTTCTACCGCGCCGACTCCTCGCGCGGGCGCGGCGACGGGACCGGCGGCAGCGGCCTCGGGCTGTCCATCGTCAGCTCGGTGGCCGAGGCACACGGCGGCACCGCGACAGTGCGGTCCCGGCCCGGCGAGGGCGCCGTGTTCACGGTGCGTCTGCCGGTGGCCGGGGCCGCGCCCGCCGCGTATGCCGATACGGAGACCGATGCCGCCCAATCCGCGTCGATCAGTCGAAGATCGGCTCGCGGGTCCGGGTCCGCTTGAGCTCGAAGAAGCCGTCGGTGCCCGCGACCAGCAGCACCCCGTCCCAGAGCTTGGCCGCGGCCTCGCCCTTGGGCGCCGGGGAGACCACCGGGCCGAAGAACGCCACGCCCTCGGTCGCGATCACCGGGGTGCCGACGTCCATGCCGACCTGGTCCATACCCGCGTGGTGCGACTCCTTGAGCGCCTCGTCGTAGGCGTCGGTGTCCGCCGCGTCGGCCAGCGAGGCCGGCAGCCCGACCTCGGCCAGCGCGGCCTCGATCGTCTCCCGGTTGAACTCCTCCTTGCCCAGGTGACGCCGCGTGCCCAGCGCCTCGTAGAGCGGCCGCACGACCTCCTGGCCGTGCTGCTCCTTGGCCGCGATCAGCACGCGCACCGGGCCGAAGCCGCGGGCGAGCATCTCCTTGTACTGCTCAGGCAGCTCGTCCCGGCCCGAGTTGAGCACGGAGAGCGACATCACGTGGAAGCGCACGTCGATCGGACGCAGCTTCTCGACCTCGATCAGCCAGCGGCTGGTCATCCAGGCCCACGGGCACAGCGGGTCGACCCACAGGTCGGCCACCACACGCTCCTGCACAGAATCCGTCATGACAACGCGAACACCGGGTATCGCGCCCTTGTTCCCTTGCCTACGGCCGTAGTATCCATGCAAGGATCGATACACCCGTAAGTCACCTGACCACCGCATCCGAGTAAGGAGCCGTGCAGCAACGTGCCCGGTACCAATCTGACCCGTGAAGAGGCGGCTGACCGCGCGCGCCTCCTGTCGGTTTCGTCCTACGAGGTCGAGCTCGATCTCACGGCCGGCTCCGAGAGCTTCGGCTCCAGCAGCGTCATCCGCTTCACCGCCGAACCCGGCTCGGCCGCCTTCGCCGACCTGGTCACCGAGGGTCCGATCCACGAGATCACCCTCAACGGCCGTCCACTGGACCCGGCGACCGTCTTCGCCGACTCGCGCATCGCGCTCGACGGCCTCGAGGCCGAGAACGTGCTGCGCGTGCACGCGGACTGCCAGTACAGCCACACCGGCGAGGGCCTGCACCGCATGGTCGACCCGGTGGACGGCGGCGTGTTCCTCTACACGCAGTTCGAGGTGCCGGACGCGCGCCGCGTGTTCGCCGACTTCGAGCAGCCGGACCTCAAGGCGACCTTCCAGTTCACCGTGACCGCGCCGAGCGACTGGGAGCTGTTCTCCAACTCCCCGACGCCGAAGCCGGAAGCGGCGGGCGAGGGCACGTCGGTCTGGCGCTTCGAGCCGACGCAGCCGATCTCCACGTACATCACCGCGCTGGTGGCCGGGGACTACGGCGTCGCGCGCAAGGACTACACGTCTGCGAACGGCACGGTGATCCCGATGGCCGTGGCCGCCCGCAGGTCCCTGATGCAGTACCTGGACGCGGACGACATCTTCGACGTCACCTTCAAGGGCTTCGACTACTTCGAGGCGAAGTTCGACCACCCGTACCCCTTCGCCAAGTACGACCAGCTGTTCGTGCCCGAATACAACGCGGGCGCGATGGAGAACGCGGGCTGCGTCACCTTCCGCGAGTCCATGGTGTTCCGCTCCAAGGTCACCGACGCCTCGTACGAGCGCCGCGCCGAGACGATCCTGCACGAGCTCGCGCACATGTGGTTCGGCGACCTGGTCACCATGGAGTGGTGGAACGACCTGTGGCTCAACGAGTCCTTCGCCACCTACGCGTCAGTACGCTGCCAGGCTGACGCGACCCGCTGGTCGCACGCGTGGACCACGTTCGCCAACACGGAGAAGACCTGGGCCTACGCGCAGGACCAGCTGCCCTCCACGCACCCGATCGTGGCCCAGATCCCGGACCTCGAAGCCGTCTACGTGAACTTCGACGGGATCACCTACGCCAAGGGCGCCTCGGTGCTCAAGCAGCTCGTGGCGTACGTCGGCGACGACGCGTTCTTCCAGGGCCTGCGCACCTACTTCCAGCGGCACGCCTGGGGCAACACCCGGCTGTCCGACCTGCTCGGCGCGCTCGAGGAGGCCAGCGGACGCGACCTGGCCGCGTGGTCCAAGGCCTGGCTGGAGACGGCCGGACCGAACACCCTGCGCCCCGACTTCACCCTCGCCGAGGACGGCACCTACAGCTCCTTCGCGGTGCTGCAGGAAGCGCCGGCCGACTACCCGACGCTGCGTCCGCACCGGATCGCCGTCGGCCTGTACGAGAAGAGCGAGGCGGGCCTCGGCCGCGTGCGCCGACTCGAACTGGACGTGGACGGGCCGCGCACCGAGGTGCCCGAGCTCGTCGGCGTGCGGCAGCCGGACGTGGTCGTGCTCAACGACGACGACCTGTCGTACACGAAGATCCGCTTCGACGAGCGCTCGATCGCGACCCTCGTCGAGTCGATCGGCGAGTTCACCGCGTCGCTGCCGCGCGCGCTGGCCTGGGTCGCGACCTGGGACATGATGCGCAACGGCGAGCTGGCCGCGAGCGCGTACGTCGAGCAGGTGCTTTCCGGCGCGGCCAAGGAGACCGAGATCGGCGTCCTGCAGTCGTTGCAGCTGCAGGTCAAGAGCGCGATCGAGCTCTACTCGGCCCCGGCCAACCGCGGCGCGCTGGCCGAGCGCTGGGCCCGTTTCGCCCACGCTCAGCTGCTGACGGCCGAACCGGGCAGCGACGTCCAGCTCTCCTGGACGCGGGCGCTCGGCAACAGCGCGCTCGAGGACGTGCACCTGGACCTGCTCTCCGGGCTGCTGGACGGCACCGAGACGCTCGAAGGCTTGAAGGTCGACACCGACCTGCGCTGGATCCTGCTGCAGCGGCTGGTCGCCTTCGGCCGGGCCGACGAGGCCGCGATCGACGCCGAGCTCGCCCAGGACCCGACCGCCGCGGGCCAGCGGCACGCCCAGGCCTGCCGGGCGGCGGTGCCGACGGCCGAGGCCAAGGAGAAGGCCTGGGCCTCGATGGTCGACGACGACAAGCTCACCAACGAGGAACTGCTCGCGGTCATCAACGGCTTCAAGCAGTACGAGCAGCGCGAACTGCTCGAGCCCTTCGTCGCGAAGTACTTCGAGGTCGTCACCCGGCTCTGGGCCGAGCGCACCCCGCACATGGCGCAGTTGCTGGTCGGCGGCCTCTACCCGCTGCTGACGATCGAGCAGTCGGTGGTCGACGCGGTGGACGCGGTGCTCGCCGAGACCGACGAGAAGCTCGTGCCCCCGGCGCTGCGCCGAATGCTGCTCGAAGACCGCGACGGCACCCAGCGGCTGCTGCGCGGCCAGGCCGTGGACGCGAACGCGTAGTCGTCCACCGAATCGAGTGCCCCCGGACGCGGTTCGTCCGGGGGCACTCGACGTTCGGTCCTCAACTGTAGTCGTAGAACCCGCGCCCGGTCTTGCGGCCCAGGTCTCCGGCCGCGACCAGCCGGTTGAGCAGCTCGGGCACCGCGAACTGGTCGCTGTGGCTCTCGTTGTAGATGTTGCGGCTCGCGTTGCGCATGATGTCGACGCCGGTCAGGTCGACGGTGGCCAGCGGGCCCATCGCGTGGCCGAAGCCGAGCTTGCACGCCGTGTCGATGTCCTCGGCGGTGGCCACTCCGCTGTCCAGCAGCCGCACCGCCTCGTTGGCCAGCGCGGTGATCAGCCGGGTGGTGACGAAGCCGGCCACGTCCCGGTTGACGACGATGCAGGTCTTCCCGACGCCCTCGGCGAAGGCGCGGGCGCGGGCCAGCGTCTCGTCCGAGGTCTTGTAGCCGCGCACCAGCTCGCACAGCGCCATCATCGGCACCGGAGAGAAGAAGTGCGTGCCGACGACCGCCTCGGGCCGCTCGGTGACGGCCGCGATCTGGGTGATCGGCAGCGCGGAGGTGTTGGTGGCCAGCACCGCGTCCGCCTTCGCGATCTTGTCCAGCTCGCGGAACAGGCCCTGCTTGACCTCGAGGTCCTCGAAGACGGCCTCCACGACCACGTCCGCCCCCGCCGCGCCGCCGAGGTCGGTCGTGGTGCTGATCCGGGCGAGCGCGGCCTCCGCGTCCGCCTGGGCCATCTTCCCCTTGCTCACGAACTTCTCGAACGAGGCGGTGATACCGTCCAGAGCGCGCGACGTAGCGGCGTCCGACACGTCCCTCAGGACCACCTCGTATCCGGCGGCCGCCGACACCTGGGCGATGCCGGAACCCATCAGACCGGCACCGATCACAGCGAGAGTATTAGTCATGGGCCGCAGCCTACTAGCGAGTAGCTCGGGCGAGGTCGGCGAGGACCGGCGGCAGCCCGACCCGCAGCATCGTGCGGCGGACGTGCCCGAGCAGCCGCGCCATGAAGAACCCGCCGAGCCCGGAAAACCCCGTGTGGTCGTAGACGAGCCGGATACCGCCCTCGCCGACCGGGAGACCGCACCGACGGTCGCGATCCTCGCCGTCCTCGCCGAGGAGCTCGCCGGGCTGATCGCCCGGATGGCCGCCGAACCCGACTTCGCCCAGGCACGGACGCTCACCCGCCGCTTCGCCGAGCTCATCCGCTCCACGCCCTCGCTGCGCGCCTACCAGTACGAGCAGATCGAGCGCCTGACCGCCCCCACCACCGAACTCCTTGCCGCCCGCGCCGACGCCGACGCGTCCGAGGCCCTCGCCGCCGCCCACGCCCTGCTAGGCCTCTGGCCGGTCCAGTACGCCAGCCTGCGCCGCCGCCTCGAGACCGCGCCCAGCCCCGAGGCCCTCGCCGCCGACGTCACCGCCGACGTCCACCGCGCCGCCCGCCTCATCGAGCACGGACTGGCCGGCTGGTCCTGTAGCTAAGCTCTGTCTTATGGCTGTCAACCTCACCAGGATCTACACCCGCACCGGCGACGACGGCTCGACCCGGCTCGGCGACATGAGCAAGACGTCGAAGACGGACCCGCGGCTCGTCGCGTACGCCGACACCGACGAGGCCAACTCGTCGATCGGCGTCGCGATCGCGCTGGGGCAGTTCGATGCCGAGGTCGCGGCCACCCTGACGCGGATTCAGAACGAACTGTTCGACGTCGGCGCCGACCTGTGCAACCCGGTCGTGGAGAACCCCGAGTTCCCTCCCTTGAGGGTGGAGCAGGCGGACATCGACCGGCTGGAGCGGGACTGCGACCGCTACAACGAGGATCTGGAGAAGCTGCGCTCGTTCATCCTGCCCGGGGGTACGGCCGGCAGCGCCCTGCTGCACGTCTCACGGACGGTCGCGCGGCGCGCGGAACGCTCGGCGTGGGCCGCGATCGATGTGCACGGCGACTCGATGAACCCGCTGACGGCGAAGTACCTCAACCGTCTCTCGGACCTGCTGTTCATCCTCGCCCGATACGCCAATCGAAGCGCGGGAGGCGACGTGCTGTGGGTGCCCGGCGGCTCGCGCCAGACTGAGAATCCTGGCGAGTAGTCAGGAGACGCGGGAGACGTCCTGGCCGGGCGGGGCCGCCTCGAGCCAGGACAGGAAACCGGTCAGGGCGTCCTCGGACAGGGCCAGCTCCGCGTACCCGGCACCGAAGCGGCAGTCCAGGATCGTCCATCCGGGGAACAGGGCCAGCTCCTCGGTGCCCTCGGGGTCGCGGCGTCCGACCACCTCGAGGTCCCGGCGGGTGAGCACCGCGGCCGGGCGGTAGGCGTAGGAGAAGATGCGGTACCAGTCGACGCGGTCGGCGCCGTACTGGGCGATCCCGTAGGACCAGCCGCGGCCGTCGCGCACACCGGCCGCGGTGAACGGGGTGCCGGTGCCGCGCACCGGGACGGCCTCGGGTTCGGGCTCGGCGGCGCCCGGCGCGGGGCCGCCTATGCGCGCAGCAGCCCGCGCCGCCCCCGGCAGAGCGGGAGTCAGACGCAGGCTGCAGTCGAAAGTGCCGCCCCGGCGCCGGATCATCACCCGGCGCAGGAACAGAGCGCCTATCGCGAGCAGGACGAGCAGGCACAGGCCCGCCAACGTCTCGAGGACCGCGGTCAGCATCGCGTACCCGCCGCCATGCCCGATCCGGTCAACGCCCGCCTCCGCCGGCTATTCGCCGCGGCCGACGGCGCGCAGCCGCAGCTCGGCTCGGACGGCGGCGGCCTCGGAGTCGGGGCCGAACTCGCCGGCCCGCGCGCGGTTCAGGGCCTCCTGGGCCCGGTCCGCGTCGATCTCGGCCACGAGCTCGGCCGCCTCGCTCAGCAGCGAGACCCGGTCGTCGGCCACCGAGATGAACCCGCCGTGCAGCGCGGCCTTCAGGGTCTCCCCCGGCGCCCCGTCCACGACGGTCCTGATGGTGATCACTGAGGGCTTGAGCAGCGAGAGGATCGGTTGGTGCTGCGGCATGATGCCGACGTCGCCGTCGGCGGTCTTCGCGACCACCAGCGACGCCTTGCCCGACCAGACCTCGCGGTCGGCCGCGACCAACGCCACGTCGAGTTCAGCCATTTGTTCGCTCCGCTCACAGAAAATCGAAAATCATGCGTTCAGCAAGCCGGTCCGCTCAACTCACCGAGAGTCAGAAGCACACCGCCCACCAGGAGCCTCGGACCATGGTACCAACCAGGCCCGAGGCTTGTTCCCAGCGAGCGCAGCGAGCTACTTCGTCAGTTCCTTGTGCTTGCGCTCGAGGTCCTCGAGCCCGCCGCACATGAAGAACGCCTGCTCCGGCACGTGGTCGTACTTGCCGTCGGCGATCGCGGTGAAGGCCGCGATGGTCTCGTCCAGCGGGACGAACGAGCCGTCCAGACCGGTGAAGACCTTCGCCACGAAGGTGTTCTGGGACAGGAACCGCTCGATCCGGCGCGCGCGCTGGACGGTGAGCTTGTCCTCTTCCGAGAGCTCGTCGATGCCGAGGATCGCGATGATGTCCTGCAGGTCCTTGTACTTCTGCAGGATCTGCTTGACCCGCATCGCGCACTCGTAGTGGTCGTTCGCGATGTACCGCGGGTCCAGGATCCGGCTCGTCGAGGCGAGCGGGTCCACCGCCGGGTAGATGCCCTTCTGGGTGATCGGCCGGGAAAGCTCGGTCGTCGCGTCCAGGTGGGCGAAGGTGGTGGCCGGGGCCGGGTCGGTGTAGTCGTCCGCGGGGACGTAGATCGCCTGGACCGAGGTGATCGAGTGACCACGGGTCGAGGTGATCCGCTCCTGCAGCTGGCCCATCTCGTCCGCCAGGGTCGGCTGGTAGCCCACCGCGGAGGGCATGCGCCCGAGCAGCGTGGAGACCTCGGAG
>Ga0302314_10018122_pt1 | contig 11753 bp, 9 predicted proteins | sample III_Palsa_N2_3_FD_200533 | JGI IMG/M metagenome (GOLD analysis project Ga0302314, IMG submission 200533) | Peat permafrost microbial communities from Stordalen Mire near Abisko, Sweden - III_Palsa_N2_3 | ecosystem: Environmental > Terrestrial > Soil > Palsa > Peat permafrost | place: Sweden...
GCACTCGCGGGTGCAGTTCGCGGACCAGGTCGCGCACCCGCAACCAGGTCAGCTCCGGGCGATGCGGCACCGCGGCGATGAGGCGAAGCCCGCGCTGGTCCAGCGCCTCGCCCAGCGGTTCCGCCAGCGACGGATTCCTGGCCGGCACGCCGTTGACCACGCAGCCGACCACGCGTGCGTGCTCACCCGTCCAGTACCCGCTTGCCGTGATAGCGAGCGTCTCGGCCAGACTCCGGGCGGTGCCCGCGGCCGCGTTCGGCCCCGGCTGAGCCGTGCGCTCTGCCCGGTGCCCGCCGCTTCCCTGGTCTTCCGGCGGCCAGCCAGCGACAAGCAGGACGTCGGCGTCGAGCGCTTTGGCCAGCGCCTGGTTGAGTCCGCTGGCGTACAGCTTGGCCGGGCTCGGGCTGAGCCCCTCAACGACGACGACATCGTATTGATCATGGACCGGCTGCCAGACAGCGACAGCCTTCTCCAGCACCACGTCCAGTCCACCCGCTCCGAGCTGCTGCTCCAGCTGGGCCGTGGAGAGCGGATCCGGGGGACGCAGCGCCGTCGTGGCCGCGACCAGCGCGACCGAGCGGTCGGGGCCGCCGTCGGGCCGGGGCTGAGCCACCGGCTTGACGAAGCCGACGTTCACGCCCCGCCGGTCCAGGGCACGCACCACGCCGAGGCACGTCCTTGCCAGGCCGGTACCAGCCGCGGTGGGCACGACCAGCAAGGTCCGGGCCATGGCGTCCTCCTTGAGCGCGGTCGGCAGTTCGTCAACCGCCGGCGATGATGCGGGCGGTGTCGCGGGCGATCAGCAGCTCCTCGTCCGTCGGCACGACGAGCGCCAGGATCGGGCCGGCCAGACTGATGCGCCCCCCAGTTTGGCGGCCGTGGCCGGCATTGGCCTGCGCGTCTTCAGCCAGGCCGAGGAAGCCAAGCCCGCTGAGCACCAGGCTACGGACCACGGCGCTGTTTTCCCCGATGCCGCCGGTGAAGACCAGCGCGTCGAGCCGCTGCAGCCCGACCACCAGCCCGGCGATCGCCTTGCACAACCGGTGCACGAAAACGTCGAGGGCGAGCCCCGCCCGCTCGTTTCCGGCAGCGGCCGCACCGGCGACGGCGCGCATGTCGTTGCCCACGCCGGACAGGCCCGCTAGCCCGCTGTCCACGTTCAGCGCCCGGGTGAGCTCGTCGACGTTCAGGCCGGTCCGGTCGGCGAGGTAGCCGAGAAGGCCCGGATCGACATCGCCGGAGCGGGTGCCCATCACCAGCCCCTCCAGCGGGGTGAGCCCCATGGTGGTGTCCACCGACACGCCGTCGCGCACGGCGGTCGCGCTGCACCCGTTGCCGAGGTGAGCGGTGACCAGCCGGAACTCGCCGGGTGACCGGCCGAGCATGGCGGCGGCCCGCTCGCTGACAAAGCGGTGGCTGATGCCGTGGAATCCGTATCGTCGCACCCCGTGCCGCGTGTACCACTCCTCGGGTACCGCGTAGCGAAAGGCGTGCGGCGGCATCGTCTGGTGAAACGCGGTGTCGAAAACGGCGACTTGCGGCAAGTCGGGCAGCAGGGCGCGGACAGCCTCGATGCCAGCAAGGTTCGCGGGGTTGTGCAGCGGCGCCAGGTGGCTAAACGAGCGTACTGCGGTGATAACCGCGTCGTCCAGCCGGATCGAGGAGGTGAACCGCTCTCCGCCGTGCACCACCCGGTGACCTGCCCCGAGCAGGTCCGGGCCGGCTTGTCCGGCCTCGGCCAGGTGATCAAGAACTCGGGCAACCACGGCCCGGTGGGTGCCTTCGGGAAGCCGTTCCTCGACTGCCGCCGCCGGATACCACTGGACTCGCAGCGACGCATCAGGCGTACCGAGCCGCTCGCCGATTCCCCCCATGAGACGCTCGCCACTGTCCGGGAGCACCAACGCGAACTTGACCGACGAGCTGCCCGAGTTGAGCACCAGCACCAGGCCGCCCGAACGACCAGCCAGTCTCTCCCGGGCCGACACGGTGTCCGTCAATGGTGATCCTCGATGCTTCCGAGGCCGCGGCTTCCCAGTGACCGGAGACTCCTGCGGCCCAGTGACCGGAGACTCCTGCGGCGAGGTCACCTGGCCCCAGCCTCCCGGCCAGTACCGCGAGAAGCCACGCTCGCCTGGCTGCCGTCGGTCTTCGTCCCGGGCTGGTCCCTAGTGCCGGCCAGCAGGAACGAGGTGACCGCGTCGGTGAAACCGTCTGGGTCCTGCCAGAAGAGCAGATGGCCCAGCCCAGGGAATATCACGAGCTGGGCGCCAGGGATACGGTCCGCGAGCAACTTGCCGTTGCCCGGGTCCACCACGGCGTCGGCGTCACCATGCACGACCAGCGTGCGCGCGCGGATGCGCGTTTGCCGCATGCGGCCGGCGTAGCGCGCACCAGCCGCCGCCTGGGCCGACCACGCTCTGGGGTCAGCTGGCCGGGAACGCTGGAGTTCGACGAGGCGATCGGCGACCTCCGGGTGGTCCCGGACGGTGCGCGCAGACAGGGCGTTCTCCGCGTGGCGGCGCAGCGCAACCTCGCGAGTCATGCGGCCGGTCGTCGCGATGAGCGCCACAGAGGCCGCTGGCATGGCGTAGGCGTAGGGCCAGCCGGGCGTCGTGGACACAAGAACGAGACCATCGACCCGCTCCGGGTGGTCAATCGCCAGTTCCTGAGCCACCATGCCGCCCAGGCTCACCCCCGCCACGTGGGCCCTGCGGATACCTGCGCCATCGAGCACGGCGACGACGTCACCGGCCAGGTCGGCGACGCTCAACGAGCCGGCCGGCAGGTCGCTGTGCCCGCTTCCCCGGTTGTCCACCAGCACAAGCCTGAAGTGCCGCCGCAGCCTTCGCAGCACCGGCTCCCACCCCAACCGGTCGAAGCCCACGCCCTGGATCAGAACGAGCCATGGCCGCCGCCGGTGCAGCGTTCCGCGCAGCTCGTAGGCAATCCGCAACTCACCGTTGCGGGCATAGCGCGTCCTGCTCACGTCGCCTCCTCAGGGGCCGGCCAGATCCGCCGGTCTCCGGGCCTGCCCGGGCCGACCCGGGCAGGCCCGGAGCTGCGCTCAGCCGACGGTGCCTCGACGACCAGCAGCCCCGCTACGCTATCCGGGGCCCGGACATGGGCGTAGTCTCTGTTAAGCACTGCACATACCACCCCGCACTATGCCAACTCTGCGTGCAGAGTGACCACGTCGCTCCGGACCCTGGTGACACGGCCAGACCCTGGCCGGGTAGAGACCAAGGAGCCTCAGCGATGCATCGGTCATCAAGCTTGGCTGCGGCCACAGCCGCGGGCACGACGCCAGCACCGGACGAAGCCCGCATAGTCCTCTCACGAGGTCCTCCAGTCGGCTCAGCGGAAGTGATCCGGGCACTGGCCAAAGATCACGACCGGATTGCCCAGGACATGAACGACGTGGTTTACCGGATCTTTGCCGCAGGACTGGACCTCCAGGCCGCGCTCGGGCTGATCGGCGATCACCGCGGGACCGACAAGATCCACCACGCCATCGGCGAACTGGACCAGGCCGTCAGGGACATCCGGGACGCTATATTCGATCGCGCCGCGAAGCGTGGGCGGGGTGGCGATGATGCGTGCCAGGGCAATCGACTCGGTCATCACGGCTCTTAGAACAGCCCGAGCGGTTTGGTGCTGTAGCTGACGAGCAGGTTCTTCGTCTGGCTGTAGTGATCCAGCATCATCAGGTGGTTCTCGCGGCCGATGCCCGAGATCTTGTAGCCACCGAACGAGGCACCTGCCGGGTACTGGTGATAGCAGTTCGTCCAGACGCGGCCGGCCTTGATACCGCGGCCCATCTTGTATGCCCGGGTGCCGTCCCGGGTCCAGACGCCGGCGCCCAGCCCGTAGAGGGTGTCATTCGCGATCGCCAGCGCGTCCGCGTCGTCGGTGAAGGTGGTGACCGCCAGCACCGGGCCGAAGATCTCCTCCTGGAACACCCGCATCTTGTTGTCGCCCTTCAGCACCGTCGGCTGGAAGTAATACCCGTCAGCGAACTGCGCCCCGTCCACGCTGGCGCGCTGGCCGCCGATGAGCACCTCGGCGCCCTCGTTGCGGCCGATGTCGACGTAGGAGGCGATTTTCTCCATCTGCTGCGCCGAGACCTGCGGGCCAAGCTGGGTGTCAGTGTCCAGCGGATTGCCCTGCTTGATACTGGCGATGCGTTCCAGGCAGCGGGCCATGAACTCGTCGTAGATATCGGCCTGGATCAGCGCCCGCGACGGGCAGGTGCACACTTCGCCCTTGTTGAACGCGTACAGCACCAGGCCCTCGATCGCCTTGTCCAGGAACTCGTCGTCATGAGCCATCACATCGCTGAAGAAGACGTTCGGCGACTTGCCACCCAGTTCGACGGTGGACGGGATCAGGTTCTGCGCCGCGTACTGCATGATCAGCCGGCCGGTCACCGTCTCGCCGGTAAAGGACACCTTCGCGATGCGCGGGTTGGCGGCTAGCGCCTTGCCGATCTCGGCGCCGGGACCGGTCACGACGTTGATTACGCCGTGCGGCAGGACGTCCTCGATTGTCTCCATCAGTTTCAGGATCGACCACGGCGTCGGCGAGGCGGGCTTGATCACCGAGCAGTTACCCGCCGCCAGCGCCGGCGCGAGCTTCCACGCCGCCATCAGCAGCGGGAAGTTGAACGGGATGATCTGACCGACCACTCCCAGCGGCTCCCGGAAGTGGTAGGCGACCAGGTCCTTCTCGATCTCAGTAGAGCGCCCCTCCTCGGCGCGTGCCGCGGCGGCGAAGTACCGGAAGTGATCGACCACGAGGGGAATGTCGGCCGCCAGCGTCTCGCGGACCGGCTTGCCGTTCTCCCAGCTCTCCGCAACCGCCAGCATGTCCTTGTTCTTCTCGATCGCATCAGCGATCGCATTGAGCACCTCCGCTCGCTCGGTTGCTGACGCCTCGCCCCAGGCATCCTTAGCCGCGTGGGCTGCGTCCAGCGCGAGCTCGACGTCCTCAGGCGTGGAGTCGGCCACCTCGGTGATCGGACCGGCGGTCGCGGGGGCCAGGTCCACGCGGTACTTTCCGTGCGTCGGCGCCAGCCACTTGCCGCCGATGAAATTTTCGTACCTCGGCTCGACCGAGACGATGCTGCCGGGCTGACCTGGCGGGATGTACTTCATGTCGTCGCTCCTGCAGAGAATGGGTGACGACCGGAAAGGCAAGCCGCCGGTACGGGACCGGACTATTGGCGCAAGTACCTGCAATTGACTGAACACCGCGCACCGGTTCCGCGACAGAGGCGAAGGTCCCATCGAACGTTCGGACTCACCAGGGCGAGCCGTTGAGATGACCGATTCCGCGAGCCGTGGCTGTGCCGGATGATCCGCGAGCCGTGGCTGTGCCGGATGATCCGCGAGCCGTGGCTGTGCCGGATGGATCGCGGCCATGAACCAGGGGCCGCCGGGCCGGCGGCATCGTAACCATGATCGCGCGGCGAACCATACCTGGCCCGCCGCGCGACTCATGGGTTACTTGGCCGCGGCGAACCATACCTGGCCCGCCGCGGGACTCTTGGGTTACTTGGCCGCGGCGCCATTCTTCTTGGCGGCGCCGGCGTCCTTGCCGGTCGTCAGCGGCGCGGTCGCCTTCAGGACCTCCACGGCGAACTTCCGCTGGCTGGCCAGCAGCTGCTCGGCAAAGTCGTACGCGTTCACGATGAGCTCGTGCGGCGTGGGCACCTTGTCGCTGAACGGCATGTTCAGCTCCGGCAGCTCCGGGGTGATCGACTGGACCGCGCTGGTCCAGGTCTGGATCGCCTCGATGACTGCGGACTGAGTCTTGCGGACCGTGTTCAGGACTTCGTCCTGCAGTTCACGACCCATGGTGCGGGCTTCGGTCATGGCTCCTCCTCAGGATTTGCTTACGTTGCTAACTATACTGAGCATTTGATTGATTTGTCAAGCGTAACGTAAGTGCGGAGCCTGTAGTGCGCGGCAGAGCGACATTACGAACGTTGTCGTGCTGTCTCAGGCGGTGGCCTAGCGCCGTCCCGGCGCCTGGCTGTGATAGCTGGCCGCGACCCGCTTCGGCACCGCCATCCGCCATGCGTCGACGACGAGCTCGGTCATCTCCGCCTGGTCGATGGCGGCCAGCCGGACCGGACCCAGGCGTAGCGCTCGTTCGAGCGAATGGGCATGCGGAACTTGCCGGGCTCCCCAAGGACGAGCGCGACGCGCTCCTCCTTGGGGACCGCTGCTAGGCCGGCCGCGCAGTGCCCTCCTAGGCCGACGGCGCGGCTCCGCCGACGGCGGCGAGCGGCTGCCGGACGCGCTCGCCAGAGCCGTCCCTGCGGCCGTCGGCTGACGGGAGGTCCACTGGCGTTCCGGCGTCGGTCGCGCCGCGGGCGGGGGCTGGTCCCGCCCACGCGAGCACCAGGACGTCCTCGCCCTTGAGGAACCGGTGGCAGCGCACGCCGCCGGTGGCCCGGCCTTTCGGCGGGTACTCCAGGTACGGCGTGACCTTGACCGTCGCGGCCATCGTGCCCGGCAGCGTGCCAGCGCTGCCCGCAGCCGTCACCACGACAGCGCCGCCCGTGCGGCCGGCCCCGGCGGTAACGCCACCGGCCGCGGCCGCCCCGGCCGGATCGACCGCACCGAACCAGATCACCGATGCCCGGGGGGAGAGCCTGATCCCGGCCATCCCGCCTGCCGCCCGGCCCTGCGGCCGCACTGACGCCGCGCCGAACCGCAGCAGCTGCCCGTCGCTGGTGATGAATACCAGGTCCTGGTCCTCGCTGGCCAGCTGCACGGCGCCGATCACCCGGTCGCCGTCCTTCAGCGAGATCACCTCGAAGTCGGCCGCGTTCTGCGGGTAGTCCGGCGCCACCCGCTTGACGACACCGCCGGCCGTGCCAAGCGCCAGCCCGGCGCCGGCCCCGTCGGCGGCGACGATTCCCACCACGGTCTCGCCGGGCTCGGTGCCGATGAACTCGCTCACCGGGGCGCCCCCGGCCAGGCCGGGGGAGTGGGCGCTCGGCGGCAGGGACGGCAGCTCGAGCACGCCGAGCCGGATCAGCCGGCCCAGGGAGGTCACCACGCCGACGGTTCCGCGCGCCGTACAGGGCACCGCCGAGATGATCGCGTCATGCGCGGCCCGGGGACTGGCGGCCTGCCCGCCGGAGCGGCCCGCCTGTGGGCCGGCGGGCTGCCTGCCGGAGCCGCCCGCCTGTGGGCCGGCGGCCGGCCCCGGGCTGGCCGTCCGCTGGCCTGGAGGATTGCCGGCAGTGCCCCGTTCTGGATCGGAGTCGGCAACGGGCAGCACGGCCTGAACCGCTCCCGGCGCGGCGGCGGTCCTGGCCAGCAGGCCCGCCGAGGACAGCAGCACGGTGCACGGATCATCGGCCACCTCCAGCAGGACCGCTGGGGTCCGCGCGCCGCCGCCGCTGCTCTCCAGCAGCACGGTGCGGCGCGGGGTGGCGAATCGCTCGCTCACGCCGGCCAGCTCGGCGGAGACCAGCTCGCGCAGCCTCGGCTCCGAGTCGAGAATGGCGGTCAGCTCGGCGATGTCAGAGCGCAGCGCCTCCTGCTCGCGCTCGAGCTCAAGCCGGTCGTAGCGGGTCAGCCGCCGCAGCGGGGTGTCCAGGATGTACTGCGCCTGGATCGGCGACAGGTCGAACACCGACTGCAGCCGTTCCTTCGCGGCCACGGCGTCGTCGCTTGCCCGGATCACCTGAATGACCTCGTCGATGTTCAGCAGCGCGATGAGCAGCCCGGCCACCAGGTGCAGCCGGTCTTCGCGCTTACGGCGCCGGAACGCCGTGCGGCGCCGCACCACCTCGATCCGGTGATCGGTGTAGATCTGCAGTAGCTCGCGCAGCCCGAGTACCCGCGGCTGACCGTCGACGAGCGCGACGTTGTTGATGCCGAACGTCTCTTCCATCGGGGTGAGCCGGTACAGCTCGTCGAGCACCGCCTCGGGCACGAACCCGCTGCGGATCTCGATCACCAGGTGCAGTCCCCGGTGCCGGTCGGTCAGGTCTTTCAGGTCGGCGATCCCGGCCAGCTTCTTCGCCTGGACCAGGTCCTTGATCCGGGCCACGACCTTCTCCGGGCCGACGCCGTAGGGCAGTTCGGTCACCACGATCCCGGTCCGCCGAGGCGTGATCTTCTCGATCCTGGCGGCCGCCCTGGTGCGGAAGATGCCACGGCCGGTCTCGTAGGCTTCCCTGATGCCCTCCAGCCCCACGATCTTCCCGCCGGTGGGCAGGTCGGGGCCCGGGACGAAGCGCATCAGCGTCTCGAGGTCAGCGTCCGGGTGCGCGATCAGGTGCCTGGCGGCGGCGATCACCTCGCCGAGGTTGTGCGGGGCCATGTTCGTGGCCATCCCGACCGCGATGCCGGCCGCGCCGTTCACGAGCAGGTTCGGCAGCCCGGCGGGGAGCACCTCGGGCTGCGTCTCGGTGCCGTCGTAGTTCGGCACGAAATCGACGGTGTCCTCGTCCAGCGAGGCGGTCATCTCGATCGCCGCGGCGGCCAGCCGTGCCTCCGTGTAGCGCATCGCCGCCGGGGCGTCGTCACCGCCGAGCGAGCCGAAGTTGCCGTGCCCGTCGACCAGCGGCAGCCGCATCGCGAACGGCTGCGCCATCCTGACCAGCGCATCGTAGATCGCGCTGTCACCATGCGGGTGCAGCCGTCCCATCACCTCGCCGACGACGCGGGCGCACTTGACGTGGGCACGGTCGGGCCGCAGGCCCATCTCGCTCATCTGGTACAGGATCCGGCGCTGGACTGGTTTCAGGCCGTCCCTGGCGTCCGGGAGCGCGCGCTGGTAGATGACCGAGTAGGCGTACTCAAGGTAGCTGCCCCGCATCTCCTCGGTGACATCGATGTCGACGATGTTTTCCTCGAAGTCCTCGGGGGGCGGGGTTGTCGTGGTGCGTCTGGCCATGACCGCCATTGTGCCGTCCGCGCCAGGTCCGGCGGCTTAATGCGCCCGGCGTGGCGCGGTATCCGGCCGGCCCGGTGCTCAGGTCATGGCGTCCCGTACGCCGTGCCCGACGGGGCGTCCGGGGCGTTTTCAGCGGTCCGCTCCCTGATCTCGAAGGATTCGCGTCCCATTTGGCGCCGGATCCTTCGAGATCATGGAGGGGCCCGGGTCAACGGAGCGGCCCGGGTCAACGAAGGGGCCCGGGTCAACGAAGGGGCCCGGGTCAACGGAGCGGCCCGGGTCAACGGAGCGGCCCGGGTCAACGGAGGGGCCCGGGTCAACGGAGGGGCCCGGGTCAACGGAGGGGCCCGGCCGGGCCGCGCCCGGCAGCCGTCAGGTGGCGGAGAACCCGCCGTCGATGCAGATGACCTGCCCGGTGACGTAGTCGCTTGCGCGGCTGGCGAGGAAGACCGCAGCGCCCTCGAAGTCGGCAGGCTGGCCGTTGCGCCCGATCATGGTGCGGGCCGCGAGCGCGGCCGAGCGGACGGGGTCACTGGCGACTTCCCTGTTCAGCCGGGTGGCCACGAACCCGGGGCAGAGCGCGTTGCAGCACACGCCGTGCGGTGCCCAGGCTTCGGACTGCGACCTGGTCAGCGATGCCAGGCCGCCCTTGGACGCCCCGTAGCCGCCGCTGTTGCTGAAGGCCCGGCTGGCCTGCTGCGAGGTGATGTTGATGATCCGCCCCCAGCCGCGGGCCGCCATGCCCGGGCCGAATCGCTGGCCGAGCAGGAACGGCGCGGTCAGGTTGACCGCGATCGTCTGGTCCCACTCGGCCGTGGTCAGTGCATTCATCGGCGGGCGCAGGTTGACGCCGGCCGCGTTGACCAGGATGTCCGGGTCGCCGAACTGCGCGGCTGCCTCCTCAGCGCCGCGGGCCAGCTCAGCGCGGCTGCCGAGATCCGCGCTCACCCAGCCCGCCGCGCCGCCGGCCGCGCCGAGAGCGGCGGCGGCGGCTGCCAGGGTGCGGGCGTCCCGCCCGACCAGCACGACCCGCGCCCCGGCTCCCGCCAGGGCTGCGCCGATGGCCTGGCCAATGCCCGAGTTGCCGCCGGTGACCACGGCCACCCGGCCGGTGAGTGAGAAGAGCCCGTGGAGGTAGTCAGTCGTCACGGCCTGGGAGCATACCCACAACGCCGAGGCCCGGGCGGGCCGCGCTACGGGGCCGCGCTACCGGGCCGGGCGCTACCGGGCCGGGCGCGGCTACAGTGCCGGACGTGCGCCGACAATGGCGAGTGCGCGGGCGGCGAGCCGGCAGCCGCTGGCCAGCGCTTCGCCCGGTGGCTTCTTGTCCAGCCAGGGCGGCAGGAACCCGGCGCAGAACGCGTCTCCGGCCCCCGTGCCGTCCACGATCTCCTCGATTGGCTCGGCCGGCACGCGGACCGGCTCGTGCCGGCCGTTGGCGTAGAGCAGCGCACCATCGGCGCCGAGCTTGAGCACCACCTGCGGGAACCAGGCGTTCAGCACCCTGGCGGCCTGCTCGGGCTCGTCCCGGCCGGTGATCACCATGGCCTGGTCGCCGTTCACCATGAGCAGCGTCGCCCCGTTGGTGAGCTGCAGGAAGGGCTCGGCACCGAGGCGCTCGAGTGGTGCTGAGGACGCACCGTCCACCGACACGGTCATCCCGGCCCGCCGGGCATGGCCGAACGCCGCCAGCGCCGCTTCCCGCGAGCCCTCGTTGAGCACGGTGTAGCCGGACATGTGCAGGTGGCTCCCGGACGTGAACAGGTCCTTGGGCAGGTCGTCCGGCGACAGCGCGGAGTTCGCGCCGGGGTCGGACAGCATGGTGCGGACACCCTTGTGGGTCACCATCACCACGCAGGTCCCGGTCTGCCGCTCAGGGTCCATGACCAGCCGCGCATCGACCCCGTAGCCCATCAGTTCCATGTCCCTGTTACGGCCGGCGATGTCCGCGCCGCGCCGTCCGACGAAGGCCACCTCGGCCCCGTCGACGGCCAGCCAGGCGGCCACGTTCGCACCGGAACCACCGCCGTGCATGGTCACCGAGGCAGGCGTGTCACTGCTCCTGGCCAACGGGAGGGTCGCGTGCGCAACCGTGTCCGTCATGAGATCGCCAACGACGACAACGCGCGTCATGTCGTCACCACCTTGATCACCGAAGCTGGGCCGGGGCGTCACACTGGTCGGCGCCCTGCTCAGGGGCTAGCTCATAGAACTTAACAGTTCCCGGGCCCCGTCTCGTGCCGTTCGCTCTCCGAAGCCGCCGATGAGCCGTTAATTCCGGTCATGTCACCGTCGTCACGATCGGCCCGGCGGACCGGCTGCGCACGTCAGACACCGCGTCAGCGCCGCGCCCGCTGGCGCCGCGCGCCGCAACCCCGGCTCGGCTAGTGTCGCTAGCCGCAGCCACCGACGAAGGCGGGAAACGACATGGTGTGGACATGGCGGCTCGAGCAGCAGGACGGCACGGTGCTGACCTCCCGCGGGCTGCCGAAGGAGACCTTCGGCAGCCAGGGGGACGCGGAGAGCTGGATCGGCGAGAACTGGCGCAGCCTGCTGGAGGCCGGCGTCGACCAGGTCACCCTGCTCGATGACGGCAATCCGGAGTACGGGCCGATGAGCCTGCACCCGGCGGGCTAGCGGCTGCCCAGCGACCGGGCACAGCGGCTCGTTCCCGGTATTCTCCGCCGGCGCCATGACCGGCCGGCGCCATGACCGGCCGGCGCGAAGACCGGCCGGCGCTGTGACCGGCCGGCGCTAAGACCGCGGCCGCGGGCTTGCGGTCATCGCCGGGTCGGTCACGATCTGGGGGCCGAGTATCTCGTCGATCCGCC
>Ga0302314_10018123_pt1 | contig 11753 bp, 10 predicted proteins | sample III_Palsa_N2_3_FD_200533 | JGI IMG/M metagenome (GOLD analysis project Ga0302314, IMG submission 200533) | Peat permafrost microbial communities from Stordalen Mire near Abisko, Sweden - III_Palsa_N2_3 | ecosystem: Environmental > Terrestrial > Soil > Palsa > Peat permafrost | place: Sweden...
TTAAAAAGAAGTCCACCAAAGCCAAGACCCCGGCCAAGAAGAAGGGCGCCAAGAAGAAGAAGTAGTTCGACCCCTTCGGGGTTGATGACCCTACGACGCCCTAGGCCACCCGACGGCGTCGTAGGAAAGTCATGCGGAAGACATTCAGACATCGATGAAACAGGTCGATCAGCCGTCGAGCGCTCTGCGCTCCGATCGACAGCGAACCAACCACCAATGATTCTGGTTGAGAAGTCGAACACCTGACGCGTTTGCGTCGCCCCCTTGTCCTCATGGCCCACCCACCGGCTTGTGCACTGCGCACGTGTCCGGCAGCCATTGGCGTGGCAGAACCCACGATTATGCCATGCAGTGGCCTGAAATACCGCTGCTGGCGCATATGCTGCCCCACTGATGGGATCCGACGATGCGCGCGCGCTGCGGATGCGCATCACCGCAGCCATCGCGATGCAGTGCCTATGTGCCTAGTGCGTGCGCACGAGCGCGGCGCCGACAGTGCTGCGCTCAGCCCGCAGCGCTGGGCGCGATCACCACGCTCAGCGTCGCGGCGCCGGAATTGGTGCCGACGAAATCCTGCGGACTGGCGATGGTGATCGAGACGGTGTGGGTGCCTGGCGCGAGGACGCCGAGAGTGGCCCCGAAGACGGTGACGTAGGTGCCGCTGCCCGGATTGCCGAGGGTCAGCTGGTACTGCGCCGCGATCGGCGGCAGGGCAACACCGTCGACGGAGATGGTCGCCTGCAGCACGAAGGCGGTGGTGGCCCCGGCGTAGGTGGCGCCGACATAGGTATCGCTGACCGTGACGTTGCTGGTGAGGCCATCGGCATCGAGGCCGTAATAGAGCGCCGCCGGCTGGATGGTGCCCGACGAGGGCGTGGGCGCCTCGCCATGCGCATAGGTCGAATGGCAGGCCGAGACCAGGCTGAGAACCACGACAGCGCAGAGCCATCGCATGCAACATCCGCCACTCGGCATGGCTACGGTCTACCACCCTGGCCGGGCGGCGCACCACAATGCTGCATGGCCGACACGGCGACGCAGCCCGGCTGGCGACGCACGACGTTTCTCCACGACCGCGCCCGCGCCGGAACAGGGCGCATCCCGGCAACCTTACCTGGGCATGAAGGCCGCTGATCACCGCCGCAGCGCATGGATGCCCATGCATGCCGTACGCCTCGTGGCCGCAGGCCTGGTCATGGTCGTCGGCGGCATGCATTCCAGCGCCGCGCTGTTTGGCGAGCAGGCGGTGAGCATGGCCAACATCGATACCAAGTCCGTCAATACCGTCTGTCCGGTGGATGGCCGGCCCATCGATACTGCGATTGCGCCGATCAGCGGCCGCACCCGTGATGGCAAGCGGGTCGCCATCGGGGTCTGCGACGCCTCCTGCGCGGCGATCGTCAGGGCCCACCCCGACGCTTTCGCCAACGATGCGGTGGCCAATGCGCGGCACGGCTCCGCTTCGGGCCACTAAGCGGTCGTCAATCCACCCCCCGGTTCAACGGGCGAGCTGAGCGGACGTGCACGTCACGTTCGTCACGTTCAATGCCAGAGATGGGTCAGGGCGACATCGACCAGACGGTCGCAGATACCGAAGGCCATGCCGATGAACAGCAGCGAACAGACCACGATGATGATCATGCTCTGCATCAGCCCAGGCACCTGGCGATCATGCAGCTGCACGCCCGGGATCTCGGCCAGCCGCCGGGTCGAGGCCGCGGCATGCCCAAGCGCCCCGTGACTCCATAGCGACTGGGAACCGTGGCTCATCATGGCAGGCCTCCTGGACGGTCGTCCGGGCCGCGCGTGCGCTGCGCAGCTGCTTTGACTGTAGCGCTGTGGCGTAGGTCACCGACGGAGAAAGTCGGAAGTTCCTACAGCACGTGTGGAACCATGCGGGCTCCCAGCGGATGATCTGCTAAAGGTCTGCGGCACTCGCCGGACAGCGCCGCCAGGGTCGCGACCTGCATATCCCAGACCAGGCTCTGGCCGCTGAGCAGCCCCAGCGCGAGCAGGTGCCGCACGCCAGCGCGGTCGCAGCACCGTACCGTGGCCTCCTCCAGCGACGGCGCACGGCCATCGGCCGCGCGCGGCGTGGTCTCGATGACGATGGGCGGGGCGGTGAGGATGCGGCGCTGATCGTCCTCGAAGTGCGCCAGCAGGCGGCCGAGCCGGTCGTGGCTGCAGCCTGACAGCGTCTCCGGCGCCTGCCACGCCACCGCCAGCACCGCGCCCGAGGCGAGCAGGGCGCAGCCCCAGGCCGTGACCCGCGCTTCGCGCGCGAACTGCTCGAAGAGCTTGTCGAGCCCCATCTGCAGGCGCTGGGCGGTCGGCGCGTCGCAGGCCGGACTGATCGGAAAGAGGCGCAGAGCGCTGTGCGCAGGCAGATGATCCAGGCCCATGTCCTGAGAATAGGCACGGCCCCTGATGAGGCTAGGCTGCGAGACAGGTCGTTGCATGCCCGATAGTCCACTCCTCTGGCCGCTGCGCGGCTGCTCCTACCTGCTGCGCCGCCCGCGCCTGCTGCTGCGGACCTTCGCCACCATGAGCGTGGTCCTGGTGGCTCTGGCCGTGACCTGCGGCTGGGTGGTCCATGCGACGTGGCCGGCGCCGGGACTGGCGTGGTGGTCCACGGCGTGGCGCGCTGGACGCGCCCTGGCGCTGGGCGCCACGGCGGGGGTCGCGCTGTGGGTGAGCGTGGTCCCCCTGCTTATGAGCCTGGTCCTGGAGCACCTCGCGCGCCAGATCCATCGCGCGCAGGGCACGGCGCTGGCGCCGGAGCCGACCGTCGGCGCCACCTTGCGCTCGAGCCTGCTGATGCTGAAGGCCTCGATCGGCCTGCGCCTGGCGGTGGTCGCGGTGTGCCTGGCCAGCGCCCTGCTGGGTCCGATCGGCGTGGTGGTCTGCGCGCTGATGATCGGGGTGGTCGCGTGCTGGGATGCGCTCGATACGGCGCTGGCCGCCCGCAACTGCCCAGGCGCCGAGCGCCTGGCGCTGCTGGCGAGCCATCGCCATGCGGTGGCCGGTGGCGCCTGCACCGCAGGACTGCTGACCGTGGCGCTGGGCGTGACGGTGATCGGCTGGTGGCTGTGGCTGCCGGCGCTGGTGGCCGGCGCCGCCTTGGAGGTGAAGGACTGGCCGATGGCGGGCATGGTTCCCGGCCCTGACACGCTCGACCCGGCGTAGACGCCGCTATCCTGCAGCCATGCCGGATGGTGCCGACACGGATCTCACGGCCCTCAAGGTCCTCGGCCCCGATGGCCTGCTCGCGGCGCGCATGCCCGGCTATGAGAGCCGTCCCCAGCAGCTGGCCATGGCCGAGACGGTGCGCCAGGCGATCCAGGACACCGTGCATGCGATCGTCGAGGCCCCGACCGGGGTGGGGAAGAGCTTCGCCTACCTGGTGCCGGTGATCCTGCATGCGCTCAAGGGCTCCGGCGGCTCCAACCGCGTGGTGGTCTCGACCGGCACCATCGCCCTGCAGGAGCAGCTCATCGCCAAGGACATCCCCAAGCTCCAGGAGCTCTTCCCGGGACTGAAGGCGGTGCTGGTCAAGGGCCGCCAGAACTACGTCTCGCTGCGCCGCCTTGGTCATGCGGTGGCACCGCACGGCGCCCAGCAGAGCGCCTTCGACGCGCGCGAGGAGGCCGGGGCGCTGCGCGAGCTGGCGCAATGGGCGACGACCTCCGTCAGCGGGGACCTCGCCGATCTCGGCACCGAGCCGGAGGCCGCGGTCTGGCGCCAGGTGGTCTCGGACCGCAACAACTGCCTGGGCCGCAAATGCCCGACCTACGAGAGCTGCTTCTTCTACAAGGCGCGGCGCGAGATGGAGGATGCGCACCTGCTGGTGGTCAACCACCACCTCTACTTCAGCGACCTGGCGCTGCGTGATGAGCATGCCGGCATCCTCCCGGCGCACGACGTGGTGGTCTTCGATGAGGCCCACACCCTCGAGGACATCGCCACCGACCACCTCGGCAACTCGATCTCCGATGCGCAGATCCGCTTCTTCCTCGACGGCCTGTGGAACAAGCGCGGCAAGGGCCTGCTCGCCAATGAGGCCTTCGCCTTCGCGCGCGAGGCCTGCGAGCACGCCCGCACCACCAACGAGCAGTTCTGGCACCAGGTGGCCCTGCTCGGGGGCGAGGGCCGCGAGGAGACCATCAAGATGCCGACCCCGCATGGCGTCGAGAACATCGTCTCGCCGGCCCTGTCCCTGCTCGCGGCGCGCCTCGAGGCCTGCGCGGTGCGCGCCACCGACGACAACCTGGTGCACGAGATCCATGCCCAGCAGGAGCGCGCCCGGATCATGGCTGGCGCCTTGTGCGCGATCATCGACCAGACGCACAGCGGGCACGTCTACTACGCCAACATGCCCAGGGACCGGCGCACCGGCAGCCTCTCCGCCAGCCCCCTGTCGGTGGCGGACCTGCTCAAGGAGCGGCTCTTCGACGCGACCCCGACCGTGATCCTGACCTCGGCGACCCTGGCTGCCGACGACAGCGACCGCTTCCTCTTCCTGCGCAAGCGCCTCGGCATCGAGGGCGGCCTGGCCAAGCGCTTGGACAGCCCCTTCGACTTCCAGAAGCAGGCGCGGCTCATGCTCAACCGCTCCGCGGTCGATCCCAACAGCCCGCGCTTCGAGCTGGCCGTCGCCAACTGGCTGGCCGAGTACCTGGCCGATCCGGCGCGCGGACGCCTCGGCGGCACCTTCGTGCTCTTCACCAGCTACCGCCAGCTCAAGGCGGTCCATGACATCGTCCGTCCGGCCCTCGACCAGGCGCACCGCTTCGTGCTGCGCCACGGCGATGGCATGGGTCGGGGGCAGATGCTCGACCTCTTCAAGCGCGTCGGCGACGCGGTGCTGTTCGGCACCTCATCCTTCTGGGAAGGGGTCGACGTGCCTGGCGACGCGCTCAAGCACGTGATCATCACCAAGCTGCCCTTCGAGGTCCCGAACCACCCGGTGGTCGAAGCCCGCCACCAGCAGATCACCGCCCGCGGCGGCAACTCCTTCATCGAGCGCACCGTGCCGGAAGCGATCATCCGCCTCAAGCAGGGCTTCGGGCGGCTGATCCGCACGCGCCTGGACAGCGGCACCGTGGCCATCCTCGATCACCGCATCCTGACCAAGGCCTATGGCCGCTACTTCCTCAAGGCCCTGCCCTCGTGCGCGCTGGACATCATCGAGCTCAACCGCTACCTCGATGCCAGCCCGGCGCGCGGCGCCGAGCCGCCCGACGGCGCCTTCGGACCCGATCCGTTCTGATGCAGGACGGCACCGCGGCGCCCGCCCGGGAGGAGCCCGGCGCTGAACGCGATCGGAGAAATGGCGATTTTCCGGGGGATTTCCCCACCGGACTGCACCGTCCACCGGCTCCAGGCAGTGCCCTCGAACCTTGATCCCAGGTCCCCGCTCGGGACCCTCATGGCATGATTCGCGGCTTACGGGTGGCAGATACGGCGCAGCTGCAGCGCCTGTGCGGCACCGACATGAAGATCTTCCTGCGCGTCGGCGCGCTGCTGCAGAGCCGTCTCGCCTTCAGCGAGCTGGCCCTGGAGAGCGCCCTGGCCACGGGTCCAGGGCGCGCCCTGATCGCCGACCGCACGCTCAAGGACCTCTCCAGCAGCCAGTTCGCGGCGCTGGCCCAGGAGCCGGCGGTGGCGGCGCTGGGCCTAACCATGGTCGACGAGTCCAGCGGCACCGATGCCGGCTGGCGGGTGGTGGTGCTCGAGGACGAGCTTGCCAACCCGCTGCTGGTCGAGGCCCAGGCGCAGAGCATGGCCAAGGATGCGGCGGAGTCGGCCGCCACATCCGAGCCGGCCAGCGCCGAGCTCCTGCCGGCCGAGCATCTCAACCACCTCTCGACCCTGGCCGCGACGCTGACCCCGGCGATCCGCGGGCCGCTCGAGGGCCTATTGCAGGCGCGCGCAGACGACCAGCGCGCCGCGGCCCTCGAGCAGCTGCGCTACGCCATGCCGCCGCTGACCGTGGTCAGCGAGCTCATGCCGATGATCCTCAGCGACGGCGCCGAGCTGGTGCGCGAGCGCGGCATCGGACTGCTCATCGCCTCCGGCGCGCATTCGCTGGTCGTCGACCTGATCCGTGCCCTGATCCGACGCGATGACGAGGCCCTGGCCCGGCTGCGCGAGCCGGCCAGCCGCCTCTCGCCGGAGCAGCATGACCTGGTGATCTCGGCGGTCCTCGCCGCCTTGTCGCGCGGCAACGTCACGCAGAGCCTGGTCGACCTGTGCAGCAGCCTGGCCGTGCCCCTGGCGGCGCACCGCCACCTGCCGCGCCTGCTTGAGATCATCGTGCCGACGCGCCTGAGCCTGCTCGACCTGGTGCGCTCGCTCCAGGCCGAGGACGCCGCGCGCGTCCAGGCCATCCTGCTCGGCCAGCTCGGCATGGGCGCGGAGCGCGATGCGCTGCTGGTCGTGCTGCTGGCCGATCCGCGCCATGCCGCGCAGGCCGGCCGGGACCACCCGCGGCTCATCGACCGTGGGCTCGACCTGCTGATCGCCGCCAGCGCCGTGCCGCCGGAGCGCATGGCCCTGGCCGCGGCGCTGCACCGCCTGGACCACGACGGCTACCTGGGCATGGCGCTCGCCGCCAAGGGCATGGCCATCGGCCAGTCCTACGACACCTCGGTGCACTGGCTGATCAGCGAGCTGTGCCGCGACCGCTCGATCTCAGCCGAGACCGGCGAGCTGCTGGCGGACACCGTGCGCCGCCTGCTGCGCGACGCCTCCGGACCGCACCTGGTGGCGATGCTCGAGCAGCAGCTGCCGGCGCTGATTCCCGGTTCGGATGCGGTGCGCCGGGCGATGGTCGAGCCGATGGTCGAGACCATCGCGCGCTTCATCGATGAGCGCTCCCGCGACCTGGTCATCGAATGCCTGACCGCGCTCGGCACGACCGTCGTCGATCCGCTGTGGATCCTCCTGGAGGAGCATCCGCACCTGGCGATCCGCATGCTCGCCGCGGAGCTGCTGCCGCAGATCCTGTCGCGCGCCGACACCGCCACGGCCAGTGGCGCGACCAGGCGCCTGCTGGCCGGGCTGGGGCGCGCCGAGCAGCTCACCGAGCGCGCGGCGCTGCTGACCGCCGCGGCGCAGTTCACCGTCATCCCGGCGATGGCCGGCGACACCACGCTGGTGCGCGAGATCGACCAGGCGCTCAGCGTCCTGGGCCGTCTGCGCACCACCGCCCTGGGCTACATCGCCGCGGGGCCGGGCCTGGGCGAGGAGCGGCGCTGCGCGATCGTCGGCGAGCTGCTCGAGGAGGTGCTCATCGAGGTCCCGGATGCGCCGGTACGCACCGAGACCGACCCGGCCACCGATGAAGTCACCTTCGTGCTCGATGAGCGCCTCGGCGAGCACACCGACATCCTGCCGCAGGTGCTCGGCGCCCTGGCGCGCATCGGCTCGGCCAAGGACCTGCCGCGGCCGCTGTTGCGCACCATCGTCAGCCGCCTGTGCCTGCAGTGGCGGCGCGTCTCGCAGTGGCAGGTGATCTGGGGGCCGGGCAACATCCAGGCCCTGGCCCAGACCCTGGGCGCCCTGGCCGAGCACCGCGACTTCCCCGGGCCCCTGCGGCTGCAGGTCTGCGAATCGCTGATGCCATCGATCGCCCAGCTGCACATCGCCCGCTCCCTGGCGCGGGTCTTCGCCTCGGCCGACGGCAGCTTCCTCTCCGGCCTGGCCGGCAAGGCCGCGCAGCGCATGGTCGACCTGAGCTCCGAAAGCTACTTCGCCGAGGACGAGCAGGAGGCGCTCGCGGAAGTCCTGGTCGACTTCCTGGCCATCCCCCATCTCGGACCCACCGGTCCGAGCGTGCGGCGGCGCCTGATCAATGTGATCACCGTCAAGCGCACCCACCTGACCTCCCGAGCCAGGGCGAAACTGCGTTTCGTGGCGGGGGATCTCGATGAGGAATTGCGGCTCAAGCTCGATTGGAGCGTCTGACCGGCGGCGGCGCGCGCTAGGCGCACCAGCCCTTGGCGGCGCTACGGCGCGGGCGTGGTGACCGGGGACGGGACGTCCACGGGAACCGGCACGGCAGCGCTGGCGATCGCGGGCGCGGACGCGTTGGGATTGAGCAGGCGCTCGACGAAGAAATGGATGTCGTTGAGGCTGCGCAGCGAGCGCGCCTCCTTTTCCGGACATTTGACCTTGAAGGTCCGTTCCAGGGCGGCGATCAGGTCGACCGAGTCGAGGCTGTCGAGTTCGAGGTCCTTCATCAGGTCGGCACTCGGCACGAGGCGCGCAGGATCGATCTCGAATTCCTTGGCGATGGCGGCATTGACCGCGTTTTTGATCTCCTCATGCTGCAAAACGGCCATCGTCATACCCCAGTCGGTGGATCCCGAGGTCTTCATTCTACGGTCATTATGCAGCCGACAAGCACCTCGGGGGGCCGTACGCCGAAGGTGCGCGTCCGGATTGCGCTTGCGCGCGGGGCTCGCGACCACTCGCAGGGTGGCCGTCCCCTGCTTCCGGCCTAGAGTCCCGGCCATGGTGCATGCCTGGCCAAGCGGGATCGTGGCCCTGGTCCCGGTCTACAACCACCACCTAGCGGTGGGCGTCGTAGTCGCCGAATTGCGCGCCCTCGGCGCCCCGGTCCTGGTCATCGATGACGGCTCGACCGATGGCAGCAGCGCCGTGGCGGAGCAGGCCGGCGGCACGGTGCATCGCTTGCACCGCAATTGCGGCAAGGGCGAGGCGCTGCGCACCGGTCTGGCCCTGGCCAGCAGCCTGGGCTACCAGCATGCGGTGAGCGTCGATGCCGATGGCCAGCATCCGACCGCCGCGGCGCTGCGCCTGGCGCACGCCGCCGGCTCGCCCACGACCATCCTCGTTGGACGACGCGACATGCAGCGCGCCCCGCGCGTCTCGCGCTTCGGCCGGTGGTGGTCGAACCTCTGGGTGTGGCTGTGCTGCGGCGCCTGGGTCGGCGACAGCCAGTCGGGGCTGCGCGCCTATCCGCTGCCCAACGCTACGCGCCTGGCGGTGCGCGCCGGCCACTACGCCTGGGAGGTCGAGGTCCTGGTGCGCGCGGTGTGGGCCGGATTGAGCGTCGAGCACGTGCCGGTGCCGGTGCTCTATCCCCCGGACCGGATCAGCCACTTCCACGCCGCCCGCGACAATCTGCGCACCTCCAGCGCCTTCTTCCGCCTCAGCCTGCGCCGCTTCTGGCCATGGCATGAGCGCCTCGCGCTGCGGCCGCCGCGCAGCTGGCGGCGGATCCTGGGTGGGAACCTCGATCCGGCCAAGACCGCCCAGGCCTGCGCCCTGGGCGCGGCCATGGGCATCGCGCCGCTGCCGGGCATGCAGATGGCGGTCTGCATCGCGCTGGCCTGGCGGCTGCGGCTGAATATCGCGCTGACGGTCCTGATCTCCAACCACTCCTTCGGGCCGATGCTGGCCGTCTGGTATGCGTCCGCGACCGCGCTCGGGCTGCGGCTGATCACCCGCGAGCCGCTGCTGCAGGCCTTCCAGCACATCCACGGCCAGCTGCTGCATGCACACGGCTGGCACGACATCCTGATCCCGCTGAAGAGCTGTCTCGCGGCCTGGCTGCTCGGCTGCGTCCTGCTGATGGCGCTGGTCGCCCCGCTGGCCGGCCTTGCCGGGTACCTGGTGGCACGCGTGGCGCAGCGCGCGCCGCGGTCTTCGCCATGAGCCGCGCCTGGAGCGGGCGCAGCCACGGCGGCGGGCTCGGGCACGCCCTGGTGCATGGCTTCGCGCGTTGCGGCGGGGTGTGGGTCTGCTACGTCCTGCTGCTGCCGCCGACCGTCTGGTTCTTCCTCATAGACCAGAACGCGCGCCGCGCCAGCGTCCGCTATTGGCAGCAGGTCCGGCCGCACCTCGATCGTGTCGGGGCTACCTTCCTGGCGCTGTGCCACTTCTACGCCTTCGCGCGCATCCTCGCCGACCGCTTGGTGATAGCCGCGGCGCCCGCGGCGATCCGCTTCCGCAATCCCGGCGCCGCGCGGCTCGACCGGGCGATGCGCCATCCCCAGGGCTGCATCATCCTCTCCGCGCACATCGGCGCCTGGGAGATGGCCGGACGCTGGCTGCGCGTGCACGGCCAGGCGACCATCAACATCGTCATGCTCCTGGCCGAGGATCCGCGTGTCCAGGAACAGCTCGATCGCGCCATGGGCGACCACCCCTTCGCCATCATCGACCTGCGCGACCCGTTCGCGGCCAGCCTGGCCATCGCCGCCGCGCTGCGCCGGGGCGAGACCTGCTGCATGCTCGCCGACCGCACCGCCGGCACCGCCGCCAACACCGTCGCGGTGCCCTTCCTGGGCCGGATGGCGCGCTTCCCGACCGGACCCTTCATCGCCGCCGCGGCCACCGGGGCTCTGCTCGTGCCGACCTTCGCCCTCAAGGATGGCCCCACCAGCTACGTCCTGGATGCCGATCCGCCCTGGCAGGTGGCCTTCACCAGCCGCGCGACCCGCGCCCGGGACCTGGAGGCGGCGGTCGGGCGCTGGGCCGGGCGCCTGGAGCAGGTCGTGCGCCGCCATCCCGAGCAATGGCAGAACTTCTACGATTTCTGGCGCGCCTAGTCAGCCAGGACCGGGCCCCGGGCGTGTGGCCCGATCCTTTGGCAGGTTGCGTCGCCCCCGGCCGGGACACCATGAACCCGGGAGCTGCGAGCGCTGATGTTGCCGAATGGAACACCCCGTCGACGAGTCGTGGTCACCGGCATGGACGCCCTGTCCTGCCTGGGGTCGACGCTGCCGGAGATCACCGAATCGCTGCGCATCGGGCGCTGCGGCATCGTGCGCTCGGCCGAGCGCGAGGCCCTGGGCTTCCGCTCGAGCCTGACCGGGGCCATCGCCCCGGTCGATGCGACCGCGCACATCGGTCGCAAGGAGCGCAAGAGCATGGGCGAGACCGCGCTCTACGCCGCGATCACCGCCAAGCGCGCGATCGCCATGTCGCGCTGCCAGGAGCAGCTGCACAGCGACCGGGCCGGGCTGCTCTATGGCAACGACTCCTGCGCCGATCCGATCGAGGAGACCCTGGCCACGGTGCGCCGCGACCACTCGACCGGACCGCTCGGCTCCGACAAGGTCATCAAGGCCCTGAACTCGACCGCCACCATCAACCTCGGCCCCCTGCTCGGCACGCGCGGCATCAGCCTGACGCTCAGCGGCGCCTGCGCCTCCGGCGCGCATGCCATCGGCTGGGCGTGGTGGCTGATCTCAACCGGCATGCAGGACCTGGTGGTGTGCGGCGGCTCGCAGGAGCTGTGCTGGCAGAGCATGGCGGCCTTCGATGCGCTGCGCGTCTTCTCGATGCAGCTCGATGAGCCGGCCAGGGCGGTGCGGCCCTTCGACCGCGACCGCGACGGGCTGGTGCCCAGCGGTGGTGCGGCGACCCTGATCCTCGAGGACTACGAGCAGGCGGTGCGGCGCGGCGCGCCGATCCTGGCCGAGGTCCTGGGCTACGCCTTCTCCTCGGACGGCAGCCACCTGACCACCGGCGACGGCATGGGCGCGGCGCGCGCCATCAGCGGCGCCCTCGACGCGGCCGGGGTCACGCCCGCGGCGGTCGACTACATCAATGCCCATGCCACCGGCACTCCGGCCGGGGACGCGGCCGAGGCCGAGGCCATCCATCGTGTCTTCGGCGCCTCCTGCCCGCCGGTCTCGTCGACCAAGTCGCTGACCGGGCATGAGTGCTGGATGGCGGGAGCGTCGGAGGCGCTGTACTCGATCCTCATGATGCGCGAG
>Ga0302314_10018124_pt1 | contig 11753 bp, 7 predicted proteins | sample III_Palsa_N2_3_FD_200533 | JGI IMG/M metagenome (GOLD analysis project Ga0302314, IMG submission 200533) | Peat permafrost microbial communities from Stordalen Mire near Abisko, Sweden - III_Palsa_N2_3 | ecosystem: Environmental > Terrestrial > Soil > Palsa > Peat permafrost | place: Sweden...
CGGCGAGGTCGGGCCCAAGATTGGCGACAACGGCACTGAAACGGGGTTTCTGCGCTTCAACCACGTGCGCATTCCGCGCGAGTGGATGCTGGCCAAGAACCAAACCGTCGAGGCCGACGGCACGTACCGCAAGAACCCCAAGACGGAGAACTCCAAGGCGCAGTACACCACGATGCTCACGATTCGCTCGGGGTTGGTCATGTCAGCGGGCTACCGCTTGGCGCAGGGCGTTACGATTGCGGCCCGCTACAGCTGCGTGCGTCGCCAGGGGTTCATTGACACCACGGCGGCGGCCAACGACTTTTCGAGCCCGGAGAACCAAATCATTGACTACGCGAACCAGAGCTACCGCGTCATGAAGCAACTGGCGCTGGCGTACGCGTTTCTGTGGACGGGCAAGATTGTCGCCGCGCGGTTCCGCCGCGTGATGGAGGCCATGAACGAGAACAGCGACACGTCCGAGCTCGCGGAAATGCACGCCATTTCGTCAGGCTTGAAGGCGCTGACCACGTTTGAGGGCGCCGCCGGCCTGGAGGAGTGCCGCAAGTGCTGCGGCGGCCATGGCGTGCTGCTATACAGCGGCGTGTCGCAGATGGCTCTGGATTACACGACGTACGTCACCGCCGAGGGCGACCGCATCATTCTGGAGCTGCAGTCGGCGCGCTACCTGATCCGCCAGCTGGACAACGCGCGCAGCGGCAAGCCGCTGTCGGGGCTGTGCAAGTACCTCGAGCCGTGCAAGGACCGCGCGTACGACCCCGCCGTGGAGCAGCGCTGCCACGTGTCCACCGTCGACGGTTTCAAGGACCCGGCGCTCCTGCTGCGCGTTTTCCGCGCGCGCGTGCTGTGCGCCGTGGTCGAAGTGGGCGACCGCTTCGAGGGCCTGCAGAAGGCCGGCACGCCGTTTGACGTGGCGTGGAACACGTGCGCGGTGGATTTGGTTCAGGCGTCGCGCGCGCACTGCCACTACGTGATGCTGGACAACTTCCTCGAAGCGGTGGCGTCCTTCGCCGACGCGGGCGTGAAGCGCGTCATGACCGACGTGGCGCGCCTGTACGCCTTGCAGAACATTTCCGAGGACTTTGGCTCGTTTGATCTCACCAGGCAGCAGCGCGCCCTCGTGCGCGCGGCCGTGCGCGATGAGATGAAGGTCATTCGCCCGGACATTAGTGCGCCTTTTTGCTTTGTACGCCGCCGAAACGAGAACTGACGACGACGCGGACAGTCGCGCTCACGGACGCGTTCGAGTTCCCCGACAACACGCTGAACAGTGCGCTGGGCAAGCACGACGGCAACGTGTACCCGGCGCTGCTGGCCGCGGCCAAGGCGTCGCCGCTCAACAAGACGGACCCCTTCCCGGGCTACCACGAGTTTCTGCGCCCGCAGCTCGACGTCGACTTTATCGCCGAAATGAAGAAGAAGCAGCGCCAGGGCGCCGTCGTGGGTGGCAAGCTGTGAGCTCCGCCCTGCGTGTGTGCCAGTTGGGGGCCAAGTGGGATTTTATTTTTTTTTTATAGCAATTTTCTACTCTCGTACCTACTCGTACTCGTACTCGTATAAAGGGGGAAAACGACTCAGAGTAGTGCGTAAACAAAACACACGCAACTTATATAGGCTATGATGACGCTGCAGGCCGCGTGACTGAGATGGCCCGCATCGACAGCGTTTTTGAGCCGAGCTTTTTCATCAGGGCGCGTTTCGAGTCGTTGCGCACGTGCGACAGGGACTTGCGCAGCTCACCCAGCGCGTGGAAGCCTGGCAGCGAGGCTGCCTCGTTGCTGGCTGGCGCAGGCTGCGCAGCCTCGTCGATGCGCTCCATGGCAAACACGGAAGGGTCGCCCTGAAACAGAGGGTTGTCGCTGGCGGCGCCTGCCGATCCCTTGGCGTGACTGGGCGCGTAGAACAAGTCGGGCGACGCAGGAACGGAATCCGCTGTGCTTTGCATCGCGGCAGAATCGGCACGCGTCGTGGACGACACCGCGTCGCTGTCCGGCCGCGAGTGCGTCGCTTCGCGCTCAATGGTCAAAAGAAAGTCTCCCGAGTCGGCAGCAGGGCGCGACTGCCTCGCTATCAGCATGGCGCGCGAAGGACTCAAAATCGACAGACGCTTTGGAAGGATGAGGTTGTCCCTCCAGTGCGGTGCCGCCGGCCCATCGCCGTCGTCGTCGTCGCCGCCGCCGCCGCCTAGGTGCGCGCCTAGCGGCATCTTTTCAGGCGTGTTTTGGCGGCGCGTGCGTCGTCGCTCCAACACGACGACGCACGTTTTCTTGCTGCCAGCGTTGGGGTCCCCAACAACAAAAACGGTTGGCTCCAGTAGATAACGTCAAAGATGAACACCTTTGCACGGCTGGCTGCATCACGCGTGACCGTTGACATTGAACGATGCCACGATTGCGGGGTGCAATGCCACTACTCGAGAGGCGCCAGTGCAGGCACCATGTTGGCAAGCAACCACGCTCGGCCCATGGCAAGGGCCACTTAGACTATTGGGCAATCACATCGAAAAAATACGCTCACAAAGCACCGCCCACTCTTTTTTTTAACGGGCAGGCACCGTTTTTTAAAAAAACGTAGCGATGATGACATCGGCGGAGCACACAACATGCAGCTCGAGCGCCCGCTGCCCGTCGTCTTTGTGTACTCGGCGCTCACCGACTCCGCGGCGAGCGGCGGCAATGACGCTTCGCTGCCCGCGCTGATTGCGCGCGAGCTCGAGTCGTCCACGGTGCCTCCGCGGTTGCGCGTCGTGCCATGCGCGCGCGATCACGCGCTCCCTCCGCGCAAGTCGCGGCCGCCCGCCGCGCTGGAGACGTACACGCCAGCGACCATCCTCAAGCGCGGCTGGACGCAAAAGCACCAGGAGGCCATTCCAGGATGCGTGGTGGTCACCGTCGAGGTCGGCGCGCTGTCGGCGCAGGCGGAAAAGGACGCGAGCGAGCGCTACGAGCGCGTGCGCGCCAACTGCGTCGCCGCGGGGCGCTCCAGCACGCCCGCGGCGTTGGTCATTACATGCGAGCAGGAAGGCGACCCGCTGACCTGGCCCGATCGCGCGCGCACCTTTCTGGGCAACGTGCGGCGCTACCTGCAGCGTCCACTGTCCGCCGCGCCGCCGCCGTCGCCCTCGGGAGCCGCGTTGCAGCATCGCGGCGAGGAAGCCAAACGCGTGCCGCCGTGCGCGCTGCAAGTCCTCGCACGCGGCTCGATGGACAAGGACGCCGTCGCGCGGCTGCGCGCGAGCGTGGCCGAGGCCGCCCTAGAGTTCTACAAGGGCGAAGTCGCGCGCATCAAGGCGCACCGCCGCGGCGACGCCAAGCGCACGGGCGCGCTCGCGCTCGCTGCCAGACACGAGTTTAAAACCGCGCAGCTCTACGAGATGCGCCAGGTCGCCGACAAGGCCGTGGCCCACTACTCCGACGCGTACGGCGCCATTGTGGCGTTGGCGCGCAAGCGCGAAGCCGAAGGCAGGCTCTCGGAGTACGCGCCCGCAGAGGTGCGCGCCGCGGCCGAGGCGATCCACCAGCGCCTGTGCGCACTGCGGCTCGAGGCTGGCGACGCGCGCGGCGCCCTGGCGCAGCTGCAAACGCACGAGCGCGCGATGCGCGCAGCCACGAGCGGCGCTGACGCAGAGTTCTGGGAGTGGATGTCGCGACAGCGCGTCGTCTTCGCCGGGCTGCTGTCGGCCACGCCGCTGAGCGTCGTCGTGCTTGGCGGCCTGGACGCGGCGACGCGCGAGCAGTGCGACGCCATGCACCACGTGGACGTCGCCGCCGAGCTCGCGAGCGACGGCCGCTGCCCGGGCACGCGCGCGGTGGACCTGCTGCAGCGGCTGCTGGACGCGGCGCGCAAGCGCAAATCCAGGGAGCGCCGCGAGGCGGCCTTGTTGGTGCGCATGGCGGACGAGAAGACGCGACTGGGCGACTCGGCGGGCGCCGAGGCTGACCTGCTTCGCGCGCTGAGCGTCGTGCGCGCTGGGCGCTGGGGCGCGCTCATCGCGGCAGTGCTGTCGAGGCTCAAGGTGCTGCCCGACCGCGCGTGGACGTTGGTGGAGGCGCAGCTCGTGCTCGGCTTGGCGCCCGCGCTCGGCGCCGAAGAGGCAGCGGCGCGGCTGCTGGCGCTGGCTCCCGTGGTGGGCCGCGTCGCGCTCGAGGCCGACTGCGCCGTGCTGGCTTTCGACGTGGAGCAAGGCTGTTTGGTGCTGCGCAGCGCGTTGCCGCTGGCCGTGCCAGTGTCGCGGCTGCTGCTGCTGGGTAGGGACCTCGATGTCGGCCAGCCCGTCGAGCTCGCCGTTGAGGCGTCGGCGGTGCGCCCCGGGGAAACGCGCTTGCGGCTGCCGTTTGCCCCCGTGGCCTTCATGGCGCACGAGCTCGTGCTCGAGCTCAGCCTCGGCGGCAAGCTGTGCGCTGCGCGCGCGCCCGCTGTGCTCGTCGAGGCCGACCACAGACGCGGCTCGGTGGACGGCCCGCTGCGGCGCGATTTAATCGCGCTCCCGGACGAGCTACTGGTCGGCGAGGTGGTGCGTACCGACCCTGGCTCGGTGGCTGTGCTGTCCACGTCGGATCCTGGGCTGGTGGAGGCGTTCCGCGACGAGCTCGACGGTGCTTGGTGCTTGCGCGTCGTCGACGCTTCTGCCGAGGGTGCGGCTGTAACCGTGCTCGCCGCCGACGCCGACGGGCAGGAGCAGCGCTGGTCGCGGCGCTGCGTGCAGCCGCTGGCGGTGACGAGTCCCGCAGTGGGCGTGGCCCAGGTCGAGTGCTGCGCCCAGGTGCCGCTCCACGTGGTGGCGCCGGTGCCGCACCCGTCTTTGCGCGGCGTGCTGCGGCCGGGCGAGGTGGTCGCGTTTGAGTGGGACGCGGCCGTGCTCGACGTGGCGCTGCGCCGCTGCGAAGGCGAGGGCGCGCCGTGGTGGAGCACGCAAGTCGTGCCGCCGGCGGCCACGGCGGCGCCCATGGAGCTGCTCGGCTTCTCCGCACTGGCGTCGCTGTCTCCCGCCCCGTGGATGCGCCTGGGCGCGCAGGGCTGCGAGGTGCGCGTCGTGCTGCGCTGCCTCCCCGGCACGACGCGGCGGGTGATGCTGCACGTGGCGGTGGACGCGTCGACGAGCGGGCTGGCGCTGCAGGGCGTCGAGTCGGCCTCGATGGACCTGCTGCCGGGCGAGGAGCGCGTGGTGCGCTGGGCTGCCGTGCCGGTGCGGCTCGGGCCATGCGCGGCTCCGGTGGTGACCGTGCAAGACCACGTCTCTGGCGTGCGCCACCGCGTGCAGTGCCTCGAGCGCGTCTGCGTCGTGTAATCTCAGTTACCTCACGCCCCTTTCCTCCGCCAAGGCGCCGTTGCGCCCTCCTGCTGCTGCGCCGGTGGCTGCTGCTGCTGCGTTGCGGGCGGCCGCGCGTCGAAGCGGCCGCGCGGCGGTCCATCAAAGCCGCCGCGCATCGTATCGGCCACCCGCGGCGGCCCGCGTGCGCCGCGCGCCGACGGCGGCACGTACTTGCCGCCCGCCTGCTGCTGCTGCTCGGGCTGCTGCTGATGCTGGTGTTGCGGCGGCTGCCGTTGCTGTTGCTCCTGCTGGCGATCCTGTTGGCGCTCGTGTTGGCGATCCTGCTGGCGATCCTGTTGGCGATCCTGCTGGCGCTCGTGCTGACGATCCTGCTGGCGCAGCTGCTCTTCGCGGTGCAGCTCCTCGCGGCGGATTTCCTCCTCGGCCTCGCGGATGCGCGCGGCCTCCATCTCCTGGCGCCGCTGCTGCTCCTCGTCCAGCTTCATCTTCCGGATCGCCTCCTCGCGACGCAGCCGCGCGCGCTCCAGCTTGTCGCGCCGCTTCATTTCCGCGCGCGCGTCGGCGCGCGCCTGCTTCTGCGCCTCAATGCTCCGCAGCCACGCGGGCATCACCAGCCGCTCGAACTCGGCCTTGCTCGCCATCACCGCCGCCAGTTCGCCCTTGCGACGCAGCCCGCGCTCGTGCTCTTCGCGCGCGCGCGCCAGCGTGCTGGCCTGGTGCGCGTCAAACGACCGGCGGTCCTCCAGCGTGTGCGCCGCGCGCTGCGCCTCGAGCAGCGGCCGCTCGGCCTCGCGGCAGGCGCGCACAAACACGTCGAGTCGGCGCAGCTTGGCCGCCGCTTTTTTCTCCACTTCGCGCAGCGCCGCGAGGCGCTTCTCCTGCAGCTCGCGCACGGCGCGCTCCTTGTCCTCCAGGCTCATGTCGCTCGGCAGCTCCAGCCCGCTCGCCGCCAGGCGGTTCTTCATGCGGATCTCGTTCTCCACGCGCTCCTTCTCCTCATGCTCGCGCCGCTGCTGCTCCTCGTGCGCCTTCTGCTGCCGCGCGGCGTCGGCGTCGGCGCGCACGCGGCGCGCGTGCTCCTCGCGCTCCTGCCGCTGCCGCTGCTGCCACTGCAGCACCGCGTCCACTTGAGCGCGGCGACGAGCAACGAGCTGCTTGCGCTCAGCCGCCACGGGCGCCAAGGACGCCACGGGGCGCGGCGCGACGGCGGTGGCGGCGGCGACGGGCGGGGCAATGAGGGCGGCGACGGCGGCCAGCTTGACTGCAAGCGAGGCGAGTGCAGTCTTGGCGCGCTCGTCCTCCTGCGCGCGCGAGATGAAGGCGAGCGTGCGCGAGGCGTGGTCGAAGCGCACATCGAGCGGGAGCTGGCGCGCGCGCACCGCCCGCAGCACGGCGCGCTCCGTGTCGACGGCCGACAGCCCCAGCAGGCGCGTGAGGCCGTGCAGCTGCTCGAGGAACATTTTCGAGTAAACGCGCGAGAGGGCGCTCACGAGTCGCACGACAACGAGGGCGTCCAGGTGCGCCGCGTAGCACTTGAGCTTGTCGTCGGCGCGCACCCACTGGATGAGACTGGCCACCGCGGGCACGAGGCCCAGAGGGTCAAACGCCGTGGCCTGCTCCAGCGCGGCAAAGAGCTCCTGCACCTGCGGCGAGCACTCGTGCAGCGCACGCGAGCCCGCCAGCGTGGCGATGACGTTGGCGCGCGACGGGTTGGCGTCAAAGCCCAAAAGCATGGAGAGCCGGCGGTCGCGCTCCTTGTCGAGCGACTGCGAGGAGACGGCGCTGCTGGCCGAGCTCGCGGGAAGCGGGATCGACAGCCCGGCGAGCACGACTTGGTTGGCCATAGCTTTGAAGTCGTCAGCCTTGAGGCTCTTGTTCTTTTCGCGCGACAAATCGTAGTACGCAATGCTCGAGTAAGCGTGGAAGAGCAGGTTGTCCGACATGAGGAAGAGCTGCGTCAGCTTGCTGTAGTACGTGGCCATTAGCTGCGCCGGGGGCTTTTTCTGCGTGAGGTCGAGGATTTTGTGAATGTCGCCAATGGTGGCAAAACCCTCGGTCCACTGGTGCAGCGCCGTGGCGGCCTTGAGCTGCTCGAAGCGCGTCGCGAGGTGCAGCTCGAGCGACTCGGCGGTGAGCTTGCCCTCCTTGCTAAACTTGATCATGTCTTGAAAGTGCAGCTTGAGGTTGGCGCACAGCTTTTTGAACTCGTTCTTGCGCTCGTGCGTCTTGCAAAACGCCAGCGCGCGGTGCGCCGTGGAATGGTACGCCGTTTCCAACCCCGGGTTCACCTTGAGCAAATCGAGGACGTTGCGCAGCACTTCCCAGGAAAACGTGAGCCAGGCTGAGACGAGGTTGGCGCCCTCGGCACGGCCGCGCTCGCGCTCCGACGTCATCGTGGCCAGCAAAAGAGCCTCGGGCGTCGAGCCCTCCTCCAAGTCGTCCAACACATTGTTGACGCGGCTCGTCGCAAGCACGGCGTTGAGCCTTTCGTCGGCAAGGTCAAACAGGTACTTGATAACAGACTCCAAAGACCTCGGAACCTTGTCGGAAATGGTGCGGTACGCGTGCAAGCCGTCGCGCGCCATGCCGGAATCCCGCAAATCCACGCACAGGCGAACAAAGAGGCGCGCCATTTGCTCGTGCGTCTGCGACCACGTGTGGAACAGCCGCATCGTCTCCTCCTTGTCCTTGGAATACGTGCGCTTGTTGTTCATAAAGTTGAGCGTGTCGTACAAGAGCAGCAGAGCGATTTGCTTCTGGCCCACTTCCACGTGCTCCTCGGCGCGCTGCAGCACATTGATGGGGTTTGAAAACTGCGCAATGTTCATTGTCATTTGGCGCGCGCGCTGCACGGTTTGAATATCGGGCGCCCGCGAGATGAGAAAAAAGCGCGTGGGTGGCCCGCGCTTTTGCAGAGCCGGCTTTTTTACTCGGCGCAGCCGCGCAGCCGCGCAGCCGCCAGCGAGGGGCCGTCGCAGCCGAGCGAGGCGAAGCGCGACCAAGAAGAACCAATGAGCAGCAGCGCGCCCGATGAAGAATACGGCGCCTCGCAGCCGTCACTGTACTTTTTTCTCCTCAAGGCTTTGATTGGCGCCCTCTCATTGGTTGTGCTCGCTGCGGCGTGGGTGCTGCGCCCGCGCGAGTGCTTTGGGATTTGCTACGTGGATCCGGTGCACCATGCGCTGCGGTGCCCGTCTTACGACCCGGCCGTTCTCTTTTACCATCGCACTGCGCACTCGGACGACGATAATGCGGTGCACGCGCTGCTGCGCGGTCAGGAATCCAAGGGTTTCAACCACGTGAGCGTCGACCCGTTCCCAGCCGTGGCCGCAGCTTTGTTGCCCGTGGACGAGGACGTTGCCATAACTTACCACAACGCGCTGTGTGGCGCGTTGGGCAAGGGCACACCATTGATGATGCGCACCAAGTCGAACCGCACGTTTTTCGAGGGCTTTACGTTTGCCATTGACTTTGAAGCCTGCCTTGGTCAAGGCAGTGCTGCCGTGTCCACGCTGGGGTTGGTGCGGCGACCTCGAGACTTGTTAGCCCACGTGTACGCGCAACAACGCAACGCTTCGCTGCCGTTTGCCGAATGCGTGCGCAACTCCACGTGCATCAAGACGCACGACCTCGATCGCTGGTGTGCCGTGCAAACGCGAAGCTTTTGCGGGTTTGCCGAAGAATGCTCCACAGCGCAAGGATTGGAGCGTGCCAAGCGCAACGTGGATTCTGCCGTACTCGTGGGCCTCGCCGAAGATCCCGTCGCGTTTGCTTCGCTTGCGCGACGAATATTACCCACGTATTTTGAATTTGTTTCCGTGTGGCCCGCGGCTGCGTCAGCGCTCAGTCTCCCGCGTGCCTCGCAAGTCGCCATCGATGAGTTGTGCGCAGTGGACAATGCATTGTACCTTCACGCCGCTCAACAGTTTGCCGACCGAGCGCATCGATGCGGCGTTCACGTCAAGTGGGACGGCAAGGACGCCAGGCGGTGGTGGTGGCCATTTTAACGTTTTTATAAACATGTGCTTGCTCGTTTGTCAATCGCCCCGCGCGGTCTCGCGCACGCGCGGTGCGCGCGCGGTGGCGGGAGCCCGTCGGGGGCTCTCTTTATAAGCTCGCGGGCCGCGCCGGGGGCGCGCGATCATGGCGCTGCTCAGGAAGATTGAGACGTCGGCCATCAGCCCGTCGTCATCGCCGCCAGCGGCAGCCTTACATGCTGCGCCAGCCTTTGCGTTGCCTGGGATTATGCCATTGCGAGCAGCTGCACCGCCGGTGGAGCTCAAAATGCTGTGCGCCACGTTCAACGTGAATGCCGCCGTGCCGTCGCCGGATGATTCCGCACTGGCTTCCTGGCTTGTGCGCTCGCCCACCTTGTGTCCAGATGTTGTCGCCATTGCGTTGCAGGAACTCGTGGATTTGAAGCAGATGCGCAAGTGCGTGGTTTTTTGCGTTCCGTATTTAAAAGATGAAAACAACGGGGAGGAATCTGACGCCCATGGGCAGCTATGTGGACAGCACGGACGCCGTTGGAACGTTGGATTTGTGGGCATCGCACTGTGTGTCAACGCTGGACACGGCATTTCCTACCGAGCGCTTCGCCGTGGTGCGGCAAATCTGCCTCGTGGGCATTGGCTTGATTATCTTGGCGCGGTTACCTCTCATTGCGGTGATCAAGGAAACGTCGACGTGCGAGGTAGGAACGGGCGCGTTTGGCGTCGTTGGAAACAAGGGAGCGTGCGCGCTGTCACTGCTGCTGCGCGGGCCGGAGCGCGACGTGAGCGTGGGCGTTGTGGCCGTGCATTTGTCTGCACATCAAGACGAAACGCAAAGGCGCAACCAGGATCTCGAGCAAATCTTCTCTCGCGTCGCGTTTCCTCCGTTGGGCATGCCGCTTTCTGTGCACGACTTTTGCATTGTGCTTGGAGATTTAAACTACCGTGTCGACGCCCCGTCGGTTGCGTACGTGGGCGCCTTGATTCGGCAGCGCGGCATTAAGGACCTCGTCGCTTTGGACCAGCTCACACGGGAAATGCGCATCGGGCGCTGCCTGTTTGGGTTTGAGGAGGGCGAAATCACCTTCCCGCCCACGTTCAAGTTCCGCGTTGGTTCATCGCGCTACAATGACAAGCGCGTGCCGTCGTTCTGCGACCGCGTCTTGTTCTGCGGTCCGGATGTCAAATGTCTCGGCTACTGGGCTGATTTTGGCAACATGCTATCGGATCACAAACCCGTGGCTGCGCTGCTCGCTCTGCCGTTTCCCGTGTTTATTGCCGCGCCGCCTGCGACGAACAACAACGTTAGCGTCCTCGGTCCGCATTCGCGGCGCATCGTCGTTGCCTCGCAGCGCTGGCGAGTTGCGCGATTTAACTTTGTCGCTCGCCACCGCGACGAGCTTTCGTTCAACAAGGGCGACATTGTCGAGATTTTACACGACCTTGCATCGTCGTCTTCGTCGGGATGGGCCAAGGCGCGCCTCGGTGACAAAGTCGGTCTGGTGCCTTTGAATTATTTGGAGCGGCTTCCGCGGACCCCGCGCAAGACTGCTGAAAGCCCGGATGTGGAGCGGGCGTCGTCGTTTGGTGACTTGTTGTAGCAGCACCGTTGCATTTTCTTGGCGCGCCTTTCACAATAATATGCCAGCACACTTTGGCGGTGGGGAATCACGATTCGGGCGCAGGCTTTGCGCGGTCCCTTTGAGCTTGGCGCTTGTCCATAGCGTAGTTGCGCTGCCGCACCGCGGCGACACTTTTTGGCTTTGACGCGTTGCCGGGCTTGCGCAGGGGCTTCCAGAATTGTTGTCCAGGAAAATCAGAGTCGTCTTGGTCGTCGTCCATTTGCACGGTCCGCTGAGGTGTCGGGTTGGTCGCCGGGGCTACCGTAGCTTGTTTGGCAACGGCTGCAACCGGGCTGCGCACAGCAACGACGACCCATGATTCGTCTTCTTCGACTGCACGCACCACGGCAGTAGTTGAAATCGACTCGAACGTTTCGTCATCGTCGCGATCAGAGTCGCTGCAGTCGTCCGATGACGACGCCAGCGCGGCAAACATATTGTCGCGCTCGCGCTGCCGAAATAAAAAAAGTGAAATTTAATTTTGCGTAAACAAGCCGCGCGCTCTCTCATCACACACACAAGCGCGCAAAACCGCGGGCGGACCGAGAAGGCGCTTCCGCAAACCGTCGCGCTGTCGTGCAGCTCAGCGGCGTCCGCTTGGCCCCCCCCCCCCCAGCCTTCTTGCTTTTTGGCGTGCGGCGTGCGGCGCGCGTGCACGCAGCAGTATGGAAGAGCACGATGATCTCGACGACATTTTGTCCGCAGCGCTGGACGAAGTCGTGATTGAAGAGGACAAGACGGCGAGCGCGTCGTTGCAAACTGCAGCGTCAAAAACGGCAGCGCTTCAGCAAACGGGTGCCGAGGCGGCCAAGTCACAAGCAGCCGCAAACCCTGGGGACGAGCTCGAGGAGCTTTTCAAGCTGTTTA
>Ga0302314_10018125_pt1 | contig 11752 bp, 10 predicted proteins | sample III_Palsa_N2_3_FD_200533 | JGI IMG/M metagenome (GOLD analysis project Ga0302314, IMG submission 200533) | Peat permafrost microbial communities from Stordalen Mire near Abisko, Sweden - III_Palsa_N2_3 | ecosystem: Environmental > Terrestrial > Soil > Palsa > Peat permafrost | place: Sweden...
CCGGCGGCTGGGGCCTGAATAAGGAGTCATGGACGGTCGCGACGGCGGACCGCGAGGCGTGCCCCGAACTCGTGGCCGACGTCGCCGACTGGCTGCGCTCCCTGGACGGCCTGTGTGCGCTCGCGCCGCTGGCGGCAAGCGGGATCTCCCGCACGGCGGCGCTGCTGGAGGAACTCGCCGTCGAGGCCGACATCGTGGACACTGGGCACCGCCTAGTGCACACCAGCGCACAGCCGATCGTCGGCCAGCTCCCGAGCGGCGAGGTGGACCACCTGCTGCTGTACGCGCCGTTCCACGACCAGCGCACGGCTGCTGCCCAGGAGCTCATCGCCACGCTGCGCCCGGCGCGGGTGACGCTCGCGGTCCAGTCCGGTGGCCGTACCGTTATCCAGCCGACCGCCCTGCGCCGGGTCATCGCGGCCGCCGGGATACCGGTGGAGATCGTCGAGGACACCGGGGAGCGGTACCGCCACGAGACGCTCATCGAGGCCGTTAGACCGGACGGCAGCCGGTGGGCCCTGACCGGGAGCCCGGACCTGTCCGTGCGCGCCCTGCTCACGCCTGCGGGGAAAGGCGGCAGCATCGAGGTCGGGGTGGTGTCGTGCCCGGCGGCGAGCCTGTTCCCCGAGGCGACAGGGCCGCTCCCGCTGGAGGAGGTCCCGGCGGTGCGGCTGCCGGGCAGCGCGCAGGCCCCGCAGGTCGACAGCGCTGTCTTGCTGGCCGCCGCCCTGGCGGGCGGCGGCCTTGAGGTGACGCTCGCACGGCCAGCGGCCTGGCCGACGCCGCTGGAGGCATCCCGGGCGGACGGCTTCGACGTCTGGGAGGCGATCGGGTCCGTGCCGGCCGGCGCCCCCAGCCATGTGCTCGCGGGCGCGGGCCTGCCAGGCGGAACCCGGGTGCGGTGCGCGCGGAACGCGGGCCGCGCCCCGGGGCCGGTCGTCTTCGTCATAGACCCGGAACTTGCCGTGCTCCGGGCACGGTGGCACACCGCGCGCGCCCAGGCGGGGCAGCCCGGGCCGGCCGAGCTGATCGTCGATGCGCGGCTCCTGGAGCGCTGGCTGGCTGATGCCGGCTCGCTTGCCGCCACGCACCCGGGCGACGCGGCGGGCCGCGGGCCACTCCTGGACGCCGATGATGAGGGCTGTCTTGAGAGCGCCGACGACGCGCAGACCAGCCTCGGCACCGCGATGTTCCGCCTCGCCCTAGGCGAGCTGCCCTTCGGCCTGATGGACTCCGCGTTCGCACGCGCCCGCCATCTGCCCGGACCAGAGCGCCGCAAAATCCGCCAGCTGCTGACGGCAGCCACAGTCAAGCAGGCAGCCCCCCAGCCTGCCATCGCCCGCCTTGCCCTGCTCGCCCTCGTGCTGTGCGGGGCGAAGGCAGGGATCTGGGACGGCCCGCAGGGGTCGGACGGTTGGGTGTCCGTCTGTGCGGGGGCGGTCAGGAACCTGGTCCGTGATGACCTCCCGGAGCGGCTGGTCGCCGCGGCCGCGAGCTGGGCGGCCCTAGCCATGTACCTGATGCACGAGCATCGCCCGGCGGGCGGGCGGGCGCCGGAGGCCGCCGCGTACGAGGAAGCTCGCGCCGCCGCGGCTCTCCTGCTCCCCCGCTCGAGCGCGGCGCTGGTCGCTGAAATGGCCACGCCGTTCACGAACGGGAGCGGGTTCCCGGTCGACCCGGACTCGGTCATGCACGTGACCGGGCTTGTCACCCAGGATGACCCGCTCGCCGACGTGATCGACGCGCTGGCGTCGGCAAGGCCGGATTGGTCGGTGCACAGGCACGACGGCCGGCTGCTTCACCTTCAGTCCGGCGGCCGGGGCACTTTCCTGCACGCGGCGGAGGCCCTAGAGAGCATGCCGGACGGCACGGACGCCGCCGTCTGGGCAACGGGTACGACGCCCGCGTGGGCGATCGCGGTCCGGTTCGAGGGCGCCCTCGTCCACGTCGAGAGCGACGCCAGGGGCCAGCTCCTGTGGCGGCACTACCGGCTGGGCCCGCTGGCCACGCCCACCGCGCTGGCCCGCAACCCGGAACTGGCGACCCGGTCCCGCATCAGCCATGGCGCCCTCAAGAACCCGTTCCCCGAGGCCATCCGGGCACTGCTAGCAACGGGAGTTGATCTGGCGGGCGGAACGCCGTCGGACTGCCCGGACTAACCAGCCGTAAGGATTACGAGCGACCCTAGCCAAGGGGGAGCGCGTGCGGGGCTTAGCGCAGATCAAACCGTTGGCGCTGCGCGTCATCTGGGTAAAGTCGTGCTGTGCCAGAGTTGCAGCGCCTGCGAGCCGGCCATGCCCCGGCGGTCCTCGCCTTCGAGCTGGCCAACCGCGTCTACTTTGCCGCCTCGGTCTCCGACCGCGGTGATGAGTTCTACGATCGGTTCACCGAGCGGCACAGTGCCTTGCTGGCCGGGCACGAGGCCGGCATCGGCGCCTTCTACGTACTCGTCGCCGAGGACGGCTCGGTCCTGGGCCGGTTCAACCTGTACGACTTCAAGGATGGCACCGCAGTACTCGGCTACCGGGTCGCGCAGCACGTCGCAGGCCGCGGCGTGGCGACCGCGACCGTCCGGGAGCTGTGCGATCTGGCGGCGGCGCAATACGGGCTGCGCACGCTCAAGGCGGCCACCTCCCACCAGAACACCGCGTCACAGAAGGTGCTGGCCAGGGCTGGGTTCATCCCGGTCGGCCCGGCCGGGCCGGCCGACCTCGGCGGTAAGCAGGGCACCTGGTATCAGCGTGACCTGGTGCAATCCCTCAGCAGTTCCTTACTGGTTCGTGGTTACGCCGTGCCGCGGTCATGCGGCCCGGCGAGGTTCTGCTGCCGGGGGTGGCGTTCGAGGTAGCGGGCGTGGCCGGCATCGGCGTCGCAGCTCCACTTGTACGGATGCGCGGTCTCGTTGTGCCGGATGGCGAACTCGGTGATCTGGGCTTCGGAGTGCTCACGGGAGGTGAAGTCGCCGCGCGGCTGGCTTTTCCCCCGCCTCGGCCACGGTAACCACGGAGACGACGAAGGATCACGTGGCTGCCTTCCTGGCCGATACGGCGGGGCTGCGGGTCACCGGGGACGGACAGCGCAGCGGGTGGCTGACGCTGCCCCTCACCGAGGAGAGCGCGCTCCCGACGGCGGTCGCCGACGTAATCGCCGGACTGGTGGCCGTGACGGCCACTTTGCGGCCCGGCCTTCAGTAGCTGACCATGACTTCTGCACTACCGTTCGCAGCTCAGCGAAACTACCACTCACATAATAGATAAGATCCCATTCGCAGGAGCAGTAGGATACCGCTCGCAGCACCGAGCCCGACGCTGCCACTGGGGTCGTCTCTCCAGGAGAGACGGCGACGCCGTCCAGCCGATGCTGCCCGATCTCGGCCTGGCGGCGATGCGGTTCGCAATACTGGTTGCGCATATTGCCTGGTTCTGCGGCGACCGGCGGATCACAGCCTGTGCACGTCACTTTCCGCCGCGACCAGCGCGCAGTCAGGTCGCTACTACAGTACCGACAATACCACTGAAGATTGGTACGGCCGGAATTAAGAAGGAGACACATCGGTTGGCCGTTTGAACATGAGGACCGGAACGCGTTGCGCGGTTTGGCCCCAGGCAACATCCACTTCCCCTACTGCTTCCCAGCCTTCTTCGCCGAGCTGCTGAATCTGAGTGAAAAATTTATCCCACAGGACGGGGAAATTGGAATCGCCTATATGCAATCTTATGAAGCTGTACTCCCAACGTGTCATGTGCGCAGCCTATAGGCTTCCCATGACTTTGACCTGACTTGTAGGTGTAGTAGGTGACCTGGTCGCGGCGCTTGTCCTTCGGCCCGGCGGGCCTGGGCTGGGTGAAGACGTGCCCGTCGAGATCTCCCCGCCGGGTGCTCACGCCGCCACTGCGCAACCTGGTAAGGGACGTCGGGGACTTTCATGCCGAGGACGAACGACAGCCCGGCTGCCTCGATGGCCTTCATGTTCGCGTCGGAGATCATCCCGGCGTCCGCGACGACGGTGACGTCCGGGAACTGGTGGGCGGCCATGAACTTCTCGATGGCCGGCAGCATCGTCTTCGTCTCGGCCTTGTTCCCCTCGAACGCGGACACCATCAGCGGCAACCTCGCCTGTTCCGCCAGCAGGCCGATGGTGATCTGCGGCTCCAGGCGGCGCTCCTTGGAGAAGCCGGGCTCGCGGAAACCGTCGCCTTTGTCGGTCTCGAAGTAGAGCGCGGGCACGTCGTAGAGCACGAGGCTGCCCGGCCGCCACCCGCTGCCGGGCCGTGGCTTTCGGGGCCTCCAGCTCGGCCTCGTCGTGCGCCGACCCCAGGTGCTCGATTTCCCTCGACCCGCGCTGCGAGGACCGCACAACCTGGACCGCGACCGCCCCCGAGGCGGTCTTCACCGTGCGAACGTACGCCACCAGACGAGGGTACGAGCCTGGTTTAGGCTTCCGATGACTTTGAAGGTACTACCCATCGGTGTCCAGGGACCGGCGGCGGATCGCCTCCCCGGCGGCCTCGTCCAGCCGTGAGACCAGGCGCCGGGCCGCGGCCCTGGCCTCGCGCTCGGTGGCCCGGACGATGACGTGCGCGCGAAAGCCGAAGCGCAATTCGCGGCCGTAGCGGGCAGCGCGGGCTCGCATGTCCTTAAGGACGGCGTCCGTCCCGGCGACCGTGTCCGGCCACATCAGGTACACGTCGGCTGCCTGGGCCGCGACCTCGCGGGCCGATTCGGACAGGCCCCCGAAGTAGAAGGGCGGGCAGCCGCGGGCCGGCCGCAGCCGCGGCGGGTCCAGGGGGGCCGCGTCGAAGAACTCGCCGCGGACGTCGACCCGGCTGCCGCTCAGCACATCGCGCAGGACGCGCATGAACTCCAGGGTGCGGCGGTATCGCGGGGCCGATTCAAGGGCCTGGCCGGGCAGGTCGGACGAGATGATGTTGACCGTGAGGCGGCCGCCGAGCATCTGATCGATGGTCGCGAGCTGCCGTGCGAGCTGCGGCGGCCACATCTCGCCCATCCGCACGGCCACCAGCAGCTGCATCCGCCGCAGCATCGGCGCGATGCCGGCCGCGAAGGCGACTGAGTCTATCCCCATGGCATAACCAGAGGGCAGCAGCAGGTTGTCGTAGCCTGCCTGCTCCGCGACCAGGGCAATGTCGCGACAATGCTCCCAGCTGGACAGCAGCCTTGCCTCCGGCACGCCGAGGAACTCGTAGTCGTCGTCGCACAGCGCGCTGAACCAGGAGACCTCACAGCCCATGCAGCCAGTATCCCCGTCCGCCACCAAGCCCGTCACCAAAGGTAACCACAGGCCGAACGACTTTCCTCACGGAAGGGCGCCGACCGCCGACTCTGTCTCTACCAACAGGTGTGTCGATGGACCTCTCCGCCGCGCACAGATGTCCCGTTCCGGGTTACGCCATCGACGACGTGATTTTGTTCGTGAGTTTTGGGCTCTGACCCACATCTCGTGATGATAACGGCGAGTCTACATGGGCTAGGCGCCGGATATATCCAGGTAAACATACCAAGATCGAACTAATGCTGAAGGTTTGACCGCCTGGAGGCGGTCAAACCTTCAGCACTATCGAATGGGGCGACCAGTGATGGTCCCCGGTGTCCGCCCGCACCAAGATCAAAACGTTACGTTCACGTTATTTGGCCAGGGCCGAGTTTTGACCGCAGTTGCTTGTCAGGTGTGACCGCGGTCCCGTCTGGGTGAAGTTGCTAGTCGTGAGTTCTGATGTCCCGTCTCCGGTAAGTCGGCCCTGTCTCACTGAAACCAGCCCATTGTTGCCTCAGTCTCAGTAGTTGTTATTTTGGCCCGCTGGATCCAGGCGGAGGTGACCTCGGCTGCAAGCCGGCAGGTCGGTCGGTCCCAGGTTGCCGCTGGTGGTGTTGAGGTGACCTGGGCTGATCCTGCTGGAACCGTCCGTGGTTAGCCGTCGTCAAAGACGGCATGAGACGCATGTCGTCGCGGGTCCGCCGGTCGGCTCGTCGCCGCCGGTTTCTGATGGGGCTGGATGCGCGTGAACACTGAACGCGGGCATCGTGGCGGGTCGGTCTTGGCGATGATCTGCGGAGCCCTGGCCGTGCTCGTGGCTGCCGGCTGTGCTAGCCCGGCGAAGTCCCCGCCACTGGTGACCGGGGCCTGCTCGGCTCAGCCACCGGGTTGTGGCAGCGCGCAGGGGACGGCGAAGAGCCTGGCGGGCTTCACCTGGTCGGCTGCCCCCGTCCCGCAGCTTTCACCGCGGACCGCGCAGGCGTCGGTGTGGACCGGTACCGAGTTCCTCATCTGGGGCGGATCGGAAGAGAATCAAGGGCTGATGGTGGCCGGCGACGGCGCAGCGTATGACCCTGTGACCCGCGCTTGGACGCCGATGCCGGCATCCCCGCTGTCACCGCGGGATGGCACCTTCGCCGTGTGGACCGGGACCAAGGCGCTGTTCTGGGGCGGCGGGAACGAGAACGGCTCGCTGCTCATGGACGGGGCGAGCTACGATCCGGCCAGCGGGACCTGGGCGATGCTGCCTGCGGCCCCGCTGCGGCCCGACGCTCAGGGCGGGCAGGCGGTCGTGTGGACCGGCACGCAGATGGTAGTGATCCAGTCTGGGGTGGGCGCCGCCTTCGACCCGGCCACCAGCTCGTGGACGACAGTGCCGGCACTGCCTCAGGTCGCCGGCTGGCAGCCCTACGCGATCGGGGCCGAATGGACCGGCAGCGAAGTCATCACCTGGGTCGCGAGCCGCCCGCCGGCTGTCAACGGCATCATTGCCAGCGGCTATTATTTCGCCGCGTACTCGTGGGTGCCCGGAAACCAGGCATGGACCTCTGTTCCCAGCCGGCCGGACTACAGTAGTTTCCCGTTCGGCACCGCCGCCCCTATCCGCGGTCGGCTCCTGTTCCTCGGCGGCAGCAGCTGCCCGCCGGGGGTCACGTGCCCAGCTCAGGACTTCTTCGACGGCGCCTGGTTCGGCGCCTCGTCCGGGATGTGGACCGGCCTGCCGGATGCTCGTGTTCGTGACGCCCCCGGACGTGAGAAGAAGCCTCACGCTTGCCTCCCGGGCGCAGCGGTCATGACGCTCTCCTCGAGGGTCGAGAGATCCGGTACATGAGAAGACAGACTGGACACCACAGCGAAACTCATCGCCGTTGCGACCCGTCAGCCCCCCGCACGCACACCAGCAGAAGAGGACGTCCGGTCGGCTGATCTGCTCAGTCTCCAGCGCAGATCAGCCCGTTCTGTGCTCCTGAACTGACGATCGCGGCGGTTGTGGTGGGCGCGCCTAACGGCGGCTACGCGCGGCATGTTCGGTCTCCCTGCCCACCGTCCGTTACGGCAGCCACAGTGCCTCCGCGTCGGCCGGAGCCGCCACGGTGAGCATACCGAGGCTGCCTTCATCGAAGTCCCCCGCTGGTTAGCCGCCCTGTGCGTTCGGGCCGGGTGCCGGGTTCCGCTCGGGCATGCTTTGGGCACAATCTGTGCCGTGGTGCCTTCTGCCGTATGCCGGCTGGTGGATGAGTGGCGGGCTGCGGGATCGCCGCCGCAGGTCGGGATCGAGTGGCCCCGCCAGCGCTGGGTGGACCAGTTCCCCGCGCATGCCCAGGGGCTCGCGGCCCTCCCGGGCCGACTGAGCCGCCAACTGGTCCGCCAGGCCTGCCTGGACGCGGCCGGCACCCCGGCGGCTGCCCTGGATGCGTTCATCGCCGTCATGGCCTGGGGGTACGGGCGGGTGGGATACGGTCCCTTCCGCGTCCGGCGGGTGCTCGCGTCCGTCCCCGACCCTGGCGAGCGTCTCCAGGTCGCCGCCGGCGAGCTGGCGCGCGGCGGTCCGGCGGCAGCGTACGCGCTCCTGGGCGACGGCGGCGTCCCGCGGCTGCCAGGCCTGGGACCTGCGTTCGGCACCAAGTTCCTGTACTCGCCGTCGTCGTCGAGGAGTTGCTCGCGGCTCCGTTTCAGCACCGCGAGGTCAACTGTGCGGCGCTGACCGTCACCAGCGCGGACGGCATCGTCCCGTCGGCCCCGGCCACTCCGGCTGGCCGCCTGGTGATCGTAGGCCTGGCAGGCGAGGCCTGCCCGCCGGTCACGCAGTCGGGCTCCTGGGCACGTCACCCGTCCAGTCAGGAGCAGGCGACCGTGACGGCGACGGCCGGCGAGCTCGCAATCGCGACTAGCCGTCCCACCGGGCCAAGGAGGTTGTGGCGGGAAGAGCTGGGCGGGTTAGCGCATGAGGCGGCGAACGAGGTGATTGCCGAAGGCAAACCTAATGGTGGACTCAAGGGTCTTGACAGTCTTATCGGCGTAGGGGTACCAGATGTTTTCCTTCTTCAGGCCCCAGCGGTCGATCAGGATAGGCAGCGCGTGCGTGTAGCTGCGAATCGCGTTGAGGCCGTTGACCTGCCCCAGCCCGCTGTCCTTGCGACCGCCGAACGGCGCCTCGGGCACGCCGTAAATCACCGACGCGTCGTTGTGCACCACCGATCCGGTCTTGAGCTGCTTGCCGATCCGCATGGCCTTCTTGGGGTCCTTGGTGAAGACGCTGCCGCTCAGGCCGTACCTGGAGTCGTTGGCCAGTCGCACGGCCTCGTCCTCGTCCGCGGCCCGCATGATGGCGACCACCGGGCCGAAGGTCTCCTCGCTCATCAGGTCCATGTCGTGGGTCAGGTCGACAACGACGGTGGGCTTGTAGAACAGGCCCTTGCCGGTATCGGCCCCGCCGCCGACCAGGATGGTCGCGCCCTTGGCCCTGGCGTCCTCGACGTGGCGGCTGACGATGTCGAGCTGCCGGTCCCAGAACAGCGGGCCGACGTCGCTGCCCTGGCCATAGGTCACCGTCGCTGCTTTCTCCTTGACCAGCTTGATGAACTCGTCGGCGACGCTGTCCACCACGTAGATGCGCTCGACACCCACGCAGACCTGGCCGCTGTTGAACATCGACAGGTACACCGCGCCGTTGGCGGCGCGTTCCAGGTCGGCGTCCGCGCACACGATCATCGCGTCCTTGCCGCCCAGCTCCAGCGAGCATGGAATGAGCCGCCCGGCGCAGGCCGCAGCGACCTTCTTGCCGGTACCGACGCTGCCGGTGAACGAGATCTTGTCGATGTCGCCGCTGACCAGCGCCGCGCCCGACTCGCCGTCGCCGTGCACCAGCTGCAGCACGTCCTTGGGCACGCCCGCCTCCCACAGCACCCTCGCGGCCCAGCCTCCGGAGTGCGGGGTGACTTCCGATGGCTTGAGCACCACCGCGTTGCCCGCCAGCAGCGCCTGCACGGTCGGGTTAATCGACAGCACGAACGGGCCGTTCCAGGGCGTGATCACGCCGACGACGCCGAGCGGCTGGTAGTGGATGTAGAGCTTCTTCAGCGGCTTCAGGTAGCCGTGCAGGCCGATCCGCTCATCAGCGAGATCCTTGGCGGCACGGCCAGCCCAGTAGTTGATGAAGTCGCAGGACGGCACGATCTCGATGGCTAGGGCCTCGACCAGCGGCTTGCCGGATTCCCCCTGGACCGTCGCGCAGATCTCGTCCTTGTGGGCCAGCAGCACGTCCAGCGCCCTGGCGATGACCGCGGCCCGTTCTGCCGCCGGGAGCGCCGCCCAGGCAGGCTGGGCCGCGCGGGCCCGCGCGATTGCGGCGGTGACCTCGTCCGGCGTGCTCACGGTGATCTCGCCGACCCATTCCCGCGTCGCAGGGCTGGCCAGGCCGAGCCGGCGGTGGCCGTCCGAGGCGGGCGACAAGGCTTGCACAATGGCCATGACAATTCTCCTCAAACCCGCGACCAGATTTGGAACACGTTCTAGTTTTTCGAGCGTAACGCATGCGCGATCGCCCCGCGAGATCGCGGCACCGTCCTCATGATGCCGACATCAGGACGCGCGTGGCCGCCCGCCGCCGACAAGCTGACGGCCCCCAGCCAGAATCACTGCCTGATGGAAGCGGCTAGGATGTTTTCGTGTCCGGACTGGTACATATACGACTGGTCATCGAGGCCGAGCTCGATCTCCTCGAGTTGCTTTACGTGGATCCAGGCGAGGCGTCGCAGTACGGGTTTTTTGGTTACCAGAATCCAGGCGGACTACGCCGGCACTTCGCGGAGAAGGGGTTCATCTCCGAAGACCACGGCAGGCTGGCCGTGGCGCTTGGCGGTGCAGATGAGGCCGGCGAGTTCATCGGCGAGGTCAGCTGGCACAAGGCGCAGACAGGTCCGAACTCCTTCAGCTGGAACATCGGGATCGGGCTGCTCGCCAAGGCCCGGGGGCAGGGATACGGCACGCAGGCACAGCGGCTGCTGGCGGAATACCTGTTCGCGCACACCCAGCTGAACCGCGTCGCGGCCGAGACTGACGTCGGCAACCTGGCCGAGCAGCGGTCGCTGGAGAAAGCCGGTTTCACCCGCGAGGGCATTCTGCGCGGGTCCTGCTTCCGGGCTGGAAAGTGGCGGGACATGGCGTCCTACTCGATTGTGCGCGCGGACGTGGATCTCGGCTGACCTGCGGCAGGATGCACACTAGGCGCTGGCCGGAGCGGGCTTCGGCCAGTCATCCCGGCTGGGCCGCTTCGGCAGCCTGTTCCAGCGGGCCAGCATCATCACCGGCTTCGCCTGGCTTACGGCCGTGTCGGCGCGCGCACTCCAGCGCACGCTCCCCGGCCCCGCCGGAACATCCTGATATGCACCCCCGAGTCGAGGAGCACTCAGGGAACCTCCGCCTCAATCAGGCGGTTAAGGCACGTCTAACGGGGTGCACGACGGCTAACAGCCGACAGTCCCGTCGATGAGTTCGCGGATCAGGTCGGCGTGCCCGTTATGGCGGGCGTATTCCTCGATCATGTGGACGTAGATCCACCGGAGGGAGCAGGGTTCGCCCCTTCGCGTCAGGCCGGCATCGCCGAGGCCGCGGGCAGCGGCCGCCTTCCGGCTCGCCTCGCACTCGGCCTGCCATGCCGCCAGGTCCTCCTCCCAGCCGGCACTGTCGAGGGGGATCATCTCGCTGTCTTCTGCCGCCGGGTCGTACCAGATGTAGGGCGCATCTGGCTGCCGCTGCAGGACCCGCCGGAACCAGGAGCGCTCGACCTCGGCCATGTGGCGGACAAGGCCATGCAGGGAGAGCCGGGAGGTTGCCACGGGCCGCTCCTTGCGAGCGCGGTCGTCAAGACCCTCGCACTTGAGCAGCAGTGTCGTCCGGTGGAACTCCAGCCACGCCTCAAGCATCTCGCGCTCGCCGAGGCCGTCCATCGGCGGCTCGGCACGCCTCGGGTCGGCAAGGTCTCCAGCCATGAGCCGAAGACTACCAACACCCATGGTTCCCGCCCGGACCGGCCGCGCCGCCTCGCGGGTGAGGCCGACCTTGACGGGGTAAGAGTGGATGAACTGCTCAGGCAGGCCCTCGATACTTCCAGAACAACTCCCCCGCATGCGCTATCACTGGTTCCAGGCTCCCCGGTAGCCCGCGCGGCCGACTGTTACGATCCGGCCGTGGATGACCTGAGTTGGGCCACTATCTGACCCGAGCCGACGCCGCGGGGCGCTGGCCCGTGCTTCTCTCTTCGTGAGAGCTGAACGTGCGCACGAACGATGGCCCGGCCGGGCCGGAAGCGGAAGAACCCCGAGATGATGCTGACCATACTGAGAACCGCGTTCCTTGCCTACGTGCGCGTGCTCCTGTGCCTGCAGGGCATGTTCCTGGGGTTCTGGGCGTGGGCCTTGTGGCCGGTCCGGGAGACGCCCACTCAGTTCTGGGCGCCGCTCGGCCTCGCGCTACTCT
>Ga0302314_10018133_pt1 | contig 11751 bp, 10 predicted proteins | sample III_Palsa_N2_3_FD_200533 | JGI IMG/M metagenome (GOLD analysis project Ga0302314, IMG submission 200533) | Peat permafrost microbial communities from Stordalen Mire near Abisko, Sweden - III_Palsa_N2_3 | ecosystem: Environmental > Terrestrial > Soil > Palsa > Peat permafrost | place: Sweden...
TCAACGCGCCGCGAGGGCGGCGATCGCCGCGCCGATTCGCCGGATGCCTTCGACCAACGCCTCGCGCGACACGGGCGTGATCGCGAGCCGGAAATTGTGGTCGCCGCCCGATGCGGCGTAGAACGCTTCACCGAAGAGAAACGTCGCGCCGAGGCGCTCGGAGGCGTCGAGCAGCGCGCGCGCCCGCATTTCGCGCGGCGCCGTCGCCCAAAGATAGAAGCCGCCGCCGTCGCCGGCCAAGCGCATCGATTTCGGCCAATGAGCGGCGATCGCTTCGCGCGCGATCCTGCGGCGGGCGGTCAATTCGTCGCGCAAGCGCAGCACGTGCGCGTCGTAAGCGCGAGTCAGGAAGTCGCACACGCCGGCCTGAACGTAGAGGCTGGTGGCCATGTCGTAGGATTGTTTGCGCAGCAGCAGCCGCTCGAAGATCGTCTTCGGTGCGGTGAGCCACCCCAAACGCAGCGAGGGCGCGATCGTCTTCGAAAATGTGCTGAGGTAGATCACGTACTCGGGCGAGCGGGCGACCAGCGGCGGAAGCGGCGGTTGCGCTAGCTCGCCGTATGGATCGTCTTCCACGATCGGCACGCGAGCCCGTTCGGCGAGCGTAATGAGCCGGTCCCGACGGTCCGCATTCATCGTGACGCCCGTCGGGTTGTGCAGCGACGGCATCGTGTAGATGAAGCGCGGCCGGCGCGTGCGCAGGATCGCCTCGACGTGATCGACGCGCATGCCGCCGGCGTCAACGGCGACGGGAATGGCACGCAGGCCGGCGATCTGGAAAATCTGCAGAGCGCCGGGATACGTCGGCCCTTCGACGATGATCTCGTCGCCCGGCTCGGCAAGCGACTGGGCCACGAGCGTGATGCCTTGGGTCGACCCCGTCAACATCAGGACTTCGCGCGCCTGGGTCGCGCAGCCGCGCTTGCGCATGCGGGCCGCGACCGCTTCGCGCAAAGGCGCGTGACCCTCGGAATTGCCGTACGAGAGAACGTAGTCCGGATCGCCGGCCACCCGCGCGAACGACTTGGCGAGGCCGGCCAATGGTGACGGGTCGACCGGCGGAACTCCCGGTACGAAAGAGATCCTTTCGCCATGCTCGGTCGCTGCGAGTTCGCCTAGGACCTGCGGAAACGAGCCGACTCGCCAGGGCGGCAGCGTGATCCACCACGGAACGTCGGGCGCACGCGCCGGCTGTCCCGCCGAGCGCGCCACCCGCGAACCCGACCCGACGCGCTGCTCGATCAAACCGTCGACGACCAGCTCCCGGTAGGCGTGCACGACGGTACTGCGATTGACGTTCAGCTTTTCGGCCAAGGTACGTTCGGGCGGCAGGCGAGTCAACTCCGGCAACGTGCCGGTCAGGATCGCTTCGCGCAGTTCTTCGTAGATCTGCTGGTAGATCGGAACGATGCTTTCGCGGTCGATCGTCGGCATCGTCGCAGGCCAGCCAAGCTCGCGCATTGGATGTGCCTTCGCCGCACGATTGGATGGTTCCGCGCCCTGCAGTCGCCGTTGGATGCGCGGCGGGCGGTAGGCTCTTCTGCGCGGCGAACCTGGGTCGGCGTGGAACGCTGGCGAGACCCGGCCCTGACCGCCACGCTGATCGTGCTGCTCCTGGCGGCGCTGCTCTATCCCTACCGTCACGGACACGCGGCGCAAGTCGCCGACACGAGGCTGGTCATCAGCGACTTCGCGGCCTTCTACTGCGGCGCGCTCGTGCTGCGGCAGGGCGAGGACCCGTATTTGCTGGCACCGCTCAAAGCGTGCGAAGTCGAGCGCGTCTACAGGCCCGGCGGGCAAACGTACGAGCAGCACGGCGGCATCGACACCGCGCCCCAAGCACCCTACACGTTGATGCTCTACGAGCCGTTCACCGCGCTAGGATATCGCGTTGCCGGGCTGCTCTGGCTCGCGTTGCTGGTCGTCGCTACGCTCGTAACGGCAGCCTGGCTCGGCCGGCTGATCGGCCAACCCTATTGGCTTGCGCTCGCGTTCTTGGCGCCCGGGTCGTTTATCTGCTTCATCTACGGCCAGACGCAGCCGCTCGTAACACTCGCGCTCGTCGCTTCCGCGCTGCTGCTGAAATCCGGCAAACCGGCCTGGGCCGCGGCTGCGCTCGCCCTCACCTTGATCAACCCCCAGGTGGGGCTGCCCGCGGTCCTGGCAATTCTGCTGTGGTCGCCCCGCGGTCGAGCGGCCGCGATCGGGCTCTGCCTGGCGGTCGCGGGAATCTCGCTTGCGGCCGGCGGCTGGGCGCTCAACGCCGAGTACTACTCACGGGCGCTTCCGGCGCAGGGTTTCGCCGAAATCACGGTCCCATTCCAATACAGCTTGACCGCATTGCTGTCCGCACTCGGCGTAGCCGACGGACCGGCTTTGCGCCTGGGCTCGCTCCAATACGCAGCCATGGCGACGGCGGGCGTGCTCCTGGCCGGGCCGCTCGCACGCCGCATCGGCAGCCCCGCACTCGTGCTGTTCCCGCCGGCTTGCGCGGTCCTGGGCGGATTGTATATCCACCTCACCCAACTGCAGAGCGCCGTTCCGTTCGCGCTGTATTTGGCGGCCAACGTGCCCGAGAGCGACGCTTGGGCCTGGCTCGGTGCAGCGCTGGTCGCACTGCCCTGGCCCGCGGCGCGCGAAAACAAATTGCTGTTGGGGGCCGACGCCGCGATCGTCTTCGCTACGTTGAGCGCCATCGCGCGCCGCAGCTCGCTCGGCCGGAGGGCTCTGGCAGCTGCCGCGGTGTTTGCGCTCTACGTTGCGCTGGGACCGCTCGAGCGGCGCGTTCCCCCCATCGCGCTGCACGGACTCGAACCGCCGTCGTCGGTAGCCGCAGCGGGCTACGACCCAAGGCTGGCCGGCACCGAAGAAGCCGTCTTCGCGCGCGCCGACCCGGCGCAAAACGGCGCGAAGCTTTCCAGCCTGCTCGAGCGCATCCCCGGCTGGTTTGGACTGATCATGATCTTCGCGGCCGGCGTGGCGGCCAGGACCACCAAAGTCGAACACTAGGTACGACTTTTGCAATAGGCGGCAAAGCGGGGGCCCGCGCCGCAACGTCGGCGCGGGGGCGCGCAGCGCAGTTTTCGGCGCGCTAGCGCCGAAAGCGAAGCGTAGCGCCAGGCTCGGCGCAACGTGCCGAGCCTTTCAAACGAAGCGCCCAGGCTCGGCGCAACGTGCCGAGCCATTTAAACAGGAGATGGATGTGGCGAATACGGTTGATGCGATTGTGATCGGGGCGGGGCCGGGGGGATACCATGCGGCGATCCGGTTGGGTCAGCTCGGGAAGTCGGTCGTCTGCTTCGACCGCGACGAAGTCGGCGGCGTATGCCTCAACTGGGGTTGCATTCCAACCAAGGCGCTGCTGCACGTCGGTGAAGTCGCGCGCCACATTCGGGAGGCCGACAAACTCGGTTTGAAGGTCGCGGCTCCGGAAGTCGATCGCGAGGGCGTCGCCAAGTTCGCCGAAACCGTCGTGAAAGCCAACGTCGGCGGCGTCAACCAGCTCTTCAAGAGCAACGGCGTCAGCTTCGCGTACGGTGAGGCTTCGTTCACCGGCCCCAAGAGCGTGGCGCTGAAGAAGCGCGACGGTTCGACGGAGACCTACGAGGCGAAGGACGCCATCGTCATCGCCACCGGCAGCGCGCCGATCGACGTGAAAGCCTGGTCGCGCGACGGCGACACGATCATCAACTCCGACGACGCCGTGCGCCTGCCGAAAATTCCCAAGACCCTGCTCGTGATCGGAGGCGGCGTGATCGGCCTCGAGTTCGCGACCGTGTATACGCGCATGGGCGCGAAGGTGCTCGTCGTCGAGATGATGCCGCAAATCCTGACCGGCACGGACCTCGAGATTTCCAAGACCATGGCCCGGATCCTCAAGAAACAGGGCGTCGAGATCGCGCTGAACACGAAAGTCGTTTCTATCGAGAAGACGGGAGCCGGCGTGAAGGCGGTTCTGAACGGCGAGTACACGAACTCCAAGGACGAAACGCGCGAGTTCGAGGTAGCGCTCGTCGCCGTCGGTCGCCGGCCGGTAACCGATAACTTAAACCTCGCCGCCGCGGGCCTCACCACCGACGAGCGCGGCTTCATTCCGGTCGACGTGCAGCGCCGCACGGCCGTTAGCACGATCTTCGCGATCGGCGACGTCACGGGCGCTCCCTTGCTGGCCCACAAAGCGATGAAGGAAGGCGTGGTCGCGGCCGAAGCGATCGCCGGCGACGCGGCTTCGGCGTACGATCCGGTAGCCGTGCCGAACTGCGTCTACACCGATCCCGAAGTCGCAACCGTGGGCCTGTCGGAGGAGGAAGCCAAGGCCGCCGGTTACGAGTTGCGCATCGGGAAGTTCCCCCTGATCGCGAGCGGCCGGGCGCGCACGATGAACGAGTCCGACGGCCTGATCAAACTCGTCGGCGACGCCAAGACCGACGAGCTGCTCGGAATGCACATCATCGCGCCGCAGGCCGAATCGCTGATCGGCGAAGGCGTGATCGCGCTCGAGATGGGCGCAACGCTCGAAGACATCGGTCTCTCGATCCACCCGCATCCGACCCTGACCGAGTCGATCATGGACGCGGCCGAAGCGGCGCACGGCAAGGCGATCCACATCGTCAACCCCAAGCCCAAAGCTCCGGCGGCGGTCGGCGCCGCGACGTGACCCGGCTGCTGGCGCTCGGGCGCAGACCGTACCGCGAGACGCTCGCGCTGATGCGCGACTTGCACGCGCGCGTCGCAGCCGGGACGGAGCCGGACAGTTGGCTCGTCGTCGAGCACGATCCGGTCGTCACGCTCGGACGAACCGCAAGACGGTCGTCGCTCCGATTGAGCCCGGCGGCCCTGGCCGCGCGCGGGATCGACCTGGTCGAGGTCGAGCGCGGCGGCGACGCCACCTTTCACGGCCCGGGACAGCTCGTCGTCTATCCGATCGTCAAGCTGGCGCGCTTCCGCGAAGTCGTGCCGCTGGTTTCCGCACTCGAACGCAGCGTCGTGGCGGCGCTGGGCACCCTCGGTCTCGTCTCGCACCCGCGACCGGAGCACCGCGGCGTCTACGTCGGCGACGCCGCGATCTGCGCGGTCGGGCTGGCCGTCAAGACGATGACCTCGCTGCACGGCCTCGCGCTCAACGTCGCCTGCGATCTCGATTACGACCGCTTGATCGATCCTTGCGGACTGCCGCAGTTCGGTATCACGTCGGTCTCGCGCGAACTCGGCCGGCAGGTCGCGCTGGGCGAGGCCGCTGCGCCTCTGCTCGCGGCACTCGAGCGCGAATTCGGCCTGACCTTCGAACGGGAACTCGCCGCTTGATCGCGCGCAAGCCCGATTGGCTGCGGGTCAAACTCGCGCACGGCGAAAACTACGAGCGACTCGCGCGCGAGGTGAAGACGCTCGACTTGCACACCGTTTGCCAGGAAGCCATGTGCCCGAACATCGGCGAATGCTGGGGCGCGGGCACGGCGACGATCATGATCCTAGGCGACACGTGCACGCGCGCCTGCAACTTCTGCAACGTGAAGACGGGCAGCGCGCGTGGCGAGGTCGACTGGCTCGAACCCAAACGAGTGGCCGAAGCGGTCCGCGACCTGGGCTGGAAATATCTCGTGCTCACCGCGGTCGATCGCGACGACCTGGCCGACGGCGGCGCCGCGATCTTCGCTAGCACCGTGCGCATGATCCACAAGCTCGTTCCGGAGGCCAAGGTCGAGTGTTTGACCGGCGACTTCGCGGGCGATCTCGCCGCGGTTGACGTCGTCCTCGCCGCCCGGCCCGAGGTACTCGCGCACAACCTCGAGACGGTGCCCCGCCTGCAGGGCGCCGTGCGAGACAAGCGCGCCAATTTCGCCCAATCTCTCGCCGTCCTCGAGCGCGCCAAGCAGAGCGGCCTCGTCCGTTACACCAAGACCTCGCTCATGCTCGGGCTCGGCGAGACCGAAACCGAAATTGAGCACACGATGGAAGCCGCGCGCGCGATCGAGGTCGATATCTTCACCATGGGCCAATACCTGCAGCCTACGAAACGCCATCTCGAGGTCGTCGAGTACGTCAGCCCAGAAAAGTTCGAACGTCTCCGCACGATCGGCGTCTCGAAAGGCTTCCGCCAGGTCGTGAGCAGCCCACTATCCCGCAGTTCCTATCATGCGGAGCAGGCTTTCGGATAGGACACTAAGTTAGGGACGATGTCGAGCATTCAGCATCGGGTCGGCATAATCGGCGCCGGTCTCATCAGCGAATTCCACGGAGCCGCCCTGCGGCGCATCCCCAACGTCGAACTGCTCGGCCTCTACGATATCGACCCGCTGCGGGCTCAGAGGATGGCCGTGCGCTTGGGCACGCGCGCCGTCGGATCGATCGAAGCGTTTGCCGAGTCCGGTGCCGACGTGCTGCACGTCGTGACCCCGCCCGAAACGCATGCCGCGCTGACCCTGCGCGCGCTCGAACTCGGCTGCCACGTGCTGGTCGAGAAGCCGCTCGCCACCGACGTAGCCGACTGCGAACGGATTGCCGAAGTCGCCGCGGCGCGGAACTTGCGCGTCTGCGTCGACCACTCGCTGCTCTACGACATCCAAGTCCGGCGAGCGATCGAGGCGGTCCGAGCGGGCCGTATCGGGCAGGTCGTTTCGGTCGACATCCTGCGCAGCTCCGTCTACCCGCCGTACGAAGGCGGCCCGTTGCCGCCGCAGTATCGCAGCGCGGGCTACCCGTTCCGTGACCTCGGCATTCACGCCCTGTACGTGATGCAAGCGTTTCTGGGGCCGATTCAAGACGTGCACGCGACCTGGGCACGGCTCGGCGGCGACCCGAACTTGGCCTACGACGAGTGGCGCGCCTTGGTGCGCTGCCGCGACGGCCTCGGGCAGTTCCAACTGTCGTGGAACGTCAAGCCGCTGCAAAACCTGATCGTCGTCCAAGGCACCAAGGGTGTGATGCGCGTCGACGTGATGCTGATGTTCAGTTCGCGGCGCGATTCGCTCAAGTTGCCCAACGCGGCCGAACGGGTCATCAACGCGTACACCGACTCGCTTGCGCCGATCGTCGAGGTCCCGCAGAGCGTCGTGGGGTTCCTGACGAAACGCATTCGCCAATTTCACGGCGTGCAGGAACTCATCATCGACTTCTACCGCCGCCTCGACGACGGGCGCCCGGTGCCGGTCTCGGTCGCCGACGCGATTCCCGTGATCGATTGGGTGGAGCGCGTCGCGCGCGCCGCCGACGCGGAGCACGCCGCCGAAGTCGCGGCCAGGCCGCCGTTGGCGGACACCGTACCGATCCTGGTCACTGGAGCGGCCGGCGCCCTCGGCAGCGCACTGGTCGCGCGGCTGCTCGCGCGCGGCGAACGGCTGAGGCTGTTCGTGCGCCGCCGCCCCGCGCTGGTACCCGAGGGGGTCGAAATCTGCACGGGCGACCTCGGCGACCCGGAGGCCGTCGAGCGCGCCGTGCGCGGCGCCAAGATCGTCATTCACGCCGGCGCCGCGACGACCAAGGGCGGCTTGATCGAGCACCGTGCATCGACGGTCGTCGGAACGCAAAATGTCGTCGAGTCGGCCCTCCGGAACGGCGTCGAACAGTTCATCTACATCAGCTCCTTGTCGGTCGTCGACTGGGCCGGCGAAAGCGAAGATGCGCCGATCACGGAATCCTCTTCATTCGAGCCTCATGCCGAGCTGCGCGGCGCGTACACGCAGGCCAAGAAAGAGGCCGAACTCGTCGTGCGCAGCGCCGTCCGCGAGCGGGCGCTGCCGGCCGTGATCCTTCGCCCAGGTCAGATTTTCGGGGGCAAGCTGCCGTTGCTCGGAGCCGCCGTCGCGCGGCGCCTCGGCGGCCGCTACGTCGTGCTCGGCGACGGAAAACTGCGCCTGCCGCTCGTCCACATGGAGGACGTGGTCGACGGCGTGATCGCCGCGCTGGATCGCAAATTGCACGGCGGCGAGGTGATCCAGCTGGTCGACAGCGACCTGCCGACGCAAAACGAGATCTTGGCCCGGGCGGCGCCGGCCGCAAAGGTCGTGCGCGTGCCGCGCCGCGTGGTGTTCGCGCTCGGAAGATTCTCCGAGTTCGCGATCAAACCGCTCAAACGGCAGTCACCACTCAACGTGTACCGGCTCCGTTCGGCGCTGGCGCGTCGAACCTACGCAAGCGAGTCCGCAGAACGGCTGATCGGCTGGAAGCCGAAGGTCGGGGTATCGCGGGGAATCGCCGACCTGCTCGAGCAACAGGCTCCCGCCTGAGGCGGCCCTGGGCCGGATTGAACCTTTCCGGGCCGGGCGGCGACGGACGTACGAGATGCAGGCTCGAGACGACGCTTCCGCGCTAGAGCGCGAGTTGTTGGCCCGGATCGCAAACGGCGACCGCACCGCATTCGAGACCTTCTTTCGAGCCTACGAGCGGCGGGTCTTTCGCTACGTGCTTCGCTTACTTCACGATGAAGAGCTGGCCGCCGAGGTCGCCAGCGACGTGATGGTCGAGGTCTGGCGCCACGCGGCGCGCTATGCCGGGCGCTCGAAGCCGTCGACCTGGGTGCTCGGCATCGCCCACCACAAAGCGCTCGACGCGTTGCGCCGCAACCGCCGCGAGGTGCTCGAACTGCGCCTTGCGGAGCCACTACCGGCGAGCGCCGACGAACCCGAACGCCGCGCGATCGAATCGAGCACTCGCGCCGAGATCGAGACCGCGCTCGGCGCGCTTTCACCCGAACATCGCGCCGTGCTCCATCTGACCTTCGTCCTCGGCTTTGCGCAGAACGAGATCGCCGCAATCGTCGGCTGTCCGCTCGGGACGGTGAAGACACGCGTCTATCACGCCAAACGCGCGCTGCGGACGGCCCTCGCTTCCTCCGGGCTACAGAGAGACGCATCGTGAACCGCACCGAACGCGAATTCGAACTCCCATTCTACCTCAACGGAACGCTACCGGCCGCAACCCAAACGGTACTCGAGCGCGAACTCGACTCCGACGCGGCGCTCGCTCTCGAGTTGGACGAAGTGCGCGCATTGCGCGAGGCGCTGCTTGCGGTCGAAGCGAGCGCGCCCGCGCCACCGGCAGCGCTGCTGGCCGGTGTGATGGCCAAGATCGGGCCGGCCGGCCCGCCACGGCGCGCACCGTTCGCGATTTCTTCGCTGCGCCACAAAGCGGTTGCGGGTTGGGGCTTGGGATTGGGGGTGGCTGCCTGTGCCGCGCTGCTGCTGATTCACCCGGCACCCCCCGCCTCCGAAGCCGGCAATCCCAGCCCGGCGAGTGCGCCGGTGATGGCGAAGGTGATGTTGCAATCCGGCGACGCTGGGCGCTCGCCGAACCGCAACGGCCTCGCCGCGGTGTTGCCGGCGCCGCCGGGATCGCTCGCCGCGCTGAAAGCAACCGAGCATTCCGCCAGAGACGAAATCTCGGCGACGGCGCGTCAGCTCGCCCGCACCGGAACGATCGGCTTGATCGTTCCCGACGTCACCAGCGCGATCGCGAAAGTGCAGCGCCTGACGCAGGAGCAGTTCGGGGCGCTGACTGCTCTGCAGGACGACGCGCCGTCGGCTCCCGGCGGCAAGCATACGGCGCAGATCACGGTCAGCGTGCCCGACGATCGCTTCGTCGGCACGCTCGGAGCGCTGGCAGCGCTGGGCGGCGTCACGTCCCGTTCGGTCAGCACTGAAGATCTCACCGACAGCATCGTCGACGACGATGCGCGCCTGCGAAACCTGCGCCGCGAAGAAGCCGACCTGCTGCGCATCATGGACCGCTCGGGCAAAATCCAAGACGTGCTCGACGTCGAGCAGCAGCTCTCCGCGACGCGCCAGTCGATCGAAGAACTCGACGCCGAGGCCAAGTCGATGCGGCGCCGCGTCGCCTACGCGACGATCACGATCGACCTAAGCGATGAAAAGACCGTGCCGGTCGCCGCCCCGGGGCCGGCCTCACAGCTCGGCGATGCCTGGCGCGCGGCCCTGCACCGCGCCGCCGGGTTTACGCTCTGGCTCGCCGCGCAAGCCTTCGTGCTGATCGCGTTCGCGCCGTACCTCGGGTTGTTGTTGCTCGCAGCATATCTCCTGCGACGCAGGCTCTCGAACCGAAACTAGCCGTCATCCCTTCTCATCGCGGGGCCATGTGAGGGGGCTCACTCCAGTGCGCCCAGGCCCGGCCGGTCGAGCGAACTTGTCGATGTTGTAGGAGGATGCCCGATATCAGTCTCCGCTTCATCGCGACCTTGTCGAAGGTCGCCCGTCACCCCAGTGCCACCGTGCTTTGCGCCTTGGATGCGGGCGCGCGCCGTCAGCGGGAACTGTTGAGCGAACTCGAGCCGCTGAGCGAACACACACTCACGGCGAGTTTGCGCGAACTCGACGAAGAGCGGCTGGTCGCGCGCCGGGTCGATCCGGGGCCGCCGCTGCGGGTCCTGTACGAACTCACCGAGCCCGGGACCGCGCTCGCGTCGGCGTTAAAGGCGTTGCGCGACTGGGCCACGCGTCAGGCGTAGACGCCGCGGGTGTTCATCGACTGCACCACGCGGTCGATGGCCACCATGTACGCCGCCGTCCGCAAGGGCACTCCGCGGCGTTGCGCGAGATCGGAGACGCGTTCGAAATTTTCGCGCATCACGTCGCCGAGCCGCTCGTTCACTTCCGACTCCTTCCAGAAATAGCCGGAGCGGTCTTGTGCCCACTCGAAGTACGAGACCGTTACGCCGCCCGCGTTCGCGAGGATATCGGGGATCACGACGATCCCGCGCTGCGTAAAGATGTGGTCGGCGTCGGGCGTGGTCGGACCGTTCGCGCCTTCGACGATCAGCTTGGCCTGCACGCGCGCTGCGTTGCCCACGTGGAGCTGCTTTTCGAGCGCCGCCGGGACGAGGACGTCGCAAGGCAGTTCGAGCAGGGCTTCGTTCGTAATCCGCTCCCCGCCGCGATAGCCGTCGAGCGAATGATGTTCCTGCGCATAAGCCGTCGCACCCGCGATGTCCAGCCCGCGCTCGTTGTAATACGCGCCGGTCACGTCGGAGACGGCGACGACCGAGCAACCGGCATCGGAGAACATCCGGGCCGCGATCGAGCCCACGTTGCCGAAGCCCTGCACGACGACGCGCGCACCCCTGTGTTCGAGACCCATCCGTTCCATCTGCGCGAGCGCCACCAGCGACACGCCGCGGCCGGTCGCCTCGACGCGCCCGCGCGAGCCGCCGATCTCCAGCGGCTTGCCCGTAACCACGCCCGGCGTATGCTGCCTGACGTGCATCGAATAGGTGTCCATGAACCAGGCCATGATCTGCGGCGTGGTGCCGACGTCGGGCGCCGGAACGTCCTTGTCCGGTCCGACGACTTCGACGAGTTCGGCCGCGTAACGTCGCGTAATCCGTTCCAGCTCGCCTTGCGACAGGGTGCTCGGATCGCAGGTGACGCCGCCCTTGCCGCCACCGAACGGCAAGTCGACGACCGCGCACTTCCAGGTCATCCAGAACGCCAGCGCCGTCACTTCGTCAAGCGTCACGCCGGGGTGGTAGCGGATGCCCCCCTTGGCCGGCCCGCGCGCGAAGTTGTACTGAACGCGGTAGCCCGTGAAGACCTCAAGCTCGCCGTTGTCGCGCTGGAACGGAATCGAAAAAATGATCTGGCGCGACGGTTTGGTCAGCAAGCGCCGCATCCCGGGGTTGAGGTCGAGCAACGCCGCCGCCTCGTTGAAATACGCGATCGCGTCCCCAAAAACTGAGACTTCACGGACGGCAGTGATCATCGGAACCGGCTCCCTGGCAAGTGTTCGGCGTTTCACCTTACGGAA
>Ga0302314_10018135_pt1 | contig 11750 bp, 10 predicted proteins | sample III_Palsa_N2_3_FD_200533 | JGI IMG/M metagenome (GOLD analysis project Ga0302314, IMG submission 200533) | Peat permafrost microbial communities from Stordalen Mire near Abisko, Sweden - III_Palsa_N2_3 | ecosystem: Environmental > Terrestrial > Soil > Palsa > Peat permafrost | place: Sweden...
TTGATGGCCAGGTACAGCTCCGTGCTTTCATCGGCGGGTCCCGAGATGATCAGCGGCGTGCGCGCCTCGTCGATGAGGATCGAGTCGACTTCGTCGACGACCGCGTAGCTCAGACCGCGCTGCACTCTGTCTTCGAGGCGGAACGCCAGGTTGTCACGCAGGTAGTCGAAACCGAATTCGTTGTTGGTGCCGTAGGTGATGTCGCAGGCATAGGCCGCGCGCTTCTCATCCGGATCCTGCGAGTTCTTGATCACGCCCACGGTGAGGCCGAGGGACTCGTAGATCGGACGCATCCATTCGGCGTCGCGGGAGGCGAGGTATTCGTTGACGGTCACGATATGCACGCCCTCGGCGGGCAGTGCGTTCAGGTACGTCGGCAGCGTCGCCATGAGGGTCTTGCCCTCGCCGGTGCGCATCTCTGAAATCTTGCCCTGGTGCAGGGTGATACCGCCGAGCAGCTGGACGTCGAAGTGCCGCATCTGCAGCGTCCGGCGGGCGGCCTCGCGCACCACCGCGAAGGCCTCGGGCAGTAGCTCATCCAGCGGCGTGCCCTGCTTCAGGCGCTCCCGGAATTCAGGGGTCTTGGCCGCGAGTGCGGCATCGCTCAGGGCCTGGGTCGCACTCTCGAATCCGTTGGCCTCCTCGACCAGGTGCTGATAGGTGCGCAGCAGCCGGTCATTGCGGCTGCCGAAGACACGCGTGAGCAGATTGAACACTTACGACATCCTGATCAAAATTTTGAGCTGCACCAGATACTTATGATCTGTCTGGGCGCAGCGAAGCGGCGTATTGTACGCAAAGCCTACCCGTTCCGCTCTCTTGGGGCGCCCTGGAAGGGGCGCAAGGGCTGCCGAGGCTATTTTGGCCCTGGGGCGAAGTGTCCGGAAGCCTAGCGCTTGACGAAGATCAGGGGGTCGATCTGCTGACCGTTGTGCAGTACTTCGAAGTGCACGTGCACCCCGGTGGAATGGCCGCTCGAGCCCATCAGGGCGATCTTCGTACCCCGGGTCACCAGCTGCCCGACCGCCACCAGCGCACTCTCGTTGTGGGCGTAGCGGGTCACATAGCCATTGCCGTGGTTGATCTCGATCAGGGTGCCGTAGCCACTGCGCTCGCCGGCCCAGGTCACCACGCCCGCCGCCACGGCCATCACCGGTTCACCGGCGGTGCCGCCGAAATCGAGCCCCTTGTGAAAACCGTCTTCCCCGGTGAACGGATCGCTGCGTTCGCCGAAGTACGAGGTGATCGTACCCACTCCCACCGGCTTGCCCTCCGGGCGCACCGAGTCGCTGATCTTGCGCGCCACGATGACATTTTCGAGGGCTGACAACTGCGCGTCGCGCAGGTCAACCCGTTGTTCCAGTTGTGATAACTGGGACGTGAGATCCGGAATCTGGGCGCCGGTGGCGCTCGGGGCGGCGACCGGTTCGTCGAAATTGAATTCGCGCCGGTCGACATTGGCCATGGTGGTCAGGCGCTTGCCCAACGCATCGATGCGGATGATGTGGGCGTCGAGCTGGCCGAGACGTCCGGCCATGGCGTCCACGCGCTCCTGAACGCGGGCGCGCAGTTCAGCGATTTCGGTTTTCTGTTCGGCGAGCACCCGGCTCCAGGTCTTCGGATCGCTCGAACGGCTGCCCGTATGGGCCCCCAGCTGCATGCCGATGGCGAACGCGGTGCCCAGGGTCCCGAGCACGATCAGGGCACACAGCGCGAGCGTGACGGGTTTCGCGAGGTCGAAATATCGCGAACGCCCGCCACCTTGGCGACTGGAAAAAACTATTATGTTCACGCGTTCCGATCCTACGCATTCATGCTCGCCCGATGACAACTGAATATGCAGAAGAAGCCTTACGGAGACAAGACGAATAACCGGCGCGGTTCACGGATCACGCAAACGCGGGCACCGCAGTCACGCAATCCCATGGATTCTGTTAAAGAACTTTTGCAACGCTCCACGCCAGTGCTGGCCGGACTGCAGCGCGAGGCGTTGCGGCAGCGTGACTGGCTGCAGTGGGTGAAGCGGGAGCTGCCCGAAGAACTGGCGGTCCACGTCACGGGCGTGACGGAGCAGTGCGGCGAACTTGTCATATTCGCCGAATCGGCTGCCTGGGGCGTGCGGCTGCGTTATGCCGCGCCGCAGCTGCTCAGTGTTCTGGGCAGCCAGCCGGCGAACATCGTCGGCGTGAGAATACGGGTGGTACCGCGCGGCTAGGCCTGCGGGGGTCTAGTAGACCGACGAGGCGTGCGCCAAGGCCGGGGCTTCCACGTAGGAGATCGGCGCGTCCGAATGCTTCTCGAACGTGACCTCTTCCCAGGAGGAGCGGCTGGACAAAAGCGCGCGCAGCAACTTGTTGTTCAGCGCGTGACCGGACTTGTAGCCGCTGAATTCGCCGATGAGGCTGTGACCGAGCAGGTACAGATCGCCGATCGCGTCCAGGATCTTGTGCTTGACGAACTCGTCTTCGTAGCGCAGCCCATCCTCGTTCAACACCCGCACATCATCCAGCACGATGGCATTGTCGAGATTGCCGCCAAGCGCGAGATTGCGCGCGCGCATCATCTCCAGGTCACGCATGAAGCCGAAGGTGCGTGCGCGGCTGATTTCCTTCAGGAACGAAGTCGTCGAAAAATCCATCGAGGCGCGCTGCGCGCGCCGCTTGAAGATCGGGTGATTGAACTCGATCTCGAAATTGACCTTGAAGCCGTCGAACGGTTCGAACATCGCCCACTTGTCGCCGTCGGATACCTTGAGCGACTCGGTGATGCGGATGAACCGCTTCGGAACCAGCTGCTCCTCGATGCCTGCGGACTGCAGCAGGAACACAAAGTGACTGGCGCTGCCGTCCATGATGGGCACTTCGGGGGCGCTGACCTCGACCACTGCATTGTCGATGCCAAGACCGGCAAACGCCGACAACAGGTGCTCAACGGTGGAGACGCGGGCCTCGCCACGGACCAGCGTCGTGCCCAGCTGCGTGTCGCCGACATTTTCCGCGTGCGCAACGACGGTCGCGAATTCGCCCAGATCCGAGCGCCGAAACAGGATCCCGGTGTCCGGCGCCGCCGGGCGCAGCGTCATCAGGACCTTCTTGCCGGTATGCAATCCGACGCCCGAGGCGCGGATGGTGTTCTTCAATGTGCGTTGTCCGACCATTTGATTCTCGAAAGCCCCGGGGCCCAAGCACGCCCATCGGACCCGTTGTCAGGCGGGCCCGAAGGTTCTTCTGGCCGGGCGCACCCGTGCGCCCGGTGTATCCCGGCAGCCGCTACCGTATCACAGCGGGGGTCAGTCAGCCTGACGGCGCAGGAATGCCGGAATATCCAGCAGATCCTCCGAATCGTCCTGCGGACGCAGACCATCGCCGACGGCGCGCTGCCGCTGGTAGGTGGGCTTGTCCAGATCCGCATAATTGGGATTCATGGCCGGCTTCTGCCGGGACACCACCCGCATCGGCGGCCCCTGACCGTGGGCTTCACGGCTGGCTTCGCGGGCCATCAGCCCACCCAGCGCCTGGCCCGTGGGCACACGCACCGAGGCAGCGGGCCGACCCAGGCCCGTCGCGACGACGGTCACCCGGACAACGTCGGTCAGTTCCGGATCGATGACCGTGCCGACGACGACCGTTGCGTCCTCGGAGGCGAACTGTTTCACGATGTTGCCAACTTCCTGGAATTCGCCGATCGACAGGTCCATGCCCGCCGTGACGTTCACCAGGATGCCGTGCGCGCCGGCGAGGTTGATGTCCTCGAGCAGCGGTGAGGACACCGCGGCCTCGGCGGCCGCGCGGGCCCGACCCTCGCCGCTCGCCACACCCGAACCCATCATCGCCATTCCGGTCTCGGCCATCACCGTACGCACGTCGGCAAAGTCGACGTTGATCAGGCCCGGACGCGTGATCAGTTCCGCAATGCCCTGCACGGCGCCCTGCAGCACCTGGTTGGCGGACTTGAACGCATCCAGCAGCGTGGTCTGCGCACCGAGCACCGTCAGCAGCTTCTGGTTGGGAATGGTGATCAGCGAATCGCAGTACTTGCCCAGTTCCGCCAGGCCCTGGTCGGCCACGAGCGAGCGCTTGCCGCCTTCCATCTCGAACGGACGGGTCACCACCGCAACGGTGAGAATGCCCATCTCCTTGGCGACCTGTGCGACCACCGGCGCCGCACCCGTGCCGGTGCCACCGCCCATGCCGGCGGTGATGAACAGCATGTCGCAGCCTTCCACCAGCTCAACGATGCGATCGCGATCCTCCATTGCCGCCTGGCGGCCGACCTCCGGGTCGGCCCCGGCGCCCAGTCCCTTGGTGATATTGCAACCAATCTGCAGCGCGGTCTTCACCTTCGAGTGCTTCAAAGCCTGCGCGTCGGTGTTGACACACATGAAGTCCACGCCGTCGATGCCCGTGGTCACCATGTGCGCGACGGCGTTGCCGCCGCCTCCGCCCACGCCGATCACCTTGATTACGGCACTCTGGCTGTATGCATCCATCAGTTCAAACATTGCTCGCTCCTTAGATCCCCATGGCGTTCAGTTGAAATCGCAAAAATCAGAAGTTGCCCTGAAACCAGGACTTCATCCGGTCAATGACTGTTTTTCCGCTGGGGCGTCGCCCACGCGCGGAAGTCGTGTTGTCACGGGCGTAGAGCAGCAGCCCCACGGCCGTGGAATAAATCGGACTGCGCACAGCCTCGGCGAGGCCCGTGACGTGCTGCGGCAGCCCCAGGCGCACCGGCATGTGGAACACCTCCTCGGCCAGTTCGATGGTGCCTTCCATGCGCGCGCTGCCACCGGTCAGCACGATGCCGGCGGCGATGGCTTCCTCGAAGCCGCTGCGCCGCAGTTCATCGCGCACCAGGCCGAACAGCTCCTCGTAGCGCGGCTCGACGATCTCGGCCAGCGTCTGGCGTGCCAGCCGGCGCGAGGGCCGCTCGCCGACGCTCGGCACCTCGATACTCTCGTCCGGATTGGCGAGCTGCGAGAGCGCGCAGGCGTAGCGCACCTTGATGTCCTCGGCGTACTGCGTCGGTGTGCGCATCGAGACGGCGATGTCGTTGGTGACCTGATCACCGGCGATCGGAATCACCGCGGTGTGGCGGATCGCGCCACCGGTGAACACCGCCAGATCCGTCGTACCGCCACCGATGTCCACCAGGCACACGCCCAGTTCGCGCTCGTCTTCGGTGAGCACCGCGAAGCTGGAGGCGAGCTGCTCGAGCACGATGTCGTCGACCTCGAGGCCGCAGCGCCGGATGCACTTCTCGATGTTCTGCGCTGCACTCTCCGCGCCGGTGACGATGTGCACCTTGGCCTCGAGGCGCACGCCGGACATACCGATGGGATCGCGGATGCCCTCCTGGCCGTCGATCACGTAGTCCTGCGGCAGCACGTGCAGGATCTTCTGGTCAGCCGGGATGGCGACGGCGCGCGCCGCATCGATCACGTGTTCCACATCGCCAAGGGAGACCTCGCGGTCGCGGATGGCAACGACGCCGTGGGAGTTCAGACTGCGCACGTGGCTGCCGGCGATGCCGGCATACACCGAATGGATCTGGCAGCCGGCCATCAGTTCGGCCTCCTCGACCGCCCGCTGGATGGACTGCACCGTGGATTCGATGTTGACGACCACGCCCTTCTTCAATCCGCGCGAGGGCTGCGAGCCCACGCCGATCACCTCGATGTTGCCGTCGGCGGTGACTTCACCCACCAGTGCGACCACCTTCGAGGTGCCGATATCCAACCCGACGATCAGACTGCGGTCCGTGCGCTTAGACATTGCGAGCATCGCTCCCGTTCTTTGCATCACCCGCGCCGGCGCTGCGCCAGCCGATGGCAAAGCCATTCGCGTAACGCATGTCGACGTAGGCAATGTCCGTAGCGCGCTGCGCTACGATCCTGACCGCCGTCGCCATGAAAGTATTGAATCGTTCGTCAAGCTGCTGACGGCCGAGGCGCACGGTCACGCCGTTATCCAGGTCCAGTTCCCACGCGCCGCGGGCATCCAGGCGCAGCGCCGTGATGCGCATGCCCATCTCCTGCAGCCGGTCGCGCATCGCGAAGTAGCGCTGCACGACACTGGCCTGCGTGCCATCCGGCCCGGACAGCCGCGGCAGCTCCAGCGGAATATGCGTGGCCTCATGAGCGAACAGATCGCCGCGCGTGTTGAGCAGACCGCTGTCGCCCCAGCGTGCCGCCGCGACCTGCTCACCGATCGTGACCGCCAGACCTCGCGGCCAGTTACGCTGGACGCTGACCGTGTCCACCCACGGCAGCGCCCGCACCGCCGCGCGCACCTTGATCAGGTCCACGTTCACCAGGCCCCTGCCGGCAACGCTCTCCTTGACCGCGCGTTCCACATCCAGCGGCGCGACGCGTTCAAAGCGTCCGGCCACCGCAACCTGCGTGATGGGTTGATTGAGCGCCCAGGTGCTCACCAGCAGCACTCCGGCGAGCGTTCCCGTGGCCAGCGCCGCGCGGCCCAGCGCGGCCCACGGCACCACCGGCAGTGACCAGCGCGAGGACGGCTGGGCGCGCCGCCTGCGGTTCTGCGGACGCATGCTGAACATCTATGCGCCTCCTTGTTGCACGGGCACGCGCGTGAAGCTGGATTCGAGAATCCGCCACACCAGCTCATCGAAATTGATGCCCGCCGCCTTGGCCGCCATGGGCACCAGGCTGTGGTCGGTCATACCCGGAACGGTATTGACCTCCAGCAGCTGCGGCCGGCCGGCACTGTCCATCATGAAGTCCGCGCGCCCCCACCCGTCCGCGCCCACCACAGCGAACGCCGCCAGGCCCAGCGCCGCCAGATGTTCCTCGGCGGGCTTGGACAGACCCGACGGACAGAAATACTGGGTGTCATCGCGCAGGTACTTGGCCTCGTAGTCGTAGAAGGTCGTCGCCGGCTGGATGCGGATCGACGGCAGCGCGCGGTCGTTGAGAATCGACACCGTGTACTCCGCGCCGCCGATCCAGGCCTCCGCCAGGACGCTGTGATCCACCGCGGCCGCGACGCGATAGGCGGGCAACAGTTCCCCGGGGCGCTCGACCTTGGTCATGCCCACGCTGGACCCCTGGGTGGCCGGCTTCACGATCAGCGGCAGCCCAAGGCGCGCGAGCGCCGCATCCAGATCCTGCTCACCGGTCAGTTCCACGTAATCGCTGGTGGCAATGCCGGCGGCCTGGGCCAGGCGCTTGGTGCGCAGCTTGTCCATGCCGATTGCCGAACCCATCACGCCGCTGCCGGTATAGGCAATCCCCAGACACTCGAGCGCGCCCTGCAGCGTGCCGTCCTCGCCACCCGGGCCGTGCAGTGCAATCCAGACGCGGTCGGTGCCGGCGCTCAGCAGTTCCGGCAGCAGCTGGTCGCGCGGATCAAAGCCGAAGGCGTCGACCCCGCGGCGCCTGAGCGCGGCGAGCACCGCGGCGCCGGTCTTGAGCGAGACTTCGCGTTCCGTCGAGGTGCCGCCGAAAACCACCGCGACCTTGCCGAATTCCTGTGCAGTCTGGGCACTGTGCGCCGCCGACTTGTCCTGTCTGATGCGCATCAGGGCTGCTCCCCGACGATCCGCACTTCGGGCTGCAGATCAACGCCGTGCGCCGCTTTGACCTCGTGCTGCACCTTCAGGAGCAGCTGTTCCAGGTCGGCCGCCGTCGCTGCGCCGTGATTGATGATGAAATTCGCATGCTTGAGCGACACGGAGGCATCACCGACGCGCAGACCCTTGAGGCCCGTGGCCTCGATCAGCCTGGCGGCGTGATCGCCCGGCGGGTTCCGGAACACCGAGCCGCAGCTCCATTCACCGATGGGCTGGGTCTGGCGGCGGCGCGCCAGCAGCTCACGCAGCTGCGAGTCATCGATGCCGGGCTGCTTGGTGAAGGTCATGCGTGCGGCCGCGAACCACTCTTCGGGATTCGTGCCGGCAACGTGCCGGTAGCTCACCGAGTATTCGCCCGCCACCCGCGTGTGCTGCCGTCCGTGCCGGTCGAGGGTTTCCACCGACACCACGCAGTTCCAGGTCTCATTGCCGAAGGCACCCGCGTTCATGGCCAGGGCCCCGCCGAGCGTGCCGGGAATGCCGGCAAAGAACTCCGCCCCCGCGAGCTGCCACTGGATGCACTGGCGCGCAATGCGCGCGCAGGGCACCCCCGCCTCGCTGTACACCGTCGTCTCATCGACCCGCTCGAGGCGCAGCAGCGCATCCTGGGTCGCCACCACCACGCCGCGGATCCCACCGTCGCGTACCAGCAGGTTGCTGCCGAGGCCGACGAAATGAATGGGCGTGTCCGCCGGCACCGTGTGCAGGAATGCCCGCAGGTCCTCGCGATCACGCGGGGTGAAATAGATCTCGGCCGGGCCGCCCGCATGCCAGGAGGTGTGCCGGCTCATGGGTTCATTGCGGCGGATGCGGCCCAGGAACTTTTCGGCGACCTGGATCATGCGCGCCCCTGCGCGAGTACCGCGGCCAGGCCGTGCGCTACGGTACTGATATTGCCGGCACCCATGGTGACCACGACATCGCCGCCGCGGATCACGCCCTGCAGCGCCTGCCCCAGCAGCTCCACGTTTTCCACGAACACCGGTTCGACCTGACCCCGCGAGCGCACCGCACGGCAGATCGCGCGTCCGTCGGCGCCGGTGATGGGGGACTCGCCGGCCGAATAGACCTCCGTCACCAGCAGCACGTCGGCCTGCGAGAGCACCCGGCCGAAGTCATCGATGAGATCGCGGGTGCGGGTATACCGGTGCGGCTGGAACGCCAGCACCAGGCGGCGTCCCGGGTAGCCCTGGCGCAGCGCCTCGAGACTCGCGGCAATCTCCGTCGGGTGATGGCCGTAGTCATCAACGAGGGTCACGTCGCCGCCACTCAACGTCACATCGCCCACATGCTGCAGGCGCCGGTCGATGCCCTGGAAGGCAGCCAGTGCCCGGGCGATGGCGGCATCCTCGATGCCCACCTCCGTCGCCACGGCGATCGCGGCGAGTGCGTTGCCGACGTTGTGCATGCCCGGGAGATTCAGCGTCACGGGGAGCGTCGCGGCGGCGCCGGTACGCGCGGCAGTACCCGACCGCACCACCTCGAACTGGGTCTGCAGACCATTGCGGCGCACGTTCACCGCGCGCACGTCCGCGGCGGATGACAGGCCGTAGGTCATGATCGGCCGGCCGACGCGCGGCATCACGCCCGCGAGCGTCGCATCATCCAGACAGAGAATGGCCAGACCGTAGAAAGGCAGATTGTGCAGGAACTCCACGAAGCTCGATTTCAGACGTTCGAAATCACCGTCGTGCGTGCCGAGGTGATCGTTGTCGATGTTGGTGACGATAGCGATGAGCGGCTGCAGGTGTGTGAAGCTTGCGTCACTTTCGTCCGCCTCGGCCACGAGGTAGCGACCGGAGCCCAGCCGCGCGTTGCTGTCGGCGCTCTTGAGCCTGCCGCCGATCACGAAGGTCGGATCCGCGCCGCCTTCGGCGAGGATGCTCGCGACGAGACTGGTCGTCGTGGTCTTGCCGTGCGTACCGGCCACCGCGATCGAATAACGAAAGCGCATCAGCTCGCCCAGCATCTCGGCGCGCTGCACGACCGGCACGCGCGCCGCCAGCGCCGCCACCACTTCCGGGTTCTGCGCCGACACTGCGCTTGAGATCACGACCACGTCGGCGCCCTCGACGTTCGCCGCCGCATGACCGATGGCGACGCGGGCGCCCAGCTGCGCCAGACGCAGTGTGACGGCGTTCGCCTTGAGGTCCGAACCTTGTACGCGGTAACCGAGATTGATGAGCACCTCGGCGATCCCGCTCATGCCGCTGCCGCCGATACCGATCAGATGGATGGTATGGATGCGACGCATGCGGTCGGCACGGTCGAGGATCATGCGACACCTTCCGCATACTGCAGGCAGGCCTGGGCCAGATCCTCGGCGGCCCGCGGCTGCGCCAGGTCGCGCGCCCTGATGGCCATCTCCAGCAGCGGCACACGGTCCGTGCACAGCTTCTGCAAGGTCTCGCACAACCGCTGCGGCGTCAGATCGCGATCCGCGATCAGCAGTGCCGCGCCCTGATCGACGAGGTAGCGTGCGTTCACCGTCTGGTGATCGTCCACCGCCGCGGGAAACGGCACCAGGATGGAGGCGACACCCACGGCCGCCAGTTCGCACACGGTCAGCGCGCCTGCGCGGCAGATCACGAGATCCGCCCAGCCGTAGGCCTCGGCCATGTCTTCGATGAACGCGGTCACTTCGGCGCGCACCCCGCTCTTGGCGTAGTTCTGCACCGCCGCCTCGTGCCAGCGCGCGCCGGCCTGGTGACGTACGTTCAGGCGCTGTCCGCTGCCCAGCTGGGCCAGCGCCAGCGGCACCACGGTATTCAGCCGCACGGCGCCCTGGCTGCCGCCGAACACCAGCACGTTGATCGCACCGTGTCTGCCTGCGAACCGCACCTGCGGGGTGGCGGCGGCCGCGATGTCCTCGCGCACCGGATTGCCGATGGTGCGGGTCGGCACGCTGTTGGGGAAACTGTTCGGAAAGGCTTCGAGCACTTCATCCGCCAGATGCGACAGGCAGCGGTTGGTGAAACCCGCCACCGCGTTCTGCTCATGAATGATGAGCGGCCGGCGCATCAGCCACGCGGCAACCCCGCCCGGTCCGGTGACGAAGCCACCCAGCCCCACGACGGCGGCGGGCCGATGGCGGCGCATGATCCGCAGCGCCTGCCACAGCGCCAGGGCCAGTCGGAACGGCGCCGCGAGCAGCGTCAGGGCGCCCTTGCCGCGCAGCCCTCCCACCGACAGCCATTCGAGCGGAATCTGCTCGGCCGGAATCACCCGCGCTTCGAGTCCCTTGCGCGTTCCGAGCCACACCACGGCCTGGGCCCGACGGCGCAGCAGGCGGGCCAGGGCGAGCGCCGGGTAGACGTGCCCACCGGTGCCTCCGGCCATGATCAGGATCGGGCGCGCGCTCATGCGGCCTCCCGGAGGTTCGTCGCGGCGCTGCGCGCCGGCTGGGTCGCCTCGTGGTACACGCGCAGCACGATCGCCGCCCAGATCAGCGCCACGACCAGGCTGGACCCGCCGTAGCTCATCAGCGGCAGCGTCAATCCCTTGGTGGGCAGCACGCCCATGTTCACACCGATGTTGATCAACGCCTGGACGCCGATCCACACGCCGAAGCCGGCAGCGATGAAGGCGCCGAACTTGAGGCCCGCCGCGTGCGCGAGGCGCGCGATGTGCAGGCTGCGCCAGGCCAGCCCCAGGAACAGCGCCACGGTCAGCAGCACTCCCACCAGGCCCAGCTCCTCGGCGAGCACCGCGAAAATGAAATCGCTGTGCGCCTCGGGCAGATAGAACAGCTTCTGCACGCTCTCGCCCAGTCCCACCCCGAACAGGTGGCCGCGCCCGATGGCGATCAGCGACTGGACCAGCTGAAAGCCGGTATGGAAGGGATCATCGAAGGGGTGCAGGAACGCCGTGATGCGCGCGCGCCGGTAGCCCGAGGACTCGGCGAGTACCCCGAACAGCAGGACCGCGCACAGCACCATCAGCGTCATGTAGCGCAGCCGACCGCCGGCCAGGAACAGCATGATGAAGCCGGTCGCGAACAGCACGGTGGCCGCACCCATGTCCGGCTCGGCCAGCAGCAGGCCGCCGGCGAGGAACAGCACGCCCAGCGGCTTGAGGAGCCCCTTGAGCGTGCCGCGCAGCTCCTCTTCCTTGCGTACCGCGTAGCTGGCCACATAGATCAGCACCAGCAATCG
>Ga0302314_10018138_pt1 | contig 11748 bp, 8 predicted proteins | sample III_Palsa_N2_3_FD_200533 | JGI IMG/M metagenome (GOLD analysis project Ga0302314, IMG submission 200533) | Peat permafrost microbial communities from Stordalen Mire near Abisko, Sweden - III_Palsa_N2_3 | ecosystem: Environmental > Terrestrial > Soil > Palsa > Peat permafrost | place: Sweden...
AGGTTGATGTTCCCAAACCGCGGCAGATCGAGCATCCACTGCGGAATAATCCGCCCATACGCTACCACCAGGATCGCATCCGGCCGGATCGCATCCAGCCGCTCCCGAAGCTCTTGGTTCGCCTTAATCCGTTCAGGCTGAAGCACTTCCAGCCCAAGCTCCAGCGCCAGCCGCTTCACCGGCGGCGCCTGGACCTCCATCTTTCGGCCCGCCGGACGGTCCGGCTGCGTCAGTACCAGCGCCACCTCATGCCCAGCGTCGACCACCGCTTGCAGGGTCGGCACAGCGAACTCGGGCGTTCCGCAGAAGACCAATCTCATGCCCGAACGCCTCCTGTCGGCCCTACCATTCGCCGTTTTTCTGAAGCTTCTTGATCCGCCGCTTCACCAGGTCCTGCTTCAGCCGGCTCAGATGATCCAGGAACAGAATCCCATGCAGATGGTCGATCTCATGCTGTAACGCACGGGCCAGCAACTCCTCGCCTTCAACCTCGAAGAACTCGCCTTTGACATTCTGCGCACGCACCTTCACCCACGACGCACGCTGCACCTTCTCGCGGATATCCGGCAGGCTCAGACAGCCCTCTTCTTCCACCTGTTTGCCCGTCCGGTCGACGATCACAGGGTTGATCAACACAAGCTTGTCTTCAGGTCTCTCTTTAAAGCTCACATCTATCACTGTGATTTGCTTGGAGATAGCAATCTGCGGAGCGGCTAGCCCAATGCCCTGCGCCGCATACATGGTCTCGAACATCTCGTTCACCAGTTGCTCAACCTCAGGCGTAAACTCGGTCACCCGCTCGCCCGGCTTGGCGAGCACCGGGTCGGGATACTTCACGACTTCGTGGATCTTGTACGGCATAGTTTCAGCAACGCCCATCAGTTCAAAAGGTTCGGATTTGTTCGCAATATCCTGTGAAATTCCTGTGGAGTTCCCGCAGGCTGTCGCCCCCAAACTTCTCCACAACCAGCCGCGCGACCGTCAGCGCGACCATCGCCTCGCCGGCGACTCCGGCCGCCGGAACCACGCACACATCGGACCGCTCATACGCCGCCTTGGTGACCTCGCGCGTCTCAAACGACACCGAAGCCAGCGGCCGCCGCAGCGTTGAAATCGGCTTCAAATATCCTCGCACCACTACATCCTCGCCGTTTGAGATCCCGCCCTCGATCCCGCCGGCGTTGTTGTGCTCGCGGCTGAACTTCGTAAACTTATCGCCTTCAGGAGCCACTTCGCCCTCATACGCGATCGCATCGTGCACCTTCGACCCCGGCGAACTGGCCGCCGTCACTCCCCTGCCCAGCTCGACAGCCTTCACCGCCTGTAGGCTCATCACCGCCTGTGCCAGCAATCCATCCAGCCGCTCATCCCAGTTCACATGCGTGCCGACGCCCGGCGGCAGGCCATGCACCACCACCTCAAAGACGCCGCCGATCGTATCGCCGGTGCGCAGCGCAATATCAACCTCAGCCTTCATGCGAGCCTCGGACTCGGCATCGACGCAGGCCAGAAACACCTCTTCCCGTGCAGCCAGCGCCGAGATCTCGGCAAAACTGGCCTCCCGCGAAAGCTCCGCCGTTCCGACGCGCACCACATGGCTGGCAACCTCGATCCCCAGCGCCCGCAGCAGCATCTTGGCAACCGCGCCGCAGGCAACACGCGCCGCACTCTCCCGCGCCGAAGCCCGCTCCAGCACATACCGCGCGTCTTTGAAGTCGTATTTCAGTGCCCCGGCCAGGTCCGCATGTCCCGGCCGCGGACTAGCGACGGCTTTATGTTTCTCCGCATCGCCTTCGCCGACGGGCAGAATCTCTTCCCAGTTCTTCCAATCCTTATTCGCCAGCGTCATCGCAATCGGCGACCCGATAGTCTTGCCATGCCGCACGCCCGATAAAATATGCGCGGTATCGCGCTCGATCCGCATCCGCCCACCGCGCCCATAGCCTTGCTGCCGCCGCCAAAGCTCGTGGTCTAAAAACTCCTGATCGACGGGAACCCCCGCCGGAAGTCCGCTAATCAGGGCAACGAGAGATTCACCGTGGCTTTCGCCGGCTGTTGAGAAACGAAGCATCGATCTTTGATTATAACGAGGCGTCTCTCAGCAACCTAGCAATCAAGTGCGCTCACCCAGAACACAGCTTCTCTCACCATCACTGCGCAAAGCTTGAAGTTCAACGAGGCACGATACGGTTTCCGGTAAAATCGCCGCACGCATAAACAAACATACAGAGATTCAAGCGAGGCCTTCTCCAAATGATAATTCCCACTCTCTCCATGCGCCACACATTGCTAACGCTGGCAGCTTGCTGCATTGCGACCACCCTGCATGCCCAAGCCGCCAAGCCGGCCTCCGATACTGACATCGTGAAGCAGCTTCAAGGCCTGCGAGCGGTGCCCGATGCGGAGCGTGGCGCCAAAACCGGAGAGATCGCGCGTGAGATTCGTGCCCTGCCCGCCAGTATGCGCAAGACGCAGCTCGCGGTAGGACTCGCGCATCTCTCCACTGAGGGCGATCCAGGCCGCGAGAACCTACAAGAAGTCACCACCACACTGGGAGCCGCGCTAGCGGAGACACCTGTACCCGCCACCAAAGACGGCAAACCGGCAGAGCCCTACATGGAGTTGGCCAGCCTGGTGCGCTATGAGGGAATGACGACTGAACTCAGCGACCCACAACTGACACAAGCGGGTACATTGTTGGCAGAGAATGACGCGGAGATCGAGAAGGCCGACTTTACCCTGCGCGACCTGAACAATAAAAAGGTCACCCTCAGCGAGTTGCGCGGCAAGATCGTGATGGTGAACTTCTGGGCCACCTGGTGCCCTCCCTGCCGCAAGGAGATGCCCGACCTGAACGCGATCTACAACCACTATAAGTCGCAGGGGCTGGTCATTCTTTCTCTCTCGGATGAGGACATGTTCAAAGTAGGCTCGTACATCAGCCAGGCGAAGTATACCTATCCAATTCTGCTGGACCCTGGCGGCAAGGTGGCCAAGCAGTTCCACGTAGAGGGTATTCCCAAGAGCTTTGTCTTCAACCGCGATGGCAAACTGGTGGCTCAATCGATCGATATGCGCACGCAGCTACAGTTCCTACACATGCTCGCTAAAGCCGGACTGACACCGCAGTAACGCGATCGCCCGCTAGCGTTCCCCTCCATCCGCCAGCCAAGCCTTCGAATCGAACAGTGCCCGCTCCATCGACCGCACCCACTCCGTCGTCTCTTCCGTGGACTTGCCTGCCAGCTTCGCCGCCGCAAACTCATTGCGCAGCGTCTGGAACTTCGCTTCCAAATCGTCCAGCGCACTCAGCAGCATCGCCTCGGGCGTCATCGGCAGCTTGGGCGACCCGAACTCCAGCTTCCCGTGGTGCGCCAAAATCATGTGCTCCACCAGCACGCGCAGGCGGTCGGGAAACACCACAGCCTCGCGCCCAGCCTCACTCGCCGCCGCGGCTTCCTCAGCATTCAGGAGCTCGATCTTCTCATGCAGCATCCCCTGCGCGATCGATATGTGGCCGATCAGCTGCCCCTCCAGCGTGTAGTTGAAGCTCGACCGCCACGACAACTCGCGCACCTTGCCAATATCGTGCAGAATCGCGCCGGCAACCAGCAGATCGGGATCGACCTCGGGATAAAACGGCACGGTCGCCAGGCACACGCGCACCAGCGTGAGCACATGCTCCAGCAGCCCGCCGATCCACGCATGATGCAGCCGCTTGGCCGCCGGAGCGGTGATGAAGGCCGGCCCAATCTCCGGGTCGTCGAGAAACGCCAGCACCAGCGCACGCAGATGCGGGTTGGAAAACGCATCGACGTAGCCGCGCAGTTCAGCATTCATCTCGGCAACATCGAACTGCGTTGTTGGAATAAAGTCGGCGGTGTCGATCTCGCTATCGGCGGCATGCCGCAGCTTGGTCAGCGTGATTTGAAACTTGCCCTGGTACTTTGAAACCTGCCCCTGCACCTTGACGTAACTACCTTCTTTACACATCTGCACGACATCGGCAAAGTCGTCCCACATGCGCGCATCGAACTGGCCCGTCTTGTCGGCGAGCGTGAGCGCGAGATACTGCCCGCCACCAGTCTTCTTCTCGCGCACGCCGATGGAGTCCAGGCAGAAGTAGCTGGTAACGTTCTGGTTCTCGAACCGCGCGGCATCGGCGATGTAGAAATCTTTCATAGGGGGAAAGAAGTAGTGAATCGTGAGAAGTGAATAGAACGCCAACTCAAATCGAAGAAACTCGCCAGCCCGCCTTATTCTCGTTTCACTATTTCACTGCGGCGCGGATGTAGAGCTTGGCGCGGGTGCCACCGGCGTCGTGCCCAGCGCGGGATTCACGGTCGGCGCGACGGGCTGCGTCGTATCGGCAGGCTTGGGAGCGGCCTCCTGCATCCGTTCCTTAGGCTCGCCCTTCACATGCTTTGGCTTAGGCTTCTTCCCGGTATCGCCACCCAGACCCAGCGGCGCGGCCTGCTGCTTCTCATTGGCAGTCGTCTGGGCGTCCGCCTGGACCGGGCGGATCGAAGCCTTCACATCGACCTTCACCACCTTGGCCTGTAGCCGCTGCGTATCCTCCAACTGTTGGCGGTCGGAGAAACGCGTCTTGTGTACAGGCCCGGTCTGTAGAGCCAGCGGATCGTCATTCGCCTCGCCCCCCGTCGAGATCGTCGTGGTCGATTCGGCCAGCGCCATCGCGACACCGGGAGCCTGTCCCGCCAACGCACCGTTGTTCACCGTCGCTGTCTCCAGCGGCGCGGTAGGCAGCGTATTCCTGGGCGCCTGCCCGTAGCGGATCTTCTCGCGCTGGATCTTGACCGGCTTCACCGGCGTCGAGACGTTCTGCTTGCCGGGGTTCTTCGCCGCTTGCGTAGCGGCCTGTGAAGCGGCCTTCTCCGCGTTCTTCTCAGCCACCTTGGCGCGCGCCGCGGCCAGTTCCGCCTGGGCCGTCGCGGCCTTCTGCTGCTCCGCCTTCTGGTGCTCGATCACCTTCTTCTTCACCGGTGGTGGAGCATACGCTGTAAAGATCGTCTTGCTGTCCTTGTGGGGCGCGCCCGTATCGATAAACCCAGGCTTGTACTCGATGTACAACTCATCTCGCGCCTTGGTCAGGTACTCGCGCAGCGCAGGCTGCAGAGCGTCCATGTAGACACCCTCTTCCACCTGCGGCTCAACCGCTTCCAGCGGCGGAATGCCCGCCGCCTGGTGGCTGTCCACGCGCAGAATCACGAAGCCCTGGCGCGTGCGAATCGGCGCCGTAAAGCTGTTCGCCGCGAGCGGAAACGTCGCGTTTTCCAGCACATCGCCGAGGGTCCCGCGCTTGAAGTCGCCCAGATCGCCGCCCGCCGCCGCCGTCGGACCGCCCGACGAACTCTTCGCCAACTCGGCAAAGTTCGACCCAGCCTTCAACTTCGCTTCCAGCGCATCGGCCTTGCTCTGCGCCTCGGCGATCTGCGCATCGGTGGCGCTGTCCGGCGTAGGCACCAGGATCTCACTCAGGTGGATCTGCTCCGGCACCTCGAACTCCTTGCCGTGGGCGGCGTAATACGTCACCTCCTGCGCGTGCGTCAGGTTGATGCGCCGGCCTACTTGCTCGCGAATCACCTGCTGCGTGATGGAGCTGTTCTTGATGCCTTCCTTGAAGTCCTCAAACGACACGCCTTGCTGCGCCGCCGCCTTCTCCAGCTCTTCCATCGAGTTGAAGTGGTTCTTCTTGCGGATCTCGTCCAGTTGACGCATCATCTCCGCATCCCCGGAGATGTTGAGTTCCTTGCCTTTGGAGAGCAGAATCTGCTGGTCGATCATGTCCCGCAGCAGGTTCTGCTGGCGCTCCGCGAAATCGGCCTGCGACATGTTCTGCTGCTGGCCCTCGTGCAGCAACTGCTGCTCCGCCGCCTCATACTCGCTGCGCGTGATGACCTGGTCGTTCACCCGGGCGATCACGTCCTCGATCACCGTCCCGTTGGCCGTCACCGGAGACGGCACCGGCAGCGCCGGCAGTTGCAGCGGCGATGTCATACTGAAGCCACCTTGATAGCCCGGTTGCTGGCCCTGTGCATGAAGGCCGGAAGCGATGCCGGTCAAAGCTGAAAAAACTGCGGCAGGCAGCAGAACGCCGCTCAACAGCCGGCCCGTGTAGTTCTTGCGTATGTGCTTCTCGATCATCCGTTCCTTTACGGCCTGCGCCTGTTATCTCTCTCGTCCACACAAAACCAGCAACTTGCGCGCTGTCGTCAGCGAGCTTTCCCTTATTTGACCGCGGGGCGAAACAGAGGTCATCTGACTCTCCTATTCTAACCTTGAATTGTTACCTCTAATTGAGGATGTTCCGGGACCATCTTACCGGCGTTCGGCCTGTCGGAGGCTAACCCCGCGGTGCTATACTCCGTCCAACCCACATGGTTAGTGGGAGCAGCAGATTTGCGCCCAGTTCCAGCCGCTTTTCAAGCATCGAGGTCTCCCCAACTCCCATGGCCCAGAAAACCAATCGCACCCGTCGCGCTCTGTTCGCAGCAACCATCTTCCTCGCGGCCTGCGGCATCGCCGGCTCGGTCTTCGGAGGCGTCTCCGCCCAGTCCGCCAGCGATGAGTCCAATCTCCGCGACTCCATGAAGTCCTTCACCAACGTCTACGCCATCGTCGAGCAGAACTACGCCGACAAGATGGACAATGACAAGATCGACAAGGCCATCTACGACGGCGCCATTCCCGGCATGTTGCACGTCCTCGACCCCCACTCCAACTTCTACGATCCCAAGGCCTTCGCCCAGATGCGCGAGGACCAGCACGGCAAGTACTACGGCGTCGGCATGCAGATCCAGCCCCAGGGAGACAAGATCGTCGTCCTCGCCCCCTTTGAGGGAACCCCGTCTTACAAGGCCGGCATACGCCCCGGCGACGTCATCCTCAACGTCGACGGCAAGACCACCGAGCATCTCGACTCCGCCGCAGTAGCCTCCATGCTCAAGGGCCCCCGCGGCACCCACGTTTCGGTCACCATGGGCCGCGAAGGCAGCCCCAAGCCGCTGGTCTTCGACCTCATCCGCGACGAGATTCCCCGCTACTCCGTGGACATCGCCTTTGAGATCAAGCCCAACATCGGCTACATTCACGTCACCAACTTCATGGAGACCACCTCGCATGAGGTGCAGGAAGCCCTCGACAAGTTCGGCCCCAACCTCAACGGCCTAGTCATCGACCTGCGCGGCAACCCCGGCGGCCTGCTCAACGAAGCCGTCAACATGGCCGACAAGTTCCTCAAAAAGGGCGACATCGTCGTCTCGCAGCGCGGCCGCGCCTTCCCCGACCAGGTCTATCGCGCCCCCCGCGGCTCCGACCAGAAGTATCCCATCGTGGTGCTCGTAAACCGCAACTCGGCCTCTGCAGCGGAGATCGTCTCCGGCGCATTGCAGGACCATGACCGCGCGCTGATCGTCGGCGAAACCACCTTCGGCAAGGGACTCGTCCAGACCGTCGAGCCGATGCCTGAAAACACCGCGCTCGCGCTCACCACCTACCACTACTACACTCCCTCCGGACGCCTCATCCAGCGCAACTACGAGGGCGTCTCGCTCTACGACTACTACTACGGCCGCGAAGGCGCGCTGCCCGCCGACAACTCCAACAAAGAGGTCAAGCTCACCGACTCCGGACGCACCGTCTACGGCGGCGGCGGTATCACCCCCGACGAGAAGATCGCGGAGTTGAAGTCCAATCACTTCGAGGACGCGGTCCTACAGCACTATGGATTCTTCAACTTCTCCAAGCACTATCTCGCGACCCACACCGTAGCCAAGGACTTCGTGGCCGACGAGGCCATCATCCAGCAGTTCAAGGACTATCTCACGTCGGAGAAGATCGACTACACCGACAAGGACATCGTCGACAATCTCGACTGGATCCAGGCCAGCATCAAGTCCGAGCTCTTCACCTCACAGTTCGGCCAGGCTGAAGGCATGAAAGTCCGCGCCGAGTGGGACCCGCAGATCAACAAGGCCCTCACCTTCATGCCCGAAGCCCAGGCCCTTGAAAACCACACCCTGCCATCCCAACAAAAGACCCAAACCGCGATGAAGGGCAAGCAACTCGACGACACCCGCCCCTAAATATCCGGTGCAGCACACAACAAAGGCCGCGCTCATGCGCGGCCTTTGTGTTTCGTCTACTCTCTACTATCTACTCTCTACTACCTGTCTTTGGAGCGGGAGACCGGGATCGAACCGGCGACATTCAGCTTGGGAAGCTGACGTTCTGCCACTGAACTACTCCCGCCCTGCTCGCAATTATAGCGTCCATTGCAAGGGGCCGGAAACCTCAAGAGCTACAATCGGCGCAATGGGCCAACTGCTTTACTTCCACAGGTACACGTCGACAATTCTGGGGGAACTGGGCGTGGTTCCAATGATGTTTGTTTCCAGAACTACCTGTAGGTTCATCTTCTCCCAGCCTGCCGGGGCCCGGCGAGCAACCTCATTCCAGGACGACTCCTGAGACACGAACTCCCCTGCAATCTGGTTGCCGAAGCTATGTAACCCAGCTAAAGAGACAAACGGCTCGTGGGTAACAGGATCGAAAGTTCGGGTAACGATGGCGTAATCCTTATCTTGCGGATCGGGATAGGTATGGGGCAAAGACCATGACCGTTGAGGGTTTAGAGAGTCTCGGATGCGCGGAGATTCTTTGTCGGACGCTCCTCGATCGAAGGTGAAACGCAAACCGGATACGTTCTGCTCAGTCCATGGGTTGGAGAACGAACCGATCGCGATAATAGGGTGTCCCCGGAGTTCGTCTCGTCTTAAATCTGTGCCAACCCTTACCAGTGGGACCTTTCCTTTCCGCTCCAGCGCAAGAGCCACCGAGAGCGTAGCTTGAAGGACCGGCACCGAAACATGCCAGTCATGAAAAGCGATGAAGTCGCCCGGCGCCAGCTTAAGCGAATCGCCCGATTTTAGCTGGGACAGCGGGCTCAGCGTTCGCATGGGATCCAGGTTTAGTTGAAGGGTATCGGTAGTAGGTAGGCTTATAACCGGTGCCGTTGGAGCCTCCAGCACAGGCTGCCAGAAACGATCGAAATTGCTTGGATGCGGGCGCAGAGCCAGCACCAGGAGACTGCTAACCAGCAGCGCGGCTGCGATTCCGCTAACCCAAATAGCCTTCGGATAGCGACGAACCGCCTCCGAGTGAGAGGCGCGGTTTGCAGAAACCAGGGGTAAAGCCGCGTCTGGAAACGGATTTGGCTTTTCAATCCCCGGCGCTGGGTGTGCGGCTTCTTCCCCCAACAGCGTATGACTCTCCCTCGATCCCCAATGGAATTCTGGAATGTATCCTCCGGCCACTAGATCGATTCTTACTGCGGTCGCAGACCGCTGGCCGGCGTAGTACTGGGCGAGTCTTCGACGCACGTCGTTGGCTCGTACACGGACAATCGAATCCGTCGCCGTCTCGTAGTCGACAGCTCTGCCGAATAATTCAACCCCCAAAAACCTCTCAGACAGGCTTTCATAATCCGCCTCAAGGGCGTGCTGGACAACGAACTCGAGAAAGTCCTGGCAACGTTTGCTGCTCGAAAAGCTGCTGCTGGATAGAATTGCGGCCAGTTCGGCTCGGATCTCGGCGGCTTCCTCCGGGGATTGCTTCCGTAATGTGGAAATGGCAACAGACATATGCTTCCCCGACCAGAGGATTTTCAGTCTAGCACGCTCGTAACAGGCTCGTAACGCTAACAACTCCCAACCGTAAACCTCTGATTACAAGAGAGAAATCGGGAACAGTCGGGCTGAACTGTTCTAAACGTAGACGGCCTCCTATTTAAGGAGAATGATCGCTCACGAGTCACCCTGACTGCAAAGGAAATCCTCGAATGAACAACATGCGCACGCATCGCGATACATCGCTTCTTTCGCTCGGTTTGTCCATTAATCACATGCTTGGCGTCAGATCGAAAGACGCTGAAGCAGCTGGACAGTCCCACTACGGACGGAGTGGCCGGCGAACGCGGACAGACAGCAGACTAGGCTGCGATTCAGCCATGGGGCCTGAGTCGGTACGTAACGATTATCTTGTAGCGGTAACGCTCCCCACCCCTCTGGCGAGCCCTAGATCCTGATCAAGCCTTTGGGTGGCGACCGCAGGACTCGCGCACGATCAGCTTTGCCGGCAACATGATCTTTTCAGGCGCGGATTCGGTCCCCTCCCGAATCTCCTGAATGCGGTCCATCAAGAGTCGCGTGGCGCGTCTGGCCAAATCGACAGGAGACTGCCCTACCGTCGTAAGCGGAGGCGCGATTAAGGTAGCCAGGTCAAAATCGTCGAAGCCGATCATAGCCATATCGCCAGGGATTTTAATCTTCTGCTCGGACAACGCTCGAAGCATGCAAACCGATGTGCGATAACTCGTAGAAAAGATGGCGGTTGACTTGTCCACCCTCGAACTATTCGCTTTCAGCCACGCGGACGCAGCCTCAAGCGTCAAAATGTCCATATGAATCTCCGACTTCAGACCATTGGAGAGCATCGTATTTCGGTATCCAGTTATTCTTTCCCTGATCGGATACGCATCGCCGTCATAGCCAAGGCAAGATATCCGCGTGTGTCCATGACCGATCAGATGGCCGATCGCCTCTTCGGCTCCGGAGCGATTTTCAATCAGAACAGCATCTGTTCCGGCCCCCTCAAGAGGCCGGTCGAACGCCACAACAGCAAGCCCGCTGCCTCGAAGTTTGCGTACTTTTTCTCCATCGGTATTGCCGGAAGTGATGATCAGAAGACCAGAGAGCTTGCGCCTAGCCATAAGTTCGGCCTGTTCCATCTCCAACTCCGGGTCATTGCCTGACGAGACGATCAGCATCATATAACCGCTCTCACGGGCCAACTGCTCCACAGTATTCGCACAGGTCGCAAAATAAATGTCGGAAAGGTCCGGGACGATGAGACCGATCATCATCGCTCGCTGTCCTTTAAGCAGACCTGCCGCTTCGTTCCGCTGGTAGCCCAACTCCTCGATCGCTGCTAAAACCTTCTTTTTTGTCTTGGGGCGTACCGCGGGGTGATCGTTAATCACACGCGACACCGTCATCAATCCTACCCCTGCCAGCTTCGCGACTTCTCGAATCGTCGGAGGGCCAGTATGAGTCGGTCTTTTCTGCTTACGCCTTGCTGTGAGCGACATAAAGACATCCTCTCGAACATTACCTGGCTGCGAAGTTACCGGGATAATAAGGCTGATAGAACGTTCCCTGCTGCTCCTGGAATCTGTCGGTTTCCAGGAGCGGCCGCTGCTTCCAACATCCTACATCCTCGGCCTCGAAATAGTGCCGGAACCTCTAAAGTGGCTGCAACACTGCTGAGATCGTTCCCCAGGAGATGCCAGAAAGCGTGAACCGGACGTCGAGGTCTCCCAGAATCGCCTCGCTTGACTCCCTTCCCGTGGCATGGCTAATGATGGTAAGGTTCCCATAGTCTTTTTTGCGAGGCAACGCTCGGACGGGATTCTCCAGTGACCACTTCCATCGATCGCAGACAACTAGGCAAGAGATTGCTGGCAGGGGCGACGCTCACCGCTTTTGGCGGAGTATCGCGTGCGGACATCCCCCTGGACACCAAGGCATCGTTCCCCAGCGCTTGGGCTTCCATAGCACCGGGAGTTTGGAAGGCAACGTTCGGTTCGCCAGAGTCCATCTCGCCTGTAACTTCGCGCCTTGTTGAGCCTCGCTTGCAGGCCATGGGCATGCTCCCCAACATTTCGTCTCA
>Ga0302314_10018142_pt1 | contig 11748 bp, 8 predicted proteins | sample III_Palsa_N2_3_FD_200533 | JGI IMG/M metagenome (GOLD analysis project Ga0302314, IMG submission 200533) | Peat permafrost microbial communities from Stordalen Mire near Abisko, Sweden - III_Palsa_N2_3 | ecosystem: Environmental > Terrestrial > Soil > Palsa > Peat permafrost | place: Sweden...
GCGAGGCTGGCGCGCGCGATCAATGTGTGCGCGGGCATGTTGCTGGGCGTGTGGTCGCCGGACGGCGGCGGCAAGGCGGCGGCCAGCGCCCTGGCGGTGGTGACCGTCCTGGCCATGGCGGCTTCCGCCCGGATTCCTTTTCATCCGCTCACACCGACGGAGGGCGCCCGGCTGGCCCAGCTGCACACCCTTCGGCCGCAAGCCGTCAACCTGGCCCTGCTGGCGCCGGCGAGCGTCGCCGAAGACCCGCTGGTCTATCAGCAGCTGACCCCGCAGCAGGCCGTGGCGGCCAATGCGGCCGTACCCTTCTCCGCCCTGCCCAATCCGGCCGCCAAGGCTTTCAAATTCGCGGCCGTCGTCCCGGAAGACCGGGCTCGCGCCCTCGGCTGCCTGACGATGGCGGTCTACTACGAGGCGGCCTCGGAGAGCGACGAGGGTGAGGCGGCGGTGGCCCAGGTGGTGCTGAACCGGGTGCGCCATCCGCTGTTTCCCAAGACCGTCTGCGGCGTCGTGTTCCAGGGCTCGACCCTGCCCACGGGCTGCCAGTTCACCTTCACCTGCGACGGCTCCCTGGCGCGGCGGCCGAGTCCCGTCGGCTGGAAGCGCGCCTCCGACATCGCCCAGAAGGCCCTGGACGGCTATGTCATGAAGGCGGTGGGGGAGGCGACCCACTATCACACCATGTGGGTGGTGCCCTATTGGCAGCCGACCCTGGTCAAGCTGACCCAGATCGGCGCCCACATCTTCTATCGCTGGTCCGGCGACGCCGGCCGGCCCGCGTCCTTCGTCGGCCAGTACGCCGGCCAGGAGGTCGCCCCGCCGCCCATCGAGGGGATCGACAACGGCGCGGTTCTCACCGTCGCCAGCGCCAACACCACGCCGCCGGGTCCCCTGGCCGCGGTCGTCGACCCGCATCCGCTGCTGGTGGCCGCCGCCCCTGGCCAGGCCACCGATGCGGCCGCGACCACCCCCGCGCCGGACCAGGCCAAGCCGGCGCCGCCGCCCCAGCCTCCGGTGAAGAAGAAGGTCAGCTTCTTCGGGACGCCGGGCGGTTCCAACGGCGCCGCGCACCTGCCCTGGTAGGGGGGTTCAGCGCCGCAGAAGCCGGATCAGCAGGCCGGTCGCCGCCACGGCGATCACCGTCATGCCCACGGACACCGCCCACAGCGCCTGAACAATGTCCGGCCGCGCCACCAGGGTGAAGACGGCCACCGAGCCGACGCTGAGCACCGCCACGGCGGACAGCACCGGGATCGAACGCTGGTCGCCGGTGTGGCCGATGAAGTGCCCGCCGGTCGCCACCGCGACCCCGGCCAGCATGGCCAGGCCCGTGGGCAGACCCGCCCCGTGCGGCACCACATTGTTCGGGCCTAGCAAGAGGCCGAAGCTGAACCGCTCCCACACCGTCACCAACACAGCGATCACCAGCGCCCCCAGGCCGCCGCCGACCAGGGCGAACAGGGCCGGACCGCGGGCGACGGCGTTGTTTCCGGCCATGATCGCCCGCGACACCCGCGGCAGGGCGATCTCGGCGAGGTTGCGCGAGATCGAAACCACCATCCGCAGCAGCTTGAGCATGGCGTCGATGGTCACCAGGCCCGGCCCGACCCCGAACCGGGCGAAGAAGATCGCATAGGGGGCGCTCAGGGTCAGCCATTCCGCCCCCGTCGCCTGCAGCGAAATCCACAGCCGTCCCACATAGTCCCAAAGCCCGGCGGCCGTGGCGTCGTCCGGCCATTCGAACAGGCCCGCCCCCTTGGCGGTGCGACCGGTGACGATGACGTGGAACAGCAGCGTCTGCAGCGCCAGGGCGATATTGCAAAGCAGGAAGTTGTGCGTGAACAGCAGCATGGCCAGCAGGCCGTAGTTGATCATCCGCCGGACGAACGAAATCCGCTCGTATTCGAGCTGCCGGTCGATGGCCATCATCGCCATCTGGATCTCGAAGTACCAGAGGTTGGTATAGGTCGCGAAAAACAGGAAACAGGCGAAGGAGACGTATTCACGGGCGCTGGTCATGCCCACGGCCAGGGGCGCCAGCAGGGGAATGATGAAGAGGAGAACCTGATTGACGTTGAAGGCGACGGCCGCCTCGGCCGCCCTGGGCTTGCCCCCGCGCACAGCCCGCTCGCGCAGCAGCACGAAGTTCGCCCGCGCCACGCATTGGTTGAGCGGCAGAAGGTAAAGGCCGATGGCCTGGAAGAGCACGGTCAGGGCGAAGGTGCGGTGGTCCAGGGCGCGGGCGAACACCAGGGTCTGGGCCAGGGAATAGACCAGGCTCAGGCCCGCGTTCAGGCTGTGAATGCCGGCGAAGCCGGTCGCGTGGTGTTTGACGCGGGCGAAGTCCCAATCGCGGATAAGAGCCCTGATCACGCGGCCATCCTGAGCGGGCTGGGCAGGGACTGGATGAAGCCGTGCAAGGTCCGTCCGCGCGCGCTCCAGTCGAAGGCGCCCTCGCAGTGGGCGAACGCCGCCGCCTGCAGGCGATTCAGGCGCGGCAGATCGTCGATCAGCTGAGGGATCATCGCCGCCATGCCGGCCAGGTCCTCGGCGACGGCGAAATCCACGTCCGGCCGCAGCCCCATGCCGTTGACCGCCCAGCGCACCGCCAGCAGCGGCGTACGGTGAAAGACGTGCGTCAGCACCCGATGCTTGAAACCGCCGCCGATCTCGTCGGGGACGAGGGCCAGGCGGATCGTCCGCAGATAGGCGTCCAGGTCGTCGACATAGCCGAGGTAGTTGAAGCCGGGATAGCGAAGGGGCAGGTCGCCGACATCGCCGCCGCCGACGATGTCGACCGGGTAGCGGCGCTCCACCCCGGCCTTGGCGAGGGCGTCCAGGGCGCGCTCCAGCACCATGCGCTTGTGCTGGGACTCGTGATTGCCGAGGAAGCAGATTCGCGGCGGCAGGCTCGCCGTGATCTTCCGCGGCGGGGCGCGTCCGCCGGCGTATCCCGGCATGACGACCACCGACGGCTTGGCGGTGACCTCGGCGAACTGATCGGCGTCGGCCTGGGTGTTGGCCACCAAGGCGTCGGCGATCCGGTTGGCGGCGCGCTCGAGGCGGCCGGCCTTCCAGGTGTCGTAGGCCAGAAGCGCCTTCATCGGCGCGGAGGTTTCAGCGGCCACCATCTGGCGCCGAACGCCGTGCTCGAAATTGTGGTTCACCGCCAGGATCAGCGGGCGGCGCTCCAGCCGCTCCAGCGCCGCTCGGAGCGGCCGGACCACCCAGAACAGGCCGATGAAATCGACCAGCACGGCCTGGACGTCCGCCGACGCCTCCACCGCCGCCGCCAGATAGGCCGGGGACAGATGGCGGTAGGCCACATTGGGCAGGCTGGAGGCGACGCTGAGCGCCCGTGCCGGTTCGGCGTGGGGCACGAGGCGCCAGTTGAGGCCGGAAACGGGGGGTGGGGCGCCGCCGTCCTCGAAGGCGAGGGCCCGGACCGGCGCGCACCGGGCCAGGCTCGCCAGCAGCTCCCGTGAATAGTCGATGTCGCCGCCGCGTCGGGGCGGATAGGGCGGCCACCGGGTCAACCAGAGATAGGTCGGGGACGCCCCGGTCATAGTCTCCCCACTCTGCTGGCGCCCATTCGCGCCCTTCCATGCAGCCCGGTGCTTAGCATTCTCCGCCTGGGGAGGCGACGGCCGAAGCGCGCGGGCCCGGCGATGGCGCCGGACCCTGTAGGATCGCCATGTTCTGGGGCGCCAATCGACCGCCCTACCCTTGGAGCACGGCAAACTTGCGCTATAGGCATTCATAAGGTCCCGTGGGCCGAAGCGGCCGCCCTTCAGCGGCGATGATCGGGGTTGCGGCATGGCGGCGAGGCGCGTTCTGACCCGACCGCCGGCGAGCTTGGGGCCCCTGTCGCGCCGCCTTGGCCTGGGCGTTCTCGCCGCGCTCGCCGCCGCCGCCGTGCTCGGGCTTGGCGGAGGGTTGAGCCGCACCCTCGACATCCTCAACCACCTGACGCCGATCTACCTCGCCGCGTCGATCGCCCTGGTGGCGATCGTGGCCCTGTCGCGGCCGATCCGCTGGCCTTTGCTGGCCCTCGGCGGGGCGGGCGCCCTCGCGGCCCTCTGCCTGGTCGCGCCGGAGATGGCCGCGCGCCTTGGCGAGCCGAAGCCGGTCCCGGGCCAGGGCCTCGCCATCACGGTGATGACCGAGAACGTCTGGGAGCACGATGTCAGCCCGGCCCGCACCGCCGCGGCGATCCTGAAGGCGGGGCCCGACGTGGTCGCCTTGCAGGAGGGAATCGGCGCCGGCCGCGACGTCATCGCCCTCCTGGCCCGCGCCTACCCCTACCGCGCCGACTGCACCACGATCAGCCAGTGGTGTTCGATGGCCATCCTCTCCAAGCGCCCGATCCTCAGCTGGAGCCACCATGAAGGGGCGTGGAGGCCGCCGGAATGGGATCGGCTGGGCCTGGTGCGCGCCACCATCGACGGCGGCCCGGGCGGGCCGTTCGAGATCGTCACCACCCAGCTGCTGCATCCCGATCCGGGGGGCAAGGCGGCCGCCCAGGCCGGCGAACTCCTGGCCCAGATGGACGGGGTCGATCCCCGCCGAACCCTGCTCGTCGGCGACTTCAACCTGGTCCCCTGGTCCTTCGCCCTGCGCCGTATCGACGCCCAGCTGTCCTTGCGCCGGCGCAGCCACGCGGTGGCGACCTGGCCGCACCGGGCGCCGATGCTGTGCGGGGCCTGGTTTCCGCTGCCGTTTCTGCCCATCGACCAGATCTACGCCGGGTCGGCCTGGAAGGTCGCCTCGATCCGGCGCGGACCGGGGACCGGGTCGGATCATTTCGGCCTGATCGCGCGTCTGGTCTATCAGCCGTGACCGCCGCCGGGGACGCCACGTCGGGGCGGGTGGAAACCCCCTGGAAGCCGCAGCCCTCGGGGCCGGCCGGGGCGACGAGCCCGCGGGCCCGTTCCGGTCCCATCCGCAACCACCTGGTCTGCGCGGCGACCACCGCCCTGATCTTCAGCCAGTTGATCCTGTTCGGGGCCAACGCCGATTTCCTGGCGGCGATCTTCGCGAGCCTCGAGCTGCTGACAGCCCTGGTGGTGGTCTACGCCCTGCGCGCCGAGCCCAGGACAGGGTTCTGGCGGGCGATCAGCCCGATCGCCCTGGTCTTCGCCGCGGCCCTGGCGTGGGGCGCCCTGCCGATGCTGCTGCACGGCCTCGGCGTCGGCGGGTTCGACTCCCCCGCGCCGGACGGACCCGGGCTGGAGTTGATCAAGCTGATCGGGGTGGGGGCGTGCGTCCTGATCGGCGCCCTGGTCGGCGCCTCGCGCACCCGCTTGCGGCTGCTGGTCTATTGGCTGGTGATCGCGGGGCTCGCCTACTGCCTGCTGACGCTGTGGATGGGCCGCGCCGCGCCGTTCACGGTCTGGGGCCAGTCCAAGGGCGCGCATCTGTGGCGCTTCACCGGCTCCTTCCTCAACGCCAACGCCGCCGGCTGCCTCTTCGGCATGCTGGGCCTGCTGGCCCTCAGCCTGACCCGCTACCGCCTCAGCCGCACCGACCTCGCCCGCGGGGGTCTGCGCGACTACCTGCTGATCGCCCTCGCCGGCGCCGGCGCCTTCGCCGGTTTCGGGGCCTGCGCCTTGACCCAGTCCCGCGCCGCCCTGGTGCTGTCCCTGGCCCTGGGCGGCCTGATGGTGGTGCTGACCCGGCTGGGCGAACGCCGGTCCAAGCCGGTGATCATCGTCATCGCCCTGTTACTCGGCGCCGGGCTGGTCCTGGGCGCCAGCCAGATCGGCTCGCGCTGGGCGAGCCTGTCCGGCGACTTCGGCCTGCGCCTCACCGCCGCCGGCCATTTCCTGGGTCTGGCCGCCGCCAAGCCCTGGTTCGGCTACGGGCTGGGCTCCTTCGAGTCCGTCCATCTCGCCCATCTGACGCCCCGCCTCGCGCCGATGATTTGGGATTTCGGCGCCGCCCATGTCGCGGTGCTGCAGGCGGGCCTTGAGGGCGGCCTTCCGTTCGTCGTACTGCTCGCCGCCGCGGTCGTCATGCTGGCGGCGCCCGCCCTGCGCACCCCCGAGAGCGGGCGGGTGCGCGGGGTTCTGGCGCAGGGGGCCGCGGCGGCGAGCCTGCTGGCGCTGCTCTGTTCGTTCGGCGACATCGCCCTGAACGTGCCCGCTGTCGCGGCCCTCGCCGCCTTGCTGCTCGGCGCGGTATGGTCGAATGCGCTGGCGGCGGATTAATCCAGGCTGTGATAAGAGACGGCCATGAGCAAGACAGTGCGTCCTAGCGTTGATCGGATTGGAGAATGAGCCAGGTTTGCTTCGTCTTCGCGGGCCTGTTCCTGCTGCTCCTGCTGCACCCCTACACCATCTACCCCCTGTCCCTGATGCTGATGCCCAAGCGCCCGCTCAGGCGGCCGGAACCCGGCTGGGCCCACCCCTCGGTGGCGATCTGCATGTCGGCCTACAACGAGGAGCGGGTGATCGTCGCCAAGGTGGAGAGCCTGCTGGCGATGGCCAAGGCCTATGGTCCGGCCAGCATCCACATCTACGTCGATGGCGCGGAAGATCGGACACTGGAGCTGCTGGAGCCCTATCGCGACCGGGTCCAGATCGTCGCCTCCAAGGCGCGCAGCGGCAAGACGGTGGGACTGAAGGCCCTGGTCGCCGGCACGCACACCGATCTGATCGCCTTCACCGACGCCAATGTCGAGGTCCCGCCGGCGGCCTTGATCAGCCTGGTCGAGGCTCTGCAGGATCCGGAGGTGTGCCTGGCTTCCGCGCGCCTGACCTATCACAATCAGGTCGAGACTGGCGCCAGCACGTCCGGGGCCATCTACTGGAATATCGAGGAGTTCATCAAATCCCTGGAAACGGCGACCGGCAGCCTGATCGGTGTCGACGGCGCCCTGTTCGTCATCGAGCGGGACGCGTATGTGCCGCCGCCCGACGCCCTGATCGACGATCTCTACGTTTCGATGCAGGCCCTCCTCGGCGGCAAGCGCGTGGTGTCGGCCCAGTCTGTGCTGGTGGCGGAGCGGGGCGCGGTGAGCTGGACCGAGGAGTTCGAGCGCAAGGCTCGCATCGCCTGCCAGGGGATCAACGTCCACCGGACCCTTTGGCCGCAGCTGGTCAAGGCGTCGCCTGTGATCCTCTACTGCTATCTCTCGCACCGGTTCCTGAAGTGGCTGACGCCGTTCAACCTGCTGCTGACCGGGCTGTTCTTCTACCTGGGCCTCGCCTTCGCCATCGGGCCCGCCTGGCCGACGCTGATCGCCTCCCTGAGTTTTATCGTCCTGACCCTGGGCGCCATTTTCAACCTGCCCTATTTCCGGACCATCGCCGCCGCCTTCGCCGCCCTCGCCGGGGTCGCCAGCGGCCAGATCGAGGCCCTAGTGATGGGCCGCACCTACACCACCTGGAGTCCCGCTCCATCGGTGCGGGACGACGGCTGAAGACGCCCCTCGCAGCGCCCGCGCCAGGGCCTGTACGGCGGCGGGGTCGGCGAACGCCGGGACCACCGTGCGGAAGGCGACCGGGTCCACGTCGCGCAGCCAGACTGTCTCATCGACCGCCTGACCCTGGGTGCGGGGCGACAGGAGCGTCCAGTTCAGGGCGGTGATCCGCGCGCGCCAGGGACCTTCCTTGACCAGGAAAGGCGCGGCGTCATAGCTGCGCGCCAGCGCTTGGCAAACCTCAGCCATCGGCCGCCCTTCCCTCAGCCGCACATAGGCCAGCCAGTTCCACCCGCTGCCGGAGGCGGGCCGGACGGCCAGGGCCGCGCTAAGCCACTGGTCGGCCTCGCGAAAGGCGGCCTTGCGCAACGCCGGCGTCGGCAGGCCGTCGGCCTGGGCGCCGAGGCTGACGGCGCTGGCCACCAGGGCCGCCGGGGGACAGCCTTCGCCGCAGGCCGTCCCCGGCCTGGGCAGCCAAGGGGGCGGGAGCGGGCCGCCGAGGTCGCGGGCGGCCCAGGCCTCAAACCGCGCGATGGTCCATTGCCGCGCCGCGATCGGCCCGGACAGGATCAGACCGGCGCCCACGGCTGCGATCACCGCCCAGCGGGTCGCGCGGGCCGGGTCCAGGGCCGGGGTCACGAGGCCGCGCCCGCGCGCCCGGAGCGCGACGGCAGCCGCATCGCCGCGCGCCACCGCTCGGCGAACACCGCCGGATCATGCTGGCGCTTAAGGTACGCCGCGCCGAACGCCGCGGCGCTGCGGAAGAGCTCCAGGTGACGTTCCGGGTGGGTCACCAACTCGATAAGCCTCGCCTCGTCGGCGACGTTGAGCGGGTAGTCGTCCAGGTCCATGGCCTCGAACGTCAGCGTATTGCCGATCACCGCGGCGCCGTAGGCGAAGGCCTCCAGCACCTTGGTCTTGACGCCGCCGCCGATGAGGGCCGGGGTCAGGAGCACACTGCGGCCGTCATAGACGTCGGCGATGCTGTTCACATAGCCGGCCGAGGTGACCCCCGGCGGCAGCGGCGCGGCGCTGGCGCGCAGGCCAACCAGCAGCAGCGGGGTCGCAATCACCAGACGCCGCCAAAGGTCGGTCAGATATTCGATTGTCAGCCGGTTCTGCGTCAGGGCGTCCGAGCCGATGAAGACGAAGCGATTGGGGGTGGTGAGGGGGGTCGCCACGGCGACCTTGGGGCTGGGCGGGACGATCACCTCGACCGTCGCGCGCGCCGGGCGGGTCATCTGGCCGGCGAAGACGCGGGCGTCCTCCGACGACAGCAGCACGATCACGTCGGCGAGGTCGGCGACCTTTCGCTCGACGGTCATAAGCGCGCCACGCTCGAAGTGGACCACCATGCGGCCCACCCCCGGCGAGACCATCAGGCGCTGCAGCAGCGGCGGCAGCCGCTTGGTCAGATATCCGGGGGAGAGCGACTGATGCGTCTGCAGGAGCAGCGCCATCCGGCGCGACATCAGGTCGTCGAAATCAACCACCACATGAACGTCGGGTCGCTCGCGCCGCAGCCGCCGAAGAAACGAATAGCTGCGGACCCCGTCGAGATAGATCGCTTCGGCGTCCGTGGGGATGGCTTCCAGCAACCGTCGGTGGTCGGCGCCGTTGGCGAAGAGGGCGCACTGCAGGGGAAGGGCGGAGCCGGTGATCAGGGCGCCCAGCCAGGCCAGCGCCGTGCTGACCAGACGCGCCAGCGTCGGCTTCGTCAGGACGTCCGGCAGGACGAGGCTAGTCAGGTCGGCGCTCTCGCCCAGCACCGCCCGGATGGCGTGGGCCACGTGCAGCCGACCGGCCATGGCCTGGCCGTCGAGCTCGCGGGTCGAAACCATCGCGATCTTGGGCGGGCCGGACTGGGTCGGGCGGGCGCTGCGCATCAACGTCCAGTGATCTCCTGTTTGAGCCGGACGGCGAGCCTGTGGGTCAGGGCGAGCAGGGTCAGAGTCGGATTGGCCTGCCCGGAGCTCGGAAAGACCGCCGCGCTCGCCATGTGGAGATTACCTACCCCGTGAACCCGGCATTGGCTATCGACCACCCCCTCCCGCGGCGAGGCCGACATCCGCGCCGCGCCGATATGGTGGCCGCCGTAGGCGCCCTCTGCCCGCGCCCGCGCGGCGACCTCGTCCGGGTGATAGTGCAGGATCCCTGTCCGGGTGCGCGCGAGTTCGGCCGCGAGAACGCCGTAGGCGGTCTGCAGGCTCGAGGCATCCTGCTCGGTCATCCGCCAATCCACCCGCAGTCGTCGCTGGCCCAGTTGATCACGCGCTTCGCTCAACGTCAGCCTGCTATCCGGATTCGGCGCCTGTTCGGCGTGAAATTCCAGGGCGTATTCCCCGCTCGGCGAGCCCAGGACCACGGACGGCAGCTTGCGGTCGGCCAGGACGCGTTTTTCGACCCATCGCCGCGAAAACCGCGCCAAGGCCCAAGGGTTGCGCGCGACATTGCCCAGGTGCCTGGCGATCAGGCCCGGCGTTGGCCGCTGCTCGCGCAGTTTGCGGCTGTATTCATAGAGCACCAGGTCCTTGACCAGGTACATGGCCGACAGGATCGCGTCCCCGTGCGCCGGATCGGCCGGGTTGGGCAGATGGGTGCGGAAGGCGATGTTCATGCACCCCGTCCGCCGCTGCGCCGCGGCGGTCAGGGTCAGTCGGCGCCGCACATAGACCCCCGCCGCGTCGAGGGCGTAGTCGAAGGCCACATGCGCCGGGTCCGAGAAAACCACCCGACCGGCGGTCGCCGCCAGGTGGCTCATGTAGTAGCGGCCGAGATGGCCGGAGTCGCCGCCGACGCCGCCGGGCCGGATGTCGTCCGAGGCCAACAGCAGCCGCACGGACTCCAGGCCGCCGGCGGCGATCACATAGTGGCGCGCGCGCACCGGCGTCACCGTTCCGTCCGGCGAACGGACCTCCAGATGGTCGACGCCGCCCCCGTCCGCGGTGAGCCGGATCGCCAGGGTCGGCGCGTCCATCAGCACATGAACCAGGGGATCCTTGGCCAGGGTCTCACCGAACCGCATCCAGAAGTTGGTCGGCCGGCTGAACCGCTCCAGCCGGGTGACGATGTCCGGCCCGTCCAGACCGGGCGCAAGCTCGGCCTGGGCCCCGGGCAGGGCCGTCGCCGGATCGTAGTCGAAAGCGCCGGCCTCGGCGGCGACCTGAGCGGCTTGGTAGTCGTCGGTCAGCGATTGCAGGTCGATGGGCCAGCCCGGTCCGGGGACCCAGGGGCGATCCTCGAAATCGATCGGATCGAAGGGTAGGCAGCGCCCGCCCCAGGCCCGGCTCGCGCCGCCGATCGCGCGCACGCGGAAGTGCTCGAGCCAGGGATGGACCGCGGGATCGGCCACCTCGCCGCGATAGGGGTCCTGGGCCGCCGCCGTCTGCTTCAATCCGCCCGCCTCCAGCACCAGGACAGTCAGCCCCGACCCCCTCAGGGCGTCGGCCAGAGTCAGGCCCGCGGCGCCGCCGCCGACGATGCAGACGTCGATCTCGCGGGCTCCGGCCTTAAAATCAGCCCAGTTTATGATCATCTAGGTTTGCGGCGCATGGCGCCCGGCGGACGGGGCCGCTACACAAGCAAACCTTCGCACCCATGGCGAGACTGTCGCTGGAACCGCCGTTGGCGAGGCATAATATAGTGGACTGCAAAGAAAAACCCGGGCCCGCCGATCGTGCAATTGGGGCGACGGGTCCGTTGGAAGCCATTGATGTTCGGATTTCGTAAGACGGCGATCCCGGCGCCCGCGCCGGCGCCCGGCCTGGAGCCCTTCGCGGCGACCACGCCGGAGGGCGCCTTGATCTACGTGATTGGCGACATTCATGGCCGGGCGGATCTGCTCAATCGGTTGATCGCGATGCTGCGGACAGATAGCGCCGATCGTTGCGACGGGCACCGTCCGATTTTGATGTTCCTGGGCGACTATGTCGACCGCGGCCCGGCCAGCCGCCAGGTCCTGGACGAACTGATCAAGCTTCGATCAGATCCCTGGTTCAAGGTGTTCGCCCTGTGCGGCAACCACGATCAGTTCTTCCTGGATTTCCTTGAGCGGCCGCAGCTCGGCTCGACCTGGCTGAACTATGGCGGCGGCGCCACCCTCGCGTCCTATGGCGTCATGCCGCCCCGCAACACCGACGACGCCGGCTGGGTCGCGGCGGCGGCGGCCCTCGCCGAGGCGACGCCGCCCGCGCATCTGGAGTTCCTGCGCAACACCTCCCTCTATTCCACCTTCGGCGACTATATCTTCGTCCACGCGGGCCTGCGGCCGGAGGTGGCCCTGCAGGACCAGAAGATGAACGACCTGACCTCGATTCGCGGCCCCT
>Ga0302314_10018143_pt1 | contig 11747 bp, 9 predicted proteins | sample III_Palsa_N2_3_FD_200533 | JGI IMG/M metagenome (GOLD analysis project Ga0302314, IMG submission 200533) | Peat permafrost microbial communities from Stordalen Mire near Abisko, Sweden - III_Palsa_N2_3 | ecosystem: Environmental > Terrestrial > Soil > Palsa > Peat permafrost | place: Sweden...
TGACTCGTCGCCGCCACGCAGCTGACCCGGTCCGGTCATTCGGTGCAGGTGCTCGAAGCCCGTGACCGCGTCGGTGGACGCGTCTGGAACCATGACCTCGGCGGCGGCCACATCTCCGAACGCGGCGGCACGTTCATCGGTCCGACCCAGAACCACGTCGCGGCGCTCGCCGCGCAGCTGAAGATCCCGACGTTCCGAACCTACGACACCGGCAAGGACGTGTACGTCGCCGGCGGCGAGCGGTTGACCTACTCCGACCGGGGACCGTTCGGCACCGCGCCGCCCGACCCCACGATCGATGCGCAGCTGGCGGCGCTCGTGCTGGCGCTCGACCAGCTGGCGACCACCGTCGACGTCGCCAAGCCGTGGGACGCGCCGAATGCCGCCTCGCTCGATGGCCAGACGCTCGCGACCTACCTCACCCAGCACTCGGCGCCGCCGCGCCTGCGCGATCTCACGGCGACCGCCCTGCGGGCGATCTTCGGCGCGGAACCTCGGGAGCTGTCGCTGCTGTTCGCGTTGTTCTACATCGCGGCGTCCGGCGACGCCAAGCATCCGTGGACCTTCCAACGCAACTTCAACACGCGCGGCGGCGCCCAGCAGGACCGGTTCGTCGGCGGCTCACAGCGGCTGCCGCTGGAGCTGGCCACGCGGCTCGGCGACGCCATCGCATTGCGCACACCGGTTCGCTCGATCGCCCAGACCCGGTCGGGGGTGACGGTCGTCTCCGACGCGATCACCGTCGCCGCCAAGCGGGTCGTGGTCGCGATCCCGCCGACGCTTGCGGGCAGGATCTCGTATGACCCGATCCTGCCGTTTGAGCGAGACCAGCTGACCCAGCGCTACGGGCAGGGGACGCTGACGAAGGTCGCCGCCGTCTACGACGAGCCGTTCTGGCGCGCGCACGGGCTGACCGGCTCGGCAGTCACGACCGGATTTCCGATCAGCGTCGCGTTCGACGACTCACCGCCCGGCGGCCGGCCGGGGATCGTGGTCGGGTTCGTCGGCGGCGACAACGCGCGGCGCTACGCGCCGACGGGCGCGGCGGCGAGGCGACAGGCGGTGCTGACGCAGCTGGCCAGGTTCTTCGACGACAAGCGGGCGCTGAAGCCGACGCAGTTCTTCGAGACCAGCTGGAGCCAGCAGGAGTGGACCCGCGGCTGCCCGGTCGGCATTCCGGCGGTCGGGTCGTTTGTCAGCTACGGACCGCGCCTGCGCGAGCCCGTCGGCCGGATCCACTGGGCAGGCACCGAGACCGCGACGTACTGGAACGGCTATATGGACGGCGCGGTGAGTTCCGGCGAACGGGTCGCGACCGAGGTGGCGCGCGCGCTGTGACGACCGTCCGAGAGGCCACGCTCGACCTGTTGCGGGCCCACGGGATGACGACGATCTTCGGCAACCCGGGCTCCACCGAGCTGCCGATGCTCGCCGGCTTTCCCGACGACTTCCGCTACGTGCTCGGGTTGCAGGAGCTCGTGGTCGTCGGGATCGCCGACGGCTATGCGCAGGCGTCCCGTCGCCCCGCGCACGTCAACCTCCATACCGCGCCGGGCGTCGGTAACGCGGTCGGTGGGATCTTCAACGCGCAGGCCAATCGTTCCCCGCTGCTGATCACGGCCGGTCAGCAAGTGCGTGCCCAGATCACGATCGAGGCCAACCTGACCAACCGTGACGCGACCGCCGGGCCGCAGCCCTACGTCAAGTACAGCCACGAACCGACCCGCGCGCAGGACGTCCCGAGCGCGCTGGCCCGCGCGATCCTCGCCGCCTCGCTGCCGCCTCGCGGCCCCGCGTTCGTCTCGATCCCGATGGACGACTGGGCCCAGGAGGCCGACGCCGACCGGGCGCTGCAGGCCGCGTGCCGGCGCGTCAGCGGCCGCGCCGCGCCCGACCCGGACGCGCTCGCCGAGCTCGCCGGGCGGCTCGCCGGGGCGCGGTCGCCGATGCTCGTCGCCGGTCCGGAGATCGACGCCGCCGGCGCATGGGAGGCGGCCGTTGAGCTGGCGGTCAAGCAGCGGCTGCCGGTCTGGGCGCCGCCCGCGACCGGTGGCTCGCGCCTCGGCTTCCCCGAGGACCATCCGCAGTTTCAGGGCGTGCTGGCACCGGCGATCGGGCCGCTGGCCCAGATGCTCGACGGTCACGACCTGGTGCTCGTCGTCGGCTCTTCGGTATTCGCCTACTACCCCTACCTGCCGGGGCCGCTGCTGCCGGAGGGAACCTCGCTGATCGCGATCACCTCGGACCCGGTCGACGCGGCGCGGGCGCCGATGGGGGAAGCGATCGTCGGCGACGTCGGGCTGGCGCTGCAGACGCTGGTGGGGCTGGTGCCCGAGGCGGTGCGGCGGCGCGTGCCGGATGCGCGGCCGGCACCGGACTCCGCGGCCGGGCCCGCCGCCGACGACGGCACGCGGATCACGGGCACCCAGGCGATGGCGGCGCTCGCGGCGGCGTGGCCCGAGGACGCGATCGCGGTCGTCGAAACGCCATCGTCGACGCTGGCACTGCGCAACCGGCTGCGGATCTCACGGCCCGGTAGCTATTACTTCTGCGCCAGCGGCGGGCTCGGGTTCGGGATCTCGGCCGCGCTCGGCGTGCAGCTGGCCCAGCCGCGGCGGCCGGTCGTGTGCGTGCTGGGGGAGGGCTCGGCCCAGTACGGGATCACTGCGCTGTGGACCGCGGTCGCCTACCGGCTGCCGGTCACGTTCCTGGTCCTGCGCAACCACGAGTACGCGATCCTCAAATGGTTCTCGGCCCTGGAGCAGGTGTCCGGCGCGCCCGGCCTTGACCTGCCGGGCCTCGACGTCGCCGCGGTCGCGCGGGCGTACGGGATGGCCGCCCGCCAGGTGACCGGCACCGACGAGTTGACCGAGGCCCTGCTCCAGGACATCGCCGCCGACGACGGCCCGCGCCTGATCCAGGTCGACGTCGCGCCGGGCATGTGGATCGAGTGATGGCCGGATGACGCCCGCGTGACCCGCGGCCCCGACCGGCTGCCGGCGCCGGAGACCGGCCTCTGCGACAGCTGTCGCCACCAGCAGATCGTGCGCACCACGCGCGGCTCGGTGTTCTCGCTGTGCCGCCGCAGCCGCGACGAGCCCGACCGCTTCCCGCGCTACCCGCGGCTGCCGGTGCTGCGCTGCCCCGGCCACGAGCGGGGCGCGCCTACGGCATGAGGTGCTCGACCTCGAACCCGTGACGCTCGGCCAGGCGCTGGGCGATCAATGACCGGTGACACGCGGCGGGCTCGTCCTCGACGCACAGCAGCGCGCCGGCGCCGTGGACGGGCAGGTCGGCGAGCAGCTCGCCGAGCGGCGCATCGTCGAGGATCTCGGCGGTGTAGCGGCGCACGTACTCGTCCGACAGGCGCTCGCGGTCTCGCTTGCCCACGCGGTCGCGGGCGTCCTGGGCGTACTGCAGCTCGCGCAGCTCCGTGGTCGGGGCAAGCTCCGGATGGTGGACATAGCGAACCCGCGCATCGGCGAGCCGCCGCTGCAACCGCTGCGAGTTGGCCCACGCGTACTCGGTTCCGCGCACGCCCCGGCGCTGGCGCACGTCGACGACGACCGTCACGCCGGCGTCGTCGAGCGCGGCGACAAAACTCTCGCCGCTGAAGCGGTACACGCCGATCGTCGCGATCCGGGGCATCGACCGTATCTTGCCGAGTGTGAGGACAGGCGATCAGCCGACCGTCTCAGTCGCGGCGATCGCGGGTCAGAGCCAGCAGGACCGCGAGCGGCTCGACCGCCGCGGACGCTGCCCGACCGGCTGTACCTCAGCCACACGAACCTGAGCGAGGCACCGACCTGGGCAATGCGAACCTTGGCGATCCACTGCGGATCCGCCGCAGTGGATCGCCAAGGTTCGATCGGCACCGTCGGCAGCACACCGGTCCGAGGAGCATCAGGCGTCCGCGGCGCGACCGCCGGGGTTAGGATCGCGTGCACTAAAAGCACACGCTCACACCAAGGGAGAGACCATGTCCAATCTGAACGTCGTCGCGGTGATCAAAGCGAAGCCCGGCTCCGAAGATGTGATCCAGGGAGCACTGAGCAGCCTGGTCACGCCGACCCTCGCCGAGGCCGGCTGCATCAGCTACGAGCTGTACCGCTCAGCGTCGGACCCGACGACGTTCGTCACGATCGAACAGTGGCAGTCTCAGAGCGATCTCGACGCGCACATGCAGACGCCCCACATCGCCGCCGCGCTCGAGGCGGGCGCCGACGCGTTCGACGGCGCCCCCGGCATCCACCCGCTCCACCCGCTCCAGCCGATCACAGGTTGACGGCGACGTACTTGGTCTCGAGGTACTCCTCAATTCCCTCCGAGCCGCCCTCGCGGCCGAACCCCGACTGCTTGACGCCGCCGAACGGGGCCTGGGCGTTGGAGACGATCCCCTGATTGAGGCCGATCATGCCGGTCTCCAGACGCTCGCAGACGCGCAACGCGCGCTTCAGGTCGGAGGTGAACACGTACGCGACGAGGCCGTACTCGGTGTTGTTGGCGGCGGCGATCGCGGCGTCCTCGTCGTCGAAGCCGATCACCGGCGCGACCGGGCCGAAGATCTCCTCCTGCAGTAGCTCGGCGTTGCCGGGGACGTCGGTCAGCACGGTCGGGTTGTAGAAGTAGCCGGCACCGTCGCGGATCGTGCCGCCGACGACAGCGTGGGCGCCCTTGCCGATCGCGTCGGTGACGAGCCCTGAGACCTTCTGGCGCTGGGTGTTGTCGATCAGCGGTCCGACGTCGACGCCCTCGTCGACGCCGCGGCCGAGCGTCAGCGCGCCCATCTTCTCCGCCAGCTTGGAGGCGAACTCGTCCGCGATCGCGCCGGAGACATGGAAGCGGTTGGCGGCCGTGCAGGCCTCGCCGACGTTGCGCATCTTGGCGAGCATCGCGCCCTGCACGGCAGCGTCGACGTCGGCATCCTCGAACACCAGGAAGGGGGCGTTGCCGCCGAGCTCCATCGACAGCCGCAGCAGCGTCTCCGAGGACGCCGCCATCAGCCCCCGCCCGACCGCGGTCGAGCCGGTGAACGACAGCTTGCGCAGCCGCGGATCGGCGATCAGCGGCGCGGTCGTCTCGCCTGCGGCCGTGGCGGTGAACAGGTTGAGCACGCCGCCCGGCAGCCCCGCCTCCTTAAGGATCTCAGCCAGCGCGAGCATCGACAGCGGCGTCTGGCCGGCGGGCTTGACGACCATCGTGCAGCCGGCGGCGATCGCCGGCCCGATCTTGCGGGTGCCCATCGCCAGCGGGAAGTTCCACGGGGTGATGAACAGGCACGGCCCGACGGGCTGCTGCATCGTCAGCACCCGGCCGGCGCCGTTGGCGGCGACCGCGTAGCGGCCGTGGATCCGCACCGACTCCTCGGAGAACCAGCGGAAGAACTCCGCCGCGTACGCGATCTCGCCGAGCGACTCGGTCACCGACTTGCCCATCTCCAGCGTCATCAGCAACGCCAGGTCCTGCTTGCGCTCGATGATCAGCTCGAAGGCTCGGCGGAGGATCTCGCCACGGTCACGCGGGGCCATCGCGGCGAATGCGGGAAACGTCTCGACGGCGGCGTCGAGCGCGGACTTGGCGTCGTCGACCGACGCGTCGGCGACCTCGCACAGCGCCTGACCGGTGGACGGATCCTCGACTTCGAAGGTCCCCTTGGCGCCATCGCGCCACTCACCGGCGATGTACAGCTGCTTGGGGACCCGCTCGACGACCTGCTGTTCTTGGGAGGCGGTGATCGTGCTCATGCGCCTCACGCTACTACCGCCGCGCCGGCCGCCTGAGACGGCGACCGGCGCGGGGTGACCGCGAATCTTTTTCGCTGTGGCCTACGCGGTCGCGGAGCTGACCGGGGCGCCTTCCAGCGCGACGCTCAGCACCTCGTCGATCGTCATCGCCGGGTGGAACGTCATCTGCTGACGGACCTCCTCGGGGACGTCGTCCAGATCACCGCGGTTGCGCTCGGGCATGACCACGTCGGTCAGACCCGCCGCGTGTGCGGCCAACACCTTCTGCTTGAGGCCGCCGATCGGCAGCACGCGGCCCTGGAGGGTGACCTCGCCGGTCATCCCGACGGTGTGCTTGACCGGGCGACCGGATAGCAGCGAGGCCATCGCCGTGACCATCGTCACGCCGGCCGACGGGCCGTCCTTGGGGATCGCTCCGGCGGGGACGTGCACGTGGAACGAGCGCTCCTCGAACAGCCCCGGATCGATGCCGAGCTCGGTCGCGTGGCCGTGGACGTAGGAGAGTGCGATCTGCGCCGACTCCTTCATCACATCGCCCAGCTGGCCGGTCAACGTCAACCCGGGCTTGCCGTCCATCGCGGTGGCCTCGATGAACAACACGTCGCCGCCGGCGCCGGTCACCGCCAAGCCGGTCGCGACGCCCGGCACCGCCGTGCGGACGGCCGACTCCTGGAAGAACCGCTGGCGTCCGAGCGCGTCACGAATGGCGTCGATGTCGATCGTCACCGGTGCGACGGTCTCGTCGGACGCGATCTTGGTCGCGGTCTTGCGCAGCAGCTTCCCGAGGTCACGCTCCAGCTGGCGAACGCCGGCTTCACGCGTGTACTCGGTCGCCACGGTGTTCAGCATGACGTCTGCGATGTCGACCTCCTCGGACCGCAGGCCGTTGCGCTCCAGCTGACGCGGCCACAGATATCCGCGGGCGATCGCGACCTTCTCAGACGTGGTGTATCCGTCGAAGCGGATCACCTCCATGCGGTCCAGCAGCGGGCCCGGGATCGTGTCGGCGACGTTGGCGGTGGCGATGAACATCACGCCGGACAGATCGAGCTCGAGGTCAAGGTAGTGGTCACGGAACGAGTGGTTCTGCGCCGGGTCCAGGACCTCCAGCAGTGCCGCCGACGGGTCGCCGCGCCAGTCGGCGCCGACCTTGTCGACCTCGTCAAGCATGATCACCGGGTTCATCGTCCCGGCGTCGCGCAACGCGCGCACCAGCCGTCCCGGGAGCGCGCCGATGTACGTGCGCCGGTGGCCGCGGATCTCGGCCTCGTCATGGACGCCGCCGAGCGACATCCGCACGAACTTGCGGCCGGTCGCCCGCGCGATCGACTCGCCGATGCTCGTCTTGCCGGTGCCGGGGGGGCCGATCAGGGTCAGGATCGCGCCGGAGCGCTTGTCCTCCTCGATCCCGCGGTCGACGCGCAGCTTCTTGACCGCGATGTACTCGACGATCCGGTCCTTGACATCGTCCAGGCCGGCGTGGTCTGCGTCCAGCACCCCGCGCGCGTCGGTCGGATCGAGCTTCTCCTCGGAGCGCTCGTTCCACGGGACGGAGATCAGCGTGTCGAGGTAGGTCCGGATCACGCTGGACTCGGCGGACTGCTCGCCCATCTTCTCCAACCGGCCGAGTTCCTTGAGCGCCTGCTCCTCGGCGGCCGCGGGCATTGCGGCCTCTTCGATCTTGGTGCGGTACTCCTCGACGACCGACGCATCGTCCTCGCCGAGTTCCTTGCGGATCGAGTCCATCTGCTTGCGCAGGAAGTAATCGCGCTGCTGCTTGTCGGCGCCGGATTCCACGTCATCGCGGATCCGCTTGCGGACCTGCAGCTCGGCGAGCCGTTCGCGCTGGTACTCCAGCGCCAGCTCCAGCCGCTCGGAGACGTCGAGCGTCTGCAGCAGCTTGAGCTTCTGCTCGTAGTTGAGGTCCGGGCTGTAGCCGCTGGTGTCGGCCAGCGTGCCGGGCTCGGAGATCGAGCGCAGGAACCCGGAGACGCGCCCGTCGTCGCCGCGCAGTTCGAGGATCTCCTCGACGACCGCGCGGTACTCACGGTCGAGGTTGCGGGTTTTGCCGTCAACCGGGACGTCGTCCGGCCGCTCCTCGACCTCGACGAACAGCCGTCCGTCGGGAAGCGTTTGCGCCGCGCCGGCGACGCCGCGGTGCAGGCCCTGCAGGCTGAAGGCGCGCGCCCCACCGGGCAGGCGCACCTTGTCGGTGATCTCGGCGACCGTGCCGACGTTCGCGAAGTCTTGCTCGTGACGAGGCATCAGCAGAACGCGTTCCTCGTCGCCGGCATCGATCGCCAGCGTCAAGGACATGCCCGGGAAGACGACGACGTCGTCCAGCGGGACCAGAAGAAGGCGACTCATCGAATCTTCACTTTCACTCGGTACTTGGTGCTTACAAACTGTAAGTAACAAGCATACCATGAGCTTCACCGAGCGTCCTCAGATCTCAGCAGACACGACTGAGATTATCAGTGCCGCTCAATGGCCGGTGTGCCTGGGCGCCGCGGGCGCTGGTGCGGGGACGGAGAGATCGCGCCGCCGCGCCCGTGGCGCTGCGGTCGCCCATCTGGGAACATCGGTGTCATGAGCGAGACCTCGTCTGAACCCGCCGGCAAGCCGCATGACGTGCTGGCGGCGGAGGAGTTCGTCATGCCCGCGCCCGACCCGGGTTTACATGCTGATGATCCGCACGACGTACTGGCCGCCGAGGAGTTCGAGCTGGGGACCGCCGATCCGGTGCTGCACCAAGGGCCGGTGACGCCGCCGCCGGATCCGAGCGGGATCTCGGAGCCGCATGACGTGCTCGCCGCCGAGGAGTTCGCGCTGCCGGCGGGCCGTCGCGCCGGGGTGGCCGACGGCTCGTGGACTGCGGTCGCGATGCGGGGGCCGCGCGCGGGTGGGGGCGCCCGCGCCGCCGGCATGCTCGTGCTCGGGGCGTTGGTCGCGCGTTGGTGGCGACGGCGTCGCCAAGCTCGGCCTTGATCTGACGGGGGTCGCGGCGGGAACGTTGTCGATAGGCTTCGGAGGGGTCGAAGCGGATCGACGCAGTTCGGCCCGGGACGGCGGGCTGCTGAGGCCCGCGCGGCGTCTACTTGCGGGCTCGCCGGCGCGGCGGCATCAGGTCGGTGATCGACCCGTCGACCATCTCGGCCGAGAACGCGACCGTCTCCGACAGGGTCGGATGCGGGTGGACCGTCAGTGCGATGTCGGTCGCGTTGGCGCCCATCTCCAGCGCCAGCACCGTCTCGGAGATCAGGTCGCCCGCGTTGACGCCGACGATCCCGGCGCCCAGCACACGCTGGGAATCGGACCCGCCCACCCCGACGATCAGCTTGGTCAAGCCCTCGTCGCGGCCGAGCGACAGCGCCCGACCCGACGCGGCCCAGGGGAAGATCACCTTCTCGTATTCGGTCCCCTCGGCTTTGGCGACCGTCTCGGTCAGGCCCATCCAGGCGACCTCCGGGTCGGTGTAGGCGACCGACGGGATCGTCTTGGCGTCGAACGTGACGTCGTGACCGGCGATCACCTCGGCGGCGACCTTGCCCTCGTGCGTCGCCTTGTGGGCGAGCATCGGGCCGTCGACGATGTCGCCGATCGCGTAGATCCCGCCGACGTTGGTCTTCATCTGCGCGTCGACGGGGATGAAGCCGCGCTCGTCGACCCTGACCCCGGCGGCGTCGGCGCCGATCACGCGGCCGTTGGGCACGCGCCCGACGGCGACCAGCACCCGGTCGAAGATCCGTGATCCGACGCCGCCGATCTCGACCTTGAGCCCGTTCTTCTGGGCCTTGACCTCCTCGACGCGCGACGACAGCAGCACGTCGGTGTAGCGCGAGCCGATTCGCTTGGCCAGCGGCCGCACGAGATCGGGATCGGCGCCGTGCATCAGGTGGTCGAGCATCTCGACCACGGTCACCTTGGAGCCCAGCGCGTCATACACGCAGGCCATCTCGAGGCCGATGATCCCGCCGCCGATGACCAGCATCCGCCCCGGGATCTCGTCCGGCGCCAGCGCGCCCGTGGAGCTGATCACGCGGGGATCGTCGGGCAGGCCGGGAATCCAGGCCGCCTCGGACCCGGCGGCGATGATGCAGTTCTGAAACGTCACCTCGCGCTCGCCGATCGCCAGTGAGGACGGCCCGGTGAACGTCGCCGACCCGTGGATCACCTCGACCTTGCGCTGCTTGGCCAGGCCGACGAGGCCGCCGGTCAGTCGGTCGACGACGCCGGCCTTCCAATCGATCAGCTTGCCGACGTCGAGCTTCGGCTTGCCGAACGTGATCCCGTGCGCGGCCATCTCCTCGGTCTCGGCGATCACGCGCGCGGCGTGCAGCAACGCCTTGGACGGGATGCAGCCGACGTTCAGGCAGACGCCGCCGAGCCGGTCGTAGCGCTCGATCAGCGCCGTCTTCAAACCGAGGTCGGCGGCTCGGAACGCGGCGCTGTAGCCGCCGGGGCCGGAGCCCAGCACGACGACCTGGAAGTCGCGGTCCTCGCCGGAGTCAACGGCGGGCGGGGGAGCGGGCTCGTCGGTCACCTTCGCGTCGGGGTCCGCGCCGGCCGGGTCGGCGTCGGCAGGTTCGGCATCCGTGTCGGCCGGTTCGCCATCCGTGTCCGCCGGCTCGGCGTCCGCGTCGCCCGGTTCGGCGTCCGCGGCGTCCGCGTCGGCTGCGTCGGACTCGAACGTCATCAGCACGTTGCCCTCGGACACGTGGTCGCCGACCTGGACGGCGATCTGCTCGACGACTCCGTCGACCGGTGCGGGCACGTCCATCGTCGCCTTATCTGACTCAAGCGTGACCAGCGGATCCTCGGCGGAGACGCTGTCGCCGACCGCGACGAGGATCTCGATGACCGGGACATCGGCGAAATCACCGATGTCCGGGACCTTGACCTCGGTCACAGCAACGCTCGCCGCAGGTCCGACAGCACACCGATCAGGTACACCATGAAGCGGGCGGCGGCGGCACCGTCGATCACGCGGTGGTCGTAGGACAGCGATAGCGGCACCATCAGCCGCGGCACGAACTCCGAGCCGTTCCAGCTCGGCTTGACCTGCGAGCGCGTGGCCCCGAGGATCGCGACCTCAGGAGCGTTGATGATCGGCGTGAACGAGGTCCCACCGATCCCGCCAAGCGACGAGATCGTGAACGTCGCGCCGTTCATGTCGGCCGGCACCAGCTTGCCGTCACGGGCCTTGCCCGAGAGCTCGGTCAGGTCCTGGGCAATCTCCTTCAGGCCCTTCTGGTCGGCGTCCTTGATCACCGGCACGACGAGCCCCTTCGGCGTGTCGGCGGCGAAGCCGATGTTGTAGTAGCGCTTGAGCACGAGCTCGTCGCCGTCCAGCGACGAGTTGACGTTCTCGAACGCTTTCAGCGCGGCGACCGACGCCTTGACCAGGAACGAGACCATCGTGAACTTGACGCCCTCGCGCTCGTGCTGTGAGTTGAGCAGTTTGCGCCAGTCCTCGAGGTCGGTGATGTCGGCCTCGTCGTTGTGGGTGACGTGCGGGATCATCACCCAGTTGCGCGCCAGGTTCGCTGCCGAGATCCGTTGGATCCGCGCCCGCGCGACCCGCTCCACCGGCCCGAACTTCTCGAAGTCGATCTTCGGCCACGGCAGCAGCTCAAGCCCGGCGCCGCCGACCGCAGCACCGCTCGCCGAGCCGGCCGCTCCAGCACCATCCGCCGAGTCGGTCGCCCCGGGCGCGCCGCCATCGTCGGCCGCCGACGGGCGAGCCGGCGCCTCGGCGGCGTGCTGGACGTCGTCGCGGGTGATCCGCCCACCGCGGCCGGAGCCGTGCAGCGCGGAGATGTCGACGCTACGCTCACGAGCCAGTCGCCGTGCGGACGGGCTGGCGTAGATCGGCCCGCCGCCATTGTCCTCGACGGGCGGCTGCTTCACGGGGGGCGCGGGCGCTTCCGCGGAAGCGTCGTCAGGCGCGGCCGAGGTCACCGCCGCGGACGTCTCCGCGGAAATGTCGCTGGAAACGTCCCC
>Ga0302314_10018144_pt1 | contig 11746 bp, 11 predicted proteins | sample III_Palsa_N2_3_FD_200533 | JGI IMG/M metagenome (GOLD analysis project Ga0302314, IMG submission 200533) | Peat permafrost microbial communities from Stordalen Mire near Abisko, Sweden - III_Palsa_N2_3 | ecosystem: Environmental > Terrestrial > Soil > Palsa > Peat permafrost | place: Sweden...
ACGCACCCTTCCGGGCGCGCATCGGCGACTTGAGCACGATCTACGTCAAGTCATCAACGGGCGCGTCGATCCCGCTGTCCTCACTGGTGAACATCTCGCAAGAGCGCACGGCGCCGATCATCACGCACTACAACCTCTTTCGCTCGGTCGAGCTGAACGGCGTCGCGAAGCCGGGCTACGGCTCCGGCCAAGCGCTGCAGGCGATGCAGGGGATCGCCGCGCGCATCCTGCCGCCCGGCATGCGGTACGAATGGTCCGGACTCTCGCTCGAGGCGCTTTCGGGAGCCTCGCAAGGCACGCTCGTGTTCGTGCTCGGCGTGATCGTCGTGTTTCTCGTCTTGGCCGCGAAGTACGAGAGCCTGACCGACCCGCTCACGATTCTCATGTCGGTGCCGCTAGCGGTGTTCGGCGCACTGCTTGCGCTGCGGCTGCGCGGTTTTCCGAGCGACGTCTACGCGCAGGTCGGCTTCGTCATGCTGATCGGCCTGGCGAGCAAGAACGGAATCCTGATCGTCGAGTTCGCCAACCAGCTGCGACGGCGTGGGCACGACGTCACCTCGGCGGCAATCGAGGCGGCCGAAACGCGTTTCCGGCCGATTCTGATGACCTCGCTCGCGTTCATCTGCGCGATTCTGCCGCTCGTGTTCGCCAACGGCGCCGGGAGCACGAGCCGGGAATCGCTCGGCACGACGCTGTTCGGCGGCATGATCCTGGCAACGGTCGTCAACCTGACCTTCGTCCCCGTCCTGTACGTCGTCATCGTCGGACTGCGGGAACGCGTGTCCGGACGCCGGATGCACGTCATCGAGGGGACCGGACCGCCGACGATCGAGCGCTCTCCGGGCGGTCTGACGGTGACCTTTGCCGACAACGGCGACACGGTGCGGCTGCACGTCCCGGCCGTCGAGGAGCCGGACCGATCGTAGCAGCACGCCTCCGCACCGCCGCCACAATCGCCGTGCTGGCGTGCGCGACGATGGCGCTCGCGGCATGCACGCGCGGAACGGCGCCGCACCCCAACAGCCTGAGCATCGCAGATCTCACCGAGCCCGATCAGTTCAATCCGCTGCTCTCGACGATGGATCTGACCGAACATCTCTCGGCGCTCGTCTTTTCATCGCTCGTGATTTCGGATGACAAGGGCCGTCTGATCGGCGACCTGGCTCAGGACGTGCCGTCGCTCGCGAACCACGGCATCTCGGGCGACGGAAAGACGGTGACCTACCATCTGCGCCGCGGGGTGACGTGGCACGACGGCGTCCCGCTGACGTCGCGCGACGTCGCCTTTACCTGGCGCACGATCATGAACCCCAGCAACAACGTTTTCCATCGCGAGGGCTACGACGAGGTCGAACGCATCGATACGCCCGACCCGCTCACCGTCGTCGTGCACTTGAAGCGACGCTCGCCCCCTTTCGTCACCCGCTTCTTCACCTCGCTGCAGGAGGGTGCGAAGGCGGTGCTCCCCGAGCACGTCCTGCGGGGTCAGGCGACGATCAATCAGTCACCGTTCAACGCCGCGCCGATCGGCAGCGGTCCGTTCAAGTTCGTGCGCTGGGATCGCGGCCGCGGCATCGAGCTGGCGGCCTACGACCGTTACTTTCGCGGCCGGCCGAAACTCGACCGCATCTACTTCAAAGTCATCCCCGACGAGAACACGATGCTGAGCCAGACGCGCACGGGCGAGCTTGACGTGCCGTCGGTCACGAGCGGTCTCTACGAGCGGTACAAAAGCATCCCCGGCGTGACGACGTCGCTCGCGAACTGGGATGCGATGGCCATCCTGGCACTCAATGACGCACGGCCCGGACTGCGCCATGTGGAGGTGCGCCAAGCGATCGCACGCGCGATCGACTATCAGACGATCATCAACAAAGTGACGCACGGCGTGCAGACGATCGCGCGCGACATCGTTCCGCCCAGCGCGATCGGCTACGTCGCCAATCCCGCCTACCCGTTCGATCCCGCCGGCACACGCCGCCTTCTCGACGCGCACGGCTGGAAGGTCGGCCCCGACGGCGTCCGGGTGAAAAACGGCGAACGGCTGGCGTTCGTGTACTACTCCGTGACGGGCGCCGCGACCGGGTACGCCATCGCGGTACAAATACAGTCGTGGCTGCACGACGTCGGGATCGCCGTCACGATCAAGAACTCACCGTACAATCAGATCTTTTCGTATGAAGGGCCGGTTCAGACCGGCAAGTACGATATGGCCGCGTACTCGTACACGATGCCGCGCGATCCGGATAACCTGATCTACCTGGGCTGCGACAAATTCCCGCGGGCCGGTGAAAACGTGTTCCGTTACTGCGATCCCACCGTCGACGCCGGCGAACGCCGCGGCCTCGAGACCGACGATCCTCGCGAACGGGCGGCCATCTACGAGCCCGTCGAACGCCGCATCCGCGAGACGGTCCCCTTCCTCCCGATCTACAAAGGCCGCCGCGTCGTCGTTCACGTCAACGGCCTGCAGCACTACTCGATCGCGCCATCCATCGCCGAATGGTGGAACGCCTGGCAATGGAGCTTCACGCGCTGACGCGCGCTTTGAGAGCAAAGCGTTGTAGCGGTTAACTTTTGATCACGTCATCCCAAGCTTTATTTGCCTGGTCATACACAGCTTGCGCGTGTTTCGTCATGTCCTGAACCGCTTGCGTCTGCGCTTCTTGGAGGTCGCGCCATATCTGTGCAGGATCGGCGTTCGCGGCGCCGGCCTGCGCGGGACCGGACGGAGCTGTCGCGGGGGGTGCGCCGGCTGCTTTCACGACGAAGGCGAACGAGGCGGTCATGTGCTGCATCAGCTCGACAGCCGGCGCGATCGTTGCGGCGTCGGTGACGGCGACGCGGTTGATGAGCGCGACGTCCCACGTGGCGCCGGTAGTACCGGGCATCGGGCTTCGTCTCACCACTGCGAAGACAACGCCGGTCCCCGGTCGTTGCGGCGAAAAAATGGAGAATTGCGCTATGCCGGCAGAGACGGAGGCCCCCGGCAAGAGGAACTGCCGTGGGAAGTTCATTTCCGCCGCGGGATCGGGATTCGAAAAAGCAAGCGTTGCCGGCTGCCCGGAAAGCCAGCTGAAGAATTTTAGCCCGTACTCCCGAGCGTACTGCTCTCCCGTGCGAAAGTTCATCACCATCATTCCGGGCGAGTACCAGCTGCCTTCCGGGGCGGCCATCATGAAAAAGTTCTGGGGCTCGACGAAGATCGGGATCTTCTCGTCCCCGATAAAGATAAGAGCGCTGCCGTCGGCATTACGCGCTTGGATCACGCAGCGCGCGTCAGTCGGCACCGGTCGAAGAGTGCCGCCGGTAACCTGCCAGCCCGCCGGGACATCGATCGTGAAGGCACCCTCGATCGGGTCCGTCCACTTCACCCAAGCCGCGTCGCTTATGTCGTCACCCGCACTTTGCCTGTTGCCCACGGCGATGGGCAATCAAGCTTTTATTGATATGCGCCGTGCGTCGTGCAGTGGTGGGTTCCGAGATGCCTGCCGTTTATGTCCGTTTGTACATCGCACACCCGCATGCAGTTCGGGCACTGTGTTGTGCAGTTATGATAGGTACCATCGTCATCACCCACGGACGTAGTCCTCTCTTCAAGAACGTCGGTATGGTCAGTCAGCGCCGCTTGCCTGCCCTCGGGTCACCGTGCAGATACTTCAGCAAAACGCCCTTAGCCGGTGCGGCCGTCTCATCCTCGCTTCAGAACGCCCTTTTTCGATCGCGGAGATGAGCCGGCAATTTCAGAGTGGAATACGAAGGCACATTCCAGTGGCTAGTTCTCTCGCCATAACCGCGAGTTCGCTTGCGCGGGGCCTGCTCTTAGCGGCGTCGCGTAGTTCGGTGCTCCGCAATCTCGCATCTGCGAACGGCTTGAAGTTCGGAGCGGCACGCTTCGTTGCGGGCGAGACGATCGACGAATTCGTCCCGATCGCCCGCCGGCTCAACGCCGACGGGTTTTCGATAGCATCGGCGATCCTGGGTGAAGAAGTCGTCGAACGGCCGCAGACAAGCGGTGTCGCGCGCGAGTACGTTGGATTGCTTTCGCGCATCCACGCGGAGGGGCTCAACGCAAACGTCGCGTTGAAGCTGACGCATCTCGGCCTCTCAATCGACGCCGATCTCGCGGCAGGCAATCTCCGCGTCATTGTCGATTCCGCAGCCGGCGTCGGAAATGTTGTCCGCATCGACATGGAAGATTCTCGCTGCGTCGAGCAGACGCTACAGATCTATCGCGGCCTTCGAAGCGACGGCTTCGATAACGTCGGAGCCGTCCTGCAAGCCTATCTCTACCGGACGCTCGACGATTTGCGCTCGCTTCTTCCGCTGCGTCCCAACCTGCGGCTCGTCAAAGGAGCGTATCTGGAGCCTCCGTCCGTCGCGTTTCCGAGAAAGGCCGACGTGGACGCAAACTACCGCAGGCTGATCGAGGAGGCGCTGCAAGGCGACGGCTACACGGCAATTGCCACGCACGACGAAAGCGCTATCAGACACGCGCTTTCGTTTGCGAGCGCACATGGCATCGCGCAATCGAGGTTCGAGTTTCAGATGCTGTACGGCGTGCGGCCGGCGCTCCAGAGGAAACTCCGGTCAGAGGGCGTTCCCGTCCGTATAGCCGCGCCGTTCGGCCGTGAATGGTACCCATACTTCATGCGCAGGCTCGCGGAGCGTCCAGCGAACGTGTCCTTTCTTTTGAGCAGCCTCATCCGAGGCTGATTTCCCTGCCCTGCTCGCCGATTCCGGAGGTTACGTGATCAAACTCTACGCGGCAATCGCCTTAGGCTTCGCTTTGGGAAGCATCGTATACGCGCACCCGGCGACAACGGCGGCGGCGACGACGTCGGCGCCGATCGTGTTCTTCGACGTCGCCGGACCGGATGCGGCCGCGCTCAAGACGTTCTACGCGAAAAACTTCGGCTGGACGATCAATGGCGCCAACGGAATAACGACCGCGAACCTCCCCGGGACACTGCGTCAAGACCCTCCCGAGACACTGATCTATCTCGGCGTATCGGATATCGACGCGTCGCTCAAAGCGATCGTCGCGTCCGGCGGAAGCGTCGTGGTCCCGAGAACGGTGGTCCCCAAGGTGGCAACGTTCGCATTGTTCAAGGATCCGGCCGGAAACCGCATGGGTCTCGTCGAGACGCCGCGCTAGATGGAGAGGGGTTGAATCACCTCGATTTTATTTGCGCGACGCACGTCCGAATGCGATTCGCCCGAGTTTCCTCGCGTTTTGCATCGGCCACGGCGCGGATCCATTCCTTGCGATGCGTGAACGCCATAGCGTCGAACTTCGCCCGCACGCCGGCGGCCGATAGCGCAGCGGCAAGATCATCGGGTACGTCGATGGTCCGCTCCGCACGATCTTCGCGTATCGTGAGCGAGACCGCGTCACCGGCGTTGACTCGGGCACCCTTGCGGACATCAGCATTGACCGGGAGGACATGGCACCCGCCCATGGGGGCGAGCGAGGTTCGCCATAGGTAACCGTTGATCGTTGCCACGACCGGAACACGATTCTTTCGCCCGAACTACCGAAGCACGTCACCGCTGGCAACGCGAATGCCGCACGCGGCACTGTCCTCGTCCTTCTCAACCGTCGCCTCGATCATGATGTCGCCTGCCATTATTGCTTAGGCTAGGCTAGTGTCGGGACAGGGTCTTCCTCGAGCGGCATATTCGCAATCTTTATCAGTTCCTCAGCAAAATACCACACCTGCGTCCCATCTTTCGTCCCTCTTTGTAGGATGCCGGCATCCACTAGCTTCATGATCGAAGCGCGCGCGGGCTTCGCAGTAACGCCAAGCAACTTCGAAGCGTGCGTGATCGATATGACTGGAATTTCGAAAAGAGCATCGATGAGGCGGAGGACGCCTTGGGCCACTCGCGGGCCGGCGACACGCCTATGATACGATGCACGGAGATCAAGTAGGACCTCCATGCGCCGGGCAGCGTCGCGCGATTGCTGCGCGACTCCACGTAAGAAGAATTCAAGCCAATTAGACCAGTCCCCGTGTGTACTGACACGAAGGAGTGCGTCGTAGTAGCTAGCGCGGTGGCGCTCGAAGTACGCGCTCAAGTAGAGCATCGGCGCGGTTAGAATTCCAGCGCGCTGCAACCAGAGCGAGATCATCATCCTGCCCAAGCGCCCGTTGCCATCGCGATATGGATGGATCGTTTCGAACTGATAATGCGCCACAGCCAACTTGAGCAAGGGCGACTCGTCGTCGCTGTCGAGATACTGGCCAAGATTCTCCATTAAGTCGTTCACGAAATATTCTGGTGGCGGCACAAAGCGGGCCGCAGAGAAAGGGGGAGCCCCCACGAAGACTTGGCAATCCCGAAAGCGACCCGCTGTCGCCGCTTCGTCCGGATAGCCTTCCATTAAGAGTGAATGGAGCTCGTTCAGCAGCGCCCTGTCGACCGGCAATTCAGCAACCCGCGTACGCCCGTAGAGAAAGGCCCTTACATAATTTTCGACGTGCACGTCGTCGGCGGTGCGGGGAATGCGCGTCGCTTCGTATTTGACGAGGTCAGCGAGTGTGGTGTGCGTACCCTCGATTCTGCTCGACAGGAGGGCTTCGCGGCGTATGAAAGCCCGGAACAGAAGGTGTGGCCTCTCGATCCGCTTGGCGACCGAGTCAAGCCGACCGATCTCCCGGTCGGCCTCGGAGAGTGCGAGCCGGATGCTCTTCGTGCCAAATTCAGCTTTTGGAGGCAATGGATCGGGCAAGAAAGCGTGGCCGCGGCTTCCAAGGGCGTCCGTGGCTGCGATGAGCTTACCGGGAGCGTCAGGGCGGAATTGGGAGATTATCATCGCTTATATAGGGAGTATACCACGAAAAACTCCCCATATCGCGCCACCCCCGGGGAGGCGTTTACGGTTGTGACGAGATTGCGTGCTGCGAGGCTGCCTTGCCTCGAACGTGTGTTCGCAGTATAATCCGGGAGTCAGGAGAGCGCTCGGCGCTCAGTCTGAAGAGGGAGTCGGCTCCGACTTGAGACCCGGAAATGAAATAGAAGACAGGTACCCCGAGAAGGTAGCTGCGGTGCGTCGCTTTCTCTCTGCGGCGCTGGGCGTTCGCGATATTCCCAAGTCGGAAGAGTTTGATCGCAAAACTGTTCTGTTCCGAACGCCATCCATGGGTTTGGTCGCCTTTTCTCATGAGTTTTTCTCTGACTCTTCGGATCAAGAGATTAGGGCCCAACTTCATGTGTTCGAAGTCCGGACGAAGGCCCGCCAAATTGCCGCGGGCGAGCGACTGACGGTCACTACAGAAGGCGTCTTTAGTTCTTGACGGTCGTCGAGGGCCTAACGATATTCGCCCTCGTGGCGGGGCCTATATCCTCTGTAGCCATCTCGCAAGAGATGCAGCGACGGAATGTACTGCGTCGAGAGCGGATGGCAATTTTTCTTTCGCTACTCGCTACCCGGACGGATCGGATCGGCAGTGAACACTTGCGTTCCTTGTCGCTGATCGACGTCACGTTCAATAAGTATCCTCGCGTTAAGGCGAAGTGGGCGTCGTACTACGAATCACTCAACAATCCGGGAATGAATAACGACAATGGTGCCGTCCAGCGCCAACAAAGTTCAACGATATGCTCGCGGAAATGGCACGAGCACTTGGTTATGGCAAGGATGTGGGATTCGAGGAGATCACTCGTTCCTACAAACCTCAGGGTGTCGTTGATAACGCCGCGTTGCAACGCTCCATGCAGAGCGAGTTCATCCGCGTTCTAAAGAACACGGAAAACATGGGACACGGGCTGCGAAATCCTGCACCCTCAGTAACGATCCCAACGTATGGATTGCTCGCTGCGATGGGTGCGGTTGTCCTCTTGATCTTAGCGTTCTTGTTTCCCAAAAGAAGTGTCCGCGCCCGAGGCGAGAACGGCGGCGAATCGCGGTCCTTGCCGAGAGCTTAATTTGGACGTTTTCGCGTGTCGCTATTATCCATCATCGATCGTGCTGAATACGAAAGCCCGCCGCAGCGGGCCGGACGTGGTGGAGATGAGGAGACTCGAACTCCTGACCCCTTACATGCGAAGCAAGTGCTCTACCAGCTGAGCTACATCCCCACGGACCGTCGGCGATTCTAGCAGGGCGGGCTCCGCCCTGTCAAAAGGGAAGCTTCTCTTCCCATGTCGAGTGTTGCGCCGTCCTTACGCCGGGCAATGGCGTTGCTTGTCCTCGCAGGCCTTGCCGCGTGCACGTCGTCGTCACAGCGGGCGCCGGGCGCGCTCCGTGTGCTCGCCTCCACGTCGACGCTTGCTTCCTTGGCCGACGGTGCGTCGGGGCGAGCCAATATCCCGTCGCTGGTGCCGGTGGGCATCTCGCCGGAAGACTATCAGCCGACGCCGGGCGACATCGGCGCGCTCCACGAGGCGGACGTCCTCATCGAAAACGGTGCGGGGCTCGAAGCGTGGCTTGCCGACACGGTCCACAATGCCGCGAACGCCAACCTGCGCATCGTCTCTTGCACCGACGGCCTCGCCATCATCGATGGCAACCCGCATCTCTGGATGGATCCGGTCTTCGCGCGCGCCTACGTCGCCCGCATTCGCGACGCGCTGATCCTGGCGGATCCCCCCAACGCCGACCGCTACCGCACCGCGAGCGCCGCCTATGACCGGCAACTCGTCGCGTTGGCGGAGCGCACGCGCGCCAAAATCGCGACGATCCCGCCAAGCCATCGCACGATGATCGTCTTTCACAACGCGTTCGACTACTACGCGCGCCGGTTCGGCCTGAAGATCGTCGGAGCGATCGAGCCGATCGCCGGCGCCGAACCCAACCCCGGACACATGGCCGAGCTCATCCGGCTGGCGCGTTCGCAGCACGTCCGGGCGGTCTTCGCTGAACACGAGTACAGCGACAAGCTCGCGCTGACACTCGCCGCAAGCGCCGGTGGCCTGCGGGTCGCCTTCCTCTACGACGATTCGCTCGGCACGGCGCTCTCCGTGCAGACCTACATTGGAATGATCGACACGGATACCGACACGATCGTCTCGGCGTTGAAATGAACGCGGTCGAGGTTCGTGACCTGCACGTCCGCTACGACCGCGTCGAAGCGTTGACGGGGGTGAGTTTCGACCTGCCGGAGGGGACCGCGCTCGGGATCGTCGGTCCCAACGGCTCGGGCAAATCAACGCTGCTCAAGACGGTGGCGGGTCTGCTGCTGCCAAGTGAGGGCTCCGTCCGCGTCGAGGGGATGGCGCCGCGCCGGCTGCCTCCCGGCACGATCGGGTACGTCCCGCAAATCGAGGACGTCGATTGGAAATTTCCGGTCAGTGTGCGCGATGTGGTGACAATGGGGCGCTACCCGCGCGTCGGACCGTTCGCACGCTTTTCGCCGGCCGATCACGAGGCGGTCGCCCACGCGATCGATGCGCTCGGCCTGCGCGATCTCGCCGACCGCCACATCAGCGAACTCTCGGGCGGACAGCAGCAGCGCACCTTCGTCGCGCGCGCGATCGCGCAGCAGCCGAAGGTGCTGCTCCTCGACGAACCCACGACCGGCGTCGATGCGGCGACCGAAGAGCAGCTCTTGGAGCTCGTGCGCGGTCTGGTCGGGGGCGGGCTCCCGGTCCTCATGACCACCCACGATCTCGACCGTGCCGACGAATGGTTCGACCGACTGATCGTCGTCGACCGCAAAATCCTCGCCGACGGCGTCCCCGACGAAGTTCTCGACTCCGGCGCGTACGCGGGGATTCGCGAGCACACGCACACGCACGGTCACCGGCGATGATGGATTGGCTGCTGGCCCCGTTCGAGTACGACTTCATGCAGCGCGCGTTTCTGGCCGCGCTCATCGTGGGCGGCCTGTGCTCGACCCTCGGGACGTACGTCGTGCTGCGCAAGCTCTCGTTCATCGGCGACGGGCTCGCGCACGCATCGTTCGCCGGGATCGTGATCGCGTATCTGCGCGGCGGCAGTTTCTGGATCGGTGCTGCGATCGCGACGATCGTGACGGCGCTGGGGATCGGTTTCGTCCACCGGCGCGCCAACGTCTCGCTCGATACCGCGATCGGGGTGCTCTTCACGGCCGCCTTCGCGCTGGGTGTCTTTCTCATGTCGCGCTCGACGCGTGCCACGCTCGATCTCCAAAGCTTCCTGTTCGGCAGCATTCTCGGCGTTTCGCGCGACGATCTGTTCATCGTGCTGGGCTTGGGATTCATCGTTGCGCTCGTGATCGGTGCGCTGTGGCGGCCCTTGCTCTACACGTCGTTCGATCCGGTCGTCGCGCAGGCGTCGGGGATTCGCGAGGGGCTCGTCGACAACGCCCTGCTGGTGATTCTCGCGCTCACGATCATCGTCTCGCTGCAGCTGGTGGGGATCGTGCTGGTCGCGGCGCTGCTGGTGACGCCCGCCGCTGCCGCCGCGCAGCTCACCAAACGGTTCGTACCGATGATGCTCCTCTCGGCGACGTTCGGCATCTTCGCGTCCGTTGCCGGTCTCTACGCGTCGTTCCAGCTGCACGCCGCCAGCGGAGCCACGATCGTGCTGCTCGCGACCGTGATCTTTTTTGTGGCGCTTGGGATCAGCGCAACGCGTCGACGGCAGCGCGCTGCTTGATCGAGCCGATCCCGGTGACCGCGTCGAACCCTTCCGTCACCGTGCAGCCGTCGGGCTGCTGCTCGATGCAGCCCTTGACCAGCGGCGGTACCGGCGGTAAGACGCCTTTGAAATTCTTCGGCACCGGCGGCCGCCGCGGGCGCAACGTGTTGTCTTTCCAGCCGCGGTCGTTTTCGCGCGCGACGTCGCGGAACGCGGCCGGCGTGGCGCGCGCGAGCACGTAGAGGTCGGCGGCGGTCAAGAGCCGGTGCGCCGGCCCGACGAGGCTGTTGATCGCGGCGAGCGACGCGCCGACGATCGAGGCGCTCTCGCTCGTCCCACCGACGCCGCCCAGACCGTACCCGTGCCAGTAGACACGCAGATGGCCTGAGGCGTCGGCCGACACGTCCGGCACGATCCGGTTGTGCACGTACGAGGTCGAAAAGATGAAGTCGCCAGGCGCGTTTTGCCAGGCCGGCCGCGGCTCCAGCGAGATGCCGCCGGCGCCCGCGTGGACGGTATCGTTCCACGGACCTTCGTCGGCGACGCCGTCGCGGTCGCCGAGTTGCGTACCGCCGGCGCAGATCACGAACGTCGACACGCACGGCCAGGTCACGCGCGGACGCTCGATCCCCGGCTCGCGAAAGCCGTACGCGCCGTCGTCGCCCGCCGCGACGACGAGCGGGATGCCGCGTACGATCGCTTCGAGCTGCGGGATCGGGGTCGGGCCGTAGCGCGCCGCGATCGGACCCTCTTCGGGTCCGACGACGAAGGGGAAGACGAGGACGGTTGGATCCAGATCTAGCGCGCGCGCCAGCGCCAGCGTTCCGTCGTTGCCGGCCGAGCAGACGTCGTCGTAGTCGACGATCGTCTGTGCCAGCGGCGCCATCGTGAGGGCGGAATCGGTATCGAGCGCCCCCTCCTGGCCGCGGTCGTCGCGTCCGCAATCGCTCGACGGGGTCTTGAATGCGAAGCTGCGTTCGCTGACGCTGTTGACGGTTGCGCCCGGCGGCGCGCCCTCTGCAGTCAGGAACTTGCGCACGTCGTTGGTGTCGAAATGGTCCGAGGCGTCCTCGAGGATCACGATCCGCTGGTTGCCGCCGCCTCCGTCGACCGCATCCGTCATCGAGCGGAAACGTGCGGGCTCGTACCAATCGCCCCGAAAATACGTGAACGACGGGC
>Ga0302314_10018145_pt1 | contig 11746 bp, 5 predicted proteins | sample III_Palsa_N2_3_FD_200533 | JGI IMG/M metagenome (GOLD analysis project Ga0302314, IMG submission 200533) | Peat permafrost microbial communities from Stordalen Mire near Abisko, Sweden - III_Palsa_N2_3 | ecosystem: Environmental > Terrestrial > Soil > Palsa > Peat permafrost | place: Sweden...
CATTCGAAATTACCTTTCCCAACCCTTCGGTCGCGGCCGTGATGTCACCGCCGTGCTGCTCCAGGGCCTGCTCCACCGCGCAAGTGATCATGCCAGTGAAGCGACCCCGGCCTCTGGCGCACCGCAGCTCGGGCCAACTTTTCGGACTCGACCACCAGTTCCAAGGCGGCCAGCTGATCGGGATCCAGCGCCATCCCGGCGGCGTGGTGGTGCGCCCGGGATGTCGCCGAGTCCACATGACCAGGCCCAGGTCGGCCTGGCAGCGGGCGGCGGCCTCGGCGATCACTGCTTCCATACGGAGGCTACTTCGGCGTCTGGCGCGCCATGCGCAATGTCTTCGAGCAGGGCAGGCAGGAGGTCTTCCTCGTAGGCGGCGACCGAGCGGTTGCGCATTGCGGTCACGAGGTCGGGGTCCCATGGGGCGTCGAGGTCCTGCAGGCTGATCGAATCGACTCATTCGGGGGCGGCTTGGAGGTAGTCGGCTGCACTCATGCGCCATGGCACCGCCTGCGGGGCTACTGCCAGGATGGCTCGCATGTGTGCGAGGCCGGCCTGGTCGAAATCGGCACGGACTGCGAGGCGCCAGCCGACGTGGGCGAGCTGGGCAATCGCCTCGCATTCCAGCTGTGAGGGCGTCCCTGCTGTACAGATCACCCGGGGCGCCGTACCTTCTCCGGGTCCGTGCATGTGTCTGTTCGCCGCGGCGGCGAGCACCGAGGGGTTCTCGGTGACGAACACCCACTCTCCGGCGGCCGTGGGTGGCTTCCAGGTGATCGGGGAAAGCTCTCGGGGTGGAAGGGTGAAGGTCGCCCCGGCTGGGATGTGCCAGCCTTGCGGGCTGGTGCCTGTCATGATCAGGCCGCCGATCAGGTCGTCGCAATCGACGCCGAGGCGTGCCCAGCTCGCTCGCCCTGACGAGCCGGGCGGCCCTGTCAGGGCGAGGACGAGTGCTGGCAGGGCGCCGGTGTCGAGTGCATGTGGATTTCCGGGGACCAGGAGGCGGCGGTCGATGCGCTGACCGGGTGGTGGTAGCTGGGCGAGGACCTGCAGTGCCTGGCCAAGGAGGTCGGCGGGGTTGTGCTGGTTGAGGAGCCGGGTGATCCAGCCCAGGCCGTGCAGCCTGCTGAAGGCGGTTGCTGGGTTCACGAGTTCGCGGACGTGATGGGGTAGGGCGACGGCTGTGTCGTCGAACTGGGCGCGCAGGCGGTCAGCCGCCGCGGTGTGTTCGGCTTGGGCACGGGCCTTGGCTGCCAGGCGTCGGCCGCTGGCGTGGGCCGCGACAGCGCCGGGTGTGAGTCTTGGTCCGCGAGTGGCGACCGCGCGGGAGATTTCCTGCAGAGCGACGCGGCGGCGTTGGCCGGGTTGCAGTGGTCCCCCGGGAATGAGGCCGGCCGCGGCGGCACGTTCGGCCGGTTCGGCGGGTGCGGTGAGCGTGACGGTGGGTCCGCTGGTGAGGTTCTCGTCGCCGCGGCGGTCGGCCGCTGTGGCGAGGGCCTGCCACAGCCAGGTGAGTTCGGGCCGCAGGAGCGGGGTCAGGTCCGCGTCCTTGCAGGCTTCGCCGCACAGCGGGCAACTCATGCCGGTTCCTCGGTGTGGCGCGCGGCGACTGTGTCGCCGGGCAGTGCCTGCTCGGTTCGGATGAGCATGGGGAAGGCGACAACGGTGCCGTCGGGGCCGGCTTCGAGGTCGTGGGCGTCGATGCCGTCCCAGGCGCCGGGCGCGCCGTCCCAGAGGTAGGAGGTGCACAGGATGTCGAGGTCGAGTTCGGCCAGGTAGCGTGCGAGGCCTTCGCGGCCGCGTTCGTCGACTTCGGCGGGTACTTCGTCGAGCGGGACTAGGCGGAGTCCGGTGCTGGTGAAGCGGTCGTAGTTCGCTGCGATGGCAGCCAGCATGGGGGCCAGGACGACCAGGCGGCGTTCGCCGCCGGACAAGCCGGTGCGTGAGCCCCACTGGCTGGACACGGGCTGGCCGTCGGGCCCGGCGCGCTCGACCAGGTAGCGGACGTCGACCCAGGTACGGATGTCGACGGCAGCGGCGAGTCGTTCCTCCATGGTGGATCCCTCGGCGGCGGACATCAGTGCCTGCAACGCCTCTCCGACTTGCTTCTTCTGCACGTCGGTGCGCACGGCGTCTCCGACTTCGCAGGACAGGTGGTGCACCGTTCGGCTGGCGGCGTCCAGGTCGTCGCGCAAGGTGATCTGGACTTGGACTCCGACGCCGGAGGATGCCTTGGCGGCGCGCATCTTGCGGTTGACGGTTTTCCGCCAGTCCGTCAGTGCCGCCCACGCGGTTCCCAGGGCGGACGGGAGGCGGCCGATGACAAAGTCGCGCAGTGCTGCCGCCTCGGCGGTGTCGAGTGCGGCCCGGGCTCGGGTCGCGAGGGTGTGGGCGCGGGCCGCGGCGCTGAGGGGGTCGTAGGGGGCCTCGGCGTGGGTCAGAACGAAGGTCTCGAGCTGATCGAGTCCTTCGGGTGGATCGGTGCGGGCGATCGTCCATGTCTGGGCCAGTTCGGCGCGGACGGCGTCGTAGCGCTCGCCGAGGGTCTTTCTGGAGGCGGCGGGGCGGCGGCCGAGGATGGCTGCGGCGGCATCGAGGTCGGGTCCGTCCGGGCCGCCGGGGAGAGGGGTGTCGCCGATGCCGAGGGCCGAGGCAAGTGGGGGCCAGGCAAGTAGGGCGGCCAGGTGGGCGCGGGTGGTGCGCTGGGCGGGGCGCGCCTCGTTGTAGCGCTGTTGGGCGAAGTCGAGGTCTTTCTCGCAGGCGGCGCGGTTCATTTCGGCGTCCAGGAGGAGCGATTGGGCGTCGTTGAGCTGCTTGTGGAGGTCTTTGGCGTGCTGGGTGGCTTTCTGGAAACGGTGGGCTGCGCCTTGGGCGTCGTGGTTGTCGATCTCGTCGAGTTCGGCCTTGGTTTCTAGGGCGGTGGTGTGGGCGGTGCGGGCCTCGTGTTGGAGGTGTGCCAGGTGCTCGGCGATGGCGGCCTCGTCGGGCAGTTCGCGGAGGATGCGTTGGACCTTGGGGAGCAGCCGGGATGACAAGGCGTTCGCACACGTGGTGAGCGTCTTCGCGTTCGCTTCCTTACGTTCGACGATACCGGTGAGCGCGTCGGGGTCGACGGGCATGCCCAGGCTGCGGGCTCGGGCTACCCAGTCGGTGTGCAGCCGGGTGTGCTCGGCTGCGGCGTCGTTGGCTTTCCCCCGCAGAGTCAGTGCGGTGTTTTCGCGCTGGTGCGCGGCCTTGGCGGCGCTGGTGCGCTCTGCCTCGGTCTGGGTGAGGCGGTGTCGGGATGGAAAGGCCTGTGCCTGGCGGCGCATGGTGTCACGCAGGGTGCGGAGCTCTTTGGCGCTGCGACGCTCGATGTTCGCTTCGGCCTGGAGTTGGTCGGCTTCGGCGTCGAGTTGGTCGGCCTTGGCGCGTGCGCGGGCCAGGCGGGTCCGGGCGCCGATGTGGGAGGCGGCTGGGATGCTGCTGCCGGTGGCCTGCCGGGCGATGGCGGGGTTCGCGGCAAGCGGGCCCGTGGTGAAGGTGCCGTCGCGTCCGATGACCAGCGCCGCGGGGCCGGGATGGCCGGCGGCGGTGTCGGTCAGGGCCACGCGCTGCAGGACGGCTTGGGCGAGGGCTGCGTGCGGATGGTCGGGGTGGACGGTCAGGACGGTAGTGAGGTTGGGTTCCTGGACGGCGCCTTGGCGGGTGATCTGCCAGGCGCTGGCGGTGGCTGCGCCAGTGTGCAGGTGGGCGCCGAGCAGTCCGCTGTCGGCCAGGGCCAGCTCCAGTAGTGCCCTGTGCTCGTCGGTCAGGTCGGGTGTGGGCCGCCATTCGAGGAGGGTGCCGAAGGCGTTGTCGTCGGCTGCCGGGCCGGCCCAGTGGGGACGGGGCAGGGGCAAGAGCTGCCCAGCGCGCAGACGGCGGGCCTGGCTGCGGTGCTCCGCGGCGTTTCCTTCCCGTTCGGTGGCAACCGTCAGGTGGCGCTGCGCGGTGGCCTCGTGGTCGGCGGCCAGGGCCTCGCCGATGCGCAGCGCCTGGTCGCCCCACGCGTTGAGCTGGTCGCGCACGGCTGCGGGCTCGGCGTCGGTGAGGGCGTCAAGGTCGTCGGTGTCCCAGGGTTGGGTCTCGTCGTGGGCGGTTGGTGTCGTGGGGGTCTGGCCGCACAGGACGGGGTTGTGCTGCATCCAGTGTGCGGTTTCGGTGAGGGCCTGCCCGGCGGCCGAGCGTGCGGTGTCGGCTACGCGGTCCAGGGCTTGGCGGGCTTCGTCGTGGGCGTTCTCGGCGGCAACTGCGATGGCGTGCGCGGTCTTGGCTGCGCTGTCGGCTGCGGCGACCGGCTCGTGGTCGCGCAGGATGAGGGCTGCCTTGTCCGCTGCTGCCTGGTGCTGGGTAGCGGTGGTGGTCCAGGAGGCGGTCAGGGCGTCGAGGCCGGCACGGTCGTGGGTGAGGGCGAGGCCCGGTCCTGGGTCGATGACCAGGTCAGCGACGGGGTAGGTGGCACGAGGCCGGGTGTGGTGGGCGAGGAGGCTGTCCCGTGCGGTCGGCGGGACTCCGGCCGCCTCGGCGCCGCCCATCAAGTCGTCGAGATCCTCGATGATGTCCTCGAGCGCCCGCTGGCTGGTCTTGGTCCGGTCGCGGGCGTGGGCGGCAGCCGTTTGGAGGTTGGTGCGGGTGCTGGCTGCCGTGTTCTGCTCGGATGTGAGTCGTCGGCTCAGGTCCATGGCGCGGCCGTGGGAGCGGTAGGCGTCGCTGGTTTCGATCGCCCGGGCGGCGGCCTGGGCTTTGCCGTGGTCCTGGTCGAATTGCTGGGCCTTGGTCTGGGCGTCTTCGACGCTTGTCTTCGCGGCGTCGAGGAGCGCGGTGTGCTTCTTGACGCGGCGCTGGTACGTGGTGGCGGTGGTGTCGGCCTCGCAGGCCGCGTTGTGGGCGGTGCGGGTGACGTCGATGACGTGTCCGGTCCAGACCCGGGCGAAATCCTCCAGTACGGTGGCGGCCTGCTCGTCACGTTCGAAGGCCTCGCGGGTCGTTTCCGATTCGGCGAGGGCTTCCGCGGTGGCCGCCAGGACGTCCTCGGCTACGCCGGGCAAGGAATGGCGCAGCGCGTCGGCGGCGGCTGCCGGGGAGACGTCGCCCAGCAGGGTTGGGTTGCGGACTTCGCGTAGGCGTGAGGCGAGCAAGCGTAGTTCGCCGGTGGTGGACGACCAGATGTGGCGGGCGAGATCGTCGACATAGCTGTCGGGGTCGGCGAAGACCTGTCCGCCGGCATCGTGGACACGGGTGGAGAATTCCTCCAGCTCCAGCGCGCTGCCGCTGGTAGCGCGAAGGTTCAGTTCCTTCAGTGGCCGGCCGGGGACGGTGAAGGGGATGGCTTTCACGGCCGGGGTCGAGCTGGGCGAGTACTGGAGGCGGACACCGTAGCTCATCTCCTGCTGCTCGGGTGTCCGCTGGTGCGGGGCTGTCGGGTCGCTTTCGCCGTGCGGGGCGGCGAAGGTGAGCCACAGGTATCCGTAGCGGCGTCCCTTGGCTGGTGCGCCTTCGCTCATCAGGAGTTTCAAGGTGGTGGGGCGGGCCTTGCCTGCGGCGAGCTTCGCGGCGTTCAGGTCAAGCAGGTAGGGCCACAGCGCTTCCAGCGCGGTGGTCTTGCCGGTTCCGTTGGGTCCGCGCAGCAGAAGCCGTCCCGACGCGGCGGGCAGTTCCAGGTCGCCGTAGCGCCACACGTTCGACAGTCCAGCGCCGACCAGGCGCCACCGGCCGCCGAACCGGTCCGCGTTGCCGGCCGGTGCCGGGAGTTGCGGTGCGGAGAAGTCCAGTTCGAAGATGTCGCTCATGCTGGCGGGCCTTCCACAGTGCCGCCCGGGGTGGCGGCGTCGGTGTCGAACAGTCCTTGTTGGAGCGGGGTGGGTTCTCCTGGCGCTGCTTGCCGGGCGGAGGAGTCGGACGGCCGGGCACGGGATGGGTTGGTGCGGCGGCCCTTGGGGGTGGCGCTGCCTTCCTGGCCCCAGCGGCCGGTGGTGGGGGCGAGCCACCACACCCGTGCGCCCCCGTCAGGGCCCGTCTGCGTGCTGGAGAGTGCGAGGTGGACGAGGTTGGCACCCACCAGCAGGTCGCGCACCTTGCTGGCCAGCAGTAGCGGATCCTGGGTGTACTCGGCTCCCCAGCCGCCTTTCCCGGACGCGTTCGTGTCCGCGAACTGTGCCAGTGCTTCCACTGCTTGATTTTCTGTCAGGCCGCGCCATCCTGGTCCGGGGCCTTGTCCGGCGCTTCCGTGGACAGCGCTGTGGTCGAGCAGGAGCAGGGCTGCGTGCGGGATGGTGCCAGGGGCAGGGAACGGGACCGGGCCAAGGTCGCGCAGGTGCCGGTAGGCGTCGTCGGGGACGACGAAGGCCGCGCCTTCGGTGCGGCGTTCCAGGACCAGTCCGAAGGCGTCGGCCAGAGGGCCGCCATCGTCGCCGCGGACGCGTTGGCTGAGCCACTGCGCCTCTGCGTCATCGAGCAGCGCGGTGTGCACGCAGGTGTCGTCGATAAGGGCGCGGCGCATCCGGCGTGCTGGGTCTGGTTCGCGCTGGACCTGCTGGAGCCATGCCTGCGGGTCGGCGGCCGGGTCCAAGGCGCCAGGGTTGGCGATCACGTGGGCCAGTCGGGTGTGGTGGATGGCGAGGAGCACCGGCGCGTCCTCGTCGTGTAGATAGCTGTCGAGATCGCCGTCGAGGCGTTCGATGACGCCGCGTTCGTCGAGCATGCGCAGCGCCCCCAGGGTGGCGCGGCGCTCCGTGATGTCGTGTTGGGTGGGTAGTCCGGCTTCGGCGGCCGCGATGCGGGCCTGGGTAACCAGGTGGCCGATCGCGGTGCGTGGTGGGCTCGACTCGGCGGCGGCCAGCAGCAGGAAGAACCATGAGCAGGTGGCTGGGCTTGGTCCCTGGGCCGCCCATGCCTGGGGGCGCGGCGGGGGGCTCTTTCGCAGGCGTACCAGGTCGCGTTCGATGATCAGTACCCAGCCCAGGCGGGACACGGTGGAGGTCAGTGTCTCGGCGTTGCGGCGTACGGCGGCAATGAGGGCGTCGTCGCGGCCGCCGACCAGCCACGGGTGGGCGGCCAGGTGGCGCAGGAGTGCGGCGGACTCGGCGTCGGCCTCCGGGCGCCACGCCCGCCGTCGACGTGGCGGGCTGACTGGTGGGGGCTGCTGTGGCTCCCGATCGTGGTGTTCCTCGCTCATGCCGCGCCTTCCTTCAGCGGTCGGGTGGCGTCTGCTTCGTGGCCTGGGGTTGGGGTGCCGGGTTGCGGAACCGTGCGCAGTGTCGCGCGCAGCGTGGTGTCCTGGCTCGTGGTGTGGCCGGTCAGGATTGCGAGAGCGGCGGCGGAGGGCTTGCGGCCGGGCAGGTGGAACAGGGGGATGCGGCCGGGCAGCAGGACCTGCCAGGTCGGGGCCTCCAGGGTGCCGGTGCCGGTGCCGGTGTGGACGAGGGTGCAGGCGAGCCCGCCGCTGGCTGCGGTGCGGCGCGGGCCGATGGGTGTGGTGCGGGCGGCGGCCATCAAGGCCGCCAGTGCGGCGCGGGCGGCTGTCTCGTCCAGTCGTTGCCCGGGGACTGAGGCGAGCACGTCGGCGACGGCCTGGGCGTGGTCGCTCTGGCGGCGGGCGCGGGCCTGGGCTACTTGCGCGCGGGCCGCGGTGTCGTCACGCGGTGCGGCGCCCTTCCCGCGGGGGCCGGAGCGGCCTGTGGCGCGCAGCAGGCTGGGCACCGGGACCTGCGGGCCGCCTCGCCACGGCGGGTTGCGGCTGGTGTCGTCCTCGTCCGCCTGCCCGTACAGCTTGCGCCAGGAGTGGTCGCCGAGGGCGGCTTGGAAGATCTGGACACCGATCTCGGGGGTCAGCACGGCCTTGGCCAGTGCCAGGGCTCGGGTGCGGGTGGAGGCGGTTCCGGAGGAGGAGTGCAGCCGGCGCAGGTTGGCGTGCATGCTCGGCAGCATCCGGACCAGGCGCAGGGAGAACCGGGCGGCGCGTCCGGTGCGCGCGTCGAACCAGGCGCACAGTCCTTCCCAGTCCTCGCTGCGTCCCCCGCGGGAGGCGGTGAGCGCACCGGCGGCGATCAGGTCCCTGGCCTGGGAGGCTTCCACGGCGCCGTGCGCGAGGACGGTGAACCAGGGACGCAGCACCGCAAGCGCGGTGGCCGCTCGGGCGGAGCCGGAGTCGAGTTCGGCGGCGACGCGGGCGGCGTAGTCGACGAGCAGGCCCTTGAGGTCGTTGGTGCGTTCCTCGTCCAGGTCGAAGCGGTCGGCGAGGCCCACCAGGGCGTCCTCTGCCCCCACTAGGGCGGCGTCGAGATCGTCGTGGCTGGTGAACACGGTCCCCACCGCGTCGAGCGTAGTGGGGTCCAGGCGGGCGGCGTTGGGCACGTGGTCGGCGAGGGTTGCGGCGAGTTCCTCAAGGCGGGAGACCACGCGGTTCAGCGACACGATCGGGATCTCCCGCACGGTCGCTGTCCCGGCGAGGACCTGTCGGTAGAAGCGCTGGACGTGGCGGCCCGCGGGGCTGGCGGTGTAGCGCCAGTTCCGGGCGAGGATCTCGGAGTAGCGGCGCGCACGGCTGGTGTCGGAGCGGACCGAGACTGCCCCCATGGCTTTCAGTGCGCCGAGGCGGGTCTCGACCAGTTGGGGTTGCAGGCACCGGCCGGCCGCGGGGAGAGCGGCGGTGACCTCGGCGACGGTCAGATCGGTGACCGACGCCTCGAGCACGTCCATGATCGCGATGTAGTCGGCGGACTCGGGGCGCACCAGGTAGGCGACCACTTGGCGTGCGTCATCGGCGGCCTCGGGGCCGGGATTGGTCTCGTCTTGTGTCACCACTCCCCCAGCCACCGCGACAACATGTCAGCTACCCCGATCGCGATTGCCGAGAACCCAGATTCCGCTCCTGAAGTGGCCACGTGTGCCGTGCAATGCGTGGTGTTCTGCCTGCGGTTCAGCGACCGGAAATGGTGGCCCGACCTGAGAAGGCTCGAGGCTGTCATCGTGCCAACGCCTGTAGGCCGCTGGTCACATCGGCCTGGACCAGTGCGTCCCGTTCGGCCGGTGTGAGCCAGCGTGCGCTGGACCCGGTGGCGGTCCGTTCCACCCACAGCACGTCGTCAACGGCCTCGGCAACCGCGTGCAGGTGGCTGATCACCATGACGAGCCTGTCGTTGCCCGCCTGGGCACGCAGGACCTCAAGGGCTGTGTCCAAGGTGGTGGTGTCCAGGGCGGCGAAGCCTTCGTCGAGGAACAGCGAGCCGAGGCTTGGCCCGCTGCGGGCGTGCAGTTCGGCCAGCGCAAGTGCCAGGGCGAGCGAGGCCAGGAATTTCTCCCCGCCAGACAGGCGGTTCGGGTGGTGGACGACTCCGGAGTCGCGGCTGACGATTTCGAAGGTGTCGGCGAAGCCGAATCGCCCGTCGGACATCTGGCCGAGCAGGTCACTGGCGACGCCGAGCAGCGCGCGGGTGCGCAGCATGGTCAGGTGGCCCAGGAACTTGGCATCGACCAGTTCGCGCCGCAGGATCTCCAGTGCGTCATGGCGGGCGTGGCCCGCGTTGATGGCGTAGGTCAGGTCGGCGGCTGGCTTGATCAGGTCCTGTGCTTCGCGCTGTCTCCTGCGCTGCTCGTCTGCCTGGTTGGCCGCTGTTGTCCTCGCAGCAACGAGGGGGTGCAGCGCTTCGGGCGTGGTCAGGTCCGTGGCCGAGTCGAAGGCTTCGATGTCGGCGAGTGCGGCGGCGTGCTCCTCGAGGCTGTTGTGTGCGGCGGTGGCACGGTCGGTGGAGAGGGTGGACAGCTGGGCGAGTTGGTCGCCGAGGGCCGTGGTGATCGCGGTCAGGTCGGTGGCGTACTGGCGGATGTCGGCGATCCTCGACTCGGTGGGGGGCTGGGGGGTGTCGTGCTGGTCGGCAGGGGCCAGGTGGGTGTTGGCCTGGTCGGCTGCTTCGGCCCACGTGTTCAAGGTGCCGCGCAGGTCGTTGAGCGGGCGTTCCAGGCCGCTGTCGGCCTCCCGGTCGAGGGCGCGCTGATCGGCGAGGATCGCGGTCTTTTCGGTGCGGTAGGTCTCCCTGCGGGTGTGCAGCGATTCGACTTCTGTCCGACGGGCAGTCACGGCCTCGGTCGCAGCGGTGGCCTGGTCGGCGGTCACGTCGATCGCTTCGCCAGGCAGCAGCGCTCGGATGCGGGCCGGAAGCGTGCTGGCGTGGGTCGCGGTCTTGGCCACGGCGCGGGTGTGCCGGGTGGCATCTGCTGTTGCCTGGGTGCTGGTGCGCTGGTGGGAGATCTTGCGCTCGTCGAGGGTCTTCCGGTCTGCCTTGATCGTGGCGGTGCGGCAGTGGCCTTCGGCCGTCAGTTGCTCGGCGTGCTGGGACGCGGCCTGTTCGCACGCGGTGATCGCGTCCGTGATCGCCGCGGTGTCCGGCGCGGGCCGTATGGCGCTGTCGGTTGTCGACGTGGCAACGGCGGTGGTGGCTACGGTCAGCGCCTTCGCGGCCGCTTCGGCGTCGAACGGGAGGGGGGTTTCGCCGGCCAGGGCAGCGAGGGCCAGGAAGGAGGCTGCCGCCGCCGCGGTGGCCTCCTGCGCTTTGGCCTGGGCGTCTTGGTGTTCCTTGTCGCGTTCGCGTACTGCCTGCTCGGCCGAGGTGACGTCGGCGCAGCCTTGGGCGAGCCGGTCGCGTGCCTGGCGGTGGGTGGCGTTCGCGGCGTCCAGTTCCGCCTTCGCGGCGGCCAGCTCGGCGGCATCGGTCGCCGATGCGGGTTCGAAGTCGGCCGGGACCTGTTGTCGGCACACGAGGCAGTCATCGCCTGGGTGCAGTTCGGCTGCGAGCGCGGCAGCGCGGTCGCGAAGCTGGAGGAAGTTCCTGCGTGCCTCGGCGTTCGTGACGCCCTGTTCGGTTGCGGTCGCCTCCTCCTCCAGGCGGCCGAGGTCGCCTGCGAGGGATGCGCGCTTGCCGGTCGCGGCATCACAGCTGATGGCGGTGTCGGCGACCCGGCCGGCCGCCGAGAGGGCGAGTCCAGTGTCGGTACGGGCTGTCGCGGCGAGGACGCGGATCCGGTCGCTGGTCTTGGTGGCGGCGCGGATCTGGTCGGCGAAGGGTTCGATCCGTTCGGCGTGCTGCTTCAGCTCCGCTTCGTCCTTGGCGATCGCGTCGCCTTCATCGGCGAGTTCCGCGGTGAGTGCGGCGAGACGGTCGCGCTCATGGCGGTTTTCAGCGGCGTCGGCGGCGAAGGTCTGGAGGATCAGGGCGGCCTTGATGAGGTCGTCGCGGCCCTCTCCTTGCCTTTGTGCCTCGCCGATGGCTGCGGTCAGTTCCTGTTCCTCGTCCGCGGCTTCCCGGGTGCGTCGCTCGAGTTCGCCGCGTCGTGCGGCGATGTCGGTGGCGACTGCTTCGAGTGCGTCGAGGACGGTGCCGGCGTCGGTGACCGCGCGGGCTGCCAGGGTGTGCGCTGCGGTGGTGGCCCTGGTCGCCGTGGCCTGGGCGTCGGCTGCTTCCGTTCGCAGCGCGGTCATGCGGTCGATGGCGGTCGTCAGACGGCCCGCCCGGGCCGCGGCCTCGTCGGCGGCGCGGCCCGCCTCCGCAGCGGCCTGCTCGGGGTCCTCGGGCATCGCGTTGCGCTTCGCGCGGGCGGTGGCCAGCAGGTCGTTGAGGGTCTCGCGCTGGCGGGTGGCCATGTCCCGGACCGCTTCGAGGGACTCGGCGCCGAACAGCTCGCGCAGCCGCTCGGTGCGCGCCTTGGTCGCTGCGGTGAGGAGCTGGTCGAACTA
>Ga0302314_10018146_pt1 | contig 11746 bp, 9 predicted proteins | sample III_Palsa_N2_3_FD_200533 | JGI IMG/M metagenome (GOLD analysis project Ga0302314, IMG submission 200533) | Peat permafrost microbial communities from Stordalen Mire near Abisko, Sweden - III_Palsa_N2_3 | ecosystem: Environmental > Terrestrial > Soil > Palsa > Peat permafrost | place: Sweden...
TGCCACTGCTGTTCACCCGAGGCCCTTCCCCGAAACTTCTGCTTATCCCACCCTTCGCAGAAAGCGCGAAGGATGGGGCACCCGATCCTTTCTGGCAGGGCAAGAAATACTCGCCTGCCATTCCGGGCGTCCGGGTTTGTTGGCAGGGCAAATAATCTGGCGGGGACGGTTTGCGCTACCCTATTATCGAAGCCGATGCTTGCCCAACCAAAATCGATGGTCCTAGCCGCTCTCGCCTGCGCCCTGCTGGTGGGTTGCCGGCAAACTCCGGTCGATACCGAGGCTACGGTGGAACCAGGGCGCGCCGTCATCTACCCGGACGGGGCCCAGGCTTCGCAGGATATTGCCACCGCATTGGCCCGGGCGGGCAAAGAAAAGAAACGCGTGCTGCTCGACTTCGGCGGCAACTGGTGCGGCGACTGCCAGGTGCTGGAAATCTATTTTCACGATCCCGCCAATTGGAATCTGCTGCAACAAAACTACGTGCTGGTTCCGGTCAATATCGGCCGCTACGACCAGAACCTCGATATCGCTGCCAGGTATGGCGTGCCGGTGGACAAAGGGGTGCCCGCGTTAGCCGTGCTCGATGCCAACGGTCAGCTGGTTTACAGCCAACGCAATCGTGAGTTCGAGGCCATGCGGAAAGTAGATCCCGCCGCAGTGACTCAATTCCTATTGCAGTGGAAGGGCTAGCCGTGCGCTGGCCGCTCGAAAAATTCCGTCTCGCACTCGGCACTTCGCTTTCCCATGATGTATTCGGCACCGCCAAAGCGGCCGCTTACTCGGCCATCCTTTGCCTCTTCCCCACCATCCTGGTGCTCACCACCCTGCTGGCCCTGACCCCGGAATCGGACAGCGTGCGAGGGGAAATGCGGGCCGCCTTCGCCGAAGTGCTGCCCAACGACACCATGACCCTGCTTCACGATTACTTCACCAACCAGAAGGCCCGGTCGGAACAAGTCCTCTCCTCCGCCATCCTGGTCTCGCTGGTCGCCGCCATGGGCATGATGCTCTCGCTGATGGAAGGTTTTCGCCGCGCCTACGACCTGCCCCGCCGGGAATGGAGCTTCTGGGTCGAGCGAGGGATCGCGCTGGCCATGATTCCGCTGTGCCTGGGGCCCCTGGCATTCGCCACCGTAGTGGTTGCTTTTGGACACCAGATTGAGCAGTGGGCCATTGAAAGCAGCTTTCACGTGCTGGGACCGGTGGTGCTGTTCCTGTGGCGCATCGTGCGCTGGTCGATCGGCCTCGCGACCACCATCGTAGTGCTGGCCATGATCTACCAGTTCGGCACGCCGCGGCGACGGGCCTGGAAATATGTTTTGCCCGGTGCTTCGGGGGCGGCCCTGATCTGGTTTCTGGCTACCCTGAGCTTCGGCTTTTATCTCACCCGCTTTGCCGATTACTCGGTCGTCTACGGCCCGCTGGGCGCGGTCGTGGCCACCCTGGTATGGCTCTACATCGCGACCTTGAGCGTGCTGATCGGCGCGGAGTTCAACGCCCATCTCTTTCCCAAGCCACAGCGGATCCCCAACCCGGTCCCGGTCGACCCAGAAAGACTGGTCGCGTCCGGGGGCCAGCGGCTGGAACGTTAAGACTACCGCCTCCCGGCGTTCGTACCGGGGCTGTTAACAAGCCTTCCCCGTTGCCCGCCCGACTGCGCGTAGAATGTAGCTGCCGGAGGCCGTTACCGTTTTCGGTTACCAAGTGTGAGGGACCAATGAGTTTTCCCCTGATGGAAGCGAACGAAACCCTGGGCGTGGAGCCGCGGCGCCGGGCCAAAATAGTGGCCACCCTGGGTCCTTCCTGTTCGACTGAAAATGTTTTCCGCGAATTGCTCCGCGCCGGGCTCGATGTGGCCCGGCTTAACTTTTCCCACGGCACGCATCCGGAAAAGCTCAAGCTGATCGAAATGGTGCGCAAGGTTTCGCGCGAAGAAGGCAAGCCGATTTGCATCCTGGGGGATCTGCAGGGCCCGAAGATCCGCACCGGCCGGCTCAAAAACCGCATCCCGGTGCAGCTCAAGGCGGGCCAGCGGCTGACCATCACCCCCCGCGACATTGCCGGGACCTCGACGCTCATCGCCACCACTTTCCCCACGCTGGCGGAAAATCTGGAGGCCGGTGCGCGCATTCTGCTCTCCGACGGCCTCATCGAGCTATACGTCGTGGCGGTGCACGGACAGGACATAGAATGCGAAGTCATCAACGGCGGCTTGCTGGGAGAACATAAGGGCATTAATCTGCCTGGGATCCCGGTGCGGGTCCCGTCGCTGACGGCCAAAGACGAAGAAGATCTGGAATTCGCCATCAAGAACGGCGTGGACGCGATCGCGGTCTCGTTTGTGCGCACGGCGGAGGATATCCGCCTGGTCCGTCATCGGGTGGCGACTTTGGGAGCGGAGACCTGGATCATTGCCAAGCTGGAGAAGCCGCAAGCCATCCAGCACCTGGAAAGTATTCTCGAAGCCGCCGATGGGGTCATGGTGGCGCGCGGAGACCTGGGGGTCGAAATGCCGCCGGAGAAGGTCCCGGCCATCCAGAAGCATGTGATCCGCCGCGCCAGCGACTACCGCAAGCCGGTGATCACGGCGACCCAGATGCTGGAGTCGATGATTGAGAATCCGCGGCCCACGCGGGCCGAAGCATCCGACGTCGCCAATGCCATCTATGACGGCACGGACGCGGTGATGTTGTCGGCCGAAACGGCGGCCGGCAAGTATCCCGTCGAAGCGGTCAAGATGATGGCCAAGATCGTGCTCGAGACCGAAGGCCAGGAGCTGCCGCGGGTCAGCGATCGGGGCCAGCCAAGACACGTACGCCTTTCCGTGGCCGAGACTATTTGCGAGTCCATGGCCCACGCCGCCGAAGACCTGGACATCAGCGCCATCGCGGTCTTTACCGAGACCGGGACCACCGCCCGCCAGCTCTCCAAATACCGGCCGAAATCCCCCATCTTCGGGTTGAGCAGCGTGGAGCGGGTGATCCATCGCATGACGCTTCTCTGGGGGGTACACCCGATCTTGTGCAACAAGCTGGCCACCGCCGAGCAAATGGTCGAAACCGCCGAGCGGGTGCTCGAAGCGGGCGGCCACGTGCTGCCACGGCAGATCCTGGGCATCGTAGCCGGCACGCGAACCAAATCCGGTTCCACCAATTTCCTCCGCCTGCACGTGCTGGGCGACTCGCTGTCGGAATCCTCTGCCAGCCGGGACGAGAAGGTGGCCCACGCCCGAGGCAAGAGGCTCCCCAAAGCCAAACGGCCGTCCCAGGCACTGCCCCGGAGGGTGCGCTCAGGACGTTGATCTCGTGCCCGGGCGGGGCCGGGCACAAGATATAAGTGGGACTTTCCGGCACCCGTTCGATTTCGTTTTTAGTTCTGAATCGGGAACGGGTCAGGCCGGTGGTCCCGTGTTTGATAGGTGGTTTTCGCCCAGCGCCAGAAGAACAGAACAGGCCTTGCAGTTCCCTGCTAGTTTTAGGTGAAGGGAAAGTTTAGTCATGGGCCGCATCCACATACTGGCTGACCAGGTGGCCAACCAGATCGCCGCCGGCGAGGTCGTCGACCGCCCGGCATCGGTGGTCAAGGAGTTGCTCGAAAACTCGCTGGACGCGGGCGCTACCCGCATCGTGATCGCCATCGAGGGAGGCGGGCGCAAGTTGATTCGCATCGCCGACAACGGCAGCGGCATGATGCGCGACGATGCTCTGCTGGCCTTTGAACGCCATGCCACCTCGAAGCTCCGCTCCTCCGATGACCTGCTGTCGATCGCTACGCTGGGATTCCGCGGCGAAGCCTTACCCTCGATCGCGTCGATCGCGCGGGTCGAACTGGTGACGCGCGCGGAGGAGGAAAGCGTGGGCACGCGGATCGAAATTGCCGGCGGCAAGCTGCTCGGTTGCGACGATGTGGGAGTGCCGGCGGGCACGACGATGACCGTGCGCGACTTGTTCTTCAACACCCCGGCGCGAAGAAAATTTTTGAAATCGGAAACCACGGAAATGGCTCACGTAACCGCGTTGGTTACGCATTACGCGCTCGCCCATTTCGACAAGCATTTCGAGCTGCACTCGGCCACGCATGCCTTGCTGATCGCGCCCCCGGTGCGGCAGCCGGCGGAGCGCATCTTTCAGATCTTCGGCCAGGCAACGCTCGATCAGCTGCTGCCGCTGGCAGCGGAGATGGAATTGGCCCGTGCCGGCCTACCCGAACCCCCACCCTGGAAGCGGCCCGCGGATTACCAGTCCCCTGCCCCGGGCCGGCTGCGCGTTACCGGCTTTACCTCCAAGCCGGAACTCGAAAAACTCAATCGCAACTCCATCTACTGCTTCGTCAATCGCCGCCTGGTGCGCGACCGCCTGCTGCTGCACGCGGTCTCGGAGGCCTACCGCAATATTCTTCCCCCAACTTCCTTCCCGGTAGTGCTGCTGTTTGTCGAGATGCCGGCGGAAGAAGTGGACGTCAACGTGCACCCGGCCAAGACCGAAGTCCGCTTCCGCCAGGCGAGCTGGCTGCATGATTTTGTGCGCGACACCATCCGCCACAAGCTGACGCTCGGCCGGCCGGCTGCAGGGTTCCTGCGCGCTCTCACCGTCCACCCCAGCACTTCTCCGGAGTTGGGTCCCGAGTCTTTCGGCGGCGCCCGCGGAAGGGAGGACACACCGACCTCGGACGGCTGGCTCAGCGGCAACTGGCAGGGCAATGGCTCCTCTCCCCAAGGGTCGCCCGAAGAAGATTCAGAGCCGGCGGGCGATGGGTTCACGCTGTCCACGCGGCCGCTCGAACCGGCTGCGGGCGTGCTTCCCTTCGCGCCTTTCGCAACCCCGGCGCGCGAGAGAGCGCAGAACGGGCAGTCTCACGGATGCGCCACCGCCATCGAACAGCTGGCTGGCGCCGAAGCCGGCAGCGAAGCAAGCGTCGAAGCAAGTGCGGAAGCCGGTGGGGGGCCAACGCTGCGTGGCCTGGCTTCTTTGCGGCCGCTGGGACAACTGCGCGATTCCTTCATCCTGGCGGTGAACCAGGAGGGTTTGTGGATTATCGATCAGCATGTGGCGCACGAGCGAATCCTGTTCGAACGAGTCTTGCGCCAGCGCCAGGTGGAAAAGGTCGAGCGCCAACGGCTGCTCATGCCCATGCTGATCGACTTGTTGCCGGCGCAGATGGTCATCTTCGCCGCCATTGCCCATGAACTCGACGCCAATGGCTTTGAGGTAGAGCCTTTCGGGCCGCGCACCATCGCCGTGAAGGCGGCGCCCGCCGGTCTCGAAGGCTCGGAGCTCGAACGTATGCTGGTCGAAGTGCTGGAGCAGGCCGGCAGCCCGGAGCAAGCAGAGAACCTGGAGGCGGCGCGTACCCGAATCGCGGCCTCGATCGCCTGCCACGCCGCCATCAAAGTGAATACCCCGCTCGATGGGCCGCGCATGGAATGGCTGCTCGCCGAGCTGGCCCAAACCGAGCACCCGACCAGTTGTCCTCATGGCCGGCCCATCGTCCTGCGGTATGCTTGGAAGGAAATCCAGCGGGCATTCCATCGCATCTAGACCGGTTGTTCGCCGGCGTCTGCCGGCTTCGAAAGCGCGGAATCAAACTTGACAGCAGAGCAACTCCAGGCAGCACGAGCGGCGCATTGGCGCCAACAGAAGAATCCCCTCCTCACCCTGGACGACGCCGCGGGCTGGCTCGAACAGCACCCCTTGTGCCTCTACCTGCCCCGGCGCGCGCAACTGCCGGCGCCCGCGCCTTCCTTTGTGGAAGCAGTGTTGGGGACGCCGGCGGCAACCCCCGGGAGCGACGCGATTGCCCCGGCCCAGGCGCTGCTGAGCCGGCTGATTGACTCGGGCGGGGTGGTGGCGCTCAACCTGTTTGGCGCAGTGGGTGAGCAGCCGGATTTTCTCGTTGCCCGCCAGGCGCTGCCCTATGTGCTTTGCCTGCGTGCGGACGCCGATTGGAAACACGCTCCGGAAAAATCCTCCGGGCACAAGGTCTCTCCCCTGGTGCTCGAGCTGTGGAAGGCTTTAGACAAAGACGGCAAAGATGGGGCGCTGACTGCCATCGAGGCGCGGGAACTCCTGGGCCGGGAGCTGACCGAAGCGGCCGTTCTGCGCGGCCTGGGCGAGCTTTGGCAAGCTTTGCGCATCGCCCCGGTATTCCAGGAAGGTGGTCAGCCGGCTCGCTGGGAGTTGCTCCGGGTCAGGCATCGCGACGCGCTTGCGACCGCCGGCTCGACCGGGCAGGTGACGGCCCTCTCCCTGCTGGTTTCGATTTATCTGCAGTCGGTGTATGCCGCCACCAGCGAGGAGATCGAGATCTTTCTCTCTCCATTGGCCTCGCGCTCGCGGGTGCGGGAAGCGGTGCGCGGACTATCCGCCACGCGGCAGGTTCAATCATTATCGATGGACGCGCAGACGTATTACTTCCTCGAAGGCGGCTTGCCCGAATTCGCCGAATCCGCGGTGCCCAGCCCCGCGCAGATAACGCTGCCTGCGCCAGCCGCTGTCGCCTTCTCCGCGCCGCGCAGGGCGCTGCCGGCGCCGCGCCCGCACCAGGATCGGGGAGTCAGGCCGACTGCGGCAACCAGGGAGGGAACGAAGCCGCCAGGCAGGGAGTGGAAGAAGCCAGGCGAGCGAGAAAAATCAGCGGGCGCGCGGCCTGCGTTTTCGTCCAACCGCAGTTTCCCGCCGGCGCCCGCAGCAGGCGCAAAGCCGCAAAGAAGCGATGGTCCGCCTGCTGGTGGAACGCGCCCCCCTTTCAAAGGCCGGGAAACCAAGCCGGCCAGGCCGGAGGTCAGCAAGGAGTGGAGGAAACCACCGCTGGCGGGAAAACCCGCACGGCCCTCCTATCCTTCGCCCCGGAGTTTCCCGCCGGCGTCCGCGCAAGGTGCGGAAAAAACGCCTCGTGGACCGCAAAGGAGCGATGCCCAGGCGGGCAGTGGAGCGCGGCCGGAAAAGCGCTTCGGTGCGCGGCCAGAGAGACCAAGAGGGGAGCGGCCCGCCCCCTGGGCTCGGTCCGGCCCCAAGCCACCGTTCCGCTCTTCAGAAAGACCTCGCCCCACTCCTCCGACGAATCGACCGAGCGGTCCACCGACTGATCGAACAGAACGGCGGAGGCCAGAGGGTCCCGGCCGTCCTGCGGGGATTGCTCCGCCTAGGGGACGCCCTTCCGGACGCCCGCCCGCTTCTTTTCGCGCCAAACCAGGAGGATCGGGGCCGCGGAGATCCGGACGATCGGGACCAGGATCCAGACCAGGATCGGAACCAAGACGAGCCGGACCTGGATTCGGACCAAGACGGCAGGATGGACGACCCGGTGGCCAGACGGGTGCCCCGCGCACCAGCTATCCTGCCAGCCGGCCGCCTCGGCCTTCTTCTCCCCGCGAAGCCGATAGCCAGACAGCCCGGCCACCCTCTGCCCCATCCTCCCGGCCGGCGAAACCGTGGCAGCGGACAAGCTCGTCCTCAGCTCGGCCGAGTGGCAGACCGGGCGGAAAACCAGCGGGTAAGTTTGGCGGGAAACCAGGCGGAAAGCCCGGCGGCCGGTTTGGCGGGAAACCGGGCGGGAGACCAAGCGGGAGACCGGGTGGAAAACCGAGCGGTAGGCCACCGGGCGACTTTCCGCCGCGCAAACCCGCGCGTAAGAAGCCCGGAGCATGAACGAGAAGCAAAATTCGCCGCTGATAGTCGCGATTGACGGCCCGGCCGGCGCCGGCAAGAGCACCGTCGCCGCCCGCATTGCCGCTCGCTACGGATTGCTCAACCTTGAGTCCGGCGCCATGTACCGCGCATTCGCGCTCAAGGCCATTCAGACCGACAGCGACCTGGACGATCGGGAAGAACTCGGGCGACTGGCGGAGAGGACCCGTATCCGTCTGCTCCCGGCGGCGCTCGGCAACCGCGTTTTTCTGGATGATGTCGAAGTCACCAAGCGCATTCGCGAACCCGACGTGACCGCAGCCGCTTCACGTGTCAGCGTGCACCCTGGCATCCGTCAATGGATGGTTGCCATGCAGCGCCTGCTGGGCGCGAGCAACGGCATCGTCATGGAAGGCAGAGATATCGGCACCACGGTTTTCCCCAACGCGCAGGTCAAGATTTTTCTGGATGCTGCGGCCGAGGTACGCGGGCAGCGCCGCTATCAGCAGAACGGTCCGGGAGCGGCGCAGCAACCCGAATCCGTACTGGAACAGCTACGCGAACGCGACCGGCGCGACCGCACCCGCGCCGAATCCCCGCTTCAGCCGGCCCCCGACGCGGTGATTATCGATTCCACCCAGCTCTCGCTCGAGGAAGTCGTTGCCCGCGTCGAGGAAATCATCAACCAGCAGCTGGCTCAGTAAATACCCCTCCGGGGGAACGCCATAAGTGGTGGGTGGCCCAGGTCTCGATTTTGAGACCTGGGTTTTCTCCTGGAAATTGGCTCGACCGCAACACCCAGGTCTCAAAAGCGAGACCTGGGCCACCCACTTGTGGTTTGAGGGTTGAGTGTCGTGAGTGACTGAGAGTTGTGAGTGACTGAGAGTTGTGAGTGACTGAGAGTTGTGAGTGACTGAGAGTTGTGAGTGATCGAGTGTCGTGAGTGATTGAGTGTCGTGCATGATTGAGGAGTTGAGAGAGAACGTGCTACTGCACGACTGGCTGCGGGTTGCTGGCAGCATCTTTGGCGTGAAAGTGGCGTAACTGCTTCGTTCCGGCCGGCGGTAGAGGAGGTACCGGAGGTACAGGCGGTACCGGGGGTTCAGGAGCCGGCGGCGCCTCGATCGGGGTGATCGCAATATCACCGTGATCGGCAACCAGTTCGATGCGTGGCCCGCCACGGCCTACCTGGCCGCTCACGCTTTGACCTTCTCCAGCGCTCGAGACCGGCAGGCTCAACTTGGACTCGATCTCCCCGTTCCTGGCGGTGGCCTGCAACTGAAAGCCGGCACCCGGAGGCACAGTCAGGTTGATGGCCCCGTTTCGATTGTGGACCGCGACTTCCCCCAGCGGCGCCACCACCCCCACCGCGATATCTCCGTCTCCATCTTCCACCCGTAAGTCGCCGGTGATCCCGGTGCACTCCACATCCTTGGCGCTGGTCGAGATTCTGGCCGGACCGGTGGCGGTATTTAACTGCAGGTCGCCGCTGTCGATCGACAGGTCTCCGGGGATCGAGACGACCTCGACATCTGTCCGGCTGGAGTGGAAATGGACGGCAGAGCCAATATGGGCCAGGTTCGTATCTCCGAAGAAATCGCCATCCAACCCGACCCTGCCCTGGATTTCAGAAATGGAAACATCGTCCAGCTTGCCTTCCAGCGACACGTCGCCCGAAATGGCATGGGCACTAAAATCGCCTTTGCCCATATGTGCGTGGACTTCCCCGGCAATGTTGTCGGCTTTGACGTCTCCCCGCGCGGCGTTCACGTTCGCCGCGCCGGTCAAGCCCTCGAACGTCACGTCTCCATGAGCGGCCGTGACGCTGGGGACGGCGCCCTTGGGGATTTCGATGGTCAGATCGGCATGGCCATCGCCCGCATCTCCGGTCCGCAGGATCACGCTTCCCCCATTCACCGCGATTTGCGGCGCCAGAGCATCCAGGTTCCGCTGCGCGGAGCGATCATTGGCCGCATAGACGACCAGGTGCGCCTGCACGTGCATCTGATCGTCGCCCGAAGCGGTTACGGTCACATCTCCATGCGGTACCTGGATGTCGATCGGCGCGTGGGCCGGAATTTGTTGGTTGAGGCTGCGGTCATCGTCGTGTTCCTGGCCCATCAGGTGGGCGAACAGATCCTCCTGATCCCCTCCGTGACCGAACACATGCATGCCGTGCAGTCCACGGCTGGTGGCGCCCACCACATAGCCCACCACGGCAAAGCAGATTATCAGCGCAATCAGTCCCCCGTGCGACCCTCCATGCCAGCGCCGGCCCAGATCAGCGTGCCTGCGATCCAGCCACCAGTCACCCAGCGAGAGCAAACCCACGCCCACCAGCAGCAGCGGCCACCAACGCATGTACCAGTCCCACAGGTGAACCGGGTTCAGTTGGTTGGTTTCGACCAGCAGGGCGATGACCCCCACGATGACCAGCACGAGCGGTCCGACGATGGAGGGAGGACGAAGGGAGCGCTGGTAGTAGCGCTGCGCGCGGGCTGCGTCCCGTTGCGAATAGGGTGGAGGCAGGGTGGCCATCAGGGCCTCCTGTTGGGATCAGCCAGCGGATCGATGGCTGGGGAGGGCGGGGCTGCATACGGTTGGCCCGGCGCATACCACCCGGGGTTCAGCACCGGCGTTCCCGCAGCCAGCGCGGCCCGCTCCGCGAGACCGAGGAGCCCGGCCAGAATCAGATAGAGCGGCCAACTGCGGCTGAAGCTGAGCACCCCCCACTGGTTCAACAGGGCGGTAATGCCGACCAGGATCAGGAAAGCGGGCCCACGCAGCCTGCGGATGAGCAGCCAGGTGGTCATTGCGGACCTCCGCGGGGAAGATCGCGGGTTCTACTGTACAGCAGCCAGACACCGGCGCCGATGAGGATCAGCGGCCAGGCGCGGCCAATCCATTCATCCTCGAATACCCCCAAGGTATGCAGCAAGAGCACCAGACCAATGACAATCAGCACCACGGCGCCAAACGGATGGCGATGCCTGGTGGAGGGGAGCAGCCCCGAGGTGTAGGGCCCTACGCCGCCTATGGGCGAACCGGGAGCTTCGGGGGGCACAACATAGGAGGCCGGATAAGCCGGGGGCGGAGGAGGAGGATACCCAGGCGGTGGGCCCGCGTAGAAACCTGCACTCTGCCCGAAGTCGGGGTTAGGATTGGCTGCCACCGGTCCCCCGGGCGCCGTGCCTGGCGGGGGGGCGAAGCCGGCGACATAGGGGGAGGCGGGAGTCATTCCCAGTCTGCTTCCCAGATCGTTGAGCCCGAACGGATTGGGCAGGGGTAATCCGTCGCGCCGAGCCTTGGCCGTTTGGGCGGCGTCGAAGACCTGGTAGAAGATCCATGCCGCAACCAAGAAGCCGAAGACCACGCTCTTGTCGGCCAAGCTGACAAACACCGCAAAGATGAGCACGTGGGCCAGCGCCTTGACGAATTGCCCGTTGTACATGGCGCCTACCCCGGGAATAAAGCCCAGCAGGCCGGCGAGCACAGGATGCGCATGCATCCCGTACTGGGCTGCCTGGCCAGGCGCGGCTTGCGCGGACAGGCGTGCCGCCAGGCAGGATTCGCAGTAGACCACGCCGCCAACGGAACGCATGCAGGTGGAGCACAGTGGCTTACCGCAGTTCTGGCAATAGGCCACCGCGGCAGCGTCGGGATGGTTAGGGCAGTTCATACCAATCTCCTCTGGCGCCCGCCCTCACTGGTTGATCGCAAGGCCCGAAAAAGTTCTTTGTGAAAGGCGCCGTTTCTCCCCGACCGGTGAAAGCCTGCAGCCACCATCTCCGCCGGTACACCGGTGTTCTCCCCGGAACGGGTGGGGCTGCCGGCGGGCGCCTGGGGAACTTGCTGTCCCCGGGGAACGGTGGAGCTGGGGGTGCCGTTGCCGTCGCGAGCGGGCGCTTTGGGTGTTTCGCGCGGTGTGGGCGCGGGTTCAGCAGCGGTCGCACGGCGCAGCTCGCGCACCCGCGATTCCATCTCGTAGACCACGCGCAGATTCTCGTAATACTTGGTCACCTGTTCATTGGTGGAATAAAACGTCCGGGTAAGATTCGCTCGCATGCGCGAAGGCTGAAAGTCTTCGGCGCGCAGCTGGGTGAACTTGATTCCGGTCA
>Ga0302314_10018150_pt1 | contig 11745 bp, 9 predicted proteins | sample III_Palsa_N2_3_FD_200533 | JGI IMG/M metagenome (GOLD analysis project Ga0302314, IMG submission 200533) | Peat permafrost microbial communities from Stordalen Mire near Abisko, Sweden - III_Palsa_N2_3 | ecosystem: Environmental > Terrestrial > Soil > Palsa > Peat permafrost | place: Sweden...
AACTACATCCTTGCAGTGATCAACGGCTTCATGGATGTGCGGCGGCTTGCCTTTATCCAGGTGCTGGGGTCGGCATTCAGTATCGTGCTGGTGCTCTGGCTGTCGCGCTGGCTGCATCTGTATGGCGCCTTGCTGGCGCTCGTCGTCGGCCAGGTGTTGTGCCTTGCCGTCGGGCTGCCGACCTGGTGGCGCAGCCCGTACTTCCAACGCAGCATGCTGCGGATGCACTTCGATCGCGACATGACGCTTCGGCTGGCGGCTTTTTCGGTCATGACGCTCAGCTCCGCCTTGCTGCCGCCCTTGATCAATATCGCGGTTCGCGATCACCTGGCGCTGCAATTCGGCTGGGAAAAGGTCGGCTACTGGCAGGCGGTGAGCAAGGTATCGGACGCCTATCTGCTGTTCCTCACCACGGCCATCAACATCTATTACCTGCCCAAGCTTGCGTCCACGCACGCGCGTGCGGCGTTGGTGCTCGAACTGCGCAATGCCTACCGTTATCTGCTGCCCGCTGTCATTGGACTGGCGGCCGTGGTGTATGTCTTGAGGGGTTGGGTGACACGCTTGCTGTTCAGCGCGGACTTCATGGCCGCCAACGCACTGTACGGACCCCAGCTGGTGGGCGATGTGATCAAGATCGCTTCCTTCATTTTGTCCTACGTCATGCTGGCCAAGGCCATGACACGGCTGTTCGTGATCTCCGAATGTGTGTTTGCAGCCAGCTATCTGCTGCTTGTCTACCTGTTCACCGCACACTTCGGTCTGGTCGGCGCGATGTATGCATTCACGCTCAATTATCTGATCTACCTCGCGTTCAATGTGCTCGTCGTCCGACGCTTTCTGGGAGGACTCTGACCATGGCCGGTCCCATGTCGAAGAGCACGGCGGCGTTGCCGCTGGTTTCCGTGCTCATACCCGCATTCAACCACGAGCGTTTCGTGCAGCGTTGCCTGGATAGCGTGCTGGAGGATCCGTATCCGGCCAAGGAGCTGGTCATCATCGATGACGGCTCGACGGACAGAACCGCCGCCAGGATTGCCGACTGGGTAGCCACGCATTGCATGGATCTGCCGATCGAGTACGTGCGCCGCGACAACCGGGGCATCGCGGCGACCTTGAATGAACTGGTGGCACGTGCCAGCGGAGAGTTCCTGCGGCCTGGCGCCAGCGATGACTATCTGTTGCCGGGAGGTCTGGAGGCCCAGGTTCGCTATCTGTTGGAGCATCCGGGCAAAGGCGCCGTGATCGGCGATTCGGTCGTTGTCGACAAGGATGGAAACAGGATTCATGACAGTGGCATGCGTGGTCTGCACGGTGCCAACAAAAGCCTCTATCGATCCGATGACGGCATCCGACGTGCCGTGATCAGCCATTGGGCGATTGGCGGCCCGGTCGCCTTGATGAGAAGAAGCGCGCTCGACACCGTCGACCGCTGGAGCGAAGGCCTGCGCATCGAAGACTGGGATCTGTTCCTTCGGCTGGCAGCCCAGGATGCGCTTGGCTTCATCGACGTCAGTGTCTGCGCGTACCGCATCCATGGCAAAAACACGAGCGCGACGCGGCATGCGGCGACCCGCGTGATCCATCTCGCGGAGTCCAGACAGGTTGCGATGCGTCGGGAATGCCTGTTTGACGAACCCTACAGGACCTTGCTCAGGGCGCAATCGCATTACATCGGAGCGAAGATTTCGTACCTGCAGAGGAAGTTCTGGCCGCTGGCGCTGCATATGCTGGCGTACCTGTCGCTGCTGATGCTGTCAAAGCTGCGGCCTGCATCCGTGCATACCGATGCGGAGGCGACATGAAGCGATTGCTGTGTCTTCCGTCGACCTATCTCGGGCTGCCGATCCTGCTTGCCTGTGGGCTTACCTTGCTGACCTACGACCTGTCCGCCGATTACCTGCAAGGCTTGCTGCTGCTGGCGGTGACGGCGTCGGCCATCGTGTTGTTCGATGTATATGCGGGCGGCCGGGTTCCTGCCACCTACCGATTTCATGCGCGTCACTACGTGGGTACCCGCGACGCGTTTGTCGCGCTTGCCTTTGCGGGCGTGATCGTTCTTTTCTGTATCGTCGATCTCACGTTCTTTCCGATTCCGTTGTTCGACAAGCCATCGGCCTATGCCTCGATGGAAGGTGGTCGTGAACACGTACGGCACATTTCGGACATGTGCTGGGTGCTTCCTCCCATCGGGCTGCTCTGCGTCAGGAGCAGGTGGCTTCGAAACCTGCTCATAGCCGTCGGATTTCTGTTTCCGATCCTGGTGATCGATCGGAACAGGCTGTTCGCCGCGGTGTTTTCATTCGCCCTTATCATCCTGTTGCGACGTGACGACGCAAGGCCGCTACCGTGGAAAAGCGTTGTTTTTCTCGCGCTCGGAGGGACCAGCATTTTCTCGATCCTCGGCATACTGCGATCCGGGCCGCTGGATTCCATCACGCTGCCGTTCAGTGCCATTTACCAGGCTTCGCCGGTCGGTATCAAATGGCTGCTCCTCTATGGCAGCGCGGGCCCCTACAACTTCAGCGCGATGCTGGCCAAGCATTATTCGAACGCCAGCTTCCTGATCCATCAGGTGATTCCCATGAGTGGATCCGTCGCAACAGCCGGCACGGATATTCCGCTGGACGCGCCGACGATCAACGTCGGCACGGAGTTCTTTCCGTTCCTGCTGGCGCTGGGTCCCGCTGGCGCTGTGGCTGCGGTTTTTGTGCTGTATGGATTGCTGCTGTGGAGTGTGCGGCGCCTGCGTCCGACAGTGCCGTTGTTTTCCCTGCTGATTTTCCTGCGCGTTTCCTACGTCTGCGTCATGTCGCCGTTCGCGCCACAAGCCTTCACCTGGACGAACGTGGGCTTTGTCGGCCTGTGTCTTTTGATGCAGGTCTTCGCGGCGTGGCTGCCGAACAGAAGGCTGCGCACATCGGTATCTACCGGGCAGGTCGACACTCCTGCGGCCGATGTGCGAACCATGTCTCCACCATTTTTTCAGTGAGTACAGAACTATGGAACAAGACGAAATCTACCTGATCGATCTATGGCGGACCTTCTTGCGCGGGTGGAAGTGGTTTGCCGCGGTGCTGATCGTGACGCTGGCCTGCACCTATGCCTACACGCATCTGGTCAAGCGGCAGTGGGAAGCCACTGCCTGGATCCTGATCGGGCAGGTTGGCGAGGCGCCACCGGATCAGGACAAAAAGATCGAGCCGCTTCAGCGGGTCCTCGAGCGCCTGCAACTGGTGTCATTTCAAAACGAGGTTGTGAAGAGCGTGGGTCTTTCGCCGGTATCGGCGGACGCCCAGCTTTATCGCGGCAGTCTGAAAGTGGATCCGCTGCCCTACGCGGGGCCCATCATCAAGTTGACCGTACGGGCACACTCGCCTGAACAAGCTCGCCAACTCGCCATGGCGACAGTCACCCAACTGCAGGCTATCCATCAGCGCATGGAAGAGGTGCCGTTGAACTCAGCTCACGCGCGCCTCGAAGAAGTTCAGACCGATCTGCAAAACGCGTTGACTGATCGGGATGCGTTGCAGCAGGCACTTGCTCCAGGAAACAAGGGTGATGCCGAAAGTAAAAGCGTTGCAAGTTTGTTGCTCGCCGGCAAAAACGAAGAGATCGGTCGCTTGCAGAAGACCAGGAACGATCTTGCCGATCGTCTCAGTCCTACCAATACGTACGAGACATCGCTGCCATGGCCCGTCTATGTGCCCGATTGGCAGGCGTATCCAAATTCATCGTTGATGTGGGGCATAGGCCTGCTGTTGGGCACGTTCCTGGGGTTATTCGCGGCCACGGCGAGAAGCGTTGCACGGCGCCGGGCCTAGGAAGGCTTGGGGCCATCGAGACGTCTGCACCCGATCGCCGCCTATGCGAGGTAGAAGACATTCACGCCTGTTTCATTCAACCAAAGAGGCCTGGAAAGGCACTCACCGGACAGCTACTTCTGTAGTGGACGAAGGTTTTCCTGTACTTGAACGGAGATGGATATGGGTGGGCAGCACAAGCTTGAAACCGAAATCCGCGCGCTGCCCGCACGGAACGTGCATCAACGCGGGCAAGGCGTACCCCTGGACGAGGCGCAGCTGCTTGAAACGCAGCGTGCCTTCGACAGTGTCGCCGCCGACTATGATGGGCCGCGAGGCAACAACGAGCTGATCCAGCGCATGCGGGTCACCCTGTGGGATACCGTGCACAGCACGCTGCCCCCTGGAGCTCGCCTGCTTGACCTGGGCTGTGGCACCGGCATCGATGCGCTCGAATTTGCACGTCGCGGTTTCCACGTCGTCGCCACCGACTGGTCGCCACAGATGGTCGAGCGTACGCGGGCGCGTGCCGCGGCAGCTGCCCTGGAGTCTCGTGTGACGGCCGCACATCTCGGCATCCAGCAACTCGCACAGCTCCAAGGTGAGTTCGATGGCATCTACTCGAACTTCGGTCCGCTGAACTGCGCACCGGATCTGCACGAGGTCGCCGATGAATGCGCTCGTCTCTTGCGCCCCGGCGGCAGGCTGGTCTTTTCGGTAATGGGTCGAATCTGCCCGTGGGAACTGGGTCATTACGCACTGCGGGGCCGATTCAAGCGGGCCGGGGTGCGGGCTGCGCGAGGCGCGACGGCGGTGGGCATGAATCGCCACACGATCTGGACCTACTACTACATGCCACGCGAATTCTACGCGGCATTCGCTGATCAGTTCTCGCTGAAAAACTATCGCTCATTGAGTCTCTTCATGCCGCCGCCCTACCTGGTGGACTACTACCGGCGCCATCGCAACTGGTGCGAGCGTCTGGGTCGACTCGATGACAGTCTCGGTGGCCTGCCGCTGCTGCGTGGCATGGGCGACCATTTCCTGATCGTGATGCAGCGGCGCTGAACTCATGGATATTCTGCAGGCAGCGATGGATTTCAGCTTGTGCCGCGCAGTCTCGGTGACGCCCGAGGGCAGCTCGCGCGCACCGTTGCCGATCAGGGGAGGGCGGATCGGCTCATCGCTAGCCGCACGGGCTTACCGGGTCGATCTGCGCGATCACCTGATCTTTCCCGGGCTGATCAATGCGCACGAGCATCTGCACGTCAACGCTGTTCCACCGCTGAAAACCGAGACGCCTTTTCCGAACAGCTATGCATGGATCGCAGCGTTTCAGGCTCACTTCGAGGAGCCGGCGGTCATCGCCGCGTTGCAGGTGCCGAAAGCATTGCGATTGCACCACGGTGCATTGAAGAACCTGCTCGCCGGTACCACCTGCGTCGCGCATCATGATCCCTGGCATCCGGCGCTCGACGCGACGAATTTCCCCATCGCACTGCTGCGCGACTACGGCTGGAGCTATGCGCTGGGCTGGCCGGGCTACGGTCCACCGGTGCAGCAGAGTTTTGCGGCCACGCCCGCTGACCGACCCTGGCTGATCCATCTGGCCGAAGGCACCGATGCGACGGCGAAGGCGGAACTGGCGCAGCTTGATCAGCTGGGATGCCTTGCGGCAAACAGCGTGCTGATTCATGGCGTAGGGATGAGCGAGCAGGACATCGACCGGGTGATCGCCAGCGATGCAGCGGTGGTCTGGTGTCCGACCAGCAATCATGCGCTGCTCGGGCGATCGCTCGATCCGCGGCGGCTGTTCGCTGCTGGCCGGCTTGCGCTGGGCAGCGACTCACGGCTCAGCGGCGCGCGTGACCTGCTCGAAGAAATGCAGGGTGTGTTGAATCGCGAAGAACTCGACGCGGCGCAACTTCTGGAACTGGCGACCACCCAGGCCGCGCGCATTTTACGGCTGCCTCTGCGCGGCAGCCTCGCGGCCGGCGCGCGGGCCGATCTGGTCGTTGTGGAAGACCGCGGCGACAATCCGGCGCAAAGCCTGGCAGGCATCGAGCGTAGTCAGATCCGTGCGGTGGTGCGCGACGGCGTTCCACGCATCGCCGATCCCGATTTCGCGGAATGGTTTGCTGCCACCGGTGTGGAAACCGTGCCGGTGGTGCTGGACGGAAAGCCCAAGCTGCTGGCCAGGTCACTGGCTGATCCTGCATGGGTCGCGCTCGAACCGGGACTCGAATTGACCGCCCAGCGCAGCGAGCGTGAGCGCGATCACGCCATCGAGGCACGCGGCCAATGATGGCGAATCCTCACGTGCTGAAACCCGCCGAAGGATATGCGCTGTGGGCAGCCAGTTATCCCGCGCATGCGCACAACCCGGTCATGCAGGCCGAGGAGCGCGCGATGCTCACGCTGATGCCCGTCACGCTGGAGCGAAAGACCGTGCTCGATGTCGGCTGCGGCAGCGGACGTTACATGCTGCACGCGCTACGGCGCGGTGCGGGCCGCGTGAGCGGTGTGGATCTGTCGCCGCAGATGCTTGCGCGGGCCGACGCAGAGCTGGACCCGTTCCGATCCCTTGCCAAAATCGACTTGATGCAGGGCAGTGTCACGGCATTGCCGCTGCCCGACGCGATGGCGGATCTGACGGTCTGCGGCCTGGTGGTAGGGCATCTTGAAAATCTGCAACAAGCGCTTGCCGAGCTATGCCGGGTAACCCGGCCCGGCGGCATCGTGCTGTGCAGCGATGTGCATCCGATCGGGCATGCACTCGGCTGGCAGCGCGATTTCAAATCGGGTGGAAAGCACTACGCCGTGCGACATACACAGCACCTCTACAGCGATTGGCATGCCGCCTGCGCGGCGCTCGGATGGCAGATCGAGCGGGTGCTGGAACCGATGCTGGATCCAGCTGATATCCCGACCAACGCGCGCTTCGACCGCATGGCGCTGGAGGTTCCCGTCGCACTGGTGTTCCAGCTCAGTCGCGCATCCTGATTCCTCTTGCCGTAGCCCTTCGCCATGATCCATTCCCCCAACACCTTGCTGATCAATCCGACCATCACGTCACGCTCGAGTGCGCGCTTTCCGTTGTCGTTGCTGCATCTGGCGGCGACACTCGACAGGTTCGGCAACAGCCAGATTATCGATGGCAACGTCGATCGCGATGTCGTCGGCGAAACGTTGCGCACGATACAAGGAGGCCGCTTCGATGCTGTCGGCATCAGCGTCATGGGCGGTCCGCAGATCGCGCCGTCAATCGACGTCTCCCGGGCGATCCGCGAACGCTTTCCTTCGTTGCCGATCATCTGGGGCGGTTATTTCCCCACGCTCTATCCGGATACCGCGCTCGCCGCGCCCTATGTCGATTACGCCGTGCGCGGGCAGGGCGAGGACAGCCTGCCGGAATTGATCTCCGCCATCGGTCGCGGAGCCCAACCCGAAGCGTTGGCAAAGATCGGCAGCCTGTCGTGGAGAAACGATGGTGCCAACGTGCACAACCCGAATCGCCGTTTCACGATGGATGACACCGGGCTAGTGCTGCCCTACGACAAACTCGGCGATCCGCAGCGTTACCTCGCGCGTACGTTTCTTGGGCGACGCACGGCCGCACATCAGGCATCGATAGGGTGCCGCTTCCGCTGCACGTTCTGTGGCGTGAATGCGATGTTCGGCGGCACCACAGTCTTGCCGGGCGCGAGTCGGCTCGAACGCGACCTCAGTTATCTCAAGTACGAGGTGGGTGCCGACTCGATCCAGTTCTTCGACCACAACTTCTTCGACCGCGAAGTGGACATGATTCCACTACTCGAAGTGATGGCCAAGCTCGAGATGCCCTGGTGGTGCTATGCCCGTTCGGACGCTCTGCTGAATCTGTCGGAAAGCACGTGGAAGCTGGTGCGCAAGAGCAAGCTGCGGATGGCCTATGTTGGCGCCGAATCGCCCAGCGGTGCGATGCTCAAGGAAATTCGCAAGGGCACGCGGCCGGACCAGACCCTGGAGGTCGCCGAGCTGTGCCGACGCAATGGCGTGATTCCCGAACTCTCTTTCATGGTCGCGCCACCGGAAAACACCGAAGAGGAAACCGAACACACCTTCGAATTCATCCGCGAACTGAAACGGATCAATCCGCAATCGGAAATCATCGTCTATATCTACACGCCGTTGCCCGAGAGCAGCAAGCACGAGAAGGACCGCGGCAAGCGGGAGTCGATGCCGCTGCTCGATCTCAACGGCGAGCCGGTAGTGTTTCCCAGGACACCGGAGGAATGGATGGAGAAGCGCTGGGTCGACTACGCCTGCCACGCGGATGCACCATGGCTCACCGACAAGCTGCGTAGTCGCATCCACGACTTCGTGACGGTATTGCGCTGCCGTTTTCCCACGGTGCAGGACCTGCGTTCGCCCCCGTGGGCCAAGCGTAGCTTGAGCGCCATGGCTGGATGGCGCTATCGGCACGGCAAATACAATCGACCGTGGGAACTGAATCTTGCCAACCGGCTGGTGCGCCTGCGGATGCCGCAGGTTTCCGGTCTCTAGGCGGCCGCCGATCGTGCATGTTGCCCAAATCAATTTTCTACCGGCACCGGCGAACCTGACGCATGACCAGGTGCTTGCGCAATGGCATTCACTGGTGGATATCGCAGAGCTGGTGGCTACCGCTGGGACCTGTGTCTCGGTGATCCAGGCGGCAGCGCGCGACGACCGGCTGACTCGAAATGGCATCGATTACCACTTCATCGATGTCAGGGGGCTCGGCGCGGCGAGCCGCGGTCGCCGTTTCGCCCGTCTGCTCGCCGAGATAAGGGCCGATGTCCTGCATGCAAACGGACTGGACTTTGTCGGGGACGCATTTGCTGTGTCGCGATGCCTGCCGCAGCTGCCGATCCTTTTTCAGGACCACGCCAACCGACCGCCCCGCTGGTGGCGACGGCCGCAATGGCGGCGCTGGTATGCGGCCGTTTCGGGCGTTGCCTTTACAGCACTCGAGCAGGCGCAACCATTCACTGCCGCCGGTTTGTTCGGGCCGCAGCTGCGGCTGTTCGCGATCCCGGAATCCAGCTCCCGTTTCACTTCGGACAGCCGCGTCCACGCCCGTGCGGAGACCGGGCTGTACGGTGATCCGTGCGTCCTGTGGGTAGGACACCTGAGCTCTGGCAAAGACCCGCTGACCGTGCTCGAAGGTGTGGCCCGGGCCGTGTCGCAGCTGCCCGACCTGCAACTGTGGTGCGCCTTCGGTAGCGCACCGCTGCTCGAGGAGGTGCAACGTCGCATCGAAAGCGATCCGCGGCTCAGCAAACGGGTACACCTGTTGGGCAAGGTGGCTCACACGCAAGTCGAGACCTTGCTGCGATCGTCCGATGTGTTCGTCTCAGGCAGCCACGCCGAAAGTTGCGGCTACGCACTACTGGAGGCGCTGGCCTGCGGTGTGGTGCCGGTAGTCACGGATATCCCTTCGTTTCGCGCACTGACGGACAACGGCCGTGTCGGCAAGCTGTGGCCCCGCGGTGATGCTGCGCGGCTGGCCGAGGCGCTGGTCGATGCCACGGCAAGCCGAATGTCGCCAGAGCAGGTACGCGCCTATTTCGACGCCGAGCTATCGTTCGCCGCCGTGGGTCGTCAGTGGGCCGACGCGTATGCGCAAGTTCACGACGACCGTCAGCGGAGGGCGCCGTGAAGCTGGCGCTGGTAGTTCCCGGCGGCGTGGATCGCACCGGCGAGTTCCGGGTGATCCCGGTGCTGCTGGCGCTGATCGAGCGACTGGCACGGACGCACGAAGTGCATGTCTTCGCGCTGCATCAGGAAACAGTCGCAGGTCGCTGGGAGCTCGCTGGCGCCACGATCCACAACATCGGCGATCACTGGACGCGGCTGCGTGCAGTGGCGGCGATCCGCACCGAGCATCGCCGCGCGCCGTTCGATCTGGTTCATGCGGTCTTCTCCGGACCCTGCAGCCTGGTCGCCGTGACCGCGGCGAAACTGCTGTGGCTGCCGAGCCTGGTGCATGTCGCCGGTGGTGAACTCGTTGCGCTGAACGAGATCGCCTATGGCGGACTCAGGACCTGGAAAGGGCGGCTGCGTGAGGCGTGTGTGCTGCGTGGCGCCGATGTCATTACAGCGGCCAGCGCGCCGATCATCGATTCGCTGCACGCGCTTGGCCTCAAGGCGCAGCGCATACCGCTCGGCGTCGATCTGCGGGCATGGTCGCCGCTCGAGCCGCGCGAGCGCAGCTCGAAGCGGGCGCGGCTGATCCACGTCGCCAGCCTCAACCGCGTCAAGGATCAGCCAACCCTGCTGCGGGCGCTGGCCGCCCTGGTCGACAGGGGTCTGGAATTTGAGATGGACATCGTCGGAGAAGACACCCTGCAGGGCGAGATGCAAGCGCTGGCTCGCCAGCTTGGGCTGGAACTCCACGTGCGCTTTCATGGATTCAAGACACAGTGCGAATTGCGCCCGATGATGGAGGCTGCCGATCTGCTGGTGATGTCTTCGCAGCACGAGGCTGGCCCCCTGGTTTTGCTGGAAGCCGCGGTGGCCGGCGTGCCTGCGGTCGGTACGGCAGTCGGACATTTCGTGGAGTGGTCGCCTTCAGCGTGCCTGGCTGTGCCCGTCAAGGACTGGAACGAGTTGGCGAACGCCATCCGCGAAGTCATCACCAATGAAGGACTAAGGCTGCAACTGGCCAGAGAAGCGCAGCGTCGCGCCATGCTGGAGGATGCCGATTACACGGTCCAGGCATTTCAGGCTTTGTATCCGCAACATTCCTCCTTCGTGGAACGGCGAAGCAAGCATGTCGAACTCGACGGATAAGCGCATTCCCTCATTGGACGGCATCCGGGCGATCGCGATCCTGATGGTGATCTACGGACACCTCTGTGGCACGCGAAACTTTCCGGTTTCGATTGCCGACTACGGCCGCTGGTGCGGTGATGTCGCCCATCTTGGCGTGCTGGTTTTCTTCGTGATTTCAGGCTTCATCATCACCTCGTTGTTGATGAGCGAGCGCGAGATGACAGGGACTATCTCGCTGAACCGGTTCTACTTGCGCCGGGTGGTACGTATCTTCCCAGCGTTCTATGCGTTCATTCTGGTTATGGCTATCGCGACGCTATTGGGTGCAGTCCATCTGACGGGTCGGGATTTTGCTTACGCCCTCACTTACACGGTGAATTTCGAGCCAAGCCGCGGCTTGGCCATTGGACATCTGTGGTCGTTGTCGGTCGAGGAACAGTTTTATCTGCTGTGGCCGCTGACCCTTATGGTCTTGCGTGAACGTCGCGCGTTGGTCGTCGCCGTCGCGGCGATTTTCATAGGTCCCATCGTGCGCGTGGCCATCCGTGAATGGATTTTCCACGTCGATCCTCATTCCCTCGTTGGCATGTCGACGAGCTTTCCTGCGATGTTCGATTACCTGGCTACGGGTTGTGCCCTAGCGTTGCTGCGGCCGTGGTTGCTGACTCGACTGTGGTACCTGCGGCTGACTGCCAGTCCATGGCTGGCGCTTGCCGTACCGCTGGTGCTGCTGATCAATCGCATGGGCAGCCATACCGTCGTGATACTGCTCGGGTCACCGCTGATGAATGTGTGCATCGCTTTGCTTATCGAGTCCAGTACGCGCCATGCGAGTTCGTTGGCCGGACGCTTGCTGAACTGGAAACCTGTCGTGTTTCTCGGCGTGCTGAGCTATTCGCTGTATTTGTGGCAATCCCCGTTCCTCAATCATCGATCCGATGCATGGCTGCACGCCTTTCCGCAGAACGTACTATTCGCCTATCTCGCGGCGGCGGCATCCTATTTTCTGATCGAGCGCCCCTTTCTCAGTTTGCGCAGAAGGTTGCGGCGCGGCATTGGGCTGCCTGCATGCGTGCAAAGGGACGCAAGAGCGGAGTGGGTAGGCTTTGATAAGACAGTGCCAGCGATCACTCGTAGGCAACCG
>Ga0302314_10018152_pt1 | contig 11744 bp, 13 predicted proteins | sample III_Palsa_N2_3_FD_200533 | JGI IMG/M metagenome (GOLD analysis project Ga0302314, IMG submission 200533) | Peat permafrost microbial communities from Stordalen Mire near Abisko, Sweden - III_Palsa_N2_3 | ecosystem: Environmental > Terrestrial > Soil > Palsa > Peat permafrost | place: Sweden...
GCCGGCTGCACGCCGCCCAGTTTTTGCCATACCCGCCATACCGCCACGCTGGCAGCAAGCAGTGCCGGCTGGGTGTTCTCGGTACGGTTGAGCTGGTCTTCCGGCCCGTGCGCGCTCAAGTTCCACAAATCGAGTCCGGCGCCCTGCGAGGCCTCTGCAAACGTCGCCTGCACTTCGGCGTGCGCGGCGGCAAGCTCGGCCAGCATGCCGACCGATTGCGAGCCCTGACCGGGAAAAACGAAAGCGAGCGAGGCGGAAGTTGAACTCATGGATGCGCAGATCCCATCGACGAAAACCGCCATGGTGCCAGCATCGCCGCCCATACGCAGCTGTATTCGCAGCCGTATTCGTTAATTTTGCAGGGCGAAAAACACGATGCCGCCCTGAGGGCGGCATCGTGGAGAAAACTTGAACTGACCTGGCTCAGTAACGCAGCAGCGCCGACGCCCAGGTGAAACCGCCGCCGAACGCTTCCAGCAGCAGGTTTTGGCCGCGCAGCACCTTGCCCGACCGCACCGCGTAATCGAGTGCCAGCGGCACCGAACCGGACGAAGTGTTGGCGTGTTTGTCGACCGTGACGATGACCCGTTCCATCGACATCTTCAGCCGCTTGGCGGTGGCCTCGATGATGCGCAGGTTGGCCTGATGCGGGATCAGCCAGTCGATATCCGACTCGACCATGCCGGCTGCCTGCAGGGTTTCATCAACCAGCGAATCGAGCGTCTTCACCGCGACCTTGAACACCTCGCGGCCTGCCATCTTGATGCGTACGCCGTGATTGGGCTCGTCCTTGAAACCGACTGACACACCCACCGGGTTGTACAGCAGATGTTTGAAGCCGCCATCGGCATGCAGGCAGGTGGCATAGATGCCCGGCTCGGTGGAAGCCTCAAGCACCACGGCGCCCGCGCCATCGCCGAACAGCACGCAGCTCTCACGTTCGGTCCAGTCGACCATCCGGGTCAGCGTCTCGGCACCGATCACCAACACCTTCTTCGACTGCCCGCTCTTGATGAACTTGTCGGCAATGCCCAGCGCGTAGACGAAGCCCGAGCAAGCCGCGTTGACGTCGAACGCCGCGCAGCCGTTCGCACCCAGTCGGTGCTGCACCAGGCAGGCGGTGGACGGAAAGATGATGTCCGGCGTGGTGGTGCCGAGCACGATCAGGTCGAGCTCGGATGCCTTGACGCCGGCCGCTTCCAGCGCACGCTGTGCCGCCAGGAAGGCCAGATCGCCGGTGGTCTCACCGTCAGCAGCGATATGCCGCTGGCGAATGCCGGTGCGGCTGTGGATCCACTCGTCACTGGTGTCGACGATCTTTTCGAGATCGGCATTGGTTACCACGCGCTCGGGCAGCGCGCTACCGGTGGCAATGATGCGGGAGTAAATCTGGGACATTCAGCTATCCATCAACGGAAACGGAGGATCGAACACCATGATCTGCGACACAACGCCGCCACGTTACGTTCCGGCGCACATAAACGCAAAACGGCGCGTCGCCGCGCCGTTTGCATGATCGTGTGTCCGGGAACCCGGAAGGTCCCACAGAACCGATCAATCCTCGACCGACACCGCACTCTTGGTTTCGATCACTTTCTTGCCGCGGTAGTAGCCATCCTTGGTGACGTGATGGCGCAGATGCACTTCGCCACTGGTCGGATCGGTGGACAGCTGCACGGTCTTCAGCGCGTCGTGCGAACGACGCATGCCGCGGGTGGACGGGGTACGGCGGCTCTTGGCAACTGCCATGGTAATTCTCCAACTGAAACTTGATGATTGAAACTAGGATGATCTGTTTCGACAAAACCAGAATCGGATGATCCGGGTCGGTGGTTACTTCTTCAGTTCGCGCAACACCGCGAACGGATTTTCGGAGCGCCCCTCGCCGGCAAAATCCTCTTCCGGGTCATGGCCTGTCACTTCGTCGGGCAGGCTGCTGTCCGGATTGATCGGGATCAGCGGCAGCACCAACAACAATTCGTCTTCGATGACATCTGCCGGATTCAACCGGCCATCCTGAGCCACCAGTAGTGGTTCGCAGTCAGGCGGCAAGCCGGCCTCATCGCGCTCCAGTTTGATCAAGCCGAGCCGGGTGTTCACCGTCACCGGCAGTACAAATGGTTCCAACGTGCGCTGACAAACCAGTGTCAGCGAAGCCTGCGCGCGAACATCGACATAGTTCGTGCCCATGCTGTCAGAGCCGAAATCCAGCTCGAACTGCACCACTCCGTCGGTGCCCGCAAGGGCTCCGCACAGGCGTGGCATGGCCGCAATGGGTAGCGTTCCCTCGAACGAACGCCGCGCCGAGACCATGCGCCAAGCGTCCACGGACTCTGGCAGTGTCACGGACATAATCGGGAAATGTTAGGTATGAAGCCGTCCAAAGTCAACTGGTAGGGCGGTCCAAAGACATCGAACAGCCTCTGCCGGGGCTTATTTTGCCTGATCCGGCCCCGATACGGCAGACTGAATGCCTTCGTCGCATGAGCTGCCACCTTGAATGCCTATCTGACGCTCGGCATCGCCGCGCTGTTATTCCTGCTGGTTGTGGGCGCTGGTTGGGCTCTCCTGATGCGCCGACGCCAGGCGCAGCGGAGCCGCAGCCTGCAGAATCTGCTGGATCTGGCCGACCGGCTGGAAACCGATCTCAAGACCTGCCGATCCGGCCTGCAGCAGGCGCATGCGGTGATGTCGCTCAATCCCGACCTGCCCGCCGCCAGCGAGCAGGATGCACGCCATGCCATCGACGGCGGCTTGCGCGCCCTGCTGCAGCAACGACTATGGATTCGCGACCATTCGTCAAACGCCGGCCAGCACGAGCTGGATGAGGCCGCCAGCTCGATGCGCAGCACCGACGAGCGCCTGCAACCCCTGCTGCAGGCCCTCACCCAGGCCCAGCGTGACCTGAACAGCGCCATGCGCGAACACATACGGCGCGAATCCGACACATGAATTCGTCAGCATCGACCAGCCCCCGACTGGTGCTGGGCTCCACCTCGCGCTACCGCGCCGGGCTGCTGCGCCGGTTGACGGCGGATTTCGAGCAACGCGCGCCCGGCACCGATGAGTCCGTCCTGGCCGGCGAAGCCCCGACTACCCGCGCACTGCGGCTGGCGATTGCCAAGGCCGAAGCAGCCGCGGACGGGCTACACGACGTGCTGGCGATCGGTTCCGACCAGGTTGCCGAACTCGACGGCCGCATCCTCGACAAGCCCGGCACCGCCGCACGCGCCCACGCCCAGCTCACCGCCTGTTCCGGTCGCGAGGTGCATTTCCATACCGCGTTGTGCCTGTTCGATACCCGCGATGGCTGCCGGCACACCCATGTCGACCATACCCGCGTGGGCTTCCGTGCATTGAGCCCGGCCGAAATCGCGCGCTATATCGAACGCGAGCAACCGCTCGACTGCGCCGGCAGTTTCAAGTGCGAAGGCCTCGGCATCAGCCTGTTCGAGTCGATCGACAATCGCGACCCCAGCGCACTGATCGGATTGCCACTGATCGCGCTGTCTCGATTGCTGCGCGAAGCGGGTATCGAGTTGCCGTAGGGCTCAGCCATACCGAACAATCGCTACACTGCATCTCGCCCCCAACCCGCCTCACACCGAAGAAACCATGTCCACCATCACTCCGCTTCGCGATGAAGGTCTGCAGCAGCGCCTGGACGCCGCGATCGCACAGGTCAATCAGGTGCTGCTGGGCAAGCCGCGCCAGGTGAAGCTCGCTTTTACCTGCCTGATTGCCGGCGGCCATCTGCTGCTGGAAGACGTGCCGGGCGTGGGCAAGACCACGCTTGCCCACGCGCTGGCGGCCACCTTCTCGCTCGATTTCCAGCGCGTGCAGTTCACCAGCGACCTGCTGCCGTCGGACATCATCGGTGTCAGCGTGTATGAACGTGGGGCCAGTCAGTTCCGCTTCCACCCAGGGCCGATCTTCACCGGCCTGTTGCTGGCTGACGAAATCAACCGCGCCAGCCCGAAGACCCAGAGCGCATTACTGGAAGCGATGGCCGAGAACCAGGTAACGGTGGACGGCCAGACGCACGCCCTGGCGCAACCGTTCTTCGTCGTTGCCACGCAGAATCCACTCGATCTCAATGGCACCTTCCCGCTGCCCGACTCGCAGCTCGACCGCTTCATGCTGAGGCTGTCGCTGGACTACCCGGACGCTAACGCCGAGCGTGCCTTGCTCACTGGCAGCGATCGGCGCGACATCCTTGCCCGGCTGCTTCCGCAACTTGATGGCGCAGCATTGATCGCGCTGCACCGGCAAGCCCAGGCAATCACCGCCAGCAGCGCCTTGCTCGACTATCTGCAGGCGTTGCTTGCTGCCAGCCGCCGGCACGCCGATATCCGCGTGGGCCTGTCGCCACGCGCGGGACTGGCCCTGCTGGGGGCTGCGCGCGCATGGGCGCTGCTCAGTGGCCGCACGCATGTATTGCCGGAAGACATCCAGGCGCTGTTCGTGCCACTGGCAGCCCATCGACTGCTGCCAGCGCGCAGCGCCAGTGGCGACGCGTTGGCGCGACAGCTGCTGGCCGAGGTTGCGGTGGATTGATGCGCGGCATCTTAGAGCCTGTTCACGATCTCCCTGCGCCCCGCGCCGGGAGCTGTTTGCGCGCAGGCCAAGGAAGAACGAGGAAGTGTACGTCCGTACACGACCGAGTGATGACGCCGGCATGCGGGCAAACAGACCCGGCCCGAAGGGTTGCCGTTGAGTGGCCGCCATGCGGCTGCGTTTACACCTTTCTCGCTGCGCGGCTTGACCTGACGGCCAGTCAGGCGCTGCGCCGCACACAACCACTTGGCGGCCACTCAACGGCAACGCGAGGTGTAGGGAGATCGTGAACAGGCTCTTACAGCGTGTGCAGACCTGGGCCGAACGCCGACTGCCTGCGCTCACCCGTTATCGGCGCCTGGAAAGCCTGCCGATCGAACTGCATCGGCGACGCATCTATATCGTGCCGACCAGTTTTGGCATCGGCTTTTCGCTGCTGCTGCTGGTGATGATGGTCGGTGCGTTGAATTACGCCAACAATGCCGCTCTGCTGCTCACCTGCCTGCTCGGCGCAGCCAGCGCAGCCAGCATGCTGGTGGCGTTTCGCAGCCTCGACGGCTTGCGCTTGAGTCATGTTCGCGCCGGCCACGCGGTTGCCGGCCAGCCAATCGAACTCATGCTGGAGTTCGACTCCCACCGCGCCCGCAGCGCGATCCGCGTCGACGTGGGGCACGACTGCACTGCCTTTGCCATCGATGCCAGTGGATCCGCCCAGGTGAAAATCGCACTGCCGACCGTGCGACGTGGCTGGCAGCCGCTACCGCGACTACGCCTGTGGAGCAGTTGGCCGCTGGGCCTGTTTCGCGCGTGGAGCTGGCTTTATCCAGAGCAATCCGTGCTGGTATGGCCGAAGCCGGAAACCGCTGGACCGCCGCCTCACGCCGCCGCAGACGATGCCCGCCACATGCGCCTGCACCAGGGTGACGAACTCGCTGCACTGCGCGATTACCGTGCTGGCGACCCGCAGCGGCACATTGCCTGGAAGGCCAGCGCCCGTCATGCCAACTTGCTGGTGAAGGATTTCGAGCAGCCGCAAAACCGCCCGCAGTGGCAGTTGGACTGGCGCCAGCTGCACGGGCTGGACCACGAGGCCCGCATCGCCCGGCTGGCCCGCTGGCTGGGTGAGGCACAAAGCCAGCGGCACAACTACAGTCTCTGGCTACCCGGCAACGAAATCGCCAGTGGCAACGGCCCATTGCACTATGCGCGTTGCATGAGCGCATTGGCGTGTGTGCCATGACCCCACCCCCACGAAAATCCCGCGTCGCATCTGAGGTCGACACGCGTGCGTTCGATCTGCTGAGCCTGACCGCAGCCTTCGTGCTTGGCCTGCACGCGATGCATCTGCCGTGGTGGCTGGGTATCGCGCTGGCGCTGATACTGGGCTGGCGCTGGTGGCAACGGCGCCAACGCACGGGTCGCGTACCGCGCTGGTTCAAGCTACCACTGCTGGTGCTGCTGACGCTGGCCGTGATCGCCCACTACGGCAGCCTTTTCGGCCGCGCACCGGGTGTCGCGCTCGCGGTTGGCCTATTGATCCTGAAACTGCTGGAGACCGAATCCGCACGCGATGTCCGCGTCGGTATCAGTTTCGCCTGCTTTGCCCTGATGACGGCGCTGCTGTTCGACCAGGGGCTGGTTGCCACTCTTGTGGTTGCACTTGGCCTGCTGCCGGCACTGGCGACATTGCGAGCGCTGGAGCCGGCGCAGGCACCCGCCACATTCCAACGCACCCTGCTGCCGGGCCTTGGCCTGCTGTTGTCGGCGTTGCCGCTGGCGCTGCTGGCGTTCCTGCTGGTGCCGCGACTGAGCTCGCCGCTGTGGGGAGCGCCGTCGCCCAACGAGGCACGCACCGGGCTGAGCGAAAGCATGTCGCCAGGCGGTTTCACGGATCTGCTCACCGATGACCGGCCGGCCATGCGAGTCAGTTTCGACGGTGCTCCACCGCCAACGGACCTGCGCTATTTCCGCGCCTATGTCATGTGGAATTACGACGGCTCCAGTTGGAGCTACGCGGACGTTGTGAATCGCGCGCCGGCTGAGCTGCAAGCCATCGGCATCGTCGGATACCGGATCAGCATGGAACCCACGCACCAGCACGTGCTACCGATGCTGGATATGCCGCTGGGGGCGCCTGCTGGCGCGACGCTACGCCCAGACCGTGTCGTCATGGCCGACAAAGCGGTCAACGATCCGCTCACCTATACGGGACAGTCAGCCGTTCAATACCGCCTGCAACCGGAACTCGGCATCCGGGCGCGTAATCTCGGGTTGTCGCTACCTGTCGGTTTCAATCCAAGAGCCCTCGCGCTCGGGCGGCAATGGCGTCAGCGCTATGGCAGCGACGATGCCGCCATCGTGCGGGCCGCGCTGACGCTGTTCCACAACGGCGGCTTCCGCTACACGCTGGCACCGGCGCCGCTGGGGCGCGACGCGATGGACGACTTCCTGTTCAACACCCGCGAGGGCTTCTGCGAGCATTACTCCTCGGCATTCACCGTGCTGATGCGCGATGCCGGGATCCCGGCACGCGTGGTGACCGGTTATCAGGGCGGTTACTGGAGCAAGTACGGCAACTACCTGCTAGTGCGATATTCCGATGCCCATGCCTGGAGCGAGGTGTGGCTGGCCGGGCGTGGCTGGGTACGTGTTGACCCCACCGCTGCGGTAAGACCGCAGCGCGTGAGCCTGGGCGCAGCCGCCGCAGCGGATGGCCAGTTGCCATGGTACGAGGACGGCTGGCTGCAATCGCTGCGTAATCACTGGGATATCGTCAACCGCTGGTGGGGTCAAGGCGTTATCGGTTTCGATACACTGCGCCAACACGGCCTGCTGACCCCGTTCGGTATTCGTGATGTCGATACGGCGACGCTGGGCGTGCTGCTCGCGATCAGCAGCATGCTGTTTATTTCGATCGGTTTGGCGTGGGCGCTGTTGCGGCGGCAGGTGCGCGATCCGTTGCGTGCCGCCCTGCATGAGCTGGAGCGGAAACTGGCACGCAAAGGTATCGTGCGCCGCCCCAGCGAAGGCCCGCAGCATTACCTGAGTCGCGCTGCCCGTGCGTTACCGGGGCAACGCGACGAACTTGTCACATTGATGAGGTGTTACCTGGAACTGCGTTATGCCCATGACGAACCGCCGCCTGAATCGTTGCGTGACTTTCGACGCACCGTACGGGATTTTCGGGTCCTCCGCGTGGTCAAATGAAAGCCGACGCGATGGCGCATGCCACCGCCCCTGATGGAGGAACTGCCATGTCCCTGTACCGCCCCCTTACCCTCGCCGCAGCCATCGCCTTGCTGGGCGGATGCGCGACGATCCCCCAACCGCTGGCCGGCAACTACGCCAACGTCTCCACCGCCAGTGTCCAGCAGGGTGCCGCCGGCGGCGGCACTCGTGTGCGCTGGGGCGGCGAGATCATCAAGACCGAACCGGGTCAGCAGGAGACCTGCTTCTACCTGCTGTCGCGCCCACTGGATAGTGAGGCTCGCCCTGAAGGAGGTAACTCCGGCGGCGAAAACCAGGGTCGCTTCGTGGCCTGCCGCGCCGGTTTCTATGACCCGGAAGTCTTCACCCGCGGACGCGAGTTGACCGTAACCGGTACGCTGCAGGGCACGGTGTCGCAGAAGGTGGGCGATTACGACTACGCCTATCCGCGCGTGGAAGCCGACGTGGTCTATCTGTGGCCGAAACGCTCCCTCTACGCCGCTTATCCGCCCGGTTACTATGACCCGTTCTGGGGGCCCGGTTTCGGCCCGTACTGGGGTGGACCGTGGGGTGGTTACGGTGGCTACTACGGGTACGGTGGTCCACGGGTGATCGTGGTGCGGCCACCAGCAGGCAAGTAATCGCAAACAGGAACGCCGGCATCAAGCCGGCGTTCTTTTATCTGCGTGTCGTCGCCGTCGGGTTCAGCCTGGTGGCCAGTGCAGGCGACGCCCCGCCAGCAGGTGCACATGCAGGTGAAACACTGTCTGGCCGCCATCCTCATTACAGTTGATCACCGCGCGATACCCCTGTTCCGCAAAACCCTCCTGCTTTGCATAGTCAGCGGTGGCCAGCAGCAACTTGCCGAGCAGCGTCGCATCCGCCTCGGTAGCGTCATTGAGCGTAGCCAGCGGTCGCTTGGGAATGAACAGCACGTGCACTGGCGCCTGCGGATTCAGATCGCGGAATGCCAGCACCTCGTCGTTCTCGTACACGATGTCGGCCGGTATCTCGCGGCGGATGATTTTGCTGAAGATGGTGTCGCTCATGCCCGCTTGCTCCGTATGAGTCAGTCCAGCAGCTGGCGCCCGCCGAACGCATGCGCCAGCGTGTTGCGATCGACGTATTCCAGTTCCCCACCCAACGGCACACCATGTGCCAGCCGTGTTGGCCGCACGCCACCGGCACGTGCCAGCTGCGCCAGGTAATGTGCCGTTGCTTCGCCTTCCACCGTGGGGTTGGTGGCGATGATCAACTCCTCGATCTCGCCGTCACCCAGTCGCTGGGTAAGCTGCGTCAGCCCCAGTTCCTCCGGTCCCAGGCCGTCCAGCGGAGACAACCGCCCCATCAGCACGAAATACTGGCCGCGATAACCGGTAGCCTGCTCGATCGCCGCCAGGTCGGTCGGCGACTCCACCACGCACAACACCTGTCGGTCACGGCTGCTGCTGGCACAGAGTGAGCACAATGGCTCCTCGCTGAAGTTGCGGCACTGGCTGCAATGGCCGATGCGCCGCATCGCCTGCTCCAGCACAGCAGCCAGTTTCAGCCCGCGCTCGCGCTCGCGCTCCAGCAGATGGAAGGCCATCCGCTGCGCACTCTTGCCGCCTACGCCAGGCAGGCAGCGCAGGGCTTCGACCAATTCAGCGAGAAGGTTTGACCCGTTGCTCACGATCAATCAGAACGGCATCTTGAAGCCGGCCGGCAGATTCATGCCGGCGGTGACACCGCCGAGCTTGTTCTTGCTGACCTCAGCCACTTTGTTCACCGCGTCGTTGATGGCGGCGGCAACCAAGTCCTCAGCCATCTCCGGATCGTCGGCAAACGTCTGCCGATCAATCTGCACGCGACGCACCTCATGCGCACCCGTCATCACCACGCTGACCAAACCGCCACCGGCGCTGCCAGTGACTTCCAGCTTGGCGATCTCTTCCTGCGCACGCTTCATGTCTTCCTGCATGCGCTGGGCCTGCTGCATCAGCTGACCGATCTGTCCTTTCATCACACTGCTCCGAACTCACTATCAAGGGGTTTGACGGATTGCGGTACCACACGAGCGCCAAATTCGCGCTTGAGCGACTGCACCAACGGATCGCCTTCGATCGCCTGCTCGGCAGCCGCCTGCGCGGTGTCGCGCGCCTGCGCGGCACGTGCCGCGGGCGTCTGTGTACCAGCTTCCTGGTTGCTACCGACAAAACGCAGACGGATGCGCTCGCCGAGTACCTGACCGATGCGCTCCTCCATCTGACTGACCATCGGCTCCACGGCCAGATTCATGTGGGCTGGCTGCAGCGCGAGCACCAGAGTCTGGCCGTCACGTTCACGCAATACCGCGTTCTGTGCCAACAGGCCGAACGGGCCACGCAGACCTGCCTGCTCGATCAAGGCTTCCCAATTCGGCAAGCCGTTGGCATCCCGAGCCACGGGCGCCATGACCGTAGCCGCCGGGGTTGTCGCCGGTCGCGCAGCTGGCTCCGCGCGCAGCGGTGGTGGGCGATCCTTCTGGCGCTCCGCCACAACGGCAGGGCGCACCGGAGCCGCAGTAATTGATGGTGATGACATCGGCGGCGGCATCGTGTTGCCAGCCGTCGCCGGCTTTTCGGCACGCGCCGCCGACACATCATCGCCCGGTCGAAACGCCAGCATGCGCAGGAGTGCCATCTCGAAACCGGTACGCGCATCCGGCGCCAGCAGCAGATCGCGCCGACCGGAGGTGGCAATCTGGTAATACAGCTGCACGTCTTCCGGCGTCATCCGCTCAGCCAGTGCAACCAGCGCACCGTCGTCATCGCTGCCTTCCTCCGGCTGGTAGCCGGGAATCAGCTGGATCAGCTGCAGGCGGTGCAGCACGCTGGCCAAGTCATCCAGTACGCCGCCGAAATCCGGCGAGTACGAGGCAATCTGCGTGCACTCGGCGAGCAGTCGTTCACCGTCGCCCGCAGCCAGTGCATCGAGTACGCCCAGTACTTGCCCGCGCGCCACGCTGCCAAGCATGGTGCGCACGTCATCGGCATGCAGCGCACCACCGCCATAGGCAATCGCCTGGTCGAGCAGCGACAGGCCATCGCGCAGCGAGCCGTCAGCGGCACGGGCCAACTCACCGATCGCGCTGTCTTCGTAAGCAATATTTTCCGCGCCAAGGATGTGCCGCATCTGGCCGGAGATCTGTTCCGGCAGCAACCGCTTCAGGTTGAACTTCAGGCAGCGCGACAGCACCGTCACCGGCAGCTTCTGCGGATCGGTGGTGGCGAGCAGGAACTTCACGTGCGGTGGCGGCTCTTCCAGCGTCTTCAGCAACGCGTTGAACGCGTTCTTCGACAGCATGTGCACCTCATCGACCAGGTACACCTTGAAGCGACCGCGCGACGGCGCGTACTGCGCGTTCTCGATCACCTCGCGCACATCATCCACGCCGGTATTGCTGGCCGCATCGATTTCCAGCAAGTCGACAAAACGCCCTTCATCCACCGAGGTACACACCGAGCATTCGCCGCATGGATCAGCCGACTGCCCGCGCTCGCAGTTCAGCGACTTGGCGAAGATGCGCGCGATGGTGGTCTTGCCGACACCACGAGTGCCGGTGAACAGGTAGGCGTGATGCATGCGCCCTGTCTCGAGCGCATTGGTGAGCGCGCGCACCACATGCTCCTGCCCGACCAGCTCGGCGAACTTGCGTGGACGCCACTTGCGTGCGAGTACTTGATAGGACATGACTACCAACGTTGGGGCAAAGGTCGATTGTGCCAAGTCGTGGGCGATTTCGGTAGGAGCGGCTTCAGCCGCGATGCCTTGTCAGCCGCTCGCGGCTGAGGCCGCTCCTACAACCGAAGGGAGTCCCGGTGGGGCAAAGCACCCCGAAAAGGCGGCGGCCCCGCCAGCCACACCCCGGCACCCGAATCATTCGCTACCGTTGCTTCCTTCCGGACCTGGCGGAGTTTGCGAACTATCGTCGCGGGGGGACCGACGGGGCCACCATAGAC
>Ga0302314_10018154_pt1 | contig 11743 bp, 9 predicted proteins | sample III_Palsa_N2_3_FD_200533 | JGI IMG/M metagenome (GOLD analysis project Ga0302314, IMG submission 200533) | Peat permafrost microbial communities from Stordalen Mire near Abisko, Sweden - III_Palsa_N2_3 | ecosystem: Environmental > Terrestrial > Soil > Palsa > Peat permafrost | place: Sweden...
CCGCGTGCGCGCCGTCCGGCGGCAGCGAGGCGACCCCGACGGTGGCGCTCAGGCCGTTCCCGGGGTGCGCCGACCCGGTCGGCACCGCCGCCCCGGCGGCCGGGTTCACCGGCACCGAGGGCAGCAGCAGCGAGTGCCTGCGGACCGTCCAGCGCAGCCGCTCGGCCGCGTGCTCGGCACCGGCCGCGTCGGTGTCCGGCAGCAGCACCAGGAACTCCTCGCCGCCGTAGCGGCCGAAGGTGTCGGCCTGCCTGAACTCCATCGCCAGCCGCTGCGCCAGGTCCCGCAGCACAGCCCCCGCCCGCTGGTAGCCGTGTTCGCGGCGGATCTGCTCGAAGCCCTCGATCTCCAGCAGCAGCAGCGCCAGCTGCCCGCCCGGGCTGCCGTCGGGCCGGGGCGGCCGACGCAGGCAGCGGGCGATCTCCCGGTCCAGCGAGAGTTGCAGGTAGCGGTAGTTCCAGACCCCGGTGAGCGGGTCGGTGCAGGAGGTGCGCTCCAGTGCGGCCCGGTCGGTCCGCAGCGCCTCGATCTGCTGCCGCTGGGCGTCGGCGCGGGCAGTGGCGGTCGCTTCGGAGCGGCGCAGCGCGCGCAGCAGCAGGGCGGCGGTGAGCAGCGCCGGCAGGCAGAGTGCGGCGAGGATGTCGTAGAGCTGCGTCATCATGTCTGCTTCTCCCCTGGCTCCCCCTGACCCGACCGACCCGACCCGACCTGACCTGACCTTGACCCGTCCCGATCCGATCTGAAGGGCGCTCATCCGATGCTGAACGACAAGGCCGCGCTGCGGTCACGGCTGCTCGCGGCGCGCGCGGAGCTGTCACCCGAGCAGCGGAAGGACGCCGCCCGGGCGCTGGCCCGGCACGCGCTGACGCTGCTGCCCCCGCAGACGCCGCCGGTGGTCGCCGGATACGTGTCGGTGGGGGCGGAGCCGGGCACCCGCGCGCTGCTGGACGCGCTGCGCGCGCGGGGCGCGCGGGTGCTGCTGCCGGTGCTGCTGCCCGACAACGACCTCGACTGGGGCGAGTACCGGGACGCCGAAGGGCTGCGGCGGGCGGGGCGCGGACTGCTGGAGCCGGACGGGGACCGGCTCGGCCCGGAGGCGGTGCGAGCGGCCGGGCTGGTACTGCTGCCGGGGCTGGCCGTGGACCGGCACGGGGTGCGCCTGGGGCGCGGCGGGGGCAGCTATGACCGGGTGCTGGCCCGGCTCTCCGGCCCGGCGCGGCCGTCCGCCCCGGCCGGGGTGGCCAACCGGAGCAGCCCGGCCGGGGCCCGGCTGGTGACCTTGCTGTACGACGCGGAACTGCTGAAGGGCGTCCCCGCCGAGGCGCACGACCGTCCGGTCGACGCGGCGGTGACGCCCTCCGGCGTGCACTGGTTCCGTGCCGCGGGGCCTACCCGGCCGGGGTCAGCGTAAGCGTGTCCACCCCTGCGGCCTGCACCGCGCTCTTGGTGTAGGCCCAGGTCAGCAGGTCGCCGTCGGCCCACAGCTGGGTCTGGTCGTTGTAGTGGGCGTCATAGGGCTGGCCGGACGCGCCGCCGATGTTGATCCACTCCGAACCGTCGAAGTTGCTGAGGTCCACCACCATCCGCATCGACGGCGCCCAGTCGACCTGGTACCCGGCCGAGGCGTTCCAGCCGGTGGCGTCCACCGCCGAACTGCCGCCGTCCAGCTGGTACGGGCCCCTGTCCAGCAGCTTGTGCTCCAGGCCGGAGAGCAGCGAGGAGGAGTCGGCGCCGCCGATGGTGGGCTCGTTCAGGGTCAGCGTGTGGATCCGGCCCCAGCTCCAGGTCGCCATGTTCTTGCCCATCAGCGAGGTGAGCTGCTGCCGGGCGTCCTTCATGGCCTCGGCGAGCAGGTTGTCCCGCCCGGTGACCTGCTGACCGTTGTTGTAGCTGTACGACCACCAGCTGCTGTTCGGCTGGTTCAGCAGGTTGGCCACCACGGTCATCCACTGGTCGCCGCCGTCCGGCTGGGCCTGGTCCGGTGTGCGCAGCCCGCAGACGCTCTGCAGCTTCGTCGGACCGTTGAGGCCGTCCACCGGGACGTCGGCGGTCACCGGCTGCGTCACGCAGTCGGTGGTGGCACGCACCGAGGCTGGGAACTTCTCGTCGAAGGCGAGGTGCAGCAGGTTGCTCCAGACCGCGTTGTAGTAGGCCGCCGCCGCCGAACCGGAGTCCTGGTCGTCGTTCCAGCCCTTCAGCAGGTTCTGGGCGTCGGTGTAGTACGAGCCGCCGCTGAGCTTCACATTGAGCAGGTAGGGCACCAGGGTCTTGGCCATCACGCTGGTGTCGTCCATCTGCATGCTGGACATGTCGTCCGGCGAGATCTTGCCGTTGTCGGCGATCTTCGACTGGATCAGACCGGTGATCTGTTTGGCCCGGATCCCGTAGTCCCAGTCATCGGTGATCAGGTACGGATAACTGCTGTTCACCACTGGCTGGTTGGCCGCCACGATGTAGCCGGCGGCGGGGTTCTCCACGTACGGCAGGGCGGCGGTGGGGATGGTGCCCTTCCAGGCGTAGGCCGAACTCCAGCCGGGCTCGGGATAGGTGCCGTTGTCGCCATTCGCCCGGATCGGGATCTGGCCGGTGGCGGTGTAGCCGATGTTGCCGGACGCGCCGGAGCTGTCCGCGTAGACCATGTTCTGGCCGGGCACGTCGAAGTGGGCGGCGGCGGCCCGGAACTGGTCAAAATTGGTGGCCTGGTCCAGCTCGAACACCGAGTCCATGGTCTTGCCGGGGGTCAGCGCGGTCCACTTCAGCGCGATGGCATAGCCGTTGCCGCGCGGCGGGGCCGCCTCGGTGACCGGGGCGTTCTGGCCGACCTGCTGCTCCAGCTCGTCGTGGTCGGAGATGATCGGCATGCCGTCGGCGGTGCTGCGGACGGTGATGGTCTGCGACGGGCCGCCCGCGACCGCGATGGTCACCGTCCGGCTGGTGAACTGCTTGGTGCCGTTGTCGTAGGCGTAGCTGTCGGGGCCGGTGACCTGCTCCAGGTAGAGGTCCTCGACGTCGGCGCCGAGGTTGGTGAACCCCCAGGAGATCGACTGGTTGTGGCCGATGACCACCCCTGGCATCCCCGGGAAGCTGAAGCCGGTGACGTCGAACGGGCAGGCCGCGCTCAGAGTGGTGCAGTGCAGGCCCATCTGCTCCCAGACCGAGGGCAGGCCCGGGGTCAGGTGCGGGTCGTCGGCCAGCAGCGGCTTGCCGGAGGTCGTGTACTTGCCGGAGATCACCCAGGAGTTGGAGCCGATGCCCTGGCCGGGCTGGCCCAGCAGCGAGGGCACGCTGTCGATGTTGGCGGCCAGCTGGGTGGCGGCGCTGGTCAGGCCCTGCACGGTGCTACCGGTCTGGGCCGTGCCCTGGGTGGTGCTCGCGGTGGTGTCGGCCGAGGCTCCGCCGGAGTCGGCGGCGGCGGGGTGGTACGCGGCATCGTTGCTGCCGGGGTCGGAGACGGTACCGGTGTCGACGATGGTCCCGTTACCGCTCGGGTACGCGGGGTAGAGCTGGGCGATCTGGGACGCGCTGAGGCTCTGCGACAGCAGCGAACGGTCGACCTCCTGCTGCATGTTGCCGCTCAGGTCCCAGGCCATCGCCTTGAGCCAGGAGATCGAGTCCACCGGCGTCCAGGGGGCGGGGGTGTAGCCGCTGTGGGCGGCGCCGAGCATGGCGTACTCCAGGGAGGCCCCGGCCCCGCCCGGGTGCTGCTTCAGCCAGTCGTTGACACCGGCGGAGAAGGCCTGCAAGTAGGCCTGAGTGGCCTTCGAGAGCTGGGTGTCGTACTCCTTCTGAGCCACGCCACGCCAGTTCATGGTCTGGATGAAGGCGTCGCTCTGCACGTTGGCGTCGTTCTTGCCCGCGCCGAACATGGAGGCCAGGGTGCCGGAGGTGATGTGCCGGTCCACGTCCATCTGCCAGAAGCGGTCCTGGGCCTCGACATAGCCCTGCGCCATGAACAGGTCCGCGGAACTGCTCGCGTAGATCTGCGGGATGCCCTTGTCGTCCCGGACCACCGTGACCTGGCCTTTCAGGCCCGGGAGTTGGAGCGTACCGGTGGTCTGCGGGAAGGACTCGCGGACCACGTGGACGCCGTACCAGCCGCCGCCGGCGGTGCCCCCCACCACCAGCAGCACCAGCAGGATCACCAGCAACCGAAAGCGGCGGAATTTCTTGGTGCGGGGCATCAGGGTCCTTGGTGAGGCAGGGGCTCGTCCGCCGCCGTGCAGTGCGGCGGGGCCGACGCTAACACCTGAACCGGAACGGCTGCGGACTGGTCCCCGGCTTGGAAGCCTTCAGCGGGCCCGCCGCAGGGCTGCTACGGACTCTCTGTGGGCGATGGACATCCGGGGGCCGCCGAAGACCACACGGCAGGTTTCGTGAGGGTACTAGGGACCGGGCCCGGACGGAACCGGCGGTCGCGCGGGCCCGGATGCGGCCGGTGGAGCCGCAGCTCACACCCGTCACAGTGGACTATCGCCCAGGAATAACGCATCATGGAACGTCGTTAGCACTCATCAGGCGAGAGTGCCAGGAGGAATACCAGTGCCGACGTACCAGTACCAGTGCACCGAGTGTGGCAGCGGTCTTGAGGCGGTCCAGAAGTTCACGGACGACGCCCTGACCATCTGCCCGGACTGCAGCGGCCGACTGCGGAAGATCTACTCCGCGGTCGGTGTGGTCTTCAAGGGCAGCGGCTTCTACCGCACGGACAGCCGCTCGTCGTCGAGCAGCACGGTGGGCGCGTCCAAGTCCGCCGCGTCCGCGTCGTCGTCCGGCGACTCGTCGTCGTCGAGCGGTTCGACGTCTTCGACGTCCGGGTCGTCCTCGACGGCGGGCTCGTCCTCGTCGCCGAAGAGCAGCTCGGCAAGCAGCAGCTCGTCCCCCGCTGCCTGAGTTCACCCGAGCCCACGCAGCAGCACGTCGGCCTTTGGCCGAGCCCCGCCGGGCCTGAGTCCTGACCCTGTCAGTGACCGGGTCAGTGACCGGCGGGGCTTTGGCATGTCTTCAGCGGGTCCGGAACAGGTTCCGAACCGGGCCGGCTCACCCTGCGGGTGATGGAGTTGTCCACAGCCCCCGGTTTATCCACAGAAGGCGCCGGATGGTGCCGGGCCGGCTGCGGGATCGGCCATTGTGGAGCGGCGGGCAGATCCTCAGCGATCTGAACCGCAGCAACCCTCACTGGCCCGAACAGCCTCGCAAAGGCGGTGGTTCCGCATGTCCTCGACGGAGTCCTTGACGATCAGCGACCCCTTCCGCACTCCCGCTCCCCGGCCGTACCTCTCCGCCGCGACCCGCCCCGGGGGCGGTGGCGGACCGGAGCAGGAGCAGGAGCAGGGGGAGGCTCCGGGGACGGGCTGGCTTGAGGGCTGGGCCGAGAGCTGGGACGAGGACGATCCGGAGCCGGTGGCCGCGCCGCAGCCCGCCGCTCCGACCGTCCCGCAGGTCGGCGGCGCGCCAGCGGTACCGCCCACGCGCAGGATTGCGTCGTTCGCGCCGATCCGGGCCGGGGCCGGCCGCCACCGCCTGTCCGCCTCGGTGCGTCGAAGGCCCGGGCCGTTCGCGGTGGGGCTGCTGGTGGCGGCCACGACCCTGGCCCTCGGTTCGCTGCACAGTCCCCAACTGCCGTTCTGCGGCCACGCCACCGCAGGCACCCCGGTCCGGGTCCAGGTTCGGAGCTGAGCCGGGCCAGGGGGTCGTTCGTACGAGTGAAGCGGGAGGGGACGGGGCACGGCGGGCCGGGTGGGGCGGCGGGCCAACGCGTCAGTTCAGTCGCCGTGGTGCGGCGGCGTCTCCCGGCGGTACCAGGCCTCGTCCCGCTCCGACCCTCCGCCGCCGCTGCCTTCGCCGCCCCAGCCGCTGTCGGTGTCGTCCCGGCTCGGCTGGGTCAGCGGGTCTTCGAAGACCAGCGCCGGACGCTTGGTTGTGTCGTCTGCCATGCGTCCAGGGTACGAGGCGGCGGTCGGGGGTTGTGGGGCGGTGCTCACGCCGCCTCGAAGCCCGAGTGGTCGGCGATCTTGCGCAGTTCGGCCAGCGCGTGCTTCTCGATCTGCCGGATCCGCTCACGGGTCAGGCCGTGCTGCTTGCCGACCTCGGTCAGGGTGCGCTCCCGGCCGTCCTCCATGCCGTAGCGGGAGCGGATGATCGACGCGGTGCGGTCGTCCAGCCGTCCGATCAGGTCCTCCAACTCCTCCCGGCGCAGCATGACCATCACCGCGTCCTCCGGTGAGGTCGCCGTGGTGTCCTCGACCAGGTCGCCGAACTGGGTCTCCCCGGCGTCGTCGACCGTCATGTTGAGGCTGACCGGGTCGCGGGCCCAGTCCAGGACGTCCTTGATCCGTTCGACCGTGGTGTCCAACTCGGCCGCGATCTCCGCGTGCTCCGCGTCACGGCCCAGCTCCTTGGACTTCTCGCGCTGGACTCGGCGGATGCGTCCGAGCTCCTCCACGAGGTGCACCGGGAGCCGAATGGTGCGGGACTGGTCGGCGATGGAACGGGTGATGGCCTGGCGGATCCACCAGGTCGCGTAGGTGGAGAACTTGAAGCCCTTGCCGAAGTCGAACTTCTCCACGGCCCGGACCAGACCGGCGTTGCCCTCTTGGATCAGGTCGAGCAGCGGCAGCCCACTGCGCGGGTAGCGACGGGCGACCGCGACGACCAGCCGCAGGTTGGAGCGGATGAACACGTCCTTGGCATGGCGGCCGTCGGCGACGATCGCACTCAGTTCGTCCTCGCTGGCGCTGACTGCGGTCTCGCCGTTCTCCAGCAGGTGCTCGGCGAAGACACCGGCTTCTATTCGGGTCGAGAGGTCGACTTCCTGCGCGGCATCGAGCAGCGGAGTCCGGGCGATCTCGTCCAGGTACATGCCGACGAGGTCGCGGTCGGCCTCACCGCTGGTCGGACGCGCGGTGCGAGTCCGGTCGGCCTTGTCGCGGACGACGGCACGCGTTGCCATGCGTACTCCTTCACGGAGAAGGGACGGGCCCGGCTGGCCCGTTCACGGGTTGCCTTTCGTAACGATGCAACGAGTAGATTCCGGACATCATTCCCAAGGTGCGGTTTTTTCTCTCCCGGTGCAGTATCCTGGCGAATTTTCCCCCAATAGTGACCCGAGTGTGTTCACTTGGTAACCGAGCGGTACCAACGCCTCATGCATCCGGCCGCCGCGCGGTGCGCCCGGTGCGAGCCGCGCACTCAACCGCTAAGACGAGTCTGCGCTCACCGGAAGTTCCGCGCGCGCCGGAACGACCCCAACCCAAGTCCGGTCACCTGCCGTGGCCGTGACACAACTCTCAGTGCGGATCCTGGGCGGCGCGGGGCCTGCGGCCCGGGTTGAAGACCCACACCCGCATCAGCAGGAAGCGGACGACGGTGGACAGGGCGTTGGCGCCGACCAGAGCGCCGAGTTCGACCAGGTGCGAGGCGCCGGGCGCGACCGCGTCGGTCACCGCGAGCGTGACCGTACTCAGCACCAGTCCGATCAGAAAGGCGATCCCGCCCTCCACCTGGTGCTTCAGGGCGTCGCGCGAGCCGGTGACGCCGAAGGTGAAGCGCCGGTTGGCGGCGGTGTTGGCGATCGCGGTGACCAGCAGCGCGACCGCGTTGGCCAGCACCGCCGGTCCGGCCTGACGCAGAATCAGATACAGCGCCAGATAGGCCAGCGTGCTGGCCACGCCGATGACCGCGAAGCTGGAGAGCTGCCGGCGCATCCCCGGCGGTAGCTGCGCCTGCCGCACCCGTGGCGGCAACGGCAGCCCAGTGGCTCCGGAGAGGGTCCGCCGGGCCACCCGCCACATGCCCCGGAGGTCGTCCCTGACCGTCCGGGCGATGTCGACCCGGCTGTCCGGGTCGTCCACCCAGTCGACCGGCACCTCGTGGATGCGCAGTCCGCTGCGCTCGGCCAGCAGCAGCAGTTCGGTGTCGAAGAACCAGGTCTGGTCCTCGACCGACCCCAGCAGCGCCTGGACCACCTCGGTGCGCCCGGCCTTGAAGCCGCACTGGGCGTCCGAGAACCGTGCGGCCAGGGTGGTGCGCAGCATGAGGTTGTAGGTACGGGAGATGAACTCGCGCTTGGGGCCGCGCACCACCGCCGAGCCCCGGTGCAGCCGACTGCCGATGGCCAGGTCGCTGTGCCCGGACAGCAGCGGGGCCACCAGCGGCAGGAAGGCGTCCAGGCCGGTGGACAGGTCAACGTCCATGTAGCTGACCACGTCGGCGTCGCTGCCGCTCCAGACCTGGCGCAGCGCCCGGCCCCGGCCCTTCTGGTCCAGGTGGACCGCGCGCACTCCCGGCAGTTCGGCTGCCAGCGCGGTGGCCAGTGGCCAGGTGCGGTCGGTGCTGGCGTTGTCGGCGATGGTGATCCGGAACCGGTAGGGGAAGGTCTCGGTCAGGTAGGCGTGCAGCCGGTGCACACTGCGGCCGAGGATGTGCTCCTCGTTGTAGACCGGGACGACGATCTCAACCAGTCGGGTCCGGGCCTGCGGCTGACCGACCGGCTGCGGCGGCCCGTCCGGCTCCAGCTCCCCCACTGGGGCTGTCGAATTGCTCATGCGGCCACGCTTCGGCACCGGGCTGTGGAGAGGCTGTGCCAGGCGTAGGGCGGACATGAGAGTCCGGCCGGGTCCGGCTGACCGGGCCCTGCTCAGCCCTCGGCGCGCAGTCGCGCCTTGAGCACCTTGCCGGAGGCGTTCCGGGGCAGCTCGGCGCGGAACTCGATCTGTCTGGGCACCTTGTAGTTGGCCATCTCCCGCCGGGCCCAGGCGATCAGCTCGGCGGCCGCCTCCGGTCCCGGGCTGCCGCGCGGGACCACATAGGCCCGGCCGACCTCGCCGAGGCGCGGGTCGGGGACGCCGACCACCGCGCAGTCGGCGACCAGCGGGTGGCGGGCGAGGACGCGCTCGATCTCGGCGGGGTAGGCATTGAAGCCGCCGACGGTGAACATGTCGCCGAGCCGGTCGGTGATCCGCAGGTTGCCCTCGTCGTCGAGCACGCCGACGTCCCCGGTACGCAGCCAGCCGTCCGAGGTGAAGGCCGCGGCCGTGCCGTCCGGGTCCTCGAAGTACTCCCGCATCACGGTGTAGCCGCGCACCTGGACCTCGCCGGGGGTGCCCGGCGGGGTGTGCTTGCCGTCCTGGTCGGTGACCCGCAGTTCCACGCCGGGGACCGCGTGGCCGGAGGTCGCGGCGACCAGTCCGGGATCGTCGCCCCGGCGGCACATGGTGACCAGGCCGCAGCACTCGGTCAGACCGTAGGCGGTGAGCACGGTGTCGAAGCCGAGGTCCTGGCGGATCCGGGTGACCAGCTCCAGCGGGACCACGGCCGCGCCGGTCACCGCGAGCCGCAGCGAGCCCAGGTCGTAGCCGTTCCGGCCGGGGTGGTCGAGCAGCGACTGGTAGACGGTGGGTGCGCCGGGCAGCACGGTGACCCGCTCGGTGGAGACCGTGGCCAGGACCGCCCCGGCGTCGAACACCGGTAGCGGCAGCACGGTCGCGCCGGACATCAACGAGGCGAGGATGCCAGCCTTGTAGCCGAAGGTGTGGGTGAACGGGTTGACCATGAGGTACCGGTCACCCGGGCCGAGTCCGGCGTAGTCGGCCCAGGTGGCGAAGGCGCGCAGGCTCTGGGCGTGGGTGGTGACCGCGCCCTTGGGCAGGCCGGTGGTGCCGGAGGTGAACATCAGGTCCGCGGGGTCCTCGGCTCGGACGGAGTCGATGCGCTCGCGGACCGCGCGGTCGGCCACCCCGGCCCCGGCGGCGAGGAATCCGCGCCAGGACTGGAAGCCCTGGGGAGCGTCGGCCCGGTCGCCGAGGACGACGGCGGTGCGCAGGTGCGGCAGGCCCGGGAAGCCGCCGCCGGGGAGCCCTCCGGCCGCGGTGCGCAGCGCGGAGACGTAGCTGACGCCGAGGAAGGTGTCGGTGACGAACAGCGTGCCGGTCCTGGTCCGACGCAGCAGGTCCACCACCTCCGCGCCCTTGAGCCGGGTGCCCAGCGGCACCAGTACCGCTCCGGCGCTGACCGCGCCGAGCGCGGCGACCACGAACTCGGGGGTGTTCGGGGCCCAGACCGCGACCCGGTCGCCCGGCTCGACGCCGGCCGCGATCACCGCTGCGGCGGCCCGGCGGACCCGCAGCCCCAGCTCGCGGTAGCTCATCCGGCTGCGCGGTCCGACCAGGGCCTCGGCCTCGCCGTACCGGTCCGCGGCGGCCTGCACCAGCCGGGGAATGCTGCCCCACTCCAGGTCTCCGCGCACCGAGCCCTCCGATCAACCCGCACCCGCCGACCAACCGGCACCGCCAACGCTCGTGTTGACGCTCCGTCAGATTAGATCCGCGGCGCCCTACCGGCCAGAGGGGCTGCACTCTATTCTGACGCTACGTCAGATTCTTTCGCCTTCAAGGGGGTTCGATGCTCAAGGACCGCACGGCCATCGTCGGCATCGGCCAGACCCGATTCGCCCGGCACCTGGACGAGCCCGAGAAGACCCTCGCCTGCCGGGCCGTGCTGGCCGCCCTGGACGACGCCGGGATCGAGCCCGGCGAGGTGGACGCCCTCGCCTCCTACACCATGGAGGAGACCGACGAGGTGGAGCTGGCCAAGGCCATCGGCGCCGGTGACCTCACCTTCTTCAGCCGCACCGGCTTCGGCGGCGGCGGCTCCTGCGCCACCGTCGCCCACCTGGCCATGGCCGTCGCCACCGGTCAGGCCGGCGTCGGCGTCGCCTGGCGGTCCCGCAAGCGCGGCTCCGGCGTCCGGCCGTGGACCAGCACCAGCGTGCAACTGCCCACACCCGCCCAGTGGACCCGGCCGTTCGGGCTGCTGCGCCCGGCCGACGAGATCGGGATGCTGGCCCGCCGCTACATGTACGAGTACGGCGCCACCCGCGACCACTTCTTCAACGTCGCCCTGGCCTGCCGGAACCGGGCCAACCAGAATCCGGCGGCGGTGATGTACGACCGGCCGCTGACCCGTGAGATGTACATGGACGCCCGCTGGATCTCCGAGCCGCTGTGCCTCTACGACAACTGCCTGGAGACCGACGGCGCGCTGGCCTGCGTGGTGGTCGGCGCGGACCGGGCCCGGGACTGCCGCCGCCGGCCGGTGTACGTGCACGCCGCCGCGCAGGCACTGCCGGCGCAGCACCACGGAATGGTCAACTACTGGACCGAGGACCCGCTGACCGGCCCGGCCTGGGCCGCCGCCCGGCACCTGTGGAAGCACGCCGACCTGGTCCCGCAGGACGTCGACACCGCGCAGATCTACGACGCGTTCACCCCGCTGGTCCCGCTGTCGCTGGAGGGCTACGGCTTCTGCGGGCGCGGCGAGGGCGCGGCCTTCACCGAGGGCGGTGCGCTGGAACTCGGCGGACGGCTGCCGATCAACACCGGCGGCGGCGGCCTGTCGGAGGGGTACGTGCACGGCTTCAACCTGATCAACGAGGGCGTGAAGCAGCTCCGCGGCACCTCCACCGCGCAGGTCCCGGACGCCGCCACCTGCCTGGTCACGGCCGGGGAGGGGGTCCCCACCTCGGCCCTGCTGCTGCGCAGCTGACCGCGCGGCCCGGAAGCGGCCCGGAAGCGGCCCGGAGACAAGACCGGGGACAAGACCGGAGCCAAGACCGGAAACAGGCTCGGGAACTGAGCAGACCCACCGAAGAAGCAGGCAGGCAGGCCCAACCGGAGGAGGCGCGGATGAGTGAGAGCACCGGCGACGGCGGGCTGCTGCCCTGGCCCGACACCGACGGCGAGCCGTT
>Ga0302314_10018155_pt1 | contig 11743 bp, 11 predicted proteins | sample III_Palsa_N2_3_FD_200533 | JGI IMG/M metagenome (GOLD analysis project Ga0302314, IMG submission 200533) | Peat permafrost microbial communities from Stordalen Mire near Abisko, Sweden - III_Palsa_N2_3 | ecosystem: Environmental > Terrestrial > Soil > Palsa > Peat permafrost | place: Sweden...
CGGTGTACGCCTCGAGCACGGCGCGCACGACGTTTTCCGGCATCCCGAACCAGTCCTTCGGCGCTCCGTGCTCGGACTCGAAATCGAGCGCCGACAGCGCGCCCTCGGCACGGATCCGCGCGAGCACGCGGTCGGCCACCACGGCGTTCTCGGCGAGGATCGCGGCGTGGAACCGAGGCCCCTTGCGGCCGTAGCCCAGACGGAACCAGGGGACCTCGCTCGCCGGAACGAGCGACAGCGCCTTGTTGGTGGTCTCGAAGATCTCACGGCGTTCGTAAAGCAAGTCGCACCAGGCGGGCTCGTAGCCGGCGACGCGCGCGTGCAGCACGAGGTCGTGGTTCCGGCCGGCGACCGCGATCGGGTCGAACTGGATCGACCCTAGCTTCCGGAAGACCTCCAGCACCCCGTCGAGGCCTCCCGCGACAGACCGCGCGGGCGCGAGGAAGTGCCGCGCGACGAGAAAGCGACGCGCTTCCTCAGCAGTCACCTTCACCTGGAAGACCGACGTGGCTCGTCCCTTTCGGCGCTCCAACCTCGCGCGTGGCAGGTCAGCCGTCCGCGGCGGGAAGCTCCTGGGCGATCTCCCAGATGTGGCCGCCCGGATCGGCGAAGGTCGCCGTCCGCATGCCCCAGTCCCGGTCGGCAGGGCCGGTAAGCAGCTGCACGCCACGCCCGGCGATCTGGGTGCACACCGCGTCCACGTCATTGACGATGATCGCGAACTGCCCCACGCCCTTCCCGGCCTCCTCCAGGACCTCCGGCAGCGGCTGTGCCGCCGCCGAGGACCGGTGCAGGAACAGGAAGATGCCCTCGAACCGGAGCATCGCCGTGTCGTCGTCCGCCGGCTGGGCGTCCAGGCCGAACGCGTCTGCGTAGAACTTCCGTGCCTCGGCGAGATCGGGGACGTAGAGCGTTATCGCACCGATCTCCCTTTTCCAGTCCGCCATGGCGCCGCCTTCCTTCTGTGCTGTGTGGTACCGGGCGCGGCCCGCTCAGCCGCGCGGGATCCGGGTGTCCTGCGGGCCCAGCCAGGTGCGGCCGTCGAGCAGTTCGCGTGCCGCGTCGAGGTGCCCGGCGTGGACCGCGGTCTCGGTGATGACGTGCAGGATGATCTCCCGTACGTCGCGGAACCGCCAGCCGCTGAAGTAGTCCGGCCATCTGGCCGGCGGCGCGTCCAGGCTGAGCCCGGCCAGGACCGCGTCGGAGGCCGCGCTCTCGCGCCGGTACAGGTCGAGCACGGCCTCGGCCGGCTCGTCCGGCGACAGCTGCCAGCCCGTGTCGTCGTTGAGGTCCAGTGCCTCGCCCGCCGCGACTGCGCGGAACCAGAACCGCTCGTCGTCGACGGCGAGGTGCCGCACCAGGGCCAGGCACGACCAGCCAGACGGCAGCACCGGCTGCCGGAGGCTCTCCTCCGACAGGCCCTTCAGGACACCGAGCACGTGACGGCGCTGGCCGTCCAGCCATTCAACGAGCGCCTCCCGCTCTCTGTCCGGGGTCGGCTCCGTCATCTGCTCTCCTCGCGCCCGGTTCCGCGGCCATCCGGCCGCGAGCATCCTCGCAGAGATCCGCCGCAACGGCGATCTCCTCAGTGCGTGCAATACCGACTGCGGGAGCGCCGCAGAATCATCGCCGCCCGCAGGCCATGCCCGCGGTGCCGGCCGCCAGGCCGCGCTCAGCCTTTGGTCACTCACCTCGCTGAGAGTGCTGAGCCAATCCCATGGTGTTCCCCCCGTTCACCTCTAGCGGCGTGCTCAAGGCGGTGGCCAATGCCACCTCACTGGCGGACGCCCTCGCCGGCGCCCCGGCCGTTGATGATGCTCTCCGCCGGTAAAGCGAGGCCCAGCTCCAGGTCGCTGCCCAGGTCATGCCGTTCGCTGAGTACGCCGAGCGGAGCCAGGTGTTCGAGATGCCAGACCTCGCCATCACGCCACCCGCAGCGACCAACGAATGGCTGTCCTCCGCCTATCCCGGGTTCGTCCTCACGCTCCCCGGTGCGTGACCGGGGAGACGGCAGACGCAAAGTCCTGCATCGCTTGATTCCGGCAGACCGGCGTACCGTTCCGCCTCCCGGCACTAGTTACCAGGACCGTAGAGGCCGAAGATGAGGCGCGGGTCACCGGGGCGGAACGTGCCGAGGAACTGGGAGCTGTCGCCGATGGCGCGGCAGCGGGCGAGCAGGTCATGACCGAGGGCGAGTTGGCGTCGCTCCCAGGCCGCGAGGGCGGCCGGGACGTTCCCGCCCGCGGCGGTGAGCTCCTCGGCCAGGGCCCAGCCGTCGGCGGCCGCCTTCGCCGTCCCGGCGGCCGCGTGCGGGCGTACGGCGAAGGCTGCGTCACCGATCAGGCAGATGCGCCCGAACGCCATCCGGGATACTTCGATGTCGTAAATGACCTGGACGAACGGCTCCGCCACGTGGGTCACGACCTCGGCTAGCGGGGGTGCCAGCCGACTCACGGCGGCCTGCCGCAGGTCCGACAGCGCCCGCTCGGTGGCCGCGCCAGGCGGCAGCGAGACTGGTCGCAGCACGCCGTCGCGGCCGGTCATGAGCTCATCGAGCGGGGCGCCCGCGGCCACGTTGACGTACCAGACCATGTTGATCAGGCGTTCCCCGCGCCGCACGGAGCCGTCCAGGCCGGGGATGGGGTAGACGAGGATGTGGCTGCCGGGCAGCACCTGGTAGGTGAGGGCGTCGCTGAGCAGCGCGTACGTGGCCGAGGAGACCTCGCTCTCGGGCAGGGTGCCGCGCCAGGCCACATAGCCCGAATAGGAACGCTGGGCGGCCGGCTGAAGCCGGGCGCGGGCGAGGGAACCGACGCCGTCCGCGCAGATGAGCAGGTCCGCTTCGGCCCGCTGGCCGGTCGCGAGCGTCACGGACACGCGATCGGCCTGCTGACCGAAGTCGGTGACTTCGGCGCCCAGCTGGTACCGGCCGGCGCCGAAGATGCCGAGCAGGGACCGGTACATGGTGTTCCAGGACGAGAACCGGTAGCGGTGCGGCTGCTCGTGCTGGACGCTGCCGTCGCGGTCCAGGAAGCGGATCCAGTTGGTGCTCGAGCAGACGTCCTCGGCGCGCAGGCCGCCGCGTTCCACGAGGTACTTCAGCGTGCTGTCCAGCACGGCGAGTCCCGCGCCGCGCGCGGCCAGCGCGGCCGGCGAGCGCTCGAAGACGCAGACGTCACAGCCCGCGTCGCCGAGCAGCAGCGCCGCCGTCAGGCCGCCGATCGACCCGCCGACGACGCTGACGGCCGGCATCTCGGGCAGAGCTACGGACGGCCGAACGTGGCGACCTTGACGACCTCCATCTCGAACAGCACCCGGCGTTCGTTGATGGACGGATCACGCAGGGCGTACGGGGGCTCGTTGCCCGTGTACTTGACCCAGATCCGGTCGAGCTGATCGGTGACGCGCTGACCCTCGGCCGGGTCGTCCTCGGAGATCTCTCGCTTCAGCACGGTCTTGATGCTGATCCAGTGGTAGGGATTCGCCGGGTTCATCAGCAGGAACGTGGCGTACGGCGCCTTGCGCAGCCAGTCGACCTTCTTGCGGTGCGTGGCCAGGTTGAGGAGCACGGTATCGCCCTCGTAGTCGAACCAGACGGGCGTCAGGTTGGGGTGATCATCGCGCCCCATGACGGCGACGACGGCGGTCACCGGCTCGTCGAGCAGCCGTTTGAAGCTGGGGTCCAGATCGGTCAGGCTCGACACGGCCTCATGGTCGCCGATCGTGAACTGGCCGGGCTGGGTGCCCTCGGCGACATCCTTGAATTTCGCCACGGTAATCGACACTGGATGCTCCTTACAGTTGTTGCGCGGGCACCGGCCGGCGGCCGGCTTCGCCACGGCTTAGTTCCATGATCGCGGGATAGCCCGCCGGGTCTAGCTGGACGTCGATGACCGTGGGACCGTCCCGGCCGGACGCGGCGGAAAGCGCAGCGGCGAGCTCTTGCTCGGTGCTGACCGCCTCGGCCGCCGCGCCCAGCGCCTGCGCCGCACCGGCGTACGAAACCGGCCCGAAGTCGACCGCCTCGGCCCCACCCTGGCCGGCCGGGTGCTGCTTGATCTTGATCAGGCTGAGGGCGCCGTCGTTGAACACCACGACCGCGATGCGCAGCCTCAGCCGCGCGGCGGTCTCGATCTCGGCCAGCGTCATGCCCAGACCACCGTCTCCGGTGAACGCGACGACCAGCCGGGCGGGGGCGCACAACGCCGCGGCGATGGCCGCGGGAAGCGCGAACCCCATCGTGGCCAGGCCGCTCGAGATCAGCAGCCGACGTGGCTCGGCGACCTCCCACAACGGCATGACCGCGAGCATGTGCGCACCGGCGTCCACGGCGACGACCGTCTCCCGCGGCACCTGCGAGGATGCGACCCTGACCACCTGCACGGGGGACAGAAAACCGGGCCGCGCCGCAGCCGTCTCGGACAACCGGAGCGCGGACTGCGTCCTGGCCAGCTGGCCAGCACCCGGCGGCCAGTCATGCTCGCCGTGGTGGTTGGCCAGCACGCCGATGGCCCCGGACAGCGGGATGTCCAGGGCCGTGGCACCGGGAAAGTAGGCGGGTCCCGGGTATCGGGCCACGAGCAGCACCGGGGCCGGATAATCCCAGGCCGCGGGGATCATCTCGGCCTCGTCGACCCCCAGCGCCACGATCAGGTCGGCCGCGGCCAGCAGCGGCCACTCCATCGTGCCGCCGGTGACCAGGCCGGCGGCCTCCGCGGTGGAGTCGGGCACGATGCCGCGCGCACGGTAGGTATGCAAGGCCGGGATACCGCGGCCAGCCAGCGCCGACCGGATCGCGGCCGTATGCGCGATCGCCCCCGTGCCGAGCATGATCACCGGCCGACGAGACCTGCACAGCGCCTGCGCGAGGACGGCCACGTCACGCGGGGCGTCGTCGGTACTGGACGGCGCGGCCGAGTGCTCCGAGTCGGGCGCGCCGCCAGGGTCTGAGATCGCGGGGTCTGAGATGGCGGGGACTGAGATGCCGGGGTCTGAGATGGCGCTGTCATCCATCAGGGCCACCACCGGGCCGGGCGGCGGGGTGAGAGCCAGCCGGACGGCCGCGGCCGCGGCCTCGCTGGTTCGGTCCCGGCCAATCGTGACGACCGCCTTGGCGACCACGGCGCCGAGGGCCGCCTGATCCAGTCGCTGGTGACTGATCCGGGCCGCATCGGCCCGCCGCACCGTGTCGGCGATGACCACGACCGGGAGCCGGTCCAGGGCCGCGTGCGCGATGCCGTTGACCGCGCTGGCGAGCCCGGGGCCCCGGGTTACGACCGCCGCCCCGGGCCGCCCGGTGAGGTCGGCGTAGGTGGCGGCCATGATCACGGCCGCGGTCTCGGTGTGCGCGAGCACGAAGCGCAGGCCAGCCAGCGCGGCGGCGCCCACCACGTCCAGGTTCGGCCCGCCGCCGGGCAGGCCGAACATCACCGTGGTCCCCGCGTCGGCCAGTGCGGTCACGATCGCGGCTGCTCCAGCCGGAGCGCCCTGGCCGTTGTGGGTCACCTGAGGCCTCCGCGGTAGACGCCGGCCGCCAACTGCCTGCTTGGGGCCGATGTTAGCTGGCGATGGCTACGTGGCGGTGCACAGTGGCCGGGTCGCCGGTGATTGCGTTTGTGTTACTCCTGGTCGTGAGAGCTCACGGACCTCAGCCAGAATCGGGGTCCAGTATTCAGCCTGGGACTGGCGGCCGATGAACAGGCCAATGTGCCCGCCCGGTGCGAGGTACCAGCGGACCAGCGAAGAGCCGACCGCGTACCGCATGTTGTGGACCTGCTGCCACGGCGTGATGTCGTCCCCTTCGCCGCCGAGCAGGAACACCGGGCAGGTAATGCTGCGCAGGCTCACCCTCTTGCCCGCGACCTCCAGCTCGTCCTTGAACAGCTCGTTCTTGACGAAGAGGTGCTCCACGGCCCACAGGTACAGCTTGCCGGACAGATCGATCGGGTAGAAGTACCAGTCGTAGAAGTCACTGAAGTGGTCGAGGTACTCGCGGTCGTGCACGTGCCTGCGGACCTTGAGGTGCTCGGCCAGGTGAGTGACCGGGTGCATCGCCATGAACCCGGTGATGCTGTTGATGCCGGGCCAGATGCCGCCGTAGGCCGTGACCATGGCCTTGTACAGCGCCATGTTGCCGCCCGGGACCACGATGGGCATGAGCTTCTTGGTCAGGCCCTCCCCGGCGCTGGTGTCGATCGGCGCGCCGGCCACGATCAGCGTGTTGACGCGCTCGGGGTACATGGCCGCCCACAGCGCGGCTTCCCAGCCTCCCTGGCAGTCGCCGACGATATTGACCTTGCCCTCGGGCCCGGCGATGAGATCTACCGCGCGGGTGATGAAGTCGAGGCGGTCAGCCTCGGTGGTGTCCTTGGTGGCGTTGGTGGCGCTCAGCCAGTCGAACGAGAAGAGCTTGGTCAGGCCCATCGTGATGCAGAGCTGGACCTGGCTCTGGCCCTTCTTGTCGACGATGCACGAGGCGTGCCCGGCGAGCGGCGGGAACACCAGCGTGGGAACGACGTCATCGTCACCGACGCTGAAGTCACGTAGCAGCGCGAACGGCGCGGCGAGCACGACCTCGTTGCGGCTGGCCCACTTCGGGGGCTTACGGTTGGTGGTCTCGTAGGCCCACAGCGCCATGTCCGCCGGCATTGGTATGGACTTGGCCATGACACGCGCACTGAGCGCGGTCGCGGCGAACATGGTCTGGGTCAACTGCCTGAGCATCTACTTCTTCTCCGAATCGCCGTTAATCCCACCTGCTGCCGCTTCCTGACCAGGCATCCGCGTCGTCAGCAAGCAGTCAGCCATGAACACCTACTGATGAGTAATTGAATCATCAATACCCGCGGATCAAGATCACTACGGCGGGCCTGTGTAACAATTAACGCTATGTCACCATCCCTTCACTGCCTGGTTACTGGCGCCTCGGGGTACATCGGGGGGCGGCTCGTCCCGGAACTGCTGAGCGCGGGATACACGGTCAGGTGCATGGCACGCGATCCGGCGAAGCTCAGCGACCGCCCGTGGTCTGGCGATGTCGAGATCACGGTCGCCGACGCGACGGATCACAGCGCGGTGCGGCGCGCCCTGCAGGGCGTGGACGTGGCCTACTACCTCATCCACTCCCTCGGCACGGTCGCGTCGTTCGAACGGCGCGACCGCACCGCGGCGCAGACCTTCGCCACGACCGCGGAAGCCGCCGGAGTGCAGCGCATCGTCTATCTGGGCGGCATCATCTCCGGGCAGGCCGGGACGCTGTCTCCGCACCTGCGCTCCCGTGCGGAGGTCGGTGAGATCCTGCTGGCCAGCGGCGTGCCGACCGCCGCGCTGCAGGCCGCGGTGATTATCGGCAGCGGATCAGCGTCGTTCGAGATGCTCCGCTACCTCACGGAGCGCCTGCCGGCCATGGTCACCCCCAAATGGGTGGACACCCGCATCCAGCCGATCGCCGTCCGTGACGTGCTGCGCTACCTAGTCGGCAGTGCCACGCTGCCGGCTGAGGTCAGCCGCAGCTTCGACATCGGCGGCCCCGACGTGCTCACCTACGCGGAGATGATGCGCCGGTACGCCCGGGTGGCCGGGCTCACGCCGCGGACCATCGTGAAGGTGCCGCTGCTGACGCCGCGGCTGTCGTCACTGTGGGTCGGGCTGGTGACGCCGGTGCCCGCCAGCCTGGCCAGGCCGCTGGTGGAGTCCCTGCGGAACGAGGTCGTCTGCTCCGAGCACGACATCACCGGGTACATCCCGGACCCGCCCGGGGGGCTGCTGACCCTTGATCAGGCCATCGCCCTGGCCCTGCGGTACACCCGGGAAGGCGTCGTCTCCACCCGCTGGTCGTCGGCCGCGACGCCCGGCGCGCCCAGCGACCCGCTGCCGACCGACCCGTCATGGGCCGGCGGATCCCTGTACCTCGACGATCGGCACAGCGTCGTGCACGCCTCGCCCGCGGCGCTGTGGCGGGTGATCGAGGGCATCGGCGGCCAGACCGGGTGGTACTCCTTCCCGGCCGCCTGGGCCGTCCGCGGGCTGCTCGACCGGCTAGCCGGCGGGGTCGGACTGCGCCGCGGCCGCCGCGACCCCCGGCATCTGCTCGTGGGTGACGCCCTGGATTTCTGGCGGGTGGAGGCGATCCAGCCGGGCGCCCTGCTGCGGCTGCGCGCGGAGATGAAGCTGCCGGGCCGGGCGTGGCTGGAGTTGTCGGCGGGCCAGGATCTGGACGGGCTGACCACCTACCGCCAGCGGGCGATCTTCCAGCCGCGCGGGCTCGCAGGCCATGCCTACTGGCGGTCCATTTCGCCGTTTCACGGCGTCGTGTTCGGCGGCATGCTCCGGAACATCACCGCCGCCGCCGAACGGGCCGAGGTCAGTAGTGGTAGCGAGCTGCGAGAATGATGATCTCTGTTTCCGTGACGATGTAGACGAGGCGGTGCTCGTCGTCGATCCGCCGTGACCAGGCTCCCGGCAAGTGGTACTTGAGTGGTTCGGGCTTGCCGATGCCGGTGAACGGATCCCGCCTGACGTCCTCGACCAGCTTGTTGATCCGGGCGAGCATTTTGCGGTCGGTCTTGAGCCAGGACGTGTAGTCCTCCCAGCCCTGGTCCTCGAATACAAGTCTCACTGCGCTACCGGGCGTCTGCCGCATCGGGGTCGATCAGGGCATGCTCGGCCACGTGGAGGCCGTTCAGGGCGTTGTCGTAGGCCTTGAGCAGCCGACGGGCGTTGGCCGGCGAACGCAGCAGGTACGCGCCCTCGCGCAAAGCGGCGTAGTCCTCGGCTGAGACGAGGACAGCATTGCCGTGCTTGGAGACGATCTCGATGGCGTCATGGTCCTCGTTGACCTTCTTGATCAGCGGGAAGAGCCCTTTGCGCGCCTCGCTCGCGGTGATCGACATGACAGCCAGCCCTTCGATAGTGGTACAAGATACAGTACCACCTGGGCGTATTATTCACCGCCGAACCCCGGCCGCCACCCATCGCCTTTGTTTGTTGGTGAAGATCGTCTCGCTTGCCTGCATCGTCGTAGCAGCCGACATGTGCGGGTAGGGCACCTGCTGAGCAGGGGCCGCGCAGGCGTTTGCGTCAAGCGCTCAGGGTGTCCACACTGCTGAAGTGGACCATTTCGTCGGCCGGACGGGCGAGCTGGCAGTTCTCGACGCCGAGATGCAGGCCGTGCGGGGCGGCTGGCCTCGGGTCGTGCTGGTCGAGGGTGAGGCGGGGATCGGAAAGTCGAGCCTGATCTCGCGCTTCGTCTCCGAGCAGCGGGACGTTTGCCTGCTGCGGGCGGCCGGCGACGAGGCGGAGATGCTCCTGGCCTGGGGAGTGGTCGACCAGCTCCTGGCGGCCGCCGGGCGGGCGCTGGTCAAAGGATCTGCGCGAGCCGATATGGCTCGGCGGAAAGAGGCTGACCCGCTGGCCGTCGGCGCGCAGCTGGTGGAGGTCCTCAGCGACCTGCAAGGCGGCGACAGGGTCGTCGTCGTCGTGGTCGATGACCTGCACTGGAGCGATCAGCCCTCGGCCCAGGCCCTGTTGTTCGCCTTGCGGCGGATGCAGGCCGACCGGGTGCTGGGGCTGGTATCGGCCCGCCCGGATGAGCTGCCCCGCCTAGGCGGGGCATGGAGCCGCTTCGCCGAGGGAGATGACCGGGCCACCCGCCTGCGCCTAGACGGCTTGGAGGCCCAGGAGCTGGTGGCCATGGCCCGGGCACTCGGCGTCGGTGACCTATCCGGCCAGGCGGTGACCCAGCTCCTTGACCACACTGGCGGCAACTCGCTGCACTGCCGGGCCTTGCTCGAAGAGCTGGGCCCGGGTGGCTTGGCGCGGGTCGGCGGCGATCTGCCAGCGCCCCGCGCACTGGCCGCGGTGGTCCTCGCGCGGCTGAGAGCCCTGTCCGGGCCGGCCCAGGCTCTGGTCACGGCTGCTGCCGTCCTGGGCCGCCGTTGCCCGCTGGCCGTCGCCGCCACACTGGCCGGACTGGCCGACCCGCTCACCGCCCTGGATGAGGCAGTCGCCACCGGCCTGGTCACCGAGGAGCGGGCCGCCTCAGCCCCTGACATCGCTTTCGCTCATCCGTTGGCGCATGCCGCGGTCAGAGACAGTCTTGGCCCGGCCGAGCGGCACCGGCTGCACGGGGTCGCGGCCACCCTGGTCCCCGCCGCCGCCGCACTCACTCACCGGGTGGCCGCTGCCGTCGGGCCCGATGACGGCCTGGCTGGCGACCTGGAAAAGGCGGCGCGGGAGGCGGCGCGGGAAGGCTTGGCGAGCCAGGCGGCGGCGTGGCTGGCCCAGGCATCGGCGGCCAGCACGGCTCGCGCCGACCAGGAGCGGCTGCTCCTCGATGCGATGGCTGAACTGCTGGGCAGCGCCGACGTGCGCGGGGCGCTGGCCCTGTGGCCTGCGGTCGCCCAGTTTGGTCCCAGCGCCCGGCGCAGCGCCTTGCTCGGCCACCTCGACCTGCTCTGCGGACGGGGAGTGGTGACCGAGGTCCACCTGCTCGAGGCCTGGCGGGCCCACAACCCCGACACCGAGCCGATGCTGGGAGCGGCCGCGGCCACCTCCCTGTCCGCCTACCTCTCCACCGTCGGACGGCTGGAGGAGGCCGTCACCTGGGGTGAGCGGGCCGTCGAAGCCAGCGGTGAGGATCTGACCGCCCGCCTTCAGGCCCTGATGCCGGTAGCCCTGACTCTAACCCTCGCCGGGCGCGGTCCCGAAGGACTGGCCCGGCTCGACGCGCTGCCCGCCGTGGCCGCCGACGTACCGCTGGAGTACACCGGCGCCCTGGTCACACGGGGGAGGTGCCGAGCGATCACCGATGACCCGGTCGGGGCCATGGCTGACCTGTCAGTGAGCCTAGCCCGGCTGCGGGCCGGGGTGAGCCTGCGGTACCCCGGCCAGTGCCTGACCTTCCTCTCCGCTACCGAGTACTGCCTCGGCGCCTGGGACGACGCCCTCATCCACTCCGAGCTGGCCGTCTCCCTGGCCCATGACAACGACCGGGCATGGGCGCTTGCCTTCGCGCACGCCCATGCCGCCATGGTCCCTGCCGCCCGGGGCGACTGGCAGGTGGCAGCCGCCCACGTCGAGGCGTCGCGGGCTGCGGCTTCCGGGGCGGGGATGGCGGTCACCCACGCGGCCTGGGCCGGCGCCGAGCTGGCCCTGGCTCGGGGTGACCTGCAGGGAGTGCTGTCGGCCACGTCAGCTGTGCGGGCACTCGGACGGGATGAGGTCTTCGGCCTGCCGGGCTGGGCAGACTGGCGTCCGCTGGAGGTCGCTGCCCTGATCGGCCTGGGCCGGCTGGATGACGCCGAGGCGGCGCTGCAGGAACTCATCGCCGCCATCCCCGCCTTCGGCCTGGCCTCGGCCAGCATGACAGCGGCCCGCTTGCGCGGCAACCTGGCCGTCGCCAGGGGCGACCTGACCAGTGCCGGGGAATCCTTCGCCTCCGCCTGGCAGCTGGCCCAGGGACTACCCTTGCCCTTCCAGCTCGCCTTGCTCGAACGCGATGACGGCCGCCGCCTCCGCCGCGCCGGCGATCGTCAGGGCGCCGCCGTGCACCTCCGGCAGGCACGCGACCGCCTGGTCGCGCTCAGGGCCCAGCCTTATGTGGCGGCCTGCGAGCGTGAGCTTCAGGCCTGCGGGGCCGAGATACAGCCCGAGCAGCAACCTGCCAGCTGGAACCTCACGCCATCCGAGCTAGCCGTGGCCCGACTGGTCTGCACCGGGCGGTCGAACCGGGAAGTGGCAGCCG